>Ga0070732_10000345_pt1 | contig 31185 bp, 30 predicted proteins | sample Coa_R1_5_FD_66449 | JGI IMG/M metagenome (GOLD analysis project Ga0070732, IMG submission 66449) | Surface soil microbial communities from Centralia Pennsylvania, which are recovering from an underground coalmine fire - Coalmine... | ecosystem: Environmental > Terrestrial > Soil > Unclassified ... | reverse complement strand
TTGGCGCCGATCGTCCGGTCGGTAGCGGTCGATGTCTGCCATCGTCAACTCGCGTCTCAACCGTGGCGCGCGGGCCCATGAATTATAGTGCTGGCGTGACGAACGACCGGGCGCCCGATCTGAGCATGGTCGTTCCGACATACAACGAGCGCGAGGGACTGTCGGATCTAGTGGCCGCGCTCTATGACGTCGCGACCCGAAGTGGCTTGGTGCTCGAGGTCATCGTCGTCGACGACAACTCGCCTGATGGCACCGGGGCCCTGGCCGACGAGCTGGCGACGATCCATCCGATGCGGGTCGTCCATCGACCCGCGCGGGCGGGCCTGGGAACGGCGGCCATGGCTGGATTTGCCGCGGCCACCGCCAGCACGGTCGGCGTGATGGACGCCGACATGAGCCATCCGCCGTCCCTCGTACCCGCCCTCTTTGCCGTCAGTCGCGCCTCTCGGGCCGACTTCGTCGTCGCGAGCCGCTACGTGCCCGGCGGCGGCACGCCCGGGTGGCCCTTGCGACGCCGGCTGGCCTCCCGGCTTGCCTGCGGGCTGGCGCGCCCTTTGACGCCGGTGCGTGACGTCACGTCTGGCTTCTTCGTCGTCCCGCGAGCGCTTGCGACATCAGTCGCCATCAAGGCCGGTGGGTTCAAGATCGGACTCGAGCTGCTCATGCGCGCCCGTCCGACGTCGCTAGTCGAAGTGCCGTACCAATTCCGCGATCGCCAGGCCGGGCGGAGCAAGATGAACAGCCGCGAGGCGTTCAGATACCTCCTTCAGTTGAAGGACTTGTATCCGATTCGTTGGTCGACGTTCGGGCGTCGCCCGGTCCGGCACGAGGCGTGGAGTCCGGCCGAAGTCGAGCGGGCGATCAGGGCTCAGCTGCCAACCGCTTCACACTGAGCCCGCGGACCCGCTGCCGACGGGCACGATGGGCACGGCCGGGCCTCCCGGGCGCCCGGGCGGCGGGGTCGGCGCGGTTTGAGCCGGCGCTTGCGGGTTGCTCACGGGCGTCACCGGGGGTATCTCGTCGTCCGGTGTGCCGCCCGTCACGAGCGGCGCGGCAATCGGCACCGACGGCGACGCATAGCTTGGCGCGGCGATGCCGTGCGACACCGGGAACACCGACACGCTGCCGTAGATTGACGCGCCGCGGCTGCCGGGTGGCCTGGGACCGAGCAGGTACCCGCCTGCGCTCCTCAGCAGCGACTCGAGCACGGCGGCTTCGGGCTGATCCTCGAACTGCATCGGCAGCGCGGATCCACCCGTCAGCCGGTCCGTACCCTGGACGAGGCAGCCGCACTGGCGAGCCCATTCGGCCATGATCTCGCGCACGGTGACGCCCTGCGCGACGAGCGTGACCTTCCCGTTGTTGAACGTCAGTTCCAGTCGCCTCGGCATCGGCGGCGCTTGTGCCTGCGCGCGCGGCGCGAGGGTCGAGACGGCCGTGAGCACGGCGACGAGACAGCCGGAAACACAGATCGCGCGCATCGCTGCGAGACTCCCTGAAAAATGACGTCGAGGCGCCCAGTATACGACCGGCGCCACCCTTCTTGTGACGCCTGAACCGGGATGCCGGTCGGATCAGGCCCGCCGCGCGCCGGACAGGATGCAGCCGGTGAAGGCAGGCCGCTGTGCACCACGGGCTGCTAGAGCTCGCGGCCCGATCGTGCGTGCGCGATGACCCGTCGGAGGATTTCGTCGAGGTGGACCGTGGGCGCGAACCCGACGAGCGCGTGCGCCTTGCTGATGTTGGGCACCCGTCTGGGCATATCCTCGAATCCGGCCTCGTAGGCCTCGTCGTACGGAATCAGAACGACCCCGGATGTGCTCTCCGTGAGGGACTTGACGCGGTGCGCGAGCTCGAGCATCGAGATCTCCTCCGGGTTGCCCAGGTTGAAGACCTCGCCGATGGCCCTCGGCTCATCGGTCAGGCGGAGTACCCCTTGGACGATGTCGCCCACGTACCCGAATGATCGGGATTGCCGGCCGTCCCCAAACACCGTAATGGGCTGACCGGCGATCGCCTGCTTGATGAACGTCGGGATGACCATTCCGTAGCGGCCCGTCTGACGCGGGCCCACGGTGTTGAACAGGCGAATGATGACGACCGGCAGCTTCCGTTCCTTGTAGTACGCGAGGGCCAGGAACTCGTCGATCGCCTTGCTGCAGGCGTAGGCCCACCGGTGCTTCGGCGTCGGACCCATGACGAGGTCCGCGGTCTCACGAAAGGGCACGTCGACGCTCTTCCCGTACACCTCGGACGTCGAGAAGATGACGACGAGCTTGCCCTTCTTGCTGGCGTGCGTCAGCACGACCTCCGTGCCGCCGATGTTCGTCTCGATTGTGTGTACCGGCGCTTCGACGATGAGCTTCACGCCGACGGCGGCTGCCAGATGGAACACGACGTCGGCCGAATCGATAAGTTCCGCCATCAGGGGTCCGTTCATGATGGTGTCGATCGTGTATTCGAACCCCTGGCGGCCTTTCAGGTGAGCGATGTTCCCCATCGATCCGGTCGACAGGTTGTCGATGACCATGACCCGGTCGCCGCGAGCGAGCAGGGCCTCGGCCAAGTGCGACCCCACGAAGCCGGCTCCGCCGGTGAGCAGCGCGTTCATCGTCCGCTCATCATATCCGCCACTCGGCGACCGCCGCCGCGACGAACGCCAGCGCATCGTCGTCGAGCCGGGGATGGAGGGGCAGGGAGCACACTTCCGCGCATACGCGATCGGCGACCGGACAGGTCGCCGGCGAGTCCGCGAACGCGCCCTGTCTCGGCACTGGAATCGGATAGTGAACGAGGGCTCCGACGCCGCGAGCGGCGAGGTGGTCGAGCAAGCGGTCGCGCGCGCCGGTGAGCGCCACGAAGAGGTGATACACATGGCCGGGATCGCACTCCGGCGGCAGCACGACGGCTGCACCGGCGAGCGCGTGTCGGTACTTTCCGGCCAGCTCTCGGCGTTTCGTCGTCCATCCCGGCAGGAAGGGCAGCCTCGCGCGCAGGATCGCCGCCTGAATCTCGTCGAGCCGGCTGTTCACGCCGAACTCGGGATGATGGTAGCGATCGGACTGGCCACCGTTGCGCAACCGCCGGAGGCGGGCGGCGAGTGCGGCGTCGTTCGTGATGACGGCGCCGCCGTCGCCGAGGGCGGCCAGATTCTTGGTCGGATAGAAACTGAAGGCGCCGCACTCGCCGAAGGTGCCGACGGGGCGACCGGCCGATGTCGCGCCGTGCGCCTGACAGGCATCCTCGATCATCGCCAGGCGGTAGCGCGTCGCCAGAGTCTGGAGGGCCGGCATGTCGGCGGCTTGCCCATACAGATGAACCGGCAGAAGGGCGCGCGTGCGCGGCGTGATCGCCGCCTCGACGGCAGCCGGATCCACGGTGAGCCGTTGCGGATCGAGATCGGCAAAGACGGGAGTCGCTCCAGCCATGCGAATGGCCAGCGCCGAGAAGGCCGCCGAGAGCGGGGAGGTGATGACCTCGTCGCCAGGCCCGACGCCCAGGCCGCGGAGGGACAGCGCCAGGGCGTCCGTGCCCGAGCCGACGCCAACGGCATACCGCGCGCCGCTGACCGCGGCGAATTCTGCCTCGAAGGCCTCGACCTCGGGTCCGAGAATGAACCAGCCGCGGGCGATGACGCGATCGATGGCCGCCCGCACGTCTGGCGTGTCGGGACCCGGTCCGAGCGACATGAACGGCACGCGCATCGTCACGACGTCGGTCCGCCGGCGTCGATGTAGCGATCCATGCGGTCCCGATAGTAGTCCAGCGTGTCGACGAGGCCTGCCCGGAGCCCGACCGTCGGCACCCAGCCGGTGGTCCGTTCGAACTTGGACGAGTCCGTGTAGAAGGATCCGATGTCGATGCGCTTCTGATCCTCGGGCCAGGCGACGAACCGCATCGACCCCCGGCCGGCCGCCTCGATCAGCATCGTCACGAGATCGCGATGCGTGGTGGGCTCGCGGCCGCCGACGTTGAACACGTCGCCATTGACGGCGTCGCTCGCCCCGGCGCGCAGGAAAGCATCCGCGACATCGGTGACGTACACGAAGTCGCGGATCTGCGACCCATCGCCGTAGATCTGAATCTCCCGGCCCTCGAGCGCGAGCCGGATGAACCAGCCGATGAACCCTTGGCGGTTGTGCCGAATGAGCTGGCGAGGGCCGTAGACGTTCGTCAGCCTCAGCGAGCAAGCCCGAATGCCGAAGATGTTGTTGTAGACGAGATGGTAGTTCTCGCCCGCCGCCTTGTTGATGCCGTTGATGTCCGTCGGCCGGACCAGGTGCGTCTCGTCGACCGGCAGCCGATCGGGTCGACCGTAGATCTGGCGCGTGCCTGCGAAGACCACTTTCGTCTCGGGATTGCGAAGGCGGCAGGCCTCGAGAATCGTCAACTGGCTTCGACAGTTGATCTCGAGGTCGGTGTGCGGGTCCCGCATGCTGTCGATGTGGCTCACCTGGCCCGCGAGGTTGAAGATCACCTCACGATCGCGCACCAGGGCCTGCATCGTCGAGGACTGGCGGACGTCTGCGATGTTCACCCGCACGAGCGGTTCGATGCCCGCGATGTTGAACAGGTTGCCGCCGTAGTCCTGAATCAGCGAATCGACCAGGAGGACGTCGGCGTCGAGATCGACCAGCGCGCGCGCCAGGTTGGACCCGATGAAGCCGAGCCCGCCGGTGATGAGGACGCGACGCCGGCGGTAGAAGTCCCGATAGTCCCCGCTCATGGCTGGTCGCGCTCGAGCGCGGCCCGGCGATCCACCGCGCGCCGCGGCCCGGCGAGCCGTTGATGACGTCGCCGGATCACGAGGTCGACCCAGAGTGCGCCCACGTCGAGGCCCGTCGTGAAGAGGCGCCGGACGTTGAAGAACTGCGACTTGCCGAACGTCCGATGGTAGTGGTGCACGGGGACCTCGGTGATGCGAAACCCCGCGTCGGCGATCTTCTTCATCATCTCGAGGCAGATGACGCCGCTCGTGTGCTCGAGCTGGATTCGGTCGAAGATCGACCGCCGCATCAGGCGAAAGTCGCAGTCGATGTCCCGTAGGCGCAGACCGAACAGCCGCGACACGAAGTGATGGTAAATCCGCCCGACGATCTTGCGATGCCGTGGATCGGATCGGCTGACCTTGTAGCCGTTGACCAGGTCGGTCCCGCTCATGTACGGCCAGAGCGCCGCCAGTTCCGCCGGATCGTACTGTCCGTCGCCGTCGGTGTAGAAGATCCATTCCTTGCGGGCGCCGAGAAAGCCGCTGCGGAGTGCGCCCCCGTACCCGCGGTTGGTCCTGTGGTGAATCACGCGCACTTCCGGGTACGTCCGCGCCAGTTCGTCGGCGATCGCCGGTGTCGCATCCGCACTGCCGTCGTTCACGACGAGGATCTCGAAGTCGGACGTCAGCCGTGCGGCGGCCTGACGCGCCGTAATCACGAGGCTGGCGATCGTGCCGCTGTCGTTGTAGGCCGGAAAGAAGATCGACAGCCCGATCGGGCGCTCGCTGATGCGCTCCGCCATGTTCGACCCAAACGCTAACACGCTCGAGCCGGACCGACCAACAGGCCGTCCGCTACCGCGGGCGCGAAATCCGTCCGGATCCGAGGATGAGTCGCCACGGCGTCACGAGAGACTCGAGGAGCACGCCCGACGAGACCTTCGACGCACCCTCGCGGCGCTCCACGAACACAATCGGCACTTCGCCGATCCGACAGCCCGCCCGTCCCGCCGCAAACAGCATCTCGGTCAGAAACGCGTAGCCGCTCGTCCGTGCCGTCTCGATGGGGAGTCTGGCCAGCGCCTCGCGGCGCCACACGCGGAAGCCGCTCGTGCAGTCGTGCGGGCCGAGGCCGGTGATCGCGCGGATGTACCGATTCGCAAACGCGCTGAGCACGATTCGGCGCAGCGGCCAGTTCACGACGCTGACACCGCGCAGATAGCGCGAGCCGATGACCAAGTCGAAGTCTGCGAGCGCGGCAACCAGCTCCGGCAGGTACTTCGGATCGTGCGACAGGTCGGCGTCCATCTGGCCGATCGCGTCGGCGGCGCTGGCGAGCGCGTGCTTGAGACCGTCGATGTACGCCCGCCCGAGTCCTCGCGGACCGGTCCGGTGCATGACCTCGACCCGTCCGCTCGACCGGGCCGCGAGCGCGTCGGCGATTTCGCCGGTGCCGTCCGGGGACGCGTCGTCGACCACGAGAAGGCGCGTGAACGGATGCTCGAGAATGCCCGCGGCCACCCGCTCGAGGTTCGGCCGCTCGTTGTACGTCGGGAGCACGACCAGCAACGTCATAAATGAAAGTCAGCGTCGGCCGTCCGGTCGCAGCGCGGCGACCTGCTCGGAGACCAGTCCGACGAGGAACACCAACACGGAGAACAGCAAGAGCAGGACCGCGCCATTCGCGATCTTATGGGTGGCAATGACGGTCCAGAGGCCGTACCCTCCGCCCGCGACGAAGGACACGACCGCGACGGGCAGGAACACGCGCATAGGGCTGAAAATCGTCACGACACGCATGACGATCAAGAGGAACTTCACGCCGTCGCGGGACAGGCGGATCTTCGACCGTCCAACCCGGGCGCGGACCTCGATCGGCTCGAAGGCCACGTTGTAGCCCGCCTTGATGAACGCGAGGGTCGTCGTCGTGGGCGTGGAGAAGCCGTTCGGCAGGAGCGGCAGGAACTCGAGCAGGCAGTCGCGCCGCGCGGCGCGCATGCCGGACGTCAGGTCGGGAATCTCGCGCTCGGTGAGGAAGCTGGCCAGGCGGTTGAGCAGCGTGTTGCCCACCGCCCGTGCGACGCCCGCCTGTGCCGCCCGCGCCCTCGAGCCGACGACCAGGTCGTAATCGCCGAGCCGATCGACCAGACGACGGGCATCGGCGGGCTGGTGTTGGCCGTCGGCATCCAGGAGCAGCACGAATTCGCCTGCGGTCTGGCGAATACCGGTCTTGACGGCTGCGCCGTTGCCCTTGTTGTACGGATGACGGACGACGCGCGCGCCCGCGGCCGCCGCGCGCGCCGACGTGTCGTCCCTGGATCCATCGTCGACGACCACGATCTCGCGCCAGGCGGCGATGGCCGCGAGGGCCCGCACGACGTCCCCGATGGCCTCCCCTTCATTGAACGCCGGGATGACGACCGAGACCGCCGCAGGATCGGCCATCTAGCAGCCTCCGGAACCCGAAACGCTCACCGGACGGGCACGCGCGTCATGTCGCGTGCCGGAAGGTGATGACGTCGCCGTCGGCGACCGGGTACTCCTTGCCTTCGAGACGCAGCTCACCGTGATCGCGACAGGCGGCGAGCGATCCGCGGGAGAGGAGGCGCTCACACGCGACGACCTCGGCGCGGATGAAGCCGCGCTGGATGTCGGAATGGATGGCGCCAGCCGCCTCGAGCGCGGGTGTGCCCCGAGGAATCGACCACGCGCGACACTCGTCGTCGCCAACCGTGAAGAACGAGATGTAGCCCAGTAAATCGTACGCGGCGCGAATCACGCGATCCAGCCCCGATTCGGCCAGGCCCAGATCGGCGAGGAAAGCCGCGGCGTCGGGCGGATCGAGCTGCGCGATCTCGAGCTCGATTTTGGCGCACACGCCGATGCTCGCCGCCTGCGCGTCGCCGAGCCAGCGCGCAAGCGCGGCGGCGGGCGCCGTGGTGTCGGCGAGGTCCGACTCGTCGAGGTTCAGCACGACGAGGAGCGGCTTGGCTGACAGAAACTGAAACCCGCGCAGCCGGTGCGCGTCCGCGCCGGAGAGAGCGAGGGTGCGGAGGGCGCGGCCCGCCTCGAGGGCCGCCGAACACATCGTGAGCGTTTCCTGTTCGCGCCGGAGGTCGACCGCCTGGCTCTTTCTGAGGTCCCGTTCGAGGCGATCGAGCCGCTTCTCCGCGACAACCAGGTCCGCCAGGATGACCTCCTCTTCGACGGTTCTCACGTCGCGCAGCGGATCGATCGAACCGGCGGGATGCGCCACCGCCGCATCGCGAAAGGCGCGGACGACGTGCAGCAACGCGTCGGCGTTTCGGTAGGCCACGACGTCCAGGAGGGTCTTGGCTTCGCCCCGCCCGGCGGCCATGTCAGCGAATTCGACGATTGCCGGAACCCGTTTCTGGGGCTGGAAGAGCGCGGTGAGCTGGTCGAGCCGCGCGTCAGGGACTCGTGAGATGCCGACGTTCGCTTCGGCCTTCCCATGCGTGCGAGGGGCCTCGCGAGCGCTCGTCATGAGCTGAAAAAGGGTGGTCTTTCCGGACGAGGGAAGCCCGATCAGGCCGGCTCTCAGCATGCGGACCGGACATCCTAGCATGCAGGTCACATTTCGCCTTTTGTTCGATGTCAATAACAAAGGCGAAGTAAAAACGTAAGCTCAACGCAGTCTTCACTTTGCAATTGACAGCCCAGGACCGCGCGCCTACCATCGGGTGGCCTCATTTGGATCAAAGTGGAGTAAAAGTGCTCCGAGGAAGCCATTCCGCAAGGATCGATGCCAAGGGGCGCCTCAAGCTCCCTAATGCCTTCCGCGCGCTCATCGCCGGAACGCACGGGGTCGAGCTCTATCTCACGAGCCTCACCGGCGATTCGGTTCGCATCTATCCCATGCCCGTGTGGCACGGTGTCGAGGAGCGCCTCTCCCGGATGCCGAGTACGCATCCGGCGCGCCTGAAGTTTCTCGACCGCGTCAACTACTACGGCCAGGATGGCGTGTTCGACGCGCAGGGCCGTGTGCTGATTCCGGCGCGGCTGCGCGAGGCGGCCGGCATGGCGGGCGAGGTGGACGTCCTCGGGCAGCTTCACTACCTCGAAGTCTGGAATCACGATCGCTTCCTGTCGAAACTCCAACGCGAGCCGTTCGACGACGACGACGCCCGCGCGCTCGCGGCCGCTGGCATCTGACGTGTGCATGCCCCCGTTCTCGTTGCCGAGATCGTCGCCGCCCTGCAGCCGGGTCCCCAGGGTACCTACGTGGACGCGACGGTCGGGTACGGCGGCCACACGGCCGCGTTGCTCGAGGCCGGTGCTGGTCTCGTCATCGGCATGGACCGCGACCCCGAGGCGATCGCGGCTTGTCGCACTCGCTTCGCGGATCGCGGCGATCGCGTCGTCCTCGTCCACGCGGACTTCCGCGCCCTCGCCCGGGTCTTGGCGGACGAGGGCCAGCCCACCGTGGACGGGATCGTGGCTGACCTCGGCGTCTCGTCGCCGCAACTGGACCAGGCCGTGCGCGGGTTCAGCTTTCGCCACGATGGACCTCTGGACATGCGCATGGATCCGACCGCGGGCCGGCCGCTCGCCTCGTTGCTCGCCGATGTCGACGAGCGCACGCTCGCAGACGTGATCTTTCGCTTTGGAGAGGAGCGGCACGGGCGGCGCATCGCCCGCGCAATTGTGCGCGCCCGGTCCGAGGCGCCAATCGTCACCACCAGTACGCTCGCCTCGATCGTCCGTCGCGCGGTGGGCGGCCCCTGGCGGCGGATCGATCCGGCCACGCGGACGTTCCAGGCGTTGCGGATCTGGACGAACCACGAACTCGACGGGCTCGACGCATTCGTGACGACCGCCGTGGCATCGCTGTCCGGCGGTGGGCGATTGGCGACCATCGCTTTTCACTCGCTCGAGGACCGGATCGTCAAGCACACCCTGCGGGCGCTCGACGCAGCCGGCACCGTGCGCGTGCTGACCAAGAAGCCGGTTGACGCCGGCGGCGCCGAAATCGCAACGAACCCGCGCGCGCGCAGCGCGCGGCTCCGAATCGCGGAGAAGACGGCATGAATCTCGACGTCGAATACGCCATCAAGAAGGACATCCGGAACAACCCGGTCGTGCGGGAAGTCGACCTCGAACACAAGCGGCAGTTGATGCGGACGGTCGTGACCACGTGCGCGGTGGTCGCGATGCTCCTCTTCTGGGTCTGGCAGCGGTTCGGCATCGTCGAGAACGGGTACGACAAGTCGGTTCTGCAGGCGCAGCTGGCGATCGAAACAGCCCGGAACCGGCAACTGCAGCTCGAGGTCGAAATGCTGCGCGCGCCGCAAGTGATCGAAGCGCAGGCCACGCGCGACCTCCACATGGTCGCGCCGACGCCCGCCACGACGCTCGTGATCGAGCGTCCGGCGGGCACGCCTGGCGCCGGAGCGATTCGATGAGCGCCGGCCGTCGCCGGGGGCTGGGAGACCTGCGCGGCGGGCGAGTGCTGCGCTTCGTGCGCCGCTTGCCGACCCGGCCCGCCGAACTCGACCCGCTGCGCCGGACCGATCGGCCCGATCCCGCGTTCGAGGGGTGCTGGCGGAATAACGTCAAGCGCCGCACGATCGTCGTGCTGTCGTTCCTGGCGCTCTGGGCCACAGCCGTCGAGGCGCGCCTCGTTCAACTGCAGGTATTCCAACACGACGCGATGCTCGAGCAGGCGCTGCGCGAGCAGCAGGAGACCATTCATCCGGTCGGCGTGCGCGGCCCCATCGTCGACCGGAACGGCGAGGTCCTGGCCCGTTCCGTTCCGGCGGACACCATCGTGGCGACGCCGAAGGCAATCAAGGAGCCTACGAAGACCGTCAGTGAGCTGTGTCAGGCGCTTTCGGATTGCACCCCATCGGATCGCGCGGAGTTGCTCGCGGCGTTCTCGACGTTGGCGTCGTATGCCCTTGTGCGCCGGTCGAACGCAGTCTCGCCGAGCCAGGCCGAGCGCGTCAGGAGCCTGAAGCTCAAGGGCATCGCGCTCATGCCGGATACACAGCGTTATTACCCGAACCTGGAGCTGGCCGCGCATGTGATCGGGTTCGTCGGCCGGGAGAACCGGGGTCTCGGTGGTATCGAGTATGCGTACGAGGGCGCCATTCAAGGGCAGCCGGGAACGGCACGCGTTCAAGTGGATGCTCGCGGACACGGCATGGAGACGCGCGTCGATCAGGCGCCGACGACGGGTGCGACCGTCGAGCTGACGATCGATCTCTACCTTCAACACATCGCGGAGCGCGAACTGGCGGCCGGCATCGAGGCGCACCATGCCGAGGCCGGCACGGCCCTGATCATGGATCCGCGTACCGGCGAGATTCTCGCGCTTGCGAACGTCCCGACGTTCAACCCCAACGCCTACGACCTGGCGCCGGCGGACGCACGGCGCAATCGCGCCGTCCAGGACGAGTACGAGCCCGGCTCGACGTTCAAAATCGTGACCGTCTCCGCGGCGCTCCAAGAAGGCATCTGGTCCCTGTCCGATCAGGTCGACACCGGGCAAGGCTATCTGCAGATTGGATCCCGGAGAATTCACGATTCGGAGGGGCATATCTACGGCGTCCTGCCATTCGAGGACGTCGTCGTCAAGTCGAGCAACGTCGGCGCGGCCAAGATCGGCCTGCGTGTCGGGGCTGAGCTCATGGAGCGCTATGTGCAGCGCTTCGGGTTCGGACATGTGCTGCTGCCTGACCTGACCGGTCAAAGCGCAGGCCGCGTGTACAGCGTCAGCGAGTTGAACGCGAGCGCGCTCGCGTCGTTGTCCATCGGCTACCAGATCGGTGTCACGCCCCTGCAAATGGCCGTCGCCGTCAGCGCCGTCGCCAACGGCGGCAGGCTCTTGGAGCCGCATCTCGTCCGCGCGTTCATCCGCGACGGCGATCGCCAGCCGATCGAGCCCAAGACCATCCGTCAGGCAATCACACCAGAGACCGCCGCCACGCTGCGGTCGATTCTCGAGCAGGTCGTACTCCGCGGAACCGGCACGAAGGCCGCGATCGAAGGCTTCAGCGTCGCCGGCAAGACCGGCACGGCGGCGAAGATCATCAACCACGCGTACTCGGAGACCGCGTACAACGCGTCGTTCGTCGGCTTCGTCCCCTCGTCGAACCCGGTCCTGACCATTGTCGTCGTCGTCGACACGCCGCACGGCGGCAGCTACTTCGGCGGCGACGTCGCCGCGCCGATCTTCAGCCGGATCGCCGACGCCGCCCTGCGCCACCTTCGCGTGCTCCCCACCGTCGCGTCGCGAGCGGGGTTGATCGTGACGCCTCCGCCCTCGCCCACGATCGAGCCGCCGCCGGCGGTCGCCCAGCCCATCGTCCTTCGGAGCGCCGACGCCCCGGGTCCTCGAATGCCGGACGTTCGCGGCCTCACGGCCCGCGAAGCCCTGCGAGCGCTCGACGCGGCCGGTCTGATCCTGCGGATGACCGGCTCGGGCGTGGTGACCGCGCAGACTCCCAAGCCCGGCGATCCCATCTCGACCGGTCAAGTGAGCAGTCTGCAGTTCGGACGGCCGGCCTCGAGCGAGATCCGCGCATCGGTCGGAGGTGTCGTGCGATGACCCTCGGCGAATTGGTCACCGGCGCGCGGACCCTGGCGCCTGACGCCCGCGGGCTCGTCGAGGCGGCGGGGAAGTCGAAAGCCCCAGTCACGTCCGTCGCGTACGACTCACGCGCGGCGGCGCGCGGCGCCGTGTTCGTTGCGATCCGGGGACAGCGCGTGGACGGCGCGGCCTTCGCCGCCCAGGCGCTCGCGCGCGGCGCCGCAGCCGTGGTGGCGGAGACCGATCCGCCAGCGGGCGTAACCGGCTTGTGGCTTCGAACGGGCAACGCCCGGCTCGCCCTGGCGGAGCTTGCCGCGATGGTCAGCGGCCACCCCGGCGAGAAGCTCACGGTGATCGGCGTCACCGGCACGAACGGCAAGACCACGTCGACCTATCTCGTCGCGTCCGTGTTCGACGCCGCTGGCCGGCCGTGCGGACGCGTGGGGACCGTCACGGTTCGCACGAGTCCGGTGCCCACCGACGAGCGGGAAGCGTCCCATACGACGCCGGAGGCTCCGGAGGTCCAGCGGCTGCTCGCCGAGATGGTGGACCGAGGCTGCCGCGCCTGCGCGATGGAAGTGTCCTCGCATGCCCTCGTGCTCGAGCGCGTGGCGGGCCTCCGTTTCGCGGCCGCGATCTTCACGAACCTGACGCGCGACCACCTCGATTTCCACGGCGACATGGCGCACTACTTCGAGGCCAAGCGCCGGCTGTTCGCGATGCTGCCGGCCGGCGCCCCAGCCGTCGTGAACATCGACGATCCGTACGGCGCCGAGCTGGCCCGATCCCTGCCGCGCGTGCTGACGTACGCGATCGACAAGCCAGCCGACATCCGGGCGGCCGGCATTCACTCGTCACTCGAAGGGCTTGCGTTCGAGGTCCAGACCGCACGGGGCGCCATGTCGATTCGTTCGCCGCTCGTCGGTCGGCCCAACGTCTACAACATCCTCGGCGCCGCCGGTGCCGCGATCGGCCTCGACCTTCCTGCGTCGGCCATCGAGGACGGCGTCGCCCGTCTCGAGCACGTGCCCGGCCGCTTCCAAATGGTGTCGTCGACGACCGACGATGTCCGGGTCGTCGTGGACTACGCGCACACCGACGACGCCCTGAAGAACCTGCTCGAGACCGCCCGCCCGCTCGCGCCGGGCCGACTGATCACCGTGTTCGGCTGCGGCGGCGACCGCGATCGGACCAAGCGTCCGCTCATGGGCGCGGTCGCGGCGCGGCTGAGCGATCTCGTGGTGGTGACCTCCGACAACCCGCGGTCGGAGGACCCGGTCCGGATCATCGACGAGATCACGCGCGGCATCGTGCCGCCCTCGAGTCCGGGCGCGCCCAAGCGGCCGGCGACGCCGCTCGTGATCCAAGTCGACCGACGCGTGGCGATCGAGCACGCCATCCGGGCGGCCAAGCCAGGCGACCTCGTCCTCATCGCCGGCAAGGGCCACGAGAAATATCAAGTGATTGGCGATCGAACGCTGCCGTTCGACGATGTCGAGGTCGCGCGCGCCGCGCTAGGACAGCGACGCACGGCGTCGCGCGTGTGACGGCCCTCGTGAGTGCCGTGACCCTCTCCGCCAGCATGGTCGCGCACGCGACGGGCGGCCGCGTCACGTCCGGTCCGCCCGATCGCGTGTTCGCGGGCGTGTCAATCGACAGCCGCACGGTGCTCCCCGGCGCACTCTTCGTCGCGCTTCGCGGCGAACGATTCGACGGCCACGCCTTCGTCGCCGACGCGACGGCCCATGGTGCCGCCGGCGTGGTCATCGCGGACCCGGTGGGGCCCATGCCCGACGTGTCAGTCATCGCGGTCGGCGACACGCTCGCAGCCCTGCAGCAACTGGGCCGTCAGATCCGGCGTGAGTCGGGCGTTCGGCTCGTGGCAATCACCGGCAGCGCCGGCAAGACGACGACGAAGGAAGTGACCGCGGACTTGCTCGCCGAGCGGTTCGGCGTCTTCCGGAACAGCGGCAACCTCAACAACCACATCGGCCTGCCCCTGTCCCTGACCGGGCTCGCCGCCGGCTTCGACGTGGCGGTCGTTGAGCTCGGCATGAATCACGCGGGCGAGATTCGCGCGCTCGTCAGCATCGCCGAGCCCGACGTCCGCGTGTGGACGAACGTCGGCGACGCGCACATCGGCTTCTTCGGGTCGCGCGAGGCGATTGCCGACGCCAAGGCCGAGATTCTCGAGGCGGCCCCGCGCGGCGCGCTCCTCGTCGCCAACGCGGACGACGCCCTCGTCATGGACCGCGCGGCGCGGTGGCGCGGCCGACTCCTGACCTTCGGCGAGCGCCGGGGCGCGGATGTTCGGGCCGCTCGCGTGGCCGACCACGGCTTCGACGGCACGACGGCCGACCTCGACACGCCCGCCGGGCCCGTGGCGGTGTCGGTGCCCTTGCCGGGCCGCGCGCAGTTGTCCAACGCGCTCGCGGCGGTGACGGTGGCCACCGAGTTCGGCATCGACTTGGAGGCGATTGCGGTTCGCCTCGCGGGTCTTCGCGCCCTCGCCCGCCGGGGGGCGGTCACCCGCCTGTCGAACGGCGCCCGGATCGTCGACGACTCCTACAACGCCAGCCCCGCCGCCGTGCAGGCCATGCTCGCCACGCTCGCCGCGACGGCGACCACGGGTCGTCGCCTCGCCGTGCTCGGCGAGATGCTCGAACTGGGCGACTCGGCTCGTCGTCTGCACGAAGCGTGCGGTCGCGCGGCGGCCGCCGCAGGCGTATCCGACCTCTTCGTCGTCGGTGGACCGGCCGTCGACGGACTCGTCGACGGCGCCATCGCCGCCGGCCTGGCGCGCGATCACGTGCACCGGTATGGCGACAGCGCCGGCGCCGCCGATCGCGTGGCGTCGGCGCTCGGGGCCGACGACGTGCTGCTCGTCAAAGGGTCGCGCGGCACGCGCACGGACGTCATCGTCGACCGGGTCGTCGCGATGGTGGGGGTGGCGGCGTGATCTACCGCGTCCTCTACCCGCTGCACGACCGCCTGTCGGTGTTACGCGTCGTCGGATACCTGACGTTTCGCACCGCTGCGGCGAGCCTCACGGCTCTGGCGCTCAGCCTGCTCCTCGGGCCGTGGCTGATCAAGCGCCTGCGCGCGTTTCAGGTCGGGCAGGTCATCCGGACCGACGGGCCCGCCTCGCACCATCCGAAGGCGGGCACCCCGACGATGGGCGGCCTCTTGATCCTCGCGGCGATCGTGGTGCCGACGCTGTTGTGGGCGAACCTGACCAACCCCGACGTCTGGACGGCGCTCTTTGCCACCGTCGGGTTCGGCGCGATCGGCTTCGTCGACGACTACCTGAAAGTCACCCGGCGCAGTCATCACGGGCTCGCCGGGTGGTACAAGTTTGCGGCGCAGGTCGTGGTGGCCCTCGCCGTGGGCGTCGCGCTCCTCATGCTGGCGCGTCACACGCCGCCCCTGTACAGCACGCGGCTGACCTTTCCCTTCTTCAAGAGCTGGATTCCGGACCTGCGCTGGTACTACGTGATCTTCGCCGTGCTCGTCCTGGTCGGCGCGAGCAACGCCGTGAATCTGACCGACGGGCTCGACGGCCTCGCGATCAGCACGTTCACCGTGTCCGCCGCGACGTTCACGGCGTTCACGTACGTCACCGGCCATCGCGTCTTTGCCGCGTACCTCAACCTGATTCACTTCGAGAGCGTGGCCGAGTTGACCGTGTTCTGCGGGACGCTGGTCGGCGCAAGCCTGGGCTTTCTCTGGTGGAACGCCCATCCGGCCGACGTCTTCATGGGCGATGTCGGATCGCTGGCGCTCGGCGGCGCGTTGGGCACGGTCGCGATCCTGATCAAGCAGGAACTCCTGCTACCCATCGTCGGCGGGGTCTTCGTCATCGAGGCGGCGTCGGTCATCATCCAGGTCGGGTCCTTCAAGCTGCGCGGCAAGCGGGTGTTCCGCATGGCGCCGCTCCATCATCACTTCGAGCTCATCGGCTGGAAGGAACCCAAGATCATCACGCGGTTCCTCATCCTGTCGATCATCTTCGCGCTCCTGAGCCTGATCACGTTGAAGCTGAGGTGATGCGATGAGCGTCGACGTGCGGGGCCTCAACGTCTTGGTGGTCGGCGCGGGCCGGAGCGGCCGGGCCGCGGCCGAACTCCTCACGTCGCGCGGCGCGCGGGTCACCCTCGCCGACACGCGCACGTACCTCGAGGACGCCGATCACCTGCACGCGATCGGCGTGTCGCTCGACCTCGGCCCGCATCGGCCGGATCGGTTCGCAGCGGCCGATCTGCTCGTCGTGAGCCCGGGCGTGCCGCTCAATCAGGAGCCCATCCAGGCGGCGCGGCGCGCCGGCCGGCCCGTCGTAGGCGAAATCGAGGTGGCGGCGCGTTGGCTGCAGGGCCGCATCATCGCGATCACCGGCACGAAGGGCAAGTCGACGACGACCACACTGGCGTCGCGGATGCTGGCCGAAGCCGGGTTCGACGCCCCTGCGGGCGGCAACCTCGGCACGCCGCTCAGCCGCCAGGTCGCCGCATCGACGACGTCGTCGATCCACGTGGTCGAGGTCAGCAGCTTCCAGCTCGAAACGACCGATCGCTTTCATCCCTGGATTGCCGTGCTGCTCAACCTGTCGACCGACCACCTCGATCGCCACGCGTCGTTCGAGGCCTACGGCGCGGCGAAGGCGCGCATTTTTGCCAACCAGACCGCCGACGATTGGGCCGTGGTGAACGCCGACGATCCCATGGCCCTGGCACTTGCGCGGCGCGGCCGCGCCCGGCGGTTCGACTTCGCGCTCGAAACGAGGCCGGACGACGGGGTCACGGTCCAGGGGGACGCGATCGTCCGCCGCGACGGCGGGGCGGCAGTCCCTCTCGTGCCCCTGGCGTCGGTGAAGCTGCCGGGTCGCCACCTCCTGGCGGACGTGCTGGCGGCGACCGCAGTCGGTTGCCTCGTCGGCGTGCCGCCGGCGGCGATGCGACGCGCGGTCGAGGCGTTCAACGGCCTCGAGCATGCCCTCGAACGGGTGGCCGAGATCAACGGCGTGCGGTTCGTGAACGACTCGAAAGCCACGAACATCGAGGCGGCCCGTCTGGCGATCGAGAGCTTCGAGGGCGGCGTCGTGCCGATCATGGGCGGCCGGTTCAAAGGCGGACGGTTCGAAGACCTGCGCGCGGTCGTGCGCGCCCGCGCCCGCGCCGTCGTCGCGGTCGGCGAGGCGGCGCCGCAGATTGAGGAGGCGCTCGCGAGCGTCGTGCCGGTCGATCGGGCGGCCTCGATGGAGGCCGCCGTACGGCTGGCATACGCGCGCGCCAGGCCTGACGGCGTGGTGCTGCTCGCGCCGGCGTGCGCGAGCTTCGACATGTTCGTGGACTACGCGGAACGAGGACGGGCGTTCAAGGACGCGGTACGGCGCGTGCCGCGATGAGGGTCGGCGGGCGCGAGGAGGCACGACGGGGCGGCAACCCCGGGGTCGTCAACAGTCATCAGCTCGGACCGCGAATGAGAGCCAACCGCTGGGAACGCAGGTCGCCCCGACCTGTGAGGCTGGTGTCCGGTCCTGTCCGACTGATGACTGCTGAGGACTCTGCCCCAGGTTTCTCGGTGAAACCGGGGGTCGGCTTTAGACGCGGGGCGGGAGCTGGGACATGGCGCGAACGCTGAAGTCGGATCGAACACTGTTTGTCGTGACCGTCCTGCTCGTGGCGGTCAGTGTGGTCATGGTCTACAGCGCGTCGGCCGTGCAGGCCCAGGCGAGGTTTCAAAACGGAGAGCACTTTCTGCTCAAGCAGATCGCGTGGGCCTGTCTCGGGCTGGGCGCGCTCTTGACGGTCATGCACATCGATTACCACGAGTACCGGCGTCCGGCGCTCATCTGGTCGCTCATCGGGGTCGTGCTCGTCGCCCTTGTCGCGGTATTCCTGTTTCGCCCCACGAACGGGACGCAACGCTGGATCGCCGTTGGGCCGGCGTCGCTTCAGCCGTCAGAGCTGGCCAAGCTCGCAGCCATCCTGTTTGCTGCCGCGCTTCTCGAACGGCGCATGCACCGGGTGAACGACGTTCCGTATGCCGTGGCGCCGATCGCAGCCGTGACGGTCATCCTGGCCAGCCTCATTCTCAAGGAACCGGATTTCGGCACCGCCATCGTGCTCGTCCTGGTCGTGACGACGATCCTCTTTGCCGCCGGACTGAGCTACCGCTACCTCTTTGGTCTGTTCCTGATGATGTTGCCGACTGGCATCGCCCTGGTGCTGTTCTGGCAGTACCGCCTGCAGCGCTGGCTGACGTTTCTCAATCCGTGGCTATACCGGCAGAGCACCGGGTTTCAGGAAGTGCAAGCGCTCATCGCCGTGGGATCCGGCGGGTGGTTCGGCAAAGGGCTCATGGCCGGCGTCCAGAAGCTCTTCTACATCCCCGAGCCCCATACGGACTTCATCTTCGCGGTCATCGGCGAGGAGCTGGGCCTCGTCGGCACCACCCTCGTCGTCGTGTGCTTCGTGGTCATCTGCTGGCGCGGGCTGCGAGCCTCGGTGCTCGCGCCGGATCGTTTTGGAGCGCTGCTCGCCCTCGGGCTGACCACGATGGTGACGCTGCAGGCGCTCGTGAACGTGAGCGTGGTCATCGGCCTGCTGCCGACCAAGGGCATTCCCCTGCCGCTCGTCAGCAACGGTGGCTCGTCGTTGCTCATCAACCTCGTGGGCATGGGCATCTTACTGAACATCTCGCAACAGGGGTCGCGAGCGCCGATGCGGCCGGCGCCCGAGTCGTGAGGCATGCGTGACACCCCAAGGTCTCTCGGTGCTCATCGCCGGCGGCGGCACGGGAGGCCACGTGTATCCGGGACTGGCAGTGGCTCGCGAGTTGATGCGCCGGCGTCCCGACGCGACGGTCACCTTCGTGGGTACGGCGCGCGGTCTCGAGGCGACGATCGTGCCGCGCGAGGGATTTGCGCTGGACCTGATTCGGAGCGCCGGGTTGAAAGGCAAGACCCTCGGCGCACGGGGACGCGGTGTGGGTCTGCTGCCGGTGAGCGCGCGCGACGCCTGGCGCGTCATCTCGAAGCGGCGGCCGGCCATCGTGATCGGCGTGGGCGGCTACAGCGCGGGCCCGGTCGTGCTGTTCGCTGCGTGGCGCGGGGTACCCACGATGGTCCTCGAACAGAACGCGATGCCAGGCGTCACCAATCGCTGGCTGGCGCGCTGGGTCGACGCCGCGGCGGTGAACTATGACGAGACGCTGTCGTACTTTCGCGGCAAGGGCTTCGTGGCCGGCAACCCGGTGCGCCCCGAGTTCCTGGCTCGCCGGCCGGAGCCGGAGAGGCCCCCGGGCAGCCGGCGGAGGCTTCTAGTTCTTGGCGGCTCCCAGGGCGCGCACGCCATCAACGTGGCCATGGTGGCGGCAGCGCCGGAGTTGGTTCGGACGGGGAACGTCGAGCTGGTCCATCAGACCGGACCACGCGATGTCGGGATGGTGCGCGAGGAGTACGAGCGGCGTGGCGTGCCGGCCAGGGTCGAGGCCTTCTTCGACCCCGTCGTCGACGCGATGAGGGCGGCGGACCTGATTGTCTGCCGCGCCGGCGCCACGACGCTGGCGGAGTTGGCGGCGCTCGGGCGGGCGGCGATGCTCGTGCCCCTGCCCACGGCCGCCGACGACCATCAGCGCCGCAATGCGCAGGTCGTGGCGGCGGCCGGCGCGGCCGTGGTGGTCGACGAGGTTGGCATGACCGCCGCGGAGATCGGGCGCCTGGTGGCGACGCTCCTCGGCGACGCGGGCCGGTTGTCCGCGATGAGTGCGGCGATGCGCCGATTCGCGCGGCCCGACGCGGCCGAGCGGATCGTGGACCGGGCACTGGCACTCGCCCTTGACCGGACGGCAGGGGCAGGGCGCGCGTGACGACCGTGGGGCTGGGACGAACGCGGCGCCTTCATTTCGTGGGCGTCGGCGGGGCCGGGATGAGCGGAATTGCCGAGGTGCTCGTGAACTTGGGATACGCGGTCAGCGGATCGGATGCACGGCGGTCAGACGTCACGGACCGCCTTGCCTCGATCGGCGTTGAGGTCGCCATCGGTCACGACGCGCGCCACGTCGGCGACGCGGACGTGGTCGTGGTGTCTTCGGCGATCGCGGCGACGAATCCGGAACTCGTTGACGCGCGCCGCCGGCATGTGCCCGTCATCCGGCGCGCCGAGATGCTGGCGGAGCTCATGCGGCTCCGTACGGGCATCGCGATCGCCGGCGCGCACGGCAAAACCACGACGACCTCGATGGTGGCGTGGTCGCTCGAGCAGGCCGGCCTCGATCCCACGGCCGTCATTGGCGGACGCCTTCGTGCGTTTGGCGGCAACGCGAGGCTCGGTCGGGGCGCGTACATGGTGGCCGAGGCCGACGAAAGCGACCGGTCCTTCCTGACCTTGTCGCCGACGATCGCCGTCGTGACGAACATCGATCGCGAGCACTTGGAGGCGTACGGCTCCTTCGACCGCCTGACCGACGCCTTCGCCGCGTTCGCCGACCGTGTGCCGTTCTATGGCGCGGTCGTCGCCTGCCTCGATGACGCGCCGGTCGCAGCCCTCCTTTCGCGGCTCCGACGCCGCATCATCACGTACGGATTCGACGCGGCCGCCGACGTGCGGGGGACCACCCCGGCGACGGACGGCCGATCCGCCTCGTGCGGCGTGCAATTTGACGTGCGCGGGGCGCCAGGTGGATCGGGATCGGGACATCTGACGCTGGCCGTGCCAGGCGTGCACAACCTACAGAATGCGCTTGCGGCCGTCGCCGTGGGGCTCGAGGTCGGCGTGCCGTTCACGGTCCTGGCCGACGCTCTGGCGCGGTTTCGCGGCGCGGAACGGCGATACGAGGTACGCGGATCGGCGCATGGCGTCACCGTAGTCGATGACTACGGCCATCATCCAACGGAGATCGCGGCGGTGCTGCGGGCCGCCCGGGCCGGCCACCCCTCACGAGTCGTCGCCGTATTTCAGCCGCATCGGTACACCCGGACGCGCGACCTGCTCGACGCCTTTGGCCCGGCGCTCGCGCTCGCCGACGTCGTCGTGCTCACGGACATCTATGCGGCCGGCGAGGCCCCTATTCCAGGCATCACCATCGATCGCCTGGCGGAGGCCGTTCGCGGCAGCGCGCGTGAACTGCACGTCGTGAAGGATCTATCCACGGTGCCCGGCGCGGTAGCCGATCTGACTCGGCCTGGCGATCTCGTCGTTCTGCTCGGTGCGGGGTCGATCGGCACGGTCGGCGATCGCCTGCTCGCCGCATTGGCGACGCGAAGGGTGACGCCATGAGCCGGCGATCGGGCGCGCTGCGTCGTGGCCTTCCGCCGGCGATGGGCGTGCCGGCCCAAGGCGATCGTCGCTTCCGGCGGCCGGACGTCCGTCCGGCGGGCGGCGGCTCGCGGCCTGTCGTCTCGCGCCGGGTCGTCGGACTCGTCGCGACGGCCCTGCTCGTGGCCGGGGGACTGGCCTACGGCGGCTACACCGCGCTCACGTCGGGCTGGTTCACCGTGCGTCAGATCGCCGTGCGCGGCACGAGCCGGTTGACGGCGACCGAGGTCGAGGGGCTCGTCGGCGACCTCCGGCACGACAACATCCTGCGCGCCGATTTGGGACGGTACGAGTACCAACTGCTCCGCTCGGCGTGGATCGACAAAGTGACCCTGCACCGTGAGCTGCCCTCGACGGTCGTGGTCGACGTCACCGAGCGGGTGCCGATGATCTTTGCGCACCTCGGTGACCGCCTGTACCTCGTGGACCGGACAGGCGCGATTATCGACGAGCGCGGTCCCCAGTATCGGGATTTGGACCTGCCGGTGGTCGACGGTCTCGCCTCGCCTGGCGCGACGCCTGGCGCGTCGGTCGACCACTGGCGCGTCTATCTGGTCGACCGTTTTCTCACCGCCCTTTCGGCCGCGCCGTCGCTGCGAGCCCGGGTCGCGCAGATCGACGTGTCCGATCCGCACGACATCACCGTGCTCCTCGCGGGCGATCCGACGCTCGTGCGGGTCGGCGACGAGCATTTCGTCGACCGCCTCGAGCGCTATCTGGCGCTCGCGCCGACCCTGCGTGAGAAATTGTCGGACCTCGAATACGTGGACGTCAGGTTCGAAGACCTGTTCGTAATGCCGCGCGGACGCGTGTCCGTGTCGACGCGCCCGGCCCGCAGGCCGTGACGTCACAAGGATAAGGGTACATGCCGAGGAAGGAACGCTATCTCGTGGGGCTGGACGTCGGGACGTCCAAGGTGTCGGCCATCGTCGGCGAGATGATGGATGACGGCACGCTCGACATCATCGGCATCGGGCTTGCCGAGTCGAAGGGCATCCGGCGGGGCGTCGTCAACAACGTCGAGTCGGCGGCCGAGTCGATCAAGAAAGCCTTGGACGAGGCCGAACTCACCGCCGGCGTCGAGATCGACACGGTGTACCTGGCGCTGTCGGGCGCGCACGTGAAGGCCTTCAACAGTCGCGGCGTCGTCGCGGTGGCCGGTCGCAACCGGGAAATCACGCGCGAGGACGTGAAGCGCGCGGTCGAAGCGGCCCGGGCCGTGGCGCTTCCGGGGGGCCGCGAGATCCTCCACGTCCTGCCGCAGGACTTCGTCGTCGATGACCTGGACGGCATCGCCGTGCCGGTCGGGATGACCGGCAGCCGGCTCGAAGTGAATGTGCACGTGGTCACGGGCAGCTCGTCGTCGATGCAGAACATGGTGGCGTGCGTCAACCGCGCCGGCGTCGAGGTCGTGGAGACCGTCCTCGAGCAATTGGCCGCGAGCGAAGCCGTGCTCACCCAGGACGAGAAGGAACTCGGCGTGGCGCTGGTCGATATCGGCGGCGGCACCACGGCGTTCTCCGTGTTCGAACGCGGCAGCCTCTGGCACACGGGCGTCGTCGCCGTCGGCGGCGACCATTTCACGAACGACATCGCCGTCGGCCTCCGGATGCCGATTCCCGACGCGGAGAAGCTCAAGCGCCGCTCGGGCTGCGCCTTGACGGCGCTCGTCCCCGAGACGGAGACGATGGAAGTGGCGAGCATGGCCGGGCGAAGGGCCAGGACGATGCCGAGGCGCGTGCTGTCGGAAATCCTCCAGCCGCGCGCCGAAGAGATCTGCCATCTTCTTTGGGACGAGATTCGCCGCGCGGGCTTCGAGAAGTCTCTCAATTCCGGCATCGTCCTCACGGGCGGCGGCGCGATGCTCGAGGGCATGACCGAGATCGCCGAGCAGATCTTCGATCTGCCGGTCCGCCGGGCGTCGCCGGAAGGCGTCGGCGGCCTGGCCGATCACGTGAGCAATCCGGCGTTTGCGACGTCGGTCGGCCTCGTCGTGTACGCACACCGGAACCTGCAGATCGATCCCAAGGTCGGGGTCGGGGCGATTGGCCGGATCACCGACCGGCTGCGCACGCTGTTCAAGGAATTCTTCTAAGGAGAGAGACGCCACATGGATCCTCGAGTGCCACTCACCCCCAGTCCAGATCGGCTTCGCCTCGTGCTCGAGGAGGAGTCCGTACGCGCCGGCGCCCGCATCAAGGTCATCGGCATCGGCGGCGGCGGCGGCAACGCCGTCAACCGCATGGTGCACGCCGGATTCGGCGACGTGGAGTTCATCGTCGCGAACACCGACCGGCAGGCGCTCATGAACAACGCGGCGCCGATCAAGGTGCAGATGGGCGCGCAGCTCACGAAGGGCCTCGGCGCCGGCGCCGATCCGAACATCGGCCGCGCCGCCGCGCTCGAGGACACCGACAAGATCCTCGAGGTCCTGACCGGTGCGGACATGGTGTTCGTGACCACGGGCCTCGGCGGCGGCACCGGCACGGGCGCCGCGCCCGTCATCGCGAGCCTCGCGAACCAGCTCGGCGCCCTGACGATTGCCGTCGTCACGAAGCCGTTCCGCTTCGAGGGACGCAAGCGTGCGACGCAGGCCGAGCGGGGCCTCCAGGAGCTCGCCGACAGCGTCGACACGATGATCACGATTCCCAATGAGCGCCTGCTCGCCACCGTCGACCGCTCGACGAGCATGTCCCAGGCCTTCGAGACGGCCGACGACGTGCTGCGACAGGCGATTCAGGGCATCTCGGATCTGATTCTCGTGCCCGGCATGATCAACCTCGACTTCGCCGACGTGAAGACGATCATGTCGCGCATGGGGATCGCCATCATGGGGACCGGAATCGCCTCGGGCGAGGACCGCGCGCGCGCGGCCGCGACGGCGGCGATCTCGAGCCCGCTCCTCGAGGACGGGTCGGTCGAAGGGGCCCGCGGCGTCATCATCAACATCACCGGCGGCCCGGATCTCACGCTCTCCGAGGTCAGCGAGGCGTCCGATATCATCGCGAGCGCGGCGCACGAGGACGCGAACATCATCTTCGGCGCGGTCGTCGATCCGAAGATGGAGGGCCGATGCAAGATCACCGTGATCGCGACGGGCTTCGATCGCGTCCGCGCGACGACCTCGCCGTCCGCGCAGGTGTCGGTGCCCACGCCGGTCGACATGACCGCGTACGCCTCGGCGAAGCAGCAGACTGATGAGCGGCTGGTCGTCAACGGCGGCCGGGTCGTCGTGGCACGGCGCCCAATGCTCGACCTCCAGTCGCTGGGCTCGGTCGCCGCCAGCGCCGGACCCGGGCTGTCGGCTGGGTCGCCGGCCCAGCAAGGACAGGAGGGATCGGAGGACGCGGACGCGCCCTCGCCCCTCGATGTTCCGGCATTTCTCAGACGACAGGACCGGTAGTCTCTGCGGGCGGTCGTCCGCGGTCGTCACTGGTCAGGGCGGCCCATTGATCGGGCGCATCGCCGGCCTCGGCGCCGCGCTGACGTGCACCGACGGCGCCTACCGCAGGTACAATCGCCAGTACCAGCTCCCGCGGCCGCGCCTTCTCGTGAGGCGCGGCAGGCGGGCGGCTGACCCCTGATCGTGCCCCGGTACACCAACAGTCCCAGCCGGTCTGCTAGGCCCGGCGATCCGCGCGAGACGGCTCGCGCGATCGTCGATCCCCGGAGCGCCGCTCGCGCGACGCTCGATCGCGAGGTCGGCGCGATCCGCAAGTCCCACGGCGGCCGGCTCCGCATCGCCTTGGCATTCCCGAATTCGTATTTCGTCGGCATGTCGAATCTGGGGCTGCAGACGGTCTATCGCCTCTTCAACGCCGACGAACGGGTCGTCTGCGAGCGCGTGTTCCTGCCGGCGAGGCAGGACGTGGCCGCCTGGACGAGCCGCCGGGCGACGCTCGTCACAATCGAGTCCCAGACGCCCGTACGCGAGTTCGACATCTTCGCGTTCTCGGTGTCGTTCGAGTGGGATTACACCAACGTCGTGACGCTGCTGCGGCTTGCGGGTCTCGAGCCGCGCGCCGTCCGCCGCCATCATCGCGACCCGCTCGTCGTCGTCGGCGGGGCCGTGACGTTCGTGAATCCGGAGCCGCTCGCCCCGTTTGCCGACGTGATCGCGGCCGGCGAGGCCGAACCGATCGTACCGGCCTTCGTCGATGCGTGGTTCGAGGAGCCGAACCGTGAGGCGCTGCTCGAACGGCTCGCGACCGAGCGGGGCCTGTACGTGCCGAGCTTCTACGACGTCATCTACGATGGACCCGGCCGGGTGTCCGGGATTGTGCCCCGCGCAGGCACCAGCGCGCCGCCAGTCATCCGGAAGGCCGCCGTGAAGAGTACGGATGCCCTCGAGCCGCCGAGCACGACCGTCTTCACACCCGACACCGAGTTCGGATCCCGCCTGCTCATCGAGGTCGTTCGCGGGTGCGCCAACCTCTGCCGGTTCTGTTGGGCTGGCTATAACTACCTGCCGGTCCGGCCCTTTCCCGCCTCCCGGATCCTGGAGATCGCCGAGGCCGCCCGACCGCACTCCAACCGGATCGGCCTGGTCTCCATTGCCCTCTGCGACCATCCCGAGATTGAACGGATTCTCCGCCGCCTCGTCGAGATGGGGTACGGCATCAGCCCCGCGTCGCTGCGGCTCGATGACCTGACCGAGACGATCGTGTGCCTCCTCCGGGAGAGCGGGGAGCGGTCCATCACGATTGCTCCCGAGACCGGCTCCGACCGGCTGCGTCGCGTGATCAACAAGACCGTGACGAACGAGCAGATCCTCGACCGCACCGACCTCGTCTTCAGATCCGGCCTCGAGAACCTGAAGCTCTACTACATGATCGGCTTGCCCACGGAGACGGACGAGGATCTCGTCGCGATCCGGGACCTCACGCTGCAGATGCGCGACCGGATGCTCGCCTACGCCCGTCCCCGCGGCGTCGTCGGCCGTATTGTCGCCTCCGTGAACCCGCTCGTGCCGAAGCCTGGCACCACCTACCAGTGGATGCCGATGACTCGGACGCGGGTGATCGACGAGAAGATCGAGCGTCTCCGTGGCCTCGTCTCCGATCTCGACAACGTGTTCTTCAACATCAAATCGGAGCGTCATTCGTACTACCAGGGCCTCCTGTCGCTCGGCGACCGGCGCGTGGCCGACGTGATCGAAATCGCCGAGCGCAATGGCGGGCTGTGGCGCGCCGCTGTCGCCGAAGCCGGCTTCGATGCCGACGCCTACCTCTACCGCGATCGGTCGGAGGACGCCTTTCTCCCGTGGCAGATCATCGACGGCGGGATGAAGTCGGGTTTCTTTCGAGCTGAGCTCGAGAAAAGCCTCCGCGCCGAGTGGACGCTGCCCGAGAAGCGGGCTGCGCGCGACGTGGGCGGTTCGGGCCAACGCTGACGCCGCCGCCTCGTGTCCCGAGCCAGGGGATCCTGACTCGGGACATGACTTTGAAGGCCGGTCGGGACAGGCCGTCTACACCGCCTCCGCAAGTGCCGTTTCGTGTTCCTTGTAGGCCTCGAGGATCAGGTCGCGCAGTTGATCCTGGCCGGCCGCGTCCACGATGGGGCGCAGCAGGGCAAAGCTACGGCGCTCCCCGTTCACGGAATACTGCCGCGCCGGAAAGGTCACGCTCCGGCCCCCGGTCTTGCGCTCCCAAATCGAGAAGCCCACCAGCTTCAGGCCGTCGAGCGGGCCGCCACTGAAGTGCAGCTCCGCATCGGCCAACTTGCCGGGCGGGTTGCCTTTGTCATTCGGAAAGAACTTTACGGTCATTGATCTACCTCCGCCGGATGATTCCGGTCGACGTTCGGGAGAGCAAGACCGCCGCCAAGGACGCGATGCCGGATGAGGACGGGCAAGTCGCTGTACGATTGAGACTTCACGCGCACCGTCGGCCGCGTCTCGATCGAGAGGACGTCCAGGTGACGACTCCAGGTTCCGGTTCGCACGATAAGGCCTCGTGGGCGACGCCCCGGGTTGCCGCAGGCTTCACCTGGACGGCAAGTGAGGCCGGCCGCACGCTGCGGTCAACCGACGTCGATCAGCTCGCGCGGCACGCCTTTACGACGCGCGAGCTGATGTTTCGAAACGATCGCGCAGAGGACGACCGCCGGCGGCTGGCCGCGGCGCTCGGAGTGTCCGCGGACCGTCTGCTGAGCGTGAGACAAGTCCATGGGCGGGGGGTTCGCGTGGTGACGACCGCCGGCGAGGCGACGGGTTGGCCGCAGGGAGCGGCTGAGGCCGCCGACGCCATCATCTCGACCGACCCCGGATGCGCGATTGCCGTTCACGTCGCCGATTGCGTGCCCATGCTCATGGCCGATCGCCATGGTCGTCTCGTGGCGGCGGTCCATGCCGGATGGCGAGGCACGTGCGCAGGCGTGGCCACGGCGGCCCTGGAGGCGATTCGGGACCTGGGTGTCAGTCCGGCGGATCTGGTCGTCGCGATCGGCCCGAGCATCGGGCCGTGTTGCTATCAGGTGGATGGCCGGGTCCGCACCGCGTTCCTCGGCGTGACGCCGGACGCGGTGGCCTGGTTCACCGAAGACGGCCTCGAGCGATGGAAGCTCGACCTTTGGCAGGCCAACACGGATCAACTCGAGGCGGGGGGCGTGCCGGCGTCAGCGATTCACATCTGCCGCCTCTGCACGGCCGACCATCTCGAGACGTGCTATTCCTACCGTCGTGAGGGCGCCGGGTCGGGACGACTGGCCGCCGCGATCCGGCTCGGCGAATCGCGCCGTCCTTGATCGGTGGGGGCCCCTGGCCTTCGCGCGAAGCGCTTCGGCGAGCCGCCGAAGCCGGGGCGAAGGCGGCGGCACCCCGCCCGGCGCGCCTCGCTCTCGGGGGTCCCACCGCCCCCGGTCGCTCGTCCGGCGGGGGCCCTTGCACCCCGCCTCGCGCGCGCTGCTAAAACTTGAACAGATCGTCGAAGGCCTTCTTGGCGCTCGACGGCCCGGCGGCCGCCGAGCCGGTTTCACGCTCCACCTGGACGCGCGGCGCGAAGAGAGGGCAGGCGTTGGCGGTGTCCTTGGGACTCACGCGGGCGGCAATCTTCAGCCGGCACTCGAAGACCGCGCCCGGATCGAAGGACTCGCACTGGATGCATGCGTGCAAGGGGACGCCACACTGCGCGCACGTGCTGGCCGAGCCGATGTCGAGGCCCTCCACGTGGCCGCATCGAGCGCATCGGAAGACGTGACGAAAGCCCGGCATGTTCGGGACGCGCGGGTCGCGCGGCATCCGCGGGTCGTGCGGTTCGCGCTGAGGCTTGGGCCCGGACGGCCCGGCCGGCTTGCGGCGGTCGTCGTCCTGATAGCCGCGCTGGCGATACTTGCGATCGGACATGGGGCAACCTGATGGAATCGAGCTGTGAGACGAGAGTCTAGCGCGGTTTCGAGCAGGCCGATTCCTCCGCCTCGTCCATCGCGAGATTCGCGAGGCGGTCTGCGTCCTTGTTCAGCTCGCGGGGGATGTGTTCGAAGGTCACCTGCCCGACCTGATGCGACAGCAGCCGGGCCTGGCCATTGAGCGGCTTGAGAAGGTCACTTTTGACCTTGTACACGCCGCGCATCTGCTGGACGAGGAGCAGCGAATCGGAGCGCACGTGGACGGCGGTCACGCCCTGCGACTGGCACCAGCGAAGGGCTGCGAGGAGGCCTTCGTACTCCGCGACGTTGTTCGTCGCGTGAGGGATGGCGCCGTTCAATTCGGCGGCGATGGCGCCGGTCGGCGTGTGGATCACGGCGCCCCAACCCGCGGGCCCAGGGTTGCCGCGCGCGCCGCCGTCGATGTGCGCCGTGAATCGCGCCATGACGCGCGTTACGCGGGCGGAGCGGCGGCCGCTCGTGGCGCCGGCACGAAGTACAGGAGCCGCTGGCAGCTGTCGCACTGGACCAGGTCCTCGTTGCGACGCACCTGCTGCTCGACGGCCGGTCGAAGCCGGACATGGCACGCCGTGCAGTGGCCGGCGCGCATTTCGGCGACCGCCTGGCCGCGTCGGCCCTTGAGCAGCTGCTCGTAGGTCGAGAGGGCCCTGGCCTCCACGACGCGGGTCTGCGTCGTCCGCGCCGCGGCGAGGCGCGCGAGCTCGGCCGCGAGCGCGGTTCGTTCGGCGGCGAATCCCATGCGGGCCTGGTCGCCGTCGCGCTTCGCCTGCGCGAGCGAGACCTCGGCCGCCTTCAACCTCTGCGTCAGGCTGTCCGCCGACTCCATGAGGGCGAGAATCCGATCCTCGATCGCTTCCTTTTCGGTCTTGGCCGTCGCGATCTCGTGGAGGAGCGCAGTGTATTCGTGATTGGTCTTCACCGCGGCTTTATGGTCGTCGAATCGGGCCAAACGACTGTCGACGCCCGCAACGTCCTTCTCGAGCACCCGGCGGGCCGCGTGATTCTCGGTAAGCGCGGCGCGTTCGACATCCACCGCCGCAGCGGCTTGCGCGATCGCCAGATCGATGGCCTCCTCGGCCGACGGCAGCTCCGCGAGCCGACGCCGCGCCGTCTCAGCGGCTGAATCAATCTGTTGCAAGGCGATGAGCGAGGCGAGCGTGGGACTCACCGTATCAAGTGTTCCATGTCCGAGTTGTCCGTTCAAATGAGGGCCACCTGTCTGCCGCCGATGTCCAATGCGCGATGGCCACCGGAGTGGTGGGCCCCCCAGGATTCGAACCTGGGACCAACCGGTTATGAGCCGGCAGCTCTCACCGCTGAGCTAGGGGCCCCCATGTGGCGCATTCCCGACGTCCCCTAACGGCCTTCGAGGAACGGCTTGAGCCGCCGGCTGCGGGAGGGGTGGCGCAGCTTGCGGAGCGCCTTCGCCTCGATTTGCCGGATGCGCTCGCGCGTGACGGCAAAACTCTGCCCGACTTCCTCGAGCGTGTGCTCGGACCCTTCGGCCACGCCGAACCGCATCTTGATGACGCGCTCTTCCCTCGGCGTGAGCGTCTTCAACACGTTCTCCGTCTGTTCCTTCAGGTTCAGGTTGATGACCGCTTCGGCCGGTGACACGATTCCCGTATCGGGGATGAAGTCGCCAAGATGCGAGTCCTCCTCCTCGCCAATCGGCGTTTCGAGCGAGATCGGCTCCTGCGCAATCTTCAGGACCTTGCGCACCTTGGAGACCGGGATGTCCATGCGCTGCGCGATCTCCTCTGAGGTCGGCTCTCGCCCCAGCTCCTGGACGAGCGCGCGCGACGTCCGAATGAGCTTGTTGATCGTCTCGATCATGTGCACCGGGATGCGGATCGTCCGCGCCTGGTCGGCAATCGCGCGAGTGATCGCCTGGCGGATCCACCACGTCGCGTAGGTCGAGAACTTGTAGCCGCGCCGGTACTCGAACTTGTCGACTGCCTTCATCAGGCCGATGTTGCCCTCCTGAATGAGATCAAGGAACTGCAGGCCCCGGTTCGTGTACTTCTTGGCGATCGACACGACCAGGCGAAGGTTGGCCTCGACCAGTTCCTTCTTGGCCTGTTCGGCCTGCGCCTCGCCCTCGAGCACCGTCCGGAGCATCCGCGTCAGCTCCTCGGGCGTCTGATCGAGCTTCCGCGCCATCTCGCGGATTTCCTTGCGCAAGTCGTCCTTGTGCTTGAGGAGCATCTTCTTCTCCTCTTCGCGGA
>Ga0070732_10000344_pt1 | contig 31293 bp, 28 predicted proteins | sample Coa_R1_5_FD_66449 | JGI IMG/M metagenome (GOLD analysis project Ga0070732, IMG submission 66449) | Surface soil microbial communities from Centralia Pennsylvania, which are recovering from an underground coalmine fire - Coalmine... | ecosystem: Environmental > Terrestrial > Soil > Unclassified ... | reverse complement strand
GACGACGCGGGCGTGTATCGGTGGTCAGACGGATCGGCGCTCGTTCAGACCGTCGATTTTTTCACGCCCATCGTCGACGACCCGTTTCTCTTCGGGTGGATTGCCGCAGCGAATGCGGTCAGCGACGTGTACGCGATGGGCGGCACGCCGCGGACGGCCCTCGCCGTTGCGGCGTTTCCCAAGGACGGTCCGCCGCCTGAGGTCATCCGAACCATCTTTCGCGGCGGATCCGAGGCGCTCGCGACCGCGAGTGTCGCACTCCTCGGCGGCCACACCGTCACCGATCCGGAAATCAAGTTCGGATATGCGGTGACGGGCGAGGTCTCGCCACACCGCATGTTGACCAACGCCGGTGCCCAGGTGGGAGACGACCTCATTCTGACCAAGCCGCTCGGCACGGGAATCATCGTGCGCGCCCGCCGATTCGGTCGAGCCACCGACGACGAACTCGACGCGGCCGTGACCGTCATGAAGCGGTTCAACCGGGAAGCGATTGCCGTCGCGCAGGCCATGCCGGCGACCGCCGTGCACGCGTGCACGGACGTCACCGGGTTCGGTCTGGCCGGCCACGCGTCGGAGGTCGCGTCGGCGAGCCACGTGTCTCTCGAAATCGACGCGGCTCTGCTGCCGACGTTGCCAGGCGCCCGACGTCTTGCCGCTGAACATCTCCCCTGCGGCGGTCGCGCCAACGCCCGGCATTTCAGGAAGCTGGCGGTCGACGCCTCGGTCGATCCGGAGCTCCATCTGCTGTGTCTCGATCCGCAGACCTCTGGCGGGCTCCTCCTGGGCCTCGATCCCGACTGCACGGTCGAGTTTCTGGCGCGTCTCGTCGCGGCGGGCGGCGAAGGATGGCGAATCGGGCGCGTCCGGCCGCGCGATTCGGCCGACGTCCTCGTTCACGTCCGCTGACGCCGTTTTCGGGCCGAAAACCGGCTGCGCACCTTGCCCCGCCTTCAATGGGGATGGTATAAATTGACGTTTTGCCAGGGGCCGGACCCCGGCTACTGGACGTGTGCTCCGCGTAATCCATGACATCAACGACTTCGCCAGGTCTCTTCGCGCGCCGCTACGCCGGCGTGCTCTTCGACGTGGTCGAGGCGCGCGGCGAAGCCGCGAAAGCGCTCGACGACCTGAAGGCCCTGGCGGTGGCGGTGGCCTCGAGTGCCGAGTTGCGACAGGTGTTCGACACCCCGTCGATCGCTCCGGCAACCAAGGCCGCCATCATGGACGCGATTGCGGGGCAGCTTGGTGCGGGCGCCGAGGTACGGCGGTTGCTCAACCTGCTGGCCGCGCGCGATCGGCTGCGCGCGATCGGCGACGTGGCGGCGGCCTTCACCGACCGCGTCAATTCCGCGCGCCGCACGGTCGAGGCTGATGTCGTCACCGCGACGCCGCTCACCGACGAGCGCCGCGCGGCCCTCGCGCGCGCCCTGGGGGGCGCCGCCGCGTGCGACGTGACGATCAAGGAACGCGTGGACGCGTCGATCATCGGCGGCGTCGTGGCGCGGGTGGGCAGTCTGGTGTTCGACGGCAGCGTGTTGCGCCAGGTCGAGCGCCTCAAGGAACAGCTCGTTTCTGGCGGGGCCGGAGGACGGTAGATGCAGATTCGCGCCGAGGACATCTCCAAGATCATTCGCGACCAGATCGGCAACTTCGCTGCGTCAGTCGATGTGGCGGAAGTCGGGTCGGTCATCTCGGTGGGCGATGGCATCGCCCGGATCCACGGCGTCGAGCGCGCCATGGCCGGCGAGATGCTTGAATTCCCGCACGGCGTCTACGGCATCGCGCTGAACCTCGAGGAAGAGAGCGTCGGCGTCGTGCTGCTCGGCTACTCGACGGCCATCAAAGAGGGCGACACGGTCAAGCGGACCGGTCGCATCATCTCGGTGCCCGTTGGCGAAGCGCTCGTCGGGCGTGTCGTGAACGGGCTCGGGCAGCCGATCGACGGAAAGGGCCCCATCGCGTCGGACACCTTCATGCCGATCGAGCGCATCGCGCCGGGCGTGGTCGATCGCAGCCCCGTGAAGGAGCCTCTTCAGACCGGCCTCAAGGCGATCGACGGCATGGTGCCGATTGGGCGCGGCCAGCGCGAGTTGATCATCGGCGACCGGCAGACCGGCAAGACCGCGGTCGCCGTGGACGCGATCATCAATCAGCAGGGTCTGGGTGTCATCTGCATCTACAACGCGATTGGCCAGAAGCAGTCGACGGTTGCGCAGGTCGTGAAGACGCTCGAGGAAGCCGGCGCGATGGAGTACACGATTGTCGTTTCGGCCGGCGCGTCCGATCCGGCGTCGCTCCTGTACATCAGTCCGTACTCGGCGTGCACGATCGGCGAGTTCTTCCGTGACCGCGGGCGCCACGCGCTCTGCGTGTACGACGACCTCTCCAAGCATGCCCAGGCGTATCGCGAGATCTCGCTCCTGCTGCGGCGGCCGCCGGGCCGCGAGGCGTATCCCGGTGATGTGTTCTATCTGCATTCGCGATTGCTTGAGCGCGCGGCCAAACTGAAGAAGGAGCTGGGCGGCGGATCGCTCACGGCGCTGCCGGTCATCGAGACGCAGGCGGGCGACTTGTCAGCCTACATTCCGACCAACGTCATCTCGATCACGGACGGGCAGATCTTCCTCGAGGCGGACCTCTTCAATCAGGGCATTCGCCCGGCGATCAACGTCGGCAACTCGGTGTCGCGCGTCGGCGGATCGGCGCAGATCAAGGCGATGCGCCAGGTGGCGGGCAGTCTGCGGCTGGATCTCGCGCAGTATCGCGAGCTGGCGGCGTTCGCGCAGTTCGGCAGCGACCTCGATGCGGGCACGCAGCGGCAGCTCAATCGAGGCAAGCGGCTGACGGAGATCCTCAAGCAGCCGCAGTACCAGCCGTTGCCGGTCGAGAAGCAGGTGGCGATCGTGTATGCGGCCACGAACGGCTACCTCGACTCGGTGCCCGTCGAGAAGCTGCGGCAGTACGAGGACGATCTCTACCGTGTCCTCGACACGCGGTACGGGGCGCTTCTCGCGTCCATTCGGGAGGAGAAGACCCTGAGCGACGACATCAAGAAGAATCTGAACGCGACGCTCGACGACTTCGGGAAGCAATTCGCGGCCGTGGCCGCCGCCTAGGAGTCGAGGGTGCCCTCTCTCATCGACATGCGCCGGCGCATCCGCGCCGTGAAGTCGACGCAACAGATCACGAAGGCCATGAAGATGGTGGCCGCGTCGAAGCTGCGGCGGGCGCAGGAGCGGGTGATCGCGGCCCGACCGTATGCCGCCGAGGCGCGGCGCGTGCTGTCGAGTCTGGCGACGCGGGTCGATCCGTCCGCGCACCCGCTGCTCGCCCGGCGGTCGGGCGCGGCGAGCGGGCCCACGCTGCTCATCGTCGTCACGTCGGATCGCGGTCTCTGCGGCAGTTTCAACACCAACATCGTCAAGGCGGTCGGCGCGTTCCTGCGCGAGCAGCCAGACCGCGCGGTCTCGTTCGGCCTGGTCGGGCGGAAGGGCCGCGACCAGCTCGCGCGTCGGGGGTTCGCCGTGCGCTTCGAGCACGTCAACCTCCCGAAGGTGCTGCACTTCGCCGAAGCCGAGGTCATTGCCCGACCGGCGGTGAGCGATTTCATCGAGGGGCGCGTCGACAGCGTGTCGCTCGTGTACAACGAGTTCAAGTCCGTCATGCAGCAACGGGTGGTCATCGAGCCGGTCCTCCCGCTGGCGCCGGTGCCCGGCGGCGCAGCCGGGGGCGTGGCCGATTCGGCGTACGGATCGGCGGCGGATTATCTGTATGAGCCGTCGCCGGAACGCATTCTCTCGGTGCTCCTGGACGAACTCGTGCGCGCGCAGGTGTTCCGGGCGCTGCTCGAGTCGAACGCCGCGTTCTTTGCGGCCCAGATGATGGCGATGGACTCGGCGACGCGCAACTCTGCGGACATGATCGAGGACCTGACGCTCTCCATGAACAAGATCCGCCAGGCCGCCATCACGCGCGAGATCATCGAAGTCGTTTCGGGCGCGCAGGCGTTGTGAAAGAAGGCGCGAAGGCTTGAAGGCGGATCGGATGCTGATGAGCGGGGGTCTGTCCCCGGACTGAAGGGGCTGACCCCCTTGCAGGTGAAGACCTCGATCGTGACTGAGAGAGATATGGACACATGGCAGTAGCAGCGGCAACGAGAATCGGCAAGGTCGTGCAGATCATCGGACCGGTCGTGGACATCGAGTTCGCGGACGGGCACCTGCCGGACATCTACAACGCCGTCCGGGTCACCGGGACGTTCGGCGATCGTCCCGAGGACGTGATCGACATCATCGTCGAGGTCGAGCAGCACCTCGGCGAGAACCGCGTGCGCACGGTCGCGATGAAGCCGACCGACGGGCTGCAGCGCGGCATGACGGCCACCGATCAGGGCGCGCCGATTTCGATGCCGGTCGGGCCGGGCACGCTCGGCCGCGTGCTCAACGTCCTCGGCGAGCCCGTCGACTTTCCGGATCGGCCCGTCGTCCACACGGAACGCTGGCCGATCTTCCGGCCGACGCCGTCGCTCGAGGAGCAGTCGACCGAGCTCAAGATGTTCGAGACCGGCATCAAAGTCATCGATCTGCTGGAGCCGTACCTGCAGGGCGGCAAGATCGGACTCTTTGGCGGCGCCGGCGTCGGCAAGACGGTCATCATCCAGGAGCTGATACACAACATCGCGACCAAACACGGCGGCGTGTCGGTGTTTGCCGGCGTCGGCGAGCGCACGCGCGAGGGCAACGACCTCTGGCTCGAATTCCAGGAGAGCGGCGTCATCGACATCAACGACCCCGCGAAATCGCGGGCCGCGCTCGTCTACGGGCAGATGACGGAGCCGCCCGGCGCGCGTCTGCGCGTCGCTCTCTCGGGCCTGACGGTCGCGGAGTACTTCCGCGATGCCGAGGGCAAGGACGTCTTGCTTTTCATCGACAACATCTTCCGGTTCACCCAGGCCGGATCGGAGGTGTCGGCGCTCCTCGGCCGCATGCCGTCGGCCGTCGGCTATCAGCCGACGCTGCTCTCGGAAATGGGCCAGCTCCAGGAGCGGATCACTTCGACCCGCAAGGGCTCGATCACCTCGGTGCAGGCGATCTACGTGCCCGCCGACGACTACACCGATCCGGCGCCCGCCACGACGTTCGCGCATCTGGACGCGACGACGAACCTCTCGCGCGCCATCGTGGAACTCGGCATTTATCCTGCCGTGGATCCACTGGCGTCGTCGTCGCGTATTCTCGACGCGCGCGTCATCGGCCAGGAGCACTACAACGTCGCGCGCCAGGTCAAGCAGGTCCTGCAGCGGTACAAGGATCTCCAGGACATCATCGCGATTCTCGGCATCGACGAGCTGTCGGAGGACGACAAGCTCGCCGTCGCGCGGGCGCGGCGCATCCAGAAGTTCCTCTCGCAGCCCTTCTTCGTTGCCGAGCAGTTCACGGGCGCCAAGGGCGTCTACGTCCCAATCGCCGAGACGGTCCGGGGCTTCAAGGAAATCGTGGCCGGCCAGCATGACGACGTGCCCGAGCAGGCCTTCTACCTGGCCGGCACGATCGACGACGTCCTCAAGCGCGCGAAGGACCAGTCATAGTGGCGATCCCGACGCATCTGCGGCTCACGTTCGTCACGCCCGAGCGTGCGCTCGTGCACGAGGACGTGGACGAAGTCGAAATTCCCGGCGAGGATGGCTACTTTGGCGTCCTGCCGGGCCACGCACCGCTCCTCGCGGCGCTTCAGCCAGGCGAACTCTGGTACCGCCAGGGCGGCCAGAAGCACTTCGCCTTCATCGCGGGCGGCTTTGCCGAGGTGCTGCCGGACCGTGTGGCGATCCTCGCGCAGGTCGCCGAAAAGGCTGACGACATCGATGTCCAGCGGGCCGAGGCCTCGAAACGCCGCGCCGAGGACCGGTTGGCGCGGCCGACGTCGGACATGGATACTGCGCGCGCGCGTGTGGCTCTGCTACGCTCCCTCATGCGCTTGCAGGTGTCGGCCAGGCGCGGCCGTCCGCGTTCCTGACAAAGCCCCACATGCTGCGAGTGTCCTCGGCCGTCGCGACCGACCCTGGCCTTCGTCGGGACAGCAATGAGGACTCGTACTGCGTCCGGCCCGACCTCGGCCTGTATCTGGTCGCCGACGGCATGGGCGGCCACGCGGCCGGGGAAGTCGCATCGCGCATGGCCGTCGAGACGATCGAGGCCTTCATCAACGACACGCGCGACGCGGACGTCAACCGCACCTGGCCCTTCCCGTACGACACCAACCTCAGCCTCGACGGCAACCGCATCAAGGCGGCATTCCGTCTCGCGAACCGCCGAGTCGGCACCGCCATCGAAGGCGACGATGCGCTGCGGGGCATGGCGACGACGGCGGTGGCGGTGCTCGTCGGCACGGGGACGCCCGTCGTCGCGCACGTCGGCGACAGCCGGGCGTACATGCTGCGGGACGGGCACCTGAAGCAGCTCACGCAGGATCATTCCTGGGTCGGCGAGCAGGTTCGCGCGGGCATGCTCACGGAGGCCGATGCGCGGCGCCATCCCTGGCGCAATGTCGTGACGCGTGCGATTGCCGGCGGCGACGACCCGGAGGTGGAAGTCCACGAGGTCCCACTCGAATCCGGGGACCGCATCGTGATTTGCTGCGACGGGCTTTCGGCCGTGGTGGCGCCGGAAACGTTCGAGACGATCGCGCGGACGCAAGCGCCGCTCGAGGAGGTCTGCAAGACGTTCATCGCCGCCGCCATCGAAGCGGGCGGGCCCGACAACATCACCGTGGTGATGGCTGATGTTGGGCAACCCGATGTGGTCTAACCTCCAGCAGCTTCCGCGGTACCGCGGTCTCATCCAGACGCTCGTCGCGCGCGAACTCAAGGCGCGCTACCGCGGATCGGTGCTCGGGTTCGTCTGGTCGTTCATCAATCCCCTTCTGCTCCTCTCGATCTACTCGATTATCTTCACGGCGTTCCTGCCCGCCTCGAAGGATCTGCCGACGCCGTATCCCCTGTTCATGTTCTGCGGCATCCTGCCGTGGACGTGGTTTGCCGCGTCACTGACAGAAGCCTCGGGGTCGCTCATTTCCGGCGGCAACCTGATTCGCAAGGTGCTGTTCCCGGCCGAAGTGCTGCCGATCGTCACGGTCTTCTCGAACCTGGTGCACTTTCTGCTCGGGCTGCCGATCCTCATCATCTTTCTGATCGCCTACGGCCACTATCCCGCGCCCTTGCACCTGCTCTGGTTCCCAGTCATCGTCGTCGCGCAGCTCGTGCTCACGATCGGGCTCGGCTTGATTCTCGCGGCACTCACCGTGCACTTCCGCGACATTCGCGACATCCTCCAGAACGTGCTCACCCTCTGGTTCTTTGCGACGCCGATCATCTACTTCTGGGGCCAACCGGGCATCATCGTGCATCATCGGCTGATGCAGATGAACCCGATGATGGATCTCGCCGTCGGGTACCAGGAGGTGTTCTTCTTCCGCGAGGACTTCGGCGCATGGAAGGGCATCGTGGCGGTTGCCGCGCTGTCGGTCGTGGTCTTCCTCGCCGGCTATTGGCTGTTCGATCGACTGCGCGACTCGTTCGCGGAGGTCGTGTGACGACGGGCGGCGCCGCGATCCAGCTCGACCAGGTCTCGAAGGTGTACCGCCGGTACTCCGGACGGCAGTTCGCGACGTTGAAGAGCGCGATCTTGCAGCGGAGTCTCCTCCGTGAGCTGCGCCCAAACGAAGTGCTGCAGGCGCTCCAGGACGTGTCGTTTTCGGTGCCGCGCGGGTCGACCTTCGGCGTCGTCGGTCGCAACGGATCGGGCAAGAGCACGGCGCTGAAGCTCGTCGCCGGCATCACGAAGCCGACGACCGGCACCGTCAAGGTCGACGGCCGCGTCTCGGCCCTCATCGAGCTGGGCGCGGGCTTCCATCCCGAGATCTCCGGCCGCGAGAACGTGTTCATCAACGGCATCATGCTTGGCCTCAGCCGGAAGGAGATCGAGGACCGGTTCGACGCGATCGTCGACTTCGCCGAGATGCGCGAGTTCATCGAGGCGCCCGTGAAGACGTACTCGTCGGGCATGTACATGCGGCTGGGCTTTGCCGTCGCGATCCACGTGGAGCCCGACGTGCTGCTCGTGGACGAGGTGCTCGCGGTCGGCGACGAGGGCTTCACGCACAAGTGCTACGACAAGTTCGCGGAGTTCAGGCGCCGCGGCAAGACGATCCTGCTCGTTACGCACTCGCTCGGCCTGGTCGAACGGTTCTGCGACGAGGCGGTGTGGCTCGACCACGGCCGGAAGACCGGGCAGGGCGACCCGAAGCGCGTCATCGATGAGTACCGCACGGACGTCGAGAAGGAAGAGGCGCTATTCCTCGCGACAAGCGACGCCGAGGCGCACCACGCGGCAGAGAAGCCCGCCGTGTCAACCGACCGGCCGGTGGACGCCGGTGCCGCGGCGTCGGACATGTCGCAGGCCGGCGAGGGCCGGTGGGGATCCGGTGGCGCGGACATTCAGAACGTGCGGCTCGTCGACGCCCACCGCCAGCCGAGCCAGGTGTTTCACTCGGGCGAGCCGGCGATCATTCAGTTCGACGTCCACGCCGCCCAGCCACTCGACGACTTCGTCTTTGGTATCGGCATCTTCAGCGCCGATGGCGTCTGCGTGTATGGAACGAACACGCTCATCGAGGAGTACGCGGCGAAGCGCCTGGAGGGTCGAGCCGCGGTCGAATTCAGGATTCAGGCCGTCGACCTCGTCGAGGGCACGTACAAGTTCGACGTCGCGGTGCACAGGCGCGACGGTGCGCCGTACGACTATCACCGGTTGCTCTACACTTTCCGCGTGAAGTCGCCGATCAAGGACGTTGGCCTCTATCGGCCCGCGCATCGGTGGACGTTTACCGGCGTCGAGTGGGAGCCGAAGCCCTGATTCTGACGCTCGACGCCGCGGTGGCCTTCGTCCAGGCGCGTCGCGCGGCTGGCGCGAGGATTGTCGTCACCAACGGCGTCTTCGATCTCCTCCATCCCGGCCACGTGCGGTATCTCGCGCGCGCGCGCGCCGAAGGCGACCTGCTCATCGTCGCCGTCAACACCGATCGGTCCGTGCGCGCCAACAAGGGGCCATCGCGGCCGATGACGCCCGATGCCGAGCGCGCAGAAATCCTGGCCGCGCTCACCGTCGTCGATGCCGTTGTCCTCTTCGACGAGGACACGCCGGCCGAGACCATTCGACGTTTGCAGCCCGACGTCCTCGTGAAGGGCACCGACTGGGCCGCCGATGCCATCGTGGGCCGCGACACCGTCGAGGCCCGGGGCGGCCGAGTGGTGCGGATTGACATTGAGCCGGGCTGGTCGACGTCTGGGATCATGGAGCAGATCCGCCGGGCGTAGTGTCCACCGCCGCTTCCTCTCTCGCGTTCCGCGCGCTGCTGAAGTCAGCAGCGGCCGCTGCAGGTCTGGCCCGCAAGCCGGCCCGGCTGGCCGGGGTGTCACCAGCCGCTGCGGCGCTTCACGCCGCGGTCGTCGCGCAAGACCAGCCCGTCGTCGTGGTTGTGCCGACCGACGCGGAGATTGAATCGATGGTCGCGGACGGCGCCTTCTTCCTCTCGGCCCTGCTCGGCTGGTCCGCCGCCGACACGGCACGGCACGTGCTGCCGTTTCCGTCGCCAGAAGTCGATCCGTACCGGGGTCTCGCGCCCCATTTTCAAGTGGCCTCGGCGCGCGCCCGCGCCTTGTTCGCGCTCGCGACCGGCACTGCGCGTCTCGTCGTGACGTCGGCCAGGGCCTTGCTGCCCAGGCTCGCGGATCCGGTTCGTTTCGCCGCCGGCGGCCTCACGGTTGCGCCAGGCACCGAGATTGCTCCGCACGACCTGGGCGATCGCCTGGCCGCCGCTCTCTTCGTGCGCGAGGACCCGGTCGACGAGCACGGCGAATTCTGCGTGCGTGGCGGCGTCGTCGACGTCTTCCCGTCGTCCGAATCGCATCCCATTCGACTCGAGTTCATCGGCGACCTCGTCGAGTCCGTGCGCCAGTTCGACGCGGCGACGCAGCGGTCACTCTCGGCGATTGACCAGCTCGCGATCGTGCCGCAGCGCGAGGAGATTCTGGAAGACGCCGACACATCGGGCCGGACCTCGAGCCTTGTCGACTACGTCCGGCGCGCCGGTGCCTCACTCATCGTCCTTGAGGCGGACGACGTCGACGCGCGAGGGCGGGCGCTCGAGGCGCAGTGGCGGGCGAGCGGAGCCGACATGGCGGCGCGCGGCCGTGACGTCCCGCCGTTCGAGGCGATCGCGTGGCCATGGGACGTGCTGGCCGGGTGGCTGGCTTCGGGCCGGCAGGTGTCGCAGCTCGCTGTCGACGGGGCCGGAGTCGCGGATCACGTCGCGTGTCAGCCCGCGATGGCGTTTCACGGACGCATTGGCGACTGGGTCGACGAGCTGCGCCAGGCCAGGGACAGGGGCGATCGCACGCTCTTCATCGCCGCTACGGCTGGGCGCGCGGATCGGGCCATCGAACTGCTCGGCGAATACGAGATTCGCGCCCGCCGACTGGACGACGACGAGGGTGCCGTCCACGCGACGGTGTTCGTGGCGACCGGCGAACTCTCGCGCGGCTTCGCGCTGCCCGCGGCCGAGCTGCGCTTCTACGCGGAGACCGACGTCTTCGAGGAAGAACGGCACCCGCACGAGCGACAGCGATCGGTCGTGCGGACGTTCATGTCGGACTTCCGCGATCTCAAGGTCGGCGATTTCGTCGTTCACGTGGACAGCGGCATCGGCCGGTTCGTCGGGCTGAAGCGCCTGGCGATCAGCTCGCTCGAGGGCGGTCGAGGCGGTGCGGGCGAGGCGCGCGAACACGAGTTCATGGAGCTGCGCTACGCAGGCGACGACAAGCTCTTCGTCCCGCTCGACCGCCTCGATCTCGTTCAGAAGTACACGGGGGGCGCCGCGCCGGCCCTGGACAAGCTCGGCGGCACGACCTGGGAGAAGGCAAAGACCCGCGTCAAGAAGGCGATGCGCGACATGGCCGAGGAGCTCCTGAAGCTCTACGCCGCGCGCAAGGCGGTTCCAGGCCATGCCTTCGGGGTCGACACCCACTGGCAGCAGGAGTTCGACGACGCCTTCGAATACGAGCCGACGCCGGATCAACGGACGGCGATCGCGGACATCGTGCGGGACATGGAGACGCCCACGCCGATGGATCGCCTGCTCTGCGGCGATGTCGGCTACGGCAAGACCGAAGTCGCGATGCGCGCGGCCTTCAAAGCCGTGATGGACGGCAAGCAGGTGGCGTTTCTCGCGCCCACGACCGTGCTCGCGTTTCAGCACGCGCGCACGCTGCAGCAGCGTTTCGCGGGATTCCCGGTACGGATTGAGCTCATCAGCCGGTTCCGGTCGCCGAGCGAGCAAAAGCAACTGGTGGCCGCGCTGGCGGCCGGCCAAATCGACATCATCGTCGGCACGCACCGGCTCCTGTCGAAGGACATCGGATTCCGAGACCTCGGACTGCTCCTCGTCGACGAAGAGCAGCGGTTCGGCGTCACGCACAAGGAACGTCTGAAGCAGCTGCGCAAGAAGGTGGACGTCCTCACCATGACGGCCACGCCGATTCCACGGACCCTCAACATGTCGCTCGCGGGGATTCGGGACATGTCGGTCATCGAGACGCCGCCCCGGGATCGCCTCTCGATTCAAACGCATGTGGTCAAGTTCGACCAGGACGTGATCCGCCGCGCGGTGAGCACCGAGATCGAGCGCGGCGGGCAGGTCTACTTCGTGCACAACCGCATCGAGTCGATCTTTTCGATGGCGAATCTCGTCCGGCGCCTGGTGCCTGAGGCGAGGATCGCGGTGGCGCACGGTCAGATGTCGGAGGAGGAGCTGGAGCGGGCGATGGTGGACTTCGTCGCCCGTAAGTTCGACGTCCTGGTGTCGACGACCATCGTCGAAAACGGCCTCGACATTCCCAACGCGAACACGATTGTCATCAATCGCGCGGATCGGTACGGCCTGGCGCAGCTTTATCAACTACGAGGGCGGGTGGGCCGATCCGATCGGCGGGCGTATGCGTATCTCCTGATTCCCGCCGAGCAGGCGCTCTCGCCGGTCGCGCGAAAGCGGCTGGCGGCGATTCGCGAGTTCAGCGACCTGGGCAGCGGTTTTCGGATCGCGGCGCTCGATCTGGAAATCCGGGGCGCCGGCAATCTGCTCGGCGGGGAACAGAGCGGGCACATCGACGCTGTCGGGTTCGACACCTACATGAAGCTGCTCGGCGACACCATTCGTGAACTCAAGGGCGAGGACCTGGCGGACGATCGCCGGGCGACGGTGAACCTGGGGCTCGACCTGCGGATCGACGGGTCGTACATCCCCGACATGAACCAGCGATTGGCCGCGTATCGGCGGCTGGCGAGCGCGCGGACGCTCGACGAGGTCGAGGGCTTCCTCGACGAGCTTCGGGACCGGTATGGGGCCCCGCCGGTCTCGGTGGCCAACCTCGCTGAGTACGCCCGGATTCGAGTCGCGGCGGATCGGCTTGGGCTCGACAGCGTCGACCGCGAAGGCACGACCGCGGTCTTAAAGTTCCGGGGGGATGCGAAGATCGACCCGGCCTGGCTGCTACGCTTTGTGCAAAGCGGTCGGGGCCTGACTTTGGTGCCGCCAGCTGTACTGAGAGGGACGGGCGTGTTTTCATCAAGCCGGGTGGAACACACTCAAGTCCTGCTCGAGCACCTCGAGCCCCTACGGGACCTTCTCGCGCGGTTGAGCCGCGGCCTCGGTCCCAGCTAAAATATTGATTACACGAAGGTTGTTGCCATGAGGATTCACGTTCTTGCCGGCCTGCTGGCCGCCGCGGTCGTTCTGACGCCGGGTTCGTCGGCCGCGCAAACGGTCCCGCCGACGCCGCCGGTTGCCCAGGGAGCCCAGGGGCAGGCGACCCCGACGACGCCAGCCAGTCCGGTCCAGCCGGCTCCGGCCCCGGCGCCGCAAGGGCCGCCGGTCTACGGGCATAGCGCGATCATTCAGCGAGTGCTCGTGAAGGTCAACGGAGAGGCCTTCACCCAAACGGACTTGGAGCAGAAACAGACCGAAGCGCTCGTGGCGAAGAACCAGCAAGCTGATGTCAAGGCCGCCGAGACCGACGCCGTGATCCAGAGGGAGCTGCAGCAGATCACCCCGGGCATCATCGTCCAGGCCGTCGACGACATGCTCCTCGTGCAGCGCGCGCGCGAGCTGGGCTACAAGATGAGCGACGACCAGTACCAGAAGTTCCTCGAGAACCTCAAGGCGGACAACCACCTTCAGGACGACGCCGCGTTCAAGAAAGCGCTGGCCGAACAAGGCCTGACGATGGAGCAACTAAGAAAGAACCTCGAGGAGGGCTATCTCAGACAGGCGGTCCAGCAATCAGAGATCATGAGCCACGCGCAGATGACCGAGCAGGAGGCGCGCCAGTACTACGCGACGCATCAGGCCGCGTTTCTGACGCCCGCGAAGGTCGTCCTGCGCGAGATCCTCGTCGCGGTGCCCACGGAATCCACCAGCGGTCAGGCGTCGTTCAACGCCGGTCTGGACGAAGCGGCCCGCGCCAAAGCCAATACCATCCATGATCGCCTGGCGAAGGGCGAGGACTTCGCGACGGTCGCGGCCGAGGTCTCGGATTCCCCCTCGAAGGCCACGGGCGGCGTCATCGGCGAGGTGAACGTGAACGACATGAGCGACGCGCTGCGACCGCTCGTCGACGTCCTCAAGCCTGGCGACATCACTCCGCCCATCCGCACGCAACGCGGCTATCAGATTCTGAAACTGGACTCGCGATCGCCCGAGCAGCCGAAACCGTACGACGACGTGCGAGAGGACATCGCGCAGAAGATCTACGAGCAGCGCGTCAACGGCGAGACGCAGAAGTATCTCGATAAGGTCCGCGCCCAAGCGCTCATCGAGTGGAAGGACGAAGCCCTGAAAGAGATGTACGACAAGCAGTTGAGCGACATGAAGAAGGCCGGCGGCCTCTAGCGGCCGATCGACGATGAAGATCGGCCAGATCGCCCTCACCCATCCCGTCGCGCTCGCGCCGATGGCCGGCATGACGGACACGGCGTTCCGCCGGCTCGTGAAGCGGAAGGGCGGCTGCGGGCTCGTCGTCACCGAGATGGTGAGCGCTGAAGGGTTGGTGCGCGGCATCGATCGGACGCTGGAGTACGCCGAATACACCGAGGAAGAGCGACCTGTCTCGATCCAGATCTTTGGCGGCGATCCGGTGAAGATGGCGGATGCGGCGCAGATCGTCGAAGGCATGGGCGCGGACGTCGTCGACGTCAACATGGGCTGCCCCGTGCCGAAGATTGCGAAGCACAACGCTGGCTGCAGCCTCATGCGCGAGCCCGTGCACGCTGCGAGCATCATCCGCGCGATGGTCAGCGCGGTCCGTATTCCCGTCACGGTGAAGATGCGTGCCGGCTGGGACGAGCGGGACATCAGCGCGCCGGACCTGGCGCGGCGGGTGGAGGACGCCGGCGCGGCGGCCATCGCCGTGCATGGCCGGACCGCGGCGCAGTCCTACTCGGGCGAATCGGACTGGTCCCTCATCGCGCGAGTCGCGCAGGGCGTGCGCATTCCCGTCTTCGGGTCGGGCGACTGCGTGGAGGCGGATGACATCACGCGGCGCCTCCAGTACGAGGGCATCGGAGGCGTGCTCGTGGGGCGAGGCGCGCTTCGCAATCCGTGGATCTTCGCGCAGGCGGCCCAGGCGGCGGTCGGACAGCGCGTCGACCCGCCGGCGCTCGACGCGCGCGGCCGCTTTCTGCTCGAGTACATCGACCTGCTGCTCTCCGAGCGCGTCGACGAGGCCATCGGATTCCGTCACGCCGCGCCGGGTCAAGGCGAGGCGCCCCCCGCGCCGGCGCGGGGCCGCGAACGGTGGGTGATCAACAAGCTGCGCGCGTTGGGGTCGTGGTACACGAAGGGCATCGACAACGGATCGCATCTGCGTGTGGCGATCAACGCCGCGCCGTCGATCCCGGAGCTGCGGCAGCTGATTGAGGACTTCTTCTTCTCCGGCCCGAATCACCCGGCGCTCGCCTCGTCAGCCATCGGCGCCTGACGCCTTCAACACGAACGCCTCGAGCGGCCGTGTGGCGTCGGTTGTCTCAGCGTTCACGATCAGTGTCGCGGCGCACGTCTGCCTGAACAGCGCCGCCAGCGGCACGTGCAAGGGATGCCCGAGGTACGCCGTCAAGCCGGCCTCGTCGTCGAACTCAATGACCGCGGTATAGGGGAAGTCGCGCCCGCTGTCGTCCGGCAACGACCGGCCAATGGTCGCCCGGCGGATCGTCGGTACGTGCCGACACGCGTTCTCAAGGGCGGCGACGAACGCGCGCTCGTCAGCGGGCGTCACGTCGGCGCGCGGGCGAAACAGCACGATGTGGGAGATCATCGGCGGCTTCCGCCTCCACCGCGTGGGGGTCCGCCGCGGCCGCCCGGCGGGCGGCCGGGCCCGCGGCGATCACCAGGTCGCCGGCCGGGTCCGCGGCCTTCGGGGCGATTGTGGCCGGGCGTAAGGGGCCGGTGTGGTTTGGAGCTTGGAGCGTTGGGCGTCCAAGGCCGATGAGGCTTCGAGCCGGGCGCCGGAGGCTTTGGGCCGGGCGCTGGGGGCGTCAAGGGTCCCTGCGGCGCAGGGCGCGGGACCTGGGGTTCCTGTGGCCGATTGCCGCGCGGCCCAGGGAATCGGCCGCCAGGACTTCTGCCGTCTTTCGGGCGCTGCCACGGTCGGCGCGGTGGCCGGTCCGACGACCACGGCTTCCTCGACCGATCGGGCGGCGGAGGTGTTTCTTGGGGCGGCGCCGACCCGGCTTGGCCGGACGGCGGCTCTCCTCGCGCCCGGCGCGCGCGATCCTTGAAGCGCGCACGCTTCTGGTCGCGCGTCAATTCGAAGCGCGCGCGCGGATCGCGATGGTCACCTCCTGGCCGCCAGTCCGCACGGCGCTTTTCGACGTCGGGTGGCTTGGCGCGCAGACCGAACCGCGCGGCCTCAGGTGATTCCCACAGGCGACCACGTTCGAACCAGCGGAGGGTCACGTCCGGCTGGGTACGTTGCAATTGCCGCCAGGTCGGCACGAGCACGTCGCGCGTCGACGATCGAAAGGCGGTCGGCGTTGGGCCGACCAGGATCACCCAATACGCATGACGGGCCATCGTCAGGAGCGCTCCAGTCGCTTCAACTTTTCAATGAGCGTCGTCCGTTTCACGCGCAGAAGGTCGGCGGCCTGACGCTTGTTGCCCGACGTCCGCTCGAGCGCGCGGGTAATGAGCGCGAGCTCGTAGGCGGACACGGCCCGGTCGAGCTCGATGCCTTCCTCCGGAACGAGCGGCGTGTCACGGATCGAGGCGGGCCGTCCCACGAGGACCTCTTCCGGCAGCTCGGCCGCGCCGATCTGGGTTCGACCCGGCGACAGCGCGATCAGGCGCTCCATGACGTTCTGCAACTGGCGCACGTTGCCGGGCCAGTCATACGCCATGAGCGCCTGCTGCGCGTCCTGCGCGATCGTCACCCGCGCGCGCGGCGGCGACGCGTCCTTGACGAACTGATCGAGGAAATGCTGCGCGAGCAGCGGCACATCGGATCGGCGCTCCCGGAGGGACGGCACGCGCACCGGAATCACGTTGAGCCGATAGAACAAGTCCTCGCGGAACTGACCGTCGGCGACCAGCTTCGGCAGATCGGAATTGGTCGCCGCGATGATCCGCACATCGACGCGGATCGTCTGCGAGTCGCCGACACGCTCGAACTCGCGCGACTGCAGGACCCGCAGCAACTTGGCCTGGAGGGCGCCGCTCATCGTGCCGACTTCGTCGAGGAACAGGCTCCCGCGATGCGCCTGTTCGACTCGTCCCTGGCGATTGGCGACCGCCCCCGTGAAGGCGCCCCGGACGTGGCCGAACAGTTCGGCCTCGAGCAGCGTCTCCGGGATCGCGCTGCAGTTGATCGCCACGAACCGCTGGCTGCGTCGCGCGCTGGCATCGTGAATCGCCCGCGCGGCGAGTTCTTTGCCCGTGCCGGTCTCCCCGGTGACGAGCACGGTGCTCGACGTCGCGGCGACGGTTCGAAGCAACTCGAGGAGCTTCACCATCGCCGGTGTCTGGCCGATGATGCCGTCGATGCGGAAGCGGTCGTGGAGTTGCGCCCTCAAGTAGGCGTTTTCGGACCGCAGCCGCCGCCGCTCGAGCGCGACCGTCAACTCGTGGAGCAGCTCCTCGAACTGAAAGGGCTTCGTGATGAAGCCCTCGGCGCCAAGCCGCGTCACCTCGACGGCTTCGCGCACGGTGCCGTAGCCGGTGATCACGATCGCGATGATCTCCGGGTACCGCGCGAAGGCCTCGTCGAGGACCTGTCGTCCGTCCACGCCCGGGAGACGGAGATCGGCGATCAGGATGTCGAATGCGAATTCATTCAGGCGCTCCAGGGCCTCCTCGCCGGACCCGGCCTGCTCCACACGAAATCCGTGCTCGGCGAGGCGCTCGGCAATGACCTCGCGGAAAGCCACCTCATCGTCTACGAGCAGCAGGTGCTGGACGGCGTCCATTCAGGTGACGACATTTTGACACAGAGGGGCAGGCCTTATGTTTCTGGACGGGGCCGCCGATAGTTTTGGGGTCAAGTCATGAGGCTCGTGCAGACGCGCTACCCCCGGCGCGCCTTTGCCGGGAAAAGACTTAGCCATGGTGATGCTGGACCGTAAGACCGTTTCGATCCCGAGGGCGTGCGAACTGGTCGGAGTCAGCCGCCGGACGATCTACAACTGGATCGCGGGTGGCAAGGTTGAGTACGTGCGGACAGCCGGTGGCTCGGTCCGAATCTTCGCGGACACCCTATGGCGGGAGCCTGAGCCGGCAAAGTCCGACGAGGCCTGGTCGGAAGGTCTCCGGCGTGGCGCCTGAGGACCTGCCGAGCCTCTTTCACCAGCTCAACAACCAGTTGGGCGTCATTTTGGCGAACGCCGAGCTGCTGGAGCGGCGGCTGGCGGACGACCATCGCGCGCGCGCGGCGCAGCTCGTGTCGAGCGCCGTCGACGCGATCGCGACAGCTCAGCGCATCCGCCGATTTGCGGAGGCGGCCCGACCGAGCGCTGAACGCGCCCTCACCGATTCCACAACTGCAAGCGGAATGACGGACCACTGACAAAATCGCGGCTGACCGTCAAAATTCCGACACGAATTGCCAGCTCCGTCACGTACCTTCCCACTCCTGCACTCGCCGCTTTCTAGCTTACTAAGTGACTGTTAGATCAACTACTTAGCACGCGATCGTCGTCTCAGTTGCCGGGGCGTAGCCTTGGGCGACGAAACTGGCATCGCAGTTGCCACTGATTCCCGCGCCTGGCATGTCGCCAAGCCTTTGAGGAGGAATCATGCACCGCGCGCCACTCGCCACCCACCAGCAGGATCGCGTTGCGGCGAGCCTGCCGTTTGTGGAGTCTCTCGCCCGCCGCATGGCCTCCACCATGCCGCACTCGATCGACCTGGGCGACCTGGTGCAGGACGGCGTCTTGGGGCTCATCGACGCCGCGCATCGCTTCGACGAGGCGAGGGGCATCAAGTTCGAGACCTTCGCGGAGCGTCGCGTCCGCGGGGCCATGATTGACGCGCTGCGGCGGGATGCCTGGCCGCGCGGAGTTCGTCGCGTTCGCCGTGAACTCGAGGCCGCACGCGAGGAGCTGCGCCGAGAGCTTGGCGCCGAGCCCACGCTGACGGATTTGGCGCGGCGGGTCGGGTCAGATGAAGCCCGGCTCGAGCGCACGATCCTCCGCATCAGCACGATTGAATCGACGTCACCGATTGCAAACCTCGAGGGTCTCGACAACGCGTCGCTACCGGCTGTGCTCGTGCCGAGCGAACCGCCGTCGCCGGATCGTGTGTATGAAGAGACGGAGGTCCGCGATCGCATGCGGGCCGCGATTGGCCAGTTGCCCGCGCGTGAACGCCGCATCGTGAGCCTGTACTACTTCCACGAGGCGACGATGAAGCAGATCGGCGATGCCATTGGCGTGAACGAATCGCGCGTCTCGCAGCTCCACGCCCGAGCTATCGATCGGCTTCGGCGCATTCTTGCCGGTGCGACTGCTCCGGCCGCTCAGACGCCGCGGCCGCGCCTGGCGACCAGCTCACGCCGGCGCCGCGTCGCCCCGATCCGGCCCGTCAGGATTCCGGACGACAGGGCGGTGGCGTAAGAAAAACAAGGCTGGAAGCCCGGAAGCCCGGAAGCCTGGGGCCGGGAGGCTTCCGCCTATCGCAGCGTCTCTTTCGCGATCCGCACGAGGTCCCGGAGCCGGAACGGCTTCGGCAGCCAGCGGCATCCCGATTCCTCGAGAAAGCGCTCGGTCTCCGTGCCGGCCACATCGCCGGTCACAAAGACGATGCGTCGGACGAGCGGCGGATAGTCGGCGGAAACCCTGCGGAAAAAGGTCATCCCGTCGACCGTCGGCATCTTGAGATCGCAAATCACCACGTCGAACACCCGTTCTGCCAGGCAGGCCAGGGCCTGCTGGCCGTCTGACGCGCGGTCGACGAGGAACCCTTCGTCCTTGAGCGCGTCGGCGACCGCCTCACCGAGGGCCTGTTCGTCCTCGATCACGAGCGCCCGTGTGCCTTGCGGCACCGCGCTCGCGGCCTCGGCCGGTCTGGCGTCCGGCAGCCGCACATTCGAGCCACCGACGGGCAACTCGAACACGAATGACGCGCCGCGTTCGGGGGCCGAGGTCACGCTGATGCGGCCGCCGTGCTCGTGGGCGATGGCGTAGGCGACCGAGAGGCCCAGGCCCGTGCCCTTGCCCACCGGCTTCGTGGTGAAGAACGGGTCGAAGATCCGCGGCTGTAACTCGTCAGGCACGCCGGGTCCATCGTCCAGCACTTCGAGCCGAACGGCGTCGCGGTCGGCGTCATGCCACGAGCGCAGAATCAAGGTGCCGCGACCGTGCGCGCCGAGCATCGCCTGCTCGGCATTGACGACCAGGTTGAGCAGCACCTGTTGAATCTGATGGGGATCGGCGAACACCGGGGGCAACCCACTCGCCAGCGCCTGCAAGATCGCGATGTTCCCGGCGCGCTGCTCGTAGGCCCGAAGAGCGAGCGTCTCGCGCACGACCTGATTGAGGTCGACCATCGTTCGCGTCGTATGGCGCTTTCGCGCGAAGGTCTGCAGGTTGCGGACGATGCGCGCGGCGCGGTCGGCGGCGTTGTGGATCGCGTCGAGATCGCGTTTCGTCTGATGGTCGTGGGGGTGGCTGGTCAGGCGTTCGGCGCAGGCGAGGATCGTCGCGAGCGGGTTGTTCAGCTCGTGCGCCACGCCCGACATCGTCTGGCCGAGCGCGGCGAGCTTTTCCGCCTGCGAGAGCTCATGGTAGAGGTCGCGCGCGCGGTCCTGCAGCCTCTGTCGCTCGTTGACATCGCGCACGATGGCCTCGAGTCGCAACGTCCCGGTGGCGGTAATCGGCTCGGCGCGGGCGGTGACCTCGACCCAGGTCGCCGAATCGTCGGCCCGCCGGAGCCGCAGCAGATACGCATCAGCGGAGCCGTCTCTCGAGAGCTGCCGCAGGAAGCTCGCACGCGCCTGGTCGTCGACGAAGCGCGCGCGATCGAACGGTCTCACGTCGGCGTCGGGCAGGTCGTCAGCCCACCCGAAGATCAGTCGCAGGTGCCGATTAGAGGCGATGGTCACCGTGCTTTCGGCGGCGACGAGACCGATGTAGACGCCTTCATGGAGCCCGTCGAAGAACCGCGCGTAGGCGTCGGGTGCGAGGTCCGCGTTCGTGGGGCCGGCGGGGGACCGCGTCCGGTGGGGCAGGGCCGTGCCTCAGTCGCCGCCGCCACGGGCCGGCGGGAGCGGCGTGTTCGTATGCGATGCGCCCTGACGCGTCCACTTCCGATCGATTTCCGCGCGAATCTGGTCGATCGACGCGCCCGTGTTGTGCAACTGCATGGCCTCATGCGCCACGTCGAGACAGATCTCACAGATGACGCCGTGCGGCTCCCATTCAAGGACCTGGCCCGACCCACTTCGGCGCGCGACGAAGCAGGTGTCGTTCGACCGATGGCCCAGCCGTTCGCACCCGCAGAAGCACGGCACGTACTGGAGCAGATCGCCATGATGCGCGGCAAACGCGTAGACCGTGCGCACGTAGGCGGCGGGCCGTGGTGAATAGCCGAGGTTGTCCGGCAGCAAAGGCAGCGCGGCTTCGAGGAACCGGGGGTCGCTCGGTCCGGCGACCAGGGGCGCTGGGGGCACGAGCGGCGGGGCGCTCGCGGGCGTGGCAGCCGACGCTGGCGGCGTCTGCGGCGGAGCCGACGCGGGTGCGCGGTCCGGCGACGAGCAGGCGACGATCGTCGAGGCGACGAGACCCGCCGCGATCGCCCAGGCGGTTCGCATGTGCGGATCTTAGCATCGGCTCCTGTGGCGAGGTGAGCATCGCGCCGTTCGCGCGAGCCTCATGGTGACGGGGCGCCACCCGCGGTACACTCCTGAACGATGTTCGCGACTCGCGTGCTCGAGGGACAGACGGCCGTTGTGACCGGCGGCGGCACGGGTATCGGTCTGGCCATTGCCCGCGCCCTCGGCGGTCTCGGCGCGCGGGTCGCGATCGCCAGTCGCGGCGCGGACCATCAAACGGCGGGCGTCGCGGATCTGCAATCCGCCGGCATCGACGTCATGGCGGTGACCGTGGATGTCCGTCAACCGGACGAGGTCGACGCGATGGTCGCTCGTGTGGTCGATCGGTTCGAACGGATCGACATCCTCATCAACAACGCCGCGGGTAACTTCGTCTGCCGCGCGGAAGATCTATCGCCGAACGGCTGGAACGCCGTCATCGGCATCGTCTTGAACGGCAGTTTCTACTGCGCGCGTGCGGTCGGACGCCACATGATCGCCCGTGGACACGGCGGATCGATCGTGTCGATTCTGGCCAACTACGTGTGGACCGGCAGTCCGGGCACTATCCACTCCGCGGCGGCCAAGGCGGGCGTACTCGCCATGACCCAGACGCTGGCCGTGGAGTGGGCACCGCATCGGATTCGGGTCAACGCGGTCGCGCCGGGCCCCATCGAATCGCCCGGCGCCGCCCGGCAGTTGTGGGCCAGGCCGTGGGTGGTGGATCGCATCACCCACAGCGTGCCAGCCGGCAGATGGGGCACTCCCGGCGAGGTCGCGGACGCCGTCTCCTTCCTGGTCTCGCCGCACGCGGCATACATCACCGGCGACGTCCTCACGGTCGATGGCGGGCAGTGGCTCGGTCGGGGGCCTTTTGATTTCCTCTCGGCGTCGACCGATCAGGAGGCTCGCTGATATGGCCCGGCTCCCCCAGATCGCGCTCGTCGAGGCCTCGTCGAGCGGCACCGGCTTCTTTCTTTGCGTTCGCAAAGAACGGCGCACCGGCGCCAAGGGGGCGTTTCTCGCCGTGGTGCTCCAGGACGTGTCAGGCGAGATCGGCGCCAAAGTCTTTCAGGATGTCGACGCGGCGGGCGAGCAGTTCGAGGTCGGCGAGTTCGTGGCCGTGCAGGGCCGCGGCAACCTCTTCCACGAGCGGCTCGAGCTGATCCTCGACAAGATCCGACGAGTGATTCCTGGCGATGCCGCCCTCGGATTTCGCGAAGAAGACTGCATCCGCGCCTCGCCGCGTCCCATCGACGAGATGTGGCAGGAACTCCTCGCCCGGATTCAGTCGGTTGAGCGACGCGACCTGCGCGAGCTCCTCGAGCGCCTCGTGACAACGCATGAAGCGAAGCTACGCATCTGGCCGGCGGGGGTGAAGGTCCACCACGACTATCGCAGCGGGCTGCTGGAGCATGTCCTCAAGGTCCTCGAGATCTCGTCCTTTCTGGCCGACGCGTACGGCGCCCGTCGTGACCTCGTCGTCGCGGGCGCGATCCTCCACGACATCGGCAAGCTCGACGAGCTCTCATACGCGCTGGCGACCGAATACACGGTCAAGGGCAACCTCGTCGGCCACATGGCGATTGGCGTCGGCATGCTCCGGGCAGCCGCATCCGAGATTCCTGACTTTCCGGAAGAGCTGCTCCTCGAGCTCACGCATTTGATTCTGTCGCACCATGGGTCGAAGGAGCTGGGATCCCCGGTGGATCCGATGACGGTCGAAGCCTTCATCCTCGCGGCGTGCGACGATCTGGACGCCAAACTCCACCAGATTCGGCGACACCTTGCCGACGACGGCACCGACGGACCATTCACCACGTACCACCCGCGGCTAAAGCGCGTGCTCCTCAAGCCTGTCGAGCCCTCCAAGCCGTCAGGTTCGTGACGAGGCCGGCATCCCCGCCGGTCTCGCGTGACGGCGGGCGGGTCGCCTGGATCGCCTGGTCGGCCGTTTGCGTGATTTGGGGCACGACGTACCTCGCCATCAAGGTGGCGCTCGCCACGGTGCCGCCCTTCCTGATGGGCGGCCTGCGGTATTCGATCGGCGGCGCGCTTCTCGCGTGCCTGCTGCGTCTGCGGGGCCACGCCCTACCCTGGTCGGAGTGGCGAACACTTGCCGTGCTGGCCGTGTTCATGCTGCTCATCGGCAACGGCGGGGTCGTGTGGGGCGAGCAGTTCGTATCGAGTGGTCTCACGGCCGTGCTCATCGCCACCAGTCCGTTCTGGATGGTCGGCGTCGACGCGATGGTCACCCGGGGCCGGCAGCTCGGCGCGCGCCAGTGGACCGGGCTCGTCATCGGCTTCTTCGGCATCGTGCTGCTCGTCTGGCCGGACCTCGCGAGCGGCGGAAGGGCCGGCTGGGGTGTCGTCGCCGGTCTGGTCTCGGTGCAGTGTGCGTGCGCGGGTTGGGCGATCGGGTCGAGCTACACGCGGCGGCACGTCGTGCCCAAGGACGTGCTCGGATCGGCCGCCATGCAGATGCTCTTCGGGGGCCTGTACATGCTGATCGTCGGCAGCCTGCTCGGCGAGTGGCGCGGGTTGTCGTTCACGCCGAGGACGTCCCTGGCGCTTGCCTATCTTTCGCTCGCCGGGTCGGTCGTCGCGTTTGCGGCCTACTCGTACGCGCTCCAGCACCTCGATATCGCCGTCGTGTCCCTGTACACCTACGTCAATCCCATCATCGCCGTGGCGCTGGGCACGATTCTCCTCGGAGAGCCGTTTCACGCCCGCATGCTCGTCGCGGGCACGGTGATTGTGGCCGGGATCGCGACCGTGGGGCCGGCCTCAGGGGAGAAGATCTAACTTCTCGCTTCGGCCTTCTGCCTTTTCGCCTCGTCGTCTCCCACTTTGTTTCCCAGCGCGAACGTCATGGTGCCGTCGCAGACCACCACGCCGTTCACGCGGGCCGCGCCGCTGAGAACGCCCATGCGGCTGCGCAGCCGCTTCACCACCGCTTCGATTTCGACGACGTCGCCGGGATAGACGGGCCGGCGGAAGCGGACGCGTTCGATGCCCATGAAGAAGGGCAGTTTGTCGCGGTTCTCGGGTTTCGACAGAATCAGGATGGCGCCGACCTGGGCGACGGCCTCGGTCAGGATTGGCGGCGGCAGCGTCGGGCGCTCGCCGGCCTGGTGTGACAGGTACCGCTCGTTCAGCGACACGTTCTTGATGCCGACGATTCGCTTGTCGGGCTCGAGTTCGGTCACGCGATCCACCAGCAGGAACGGGTACCGGTGGGGCAGGATGCGTTCGATTGCGGTGTAATCGAGCGGCAACGTCCAGGACATGTGGTCCGAGCCAGTATAATCGTTTGGTCCGTTCTCTCCGTCTTTCATGAGCCAGCCGCCGTCCCCTTCAACCGAGTCGCCGAAGCCTACCTGGGCGGGATCGACGGAACGCGAGATCCTGCTCACGCTCTTCGATCTCGGGCGTCAGGTCGCGTCGGTCATCGAATTCGACGAACTGCTGGAGCGACTTCCGGATCTGATTCGCCGGCTCCTCCAGTTCGACGCGTTTGCGGTGTATCTCTTCGACGAGCACCACAACACGCTCACCGTGGCGTATGCGGTCGGCTATCCCACGCTGCAGAACTTTGCCCTGATGCCGAACGAGGGCATCATCGGCCGGGTGGTCACGAGCCAGCAGACGGTCGTGATCGGCGATGTCGACGCCGACCCTCGCTATATCGCGGTGGTGCCGGGGATGAAGTCGACGATCGCGGTGCCGCTCGTGCATCAAGCGAAGACGATTGGCGCCCTGAACATCCTGAGCCGCGAGCCGGATCGATATACGGATCGGGACGCCAGCATCCTCTGGCAGTTTGCGGCCCTGGTGGCCGCGGCCCTCGTCAACGCCCGTCTCTTCGACCAGCAACGGCTGGATGCCGGCGCGTTCGAAACGCTCGCTCGCATCGGCCGCGAAGTCGCGGCCGTGCTCGATCTCGACGACCTTCTCTCGCGCGTCGTCGAGCTCACCCGCCACGTCGTGGACTACCGGACGTTCGGCATTCTGCTCCTCGACGACGAGAGGGAGGAACTCGAGATCAAGATTGCGGTGCAGTACGGCGAGAAGGTGGTCGTCCCAAAGGTGCCGCTAGGCGAGGGGCTTGTGGGCTACGCCGCGCTTCACCGCGAGGCCGTCAACGTGCCCGACGTCTCCCAGGATCCCCGGTACATCAAGATCGTCGACGACGTGCGGTCGGAGCTGGCGGTGCCGATGCTGTTGAAGGATCGTTGCATCGGCGTCTTCGACCTGGAGAGTCCTGAGCTCGATGCCTTCAGCAAGCGCGACGTCGAGATTCTCACGCTGCTGGCGAGCCAGGTCGCGGTGGCCATCGAAAACGCGCGCCTTTATGAGGCGGTGTCGGCTACCGAGGCCCGGCTCGAGAAGGAATTGAAGTTCGCCCAGCGTGTCCAGGCCGCGCTTCTGCCGTCGCAGTTACCGAAACGGCTGAAGGGCGTCGACATCGCCGGATCGTTCACGCCGGCCCGAGAACTCGGCGGCGACTTCCACGATTTCCTCGTGCCGGAGTCGAACACGCTGATCGTGGCCCTTGGAGACGTCTCGGGAAAAGGCGTGCCGGCCGCGCTCTACAGCGTGTTTGCCGGCGAGCTGGTCCGCAGCCGCACGTTCCGCCGACGGTATCTCCCCGAGCGGTCGTCACCGGCCAACGTACTCTCGTCGATCAACACGATTCTCCACGAGCGGCAGCTCGAGGAGTACTACTGCACGCTCTGCTACGCGCTCTTCGACCTGAAGCGGCGCACGGTCACCCTCGCCAACTCCGGGGTGCCCTATCCGGTCCGCGTCAGCGGCGAGATCTGCGAGCAGATCGAGTTGCCCGGCGTGCCGCTCGGATCGTTCTTCGGCGTGACTTACGACGAGGTCACGCTGCCCCTCGCCAACGGCGACCTCTTCGTGTTCTGTTCCGACGGCGTGTCGGAGGCGATGACGCGTGAAGGCGAGGAGTTCGGCGCCGAGCGGCTGCTCGAGGTCGTGCGCCGGACGCGGCACGAGACGGCGCGCGAGATCGTGCAGGCGATTGCCGCCGCCGTCGACGACCATCGAGCCGGCTTCCCCTCGAATGACGACACGACGATCGTCGCTCTCAAGATCAGTCAGTTGTCAGCCTGAACCCGATTGGGGGGAGTCAGAAAAAAGCCGCTCGGGGCGTCGGACCTGGAGCGAAACGGGATGCGGCGATGCCAGCGCCTGCCTGTCGATTGTTGACGCATCCCGCTGACGGCCGAGCGGCTTCGGCGGTCTGGTAATCAAGAGGCGTGCCGTACGCGACACGCGGGAATCGGCAAGAAACTGCGACGAAGGCTCCGGGTGTCCTGGGGCGGTGTCAGCGGGCGAGGACGAGAACGAGGACAGGAGAGAAGGCTAGTTGGCGTGAGCCTGGGCGGTAGGGTCGCCAGGCGCCACGAGGGCCGAGAACTGGGCCGCGATCATCTGGGCGACCGAGAGCGTGTCAGGCCCGGGTTTGGCCTTCTTGACCTCCGCCGACAGCACCCCGACGCACCCAGTGGCGGTCACGAGTGGCACCGCGAGGGCACCGGCTCCGGCCGGAGAGGACGCCCCGACGATCTGCGCCTGCATGGACCGAAAGGCGAGCGCCGTCGCGTTATCCCCGTCCATCTGAAGCCCCTTCATTCGGGCCAGTACTTTCTCCGAATACCCATGCGTCAGCGACGGCCGGAGCAACGCGCCGGAGGTATCGGCGACCCACAGCACGAGGCCCTTGGCGCCGAGAATCCTCGCCGCTCGTTCGAAGAGCGCGGGCACATCGCGACTATCGAGCACCCGCGCCAAATCCACACAAAGGTCCGCCGCCTCGGTCAGATTGACATCGGGGGCGGCCGTTACGGGTACCGGATTGGGGTGAATCGGTCCCAATGACAGCGACCGGCTCGCCGAGGGCTCCGCGACAGGCGCAGGCTCGGCGGCCGACGCTCCGCGCGCGCGTCCGAGGAGGATCCAGGCGCCGATGAGTCCGAAGGCCATCGACCCGCCGATGGCCGCCAGGCGGACCCCGGACAGGCGAGTCACCTGCTGCTCGCGGGCGCCGCGGTCACTCTCGCGAGCCGCCGTGAGCGTCTGAGCGAGGCGGTTCGCCGCCTGCAGACAGTCCATGAAGATCACGTCGGAGGCGACGAAGCGCTGGTCGTCTTTCACGAGCGCGCGGGCCCGGCGGTCGAGCTTGCTGAGGTCCTCGAGCGCGCCGGCGGCCTCTTCAAATGAGGCGCGCGCCTGCATGCTCGGTGTGGCTGCACTTTCACGAGTGATCACGTCACTCATCGAGGACGCGAGCGCGTCGGCACGCGTCATCCAATATGCGGACTCCTGCCCCGTGGCCAGGTACCCGGCCTCGGCGGCCCGATAGTCGGCGATCGCGATCACCGCGGATTCCGTGTCGCGATCGGCCGTACCGGCCATCAGGCGGCCCGCGGCGAGCAGCCGTTCGATATACAGAGCCTGGAAAGCGCTGACGAGGGCGACGACACACATCAGCAGGAACAGCAGCACGAGACCGCGGTTCCTCTCTTGTGGCATCTGGCCGCTACTATAGCACCCCGAGGGTACTCGTGGACCGCGTCTCGCGCGCCAGCGTGATCGTCAATCCAGTTGCCGGACCCGACGGTCATCGGCCCGGAGCCGGATCGACCCGCGCGGAGCGCGCGCGCCGCGCGCTTCACGCGCTCGGCGTCACCGGCGAGGTCGTCATCACACCGGGCCGCGGCCAGGCGGCCGCCCTCGTCCGCGATCTCGTCGATCGTGGCGCCGAGGTCGTCATCGCGTGGGGCGGGGACGGTACGATCAACGAAGTGGCGGGTGCGCTCATCGGCACCGCGACGGCCCTCGGCATCGTGCGGTCGGGATCCGGTGACGGACTCGGTCGGACACTCAGGATCGCCAAGGATCCCGATCAGGCAATCGCGAGCGCGGTCACGGGTCCGAGCCGGTTCATCGACATCGGCTACCTCGGCGACCGTCACTTTCTCAACGTCGCCGGCATCGGGTTTGACGCCACGGTGGCGACCGCGTTCAACGACGGCGGGCGCCGCGGCCAACTGCGCTACTTCCTGCGCACCGTGCAAGCGCTGTGGACGTATCGCGCGGGCCGCTATCGGCTCCACCTCGAGCACGAGGCGTCGGACTCGACGCGTTTTCTCGTGGCGTTCGCGAACGGCTGTGAATACGGCGGCCATCTCATGCTCTCGGCCGATGCCGATCCCTCAGACGGCTGGCTCGATGCCGTCATCGTCGACGATGGCTCGGCGGTCCGACAGCTGTGGCGGATGCGTCGACTCGCGATCGGCGTCCGCCGGCCGGCTGAAGGGATCTATCGCTATCGCATCCAGCACGCCCGCGTCGCAGGCGATCGGCTGACCTGCCACGTCGACGGCGAGACTTTCGAGACGAGCGGCGTGATCGACGTGCGTGTGGCGCCGAGTGCGCTGCGTGTCGCGGGCGGGTGGGCGCCGCGGCCCACTCGCGGATCTACTTTTTCATTGCCGGCTTGAGGATGACGTAGGTCGGCAGCCCGACGGCTCCGAAGCGCTGCATCACGCTCTTCACGCCGGGGTCGTCCGGGTTCTCGGCCTGAAACTTGATCTTCACGTAGTTGGCGAGCGCACTCGTGACGGCCGGATCCGTCAGCGTCGTCCGGTCCATCGTCAGGCAGTTCTTGCACCACGTGGCCCACATGTCGATGAGCACCGGCTGTCCGGTGCGTTGCGCCTCTTCGAGGCCCTCGTCGAGCGACGCGTGCCAGCCTTCTTTCAATTGCGCCTCGACGCTTGCGCGCACACTCGCGGGGTCGACCCAGCGGTTGCTGAGAATCGCGTATGCCTCATAGCCGTAATAGACCGCGGTCGCGAGGATGAACACGCCAAATACATACTTCACCGTTGTCATCCACCGACCCGGCTTCGGCAGGAGCGCCATGCCCGCTCCGGCGGCTGGCCACGGCAGCGCCATGCCGAGGCCGAGCACGAACGGCAACGCGAGTGCGAGGGGCGTGCCCGTCGCGTAGAGGTTGCTCGCGAAGAGCACGACCTGGACGACCACCGGCGCCACGCAGGCGCCAGCCAGGATTGCCGCGACCGCACCCATCCCAAACGCCAGGAGGACCGATCCGCGGCTCTCCGACTTGAATCGGATGCGGCTCGAGAACCGGGAGAAATCGATCGTCACGACATCGAACATCGCGAGACCGAGGATGACGAAGAGGACGGCAATCGCGCCGTTGAACCAAGGCGAGGCATTCAGGGAGCCGAAGGAGCCGGCGGTCAGAATCACCACAAGGCCGAGGACGCCGTACGCGATCGCCATGGCCGCGCCGTAGGTCGCGCCAAGGACGAAGCCCCGGCGCTTGTTGCCGCTCCGAGCGCCAGCGCCGATGATCGCCAGGTTGATGGGAATCATGGGCAGTACGCAGGGCGTGAGGTTCAGCGCGAGGCCGCCGACAAACACGATGGCCAGAATCGCGAGGGGCCCGCGGCCTTCGAGCATGCCCGCGCGCTTCACGTCCGCCTCGGCATCGTGGACGAACTCGAGGAAGGCGGCGCTCGACATGTATCCGCTTGCGGGCGTCCCGCGCACGGCGAACTCGTCGAGTCGCGCGCCCGCGCCGAGATCGGCCGGGGGCTGCTGCGCAAACGACTTCCGGACCATCCGGTCCGCGGCTGTCGGCTCCGGCGGCGGCTCGCCATGACCGAACGCGATCCCGTTCATGGCGTCTGACGGCGTGGGCGTTACCGCGGTGTCGGCGGCGACGACCGGGACGCTCCAGGTGTAATGCACCGCGACGGGCACCAGGCACTGGACGTCGTTGCAGGCCTGGTAGCGCAGGTGGATCGTCAGATCGTGCGGCCCCGGCATGGCGCTCGGATCGATGGTGAATTGAACGCCGATGACGAAGTCGCGATCGAAGACTGGTTGCGGCTCGTCGAAGCCGACCACGCGAATGTCCGTGGTTCGTGGAAACACCACCTCGCTGACCGTCACGCCCTCAGGCGTGTCGAATGTCAACCGAGTCGGGATGACGGCCGGATCTTTCGGGGCATTCGACTGCGCGTGGTACCCCTCGGGCAGGTGTACGGCGACGGCGCCGCGGATCGTCCCGCCGGGATGCACGCCGGAGGCGGCCAGCACCAGGGCGAGCTCGGCCGCCCGGGGCGCCGCGGCCTGACCGAGGCCCAGCGCGAGCCCGATCGCGGCGATGAGCACGGCCGCGCGGCGCGTCACTCGACCTTGCGAAGCGGGATCACTTCCGCACGGGGCAAGGCACCGAAGTCCTCGCCGAACTTGACGGGCGGCAGATCCTGGAACAGGAAATCCCACTTCCAACGCTCCGATGGATTCGAGGCTTGCAGCCAGTTTCGAGCCGACACCGGGCGTGAAAATGCGATGTCGCGAAGCCCGGCGTAGTTGGGCAGGTGTGCCAGCGTCGTCGCCAGGGCTTCACGGAGCGCTGCCGCGGTCGTGTAGGCGGCCGTCGCTCCGAAGACCACGCTGAGCTTCGCCAGGATTTGCCAGTCTTCGCCGGCATCACCAGGCGGCGGGATGACGCGCGACGTGGCCTGCACGTGGCCGGTCGCGTTCGTGTAGGTCGCGTCCTTCTCCACAAACGCCGAACCGGCCAACAGCAAATCTGCCGCATCGGCGAGGGGCGTCCTGAGTGCGGCTTGCACAATGAGCGCCTTGATCTTGCCGGCCGCCCGCGCGGCGACGATCCAATCGGCGTCGCCGATCGACCCATCGGGGCCGGGATCGTAGACGTACAGGACGTTCACCTCGCCGGCCTCGACCGCCGATCGCAGCACCGACACGTCGGCCGGTCCGGTGCCGGTGCCCACGTCGAAGCCGAGGTCGCGCGC
>Ga0070732_10000341_pt1 | contig 31406 bp, 33 predicted proteins | sample Coa_R1_5_FD_66449 | JGI IMG/M metagenome (GOLD analysis project Ga0070732, IMG submission 66449) | Surface soil microbial communities from Centralia Pennsylvania, which are recovering from an underground coalmine fire - Coalmine... | ecosystem: Environmental > Terrestrial > Soil > Unclassified ... | reverse complement strand
ACTGCTCGGAGCTGTCCCAGGCCTTCACGACCTTCTTGTAGTTGCTGTACAGCTTGCCGAGGGTCTTCGGCTTGATGCCCGAGCCGTACTTGCCGAGGTCGTAGCCGGTCTGCAGCCCCGTCCAGGTGTTGAGCGCCTGCGCGTGCGCGGCGCGCACCAGCTCGAGGCCGGCGCTCTGCGCCTTGCCGAGGATGCGCTCCCTGAGTTCGGGCGGGATCGCGCTCGTCGGCACCACGTAGCTGAGCAGCACGCGCTTGCCGTCGGGGGTGTCCGCCTGTGTCAGGCGCACGCCGAACACCTCGCGACCCTGGGCGGCGTGCTCCGCCGCGTTCGGCATGTACGGGACCCCGGGCTGAAAGTTCACGGTCACGCCCGCGACCTGGCCCTCCGGAAGCGTCACGGCGAGCTGCACCGAGGTCGGGGTGTCCTTCACCACCTGCACGCGCGGCGGAATCTCGGCCGCAGGCGGCGTCGCCTGCGCCGGCACCGCCTGTTGCATCTGCTGCAGCATCTGCCGCTGCATGGCCTGCAGCTGTCGGGGGTCCGCAAGGGCGGCGCCCTGCGCCTGCATGAGCTGCTGCAGCTGCCGCAGGTCCGGCTGTGCGCCAGCCAGCGGCGCAGCCGCGGGCGCGTGCCGCAGCCGGCCGAGGCCGAGCGCGAGCAGGCCGGCGAGCAGCAGCACGCCGGCGATGACGAGCACCCTCGCGCGGCGAGCGTCCCGGTTCTGTTGGCTCATACCTGTGCCTCCCACAGGTACGGGCGCAATCCGTGCGCCGACTGGCTCAGCAGCGCGTGCGGGTATTTACGGGTCGGGCGGCCCAGCGGCTATACTGCGCGGCCAAATCGGCGCGCGCAGCGGACGACATCGTGAGCAAGCAGGACACCCATTTCGTCAATGTTTTCAGCATGGTAATCGGCCTCCTGGTGGCGGTCGCGATCATCCTGTTCGCGCTCGCGCGCTACGTGGCGAGCCGCACCCAGGACGTGCAGGTGCTCACCGAAGCGGACTACGCGCGCAACGTCGCCGCACGCCTGCACCCCCCTGCCGAGGAGGCCGTCGCCGGCAAGGACAACTCGGCCATCGCGATCAAGGCCGAGGGCCCGGCGGCGGCCGGTTCGGCCCAGACCGCGGCGCTGCCCAAGAACGGCACCGAGCTCTTCGAGCAGACCTGCAGCGTGTGCCACGGACAGGGCATCGCCGGCGCGCCCAAGGCCGGCGACAAGGCGGCGTGGGCGCCGCGCCTCGCCGAGGGCAAGGCGACGCTCTACGAGCACGCGCTCAAGGGCTTCCAGGGCAAGTCGGGCGTGATGCCGCCGAAGGGCGGGCGCACCGACGTGCCCGATGACCTGGTGAAGCAGGCCGTCGATCACATGGTGCAGATGGCGCAGTAGCGCCGCGTCGGCCTAGGCTGCCGGCGGAGCCCCGCCCTCCATCGCCGCGAGCCGCGCCTCGAGCGCTTCGAGCCGCGCGCGGGTGCGCTCGAGCACGCGCGTCTGCGCATCGAACTCGTCGCGCGTGACCAGGTCGAGCTTCGAGAGGCGTTCGCGCAGGATGGCGCGGAAGCTGGCCTCGAGATCCTGCTGGACGCTGCGCAGCGCCGGCGGCACCTTCTCCAGCAGCCGGCGCGCGATGTCGTCGATGCGCATGGATTCCATGTCTTCGGTCCTCTGCCGTCCCGCCTTGCGGCATGGTACCCCGGCCGCGGGGCGCAGTTCCTCGCCGCTGCAGGCCGCGCGCGCGGGCCCGGCCGGACCGCGCCCGCCGCGGGGTGGCGTGGCGGCCCCTCTTATATGTATGTTGTGACCCACGGCGGGACGGCCTGCCCCGGGTGTGACGGAGTTCAAAGGTGATGGGGGCCGTTGCCGCCATACTGACGGCGCGGAGGCTCGGATCTATGCTGCGACGCGTACCTGTTATCGCCCTGATGCTGGCCGGTTGCACCCTGGCCCAGGCGGACGTATTCCGCTGGGTCGACGATCACGGCGTGCCCCACTACAGCGATCAGTGGGTGCCCGGATCGGAAGTGATCAAGACCGGCAAGGTGCGCCCGGATTCGGCGACCATAAATCCCGGCGCTTCGCGCGCTGCCCAGACCTCCAGGGTGTCCGCGCAGCTCGCCGACGAGAACAACGCCCGCGCCGTGCAGCAGGACGTCGCCAAGACGCGCGAGGCGCAGTGCAAGAAGGCGCAGGCCGCGTACACGGACTCGGTCACGCACCGCCGCGTCTACAAGACCGACGCCACCGGGCAGCGCAATTACATGTCGGATGCCGAGCTCGACGGCTACCGCGAGCAGACGCGTAAGAACGTCCTCGAGCTGTGCGGCAGCGTACCGGTCATCGATCCCAACCAGCCGATCGAGCCGCAGCCGGTTCCCGAGCCCAAGGTCAACCCGGCCGACGCTACCTCGCCGTAAGGCGCTGCTCCCCGCCCCTGCCGTGGCGCCGCTGCGGCCGATTTTCGCGCGCGCGGCGAAAGCCCTATAGTGGGCGCCGCGGCCGCCACGGCCGCGCGAGCGGACCGGAAAGACATGCGCGTAGGCTTCGTGGGACTCGGTGCCATGGGCATGCACATGGCGCGCAATCTGCACCGCGCCGGCCTCCTCGCCGCGGTCTGGAACCGCACCACCGACAAGGCCCGCGCACTCGCCGCCGAACTCAAAGTAGCCGCGCCCGCCACGCTGGCCGAGCTCGCCGCCGCCTGCGAGGCGGTGGTGACGTGCGTGTCCGCGGACGCGGACGTGCTGGAAGTCACCCGCGGCCTCGCCGCCGGCGTGCGCGAAGGAAGCCTCGTCATCGACTGCTCGACCGTGGGCGCCGAGACCGCGCGCCAGGCGGCGCAGCTGCTCGAGCCCAAGGGCGTGGAGTTCCTCGACTGCCCGGTGAGCGGCGGGGTGGAAGGCGCGCGCGACGGCACGCTCGCCATCATGGCCGGCGGCAGCGCCACAGCCTTCGAGCGTGCCCAGCCGATCCTCAGGGCGCTCGGCCGCACCGTTACCCACTTCGGCCCCACCGGCATGGGCCAGGCGGCAAAGGCCACCAACCAGATCATGTGCGCCGGCATCATCGAGGCGTGCGCCGAGGCCATGGCGTTCGCGCACGCCCAGGGCCTGCCGCTCGACAAGCTCATCGACACCCTCGGCAAGGGCGCGGGCTCCTCCTGGTACTTCGTGCACCGCGCCCCGAACATGGCGCGCGGCGCCTACCCGGCCGGCTTCCGCGTGCGGCTGCATGCCAAAGATCTGGGCATCTGCCACGACATGGCGGCGCGCTTCGGCGTGGCACTGCCGGTGGTGGAGCGCATGCTGCACGAATACGCCGAGCTGGTGGCGCGCGGCTTCGGCGACGAGGACATCTCCGCCACCTACCGCCTCAAGGCCGAGCTCTTCGAGCGCACCAACATCATGCGTGCGCCCGGCAACGCATGAGCGACGCGCCCGGCCACGGCCGTGCCTTCTACCTGCCGGACCTCTGCACCTCGCGCACCACGCTCGCCATCGTGCTGATCGCCGAGCTCACCGCGATGGTGCTCACGCTGGCGCGCCAGAACACCGCCGTGGACTTCTGGACCGACCTGGTACGAACCTCGATGTTCCTGCTGTGGATCGGGCTCACCGGGGCGGCGGTCCTGTGCGCGCTGCGCAGCCGCCTGGCGCGGCTCGCCGTGGCGGCCGGCTCGGCCGCGGTGCTGACGCTGATCACCGCCGTGGTGGCGGCGGTGTCGCTGTGCGTGTACCTGATCGGCCGCACCGCGATGGTGCAGGACTCCGGCGGTGCCGGCCTGTTTCCGCCCGAGCCGGGCAACTTCGCGCTGCGCAACATCGCCATCGGGCTGGTGATCACCGGACTGGCACTGCGCTACTTCTACGTGGCACACGAGTGGCGCCGCAGCGTCGAGCTGCGCGCCGCGGCACGCGTGCACGCGCTGCAGGCGCGCATCCGCCCGCATTTCCTGTTCAACAGCATGAACACCATCGCCGCGCTCACGCGCAGCAATCCGCCGCGCGCCGAGGCCGCGGTGCAGGACCTCGCCGACCTGTTCCGCGCCGCGCTCAGCGACAAGCGCGACACCATCACGCTCGCCGAGGAGCTCGAGGTAGCCCGCACCTACCAGCGCATGGAGCAGCTGCGCCTCGGCCCGCGGCTGCAGGTGGAGTGGAAGACCGACGCGCTGCCGGCGAACGCGCTGGTGCCCGGGCTCATGATCCAGCCGCTGCTCGAGAACGCCATCTACCACGGCATCGAGCCGCGCGCCGAGGGCGGCTTGGTCACCATCACCGGCGAGGTGAGTGGCGGCCTGGTGACCATCGTGGTGCGCAACCCGCTCGACCCGGCGCCCGGGCTGCGCGAGGGCAACCGCCTCGCGCTCGCCAACATCCGCGAGCGCCTGGAGCTCATGTACGGCGGGCGCGCGCTGATGAAGTCCGGACGCTTCGACGCCGAGTACATCGTCACGCTGCGCTTCCCGCTGCTGGAGAAGGTCAGCCCGCTGCCGGCGATCGCGGCCAGCTGAGCATGGGCGAGCCGGTCAAACTCAAGGTGCTCATCGTCGACGACGAGCCGCCCGCGCGCGAGCGGCTGCGGAGCCTGCTGGCCGAGATTGCCGATACGCAGGTGGTCGGCGAGGCCGCCACCGGCCAGGAGGCACTCAAGGAGACCCACGACCGGGCCCCCGACGTGGTGCTGCTCGACGTGCGCATGCCGGGCATGGACGGGCTCGAAGCGGCGCGCCACCTCAATGTGCTGGACGAACCGCCGGCGGTCATTTTCACCACCGCCTTCGACCAGTACGCGGTCGAGGCCTTCGAGGCGCAGGCGGTCGGCTACCTGCTGAAGCCGGTGCGCCGCGAGCAGCTGGCGGCGGCGCTGACCCACGCCGGCCGGCTGACGCGCGCCCAGCTGCAGAAGCTGGCGGCCGGGGCCGAGGCACGCCGCACCCACATCGCCGCGCGCCACCGTGAGGGGCTGAAGCTCATCCCGGTCGAGGAGGTGATGTATTTCCTCGCCGACCAGAAGTACACCACGGTGCGGCACGCCGGCGGCGAGCACCTCATCGACGACTCGCTGCGGCTGCTCGAGAGCGAGTTCGGCGCGGCCTTCGTGCGCATCCACCGCAACGCCCTGGTCGGGGTCAAGTACCTGGAACGCATCGAGCGCGGCGCCGACGGCCAGTACTGCGTGCACCTGCGCGGCTGCGAGGCGCCGCTGCAGGTGAGCCGCCGCATGGCGGGCGAGCTGAAAGAACGCTTTCGAATCTGACAGCGCGCCGGCGCGGATGGCGGATCCGCCGACCGTGACGCCGCAACAGGGGGAGACATGCAACGACGCTACCGGCCGCTCACGCGGCGCGCCTTCATGGGCGGACTCACGGCGCTGCCGGTGCTCGGTACCACGGCCTTCGCGGACGAGAGTCCGCCGCCTTCCGTGCTGTTTCACCGCGACCCGCCACCGCTCACGGCCGCCGACCAGGTGCTCAACGTCATGGATTTCGAACCGCTGGCGCGCCGCGCGCTGCCGCCGGCGCACTATGCCTACATCGCCACCGGCATCGACGACGACCTGACGGTGGTGCGCAATCACGACGCCTTCGGTCACTACCAGATCCGTGCACGGCGCTTCGCCGACCTCACGCACCTGGACATGTCGCGCCTGGTGCTGGGCGAGCACTGGGCAAGCCCGTTGTACCTGTCGGCGGTGTCATCGATGCGCGCCTTCCACCCGCAGGCCGAAGTCGCGGTGGCCGCGGCGGCCAGGGCGCGCGCCACGCGCATGATGCTCTCCAGCGGCTGCTCCGCCTCGCTCGAGGAGGTGAGCGCCGCCGGTGGCCAGCCGCCCTGGCAGCAGCTGTACCCGACCGATGACTGGAACGTGACGCTCGGCATCGTGCGGCACGCCGAGCGCGCCGGCTGCCCAGCCGTCGTCGTGACGCTCGATGGCGTAGCCCGTCCGCGCAACAACGAGACACTGCTGCGCGCGATGCGCGCCGACAACCGCGTCTGCACCAGCTGTCATCAGAGCAACTCCCACGACATGTGGCTGCGCGGCCCGATGTTCGCCGGCCTCGACGTCGCGCACGTCACCGACCTCGTGCCGCCGGACATGTCGGTAGCGTGGTTCGACCGGCTGCGCGCCGCCGTCAAGGTGCGGCTGTTCGCCAAGGGCATCGTGACCGGCGAGGATGCCGCCATCGCGGTCGCGCACGGCGCCGATGCCGTGATCGTCTCCAACCACGGCGGCCGCAACGAGGAGACGCTGCGCGCCAGCATCGACTGCGTGCCGGAAGTGGTGGCGGCGGTGCGCGGCCGCGTGCCGGTGTTCGTCGACGGCGGCTTCCGCCGCGGCACCGACGTCTTCAAGGCGCTCGCGCTCGGAGCCACCGCGGTCGGCATCGGCCGGCCGCAGGCCTGGGGGCTGGCGGCCTTCGGTCAGCCGGGGGTGGAGGCGGTCATCGGCATCCTGAACCGCGAGCTCGAGGCCATCATGCGCCAGGCGGGCACGCCGGCGCTGGCGGCCATCACCCCGGCGCACGTGCTGCGCGCGCCGGGGGCCTGAACTGCAGGATCGCCTCGAACGGCTGCCCGCGAGGCGCCCCTGCCGCCGCCCGGGCGGCAGCGCTGGCCCGCGGGACGCTCACAGGATGTAGCGGCTCAGGTCCTCGTCCTGGACCAGCTGCCCGAGGTGATCGTCGACGTATTTGGCGTCGACGGTCACCTTGGCGGCGCCGTTGGAGCGGCTCTCCGTGGCCTCGTACGACACGGTCTCGAGCAGGCGCTCCATGACGGTATGCAGGCGCCGCGCGCCGATGTTCTCGGTGCGCTCGTTCACGTGGGCGGCGATCTCGGCGATGCGCCGCACGCCGTCCGCCGTGAACGCCACCTCGACCCCCTCGGTGCCCATCAGCGCCCGGTACTGCGCGGTGAGCGAGGCGTCCGGCTCGGTGAGGATGCGCACGAAGTCCTCGACCTTGAGCGAGTCGAGCTCGACGCGGATCGGCAGCCGCCCCTGCAGCTCGGGGATCAGGTCCGAGGGCTTGGACAGGCTGAAGGCACCCGAGGCGATGAACAGCACGTGGTCGGTTTTCACCGGCCCGTACTTGGTCGCCACCGTCGAGCCCTCGACCAGCGGCAGCAGGTCGCGCTGCACGCCCTCGCGTGAGATATCCGCGCCGAGGGTCTCCTGGCGACGCGTGACCTTGTCGATCTCGTCGATGAACACGATGCCGTTCTGCTCGGCGCTGGCGAGCGCCTGGATCTTGAGCTCGTCCTCGTTGATGAGCTTGCCGGCCTCTTCGTCGATGAGGAGCTTGAGCGCCTCGCGCACTTTCACCTTGCGGGTGCGGGTGCGGTTGCCGCCCAGGTTCTGGAACATCGACTGCAGCTGCTGCTGCATCTCCTCCATGCCCGGCGGCGCCATGATCTCGACCCCGGCCGGCATGGCGCGCAGCTCGATCTCGATCTCGCGGTCGTCGAGCTCGTGCTCGCGCAGCATCTTGCGGAACTTCTGCCGCGTCTCGCCGTCGCGCGCCGGCGCCGGCTCGTCGGTCGAGAACCCCATCATGCGCGGCTTGGGCAGCAGCGCATCGAGCACGCGCTCCTCGGCGGCATCCAGGGCACGCTCGCGCACCTTGGCCATTTCCTGCTCGCGCGTCATCTTGACGGCGACGTCGGCCAGCTCCTTGACGATCGAGTCGACGTCGCGGCCGACGTAGCCGACCTCGGTGAACTTGGTGGCCTCGACCTTGACGAACGGCGCGTTGGCGAGCTTGGCCAGGCGCCGCGCGATCTCGGTCTTGCCGACCCCGGTCGGACCGATCATGAGGATGTTCTTGGGGGTGATCTCCTGGCGCAGCGGCTCCTGCACCTGCATGCGGCGCCAGCGGTTGCGCAGCGCGATGGCCACGGCGCGCTTGGCCGCGTCCTGGCCCACGATGTGCTTGTCGAGTTCCTGGACGATCTGCCGGGGGGTGAGTGATGACATGCCGATCAGACCCTCACGCCGCGGCGGGCGCTCAGTTCCTCGATGATGACGTTGCGGTTGGTGTAGATGCAGATGTCGGCGGCGATGTTGAGCGAGCGCTCGACGATCGAACGCGCATCCAGCTCGCAAGCCTCCGCCAGCGCGCGCGCCGCGGCCAGCGCGTACTGGCCGCCCGAGCCGATCGCCGCCACGTCGTGCTCCGGCTCGATGACGTCACCGTTGCCGGAGATCACCAGCAGCCGCTCGGTGTCGCCGACCAGCAGCAGCGCCTCGAGGCGCCGCAGGTAGCGGTCCGAGCGCCAGTCCTTGGCGAGCTCGATGGCGGCACGCGTCAGGTTGCCGTACTTCTCCAGCTTGGCCTCGAAACGCTCGAACAGCGTGAAGGCATCGGCGGTGCCGCCGGCAAAGCCGGCGATCACCCGGTCGTTGGCCAGGCGGCGCACCTTGCGTGCATTACCCTTCATGACCGTGCTGCCGAGGGTGACCTGGCCGTCGCCGCCGATGGCGATGCCGTCCTTGCGGCGCACGCCGAGGATGGTGGTGCCGTGGGGATTGAAGCCGTGCTGCTCGCTCATGGGTATCCCGTAGTTGATTGTGGCGCGCCGCGCCCGCGCTCGGCGCGGCCTTTCTGTCCGTGCCGCGGGGCCTTAAGCCTTGCGGCGCGCCCGCGGGTGCGTTGCGTCGTAAATGCGGGCGAGGTGCTGGAAGTCAAGATGGGTATAAATCTGGGTCGTGGAGATGTCGGCGTGCCCGAGCAGCTCCTGCACCCCGCGCAGCTCGCCGCTCGACTCCAGCAGGTGCGAGGCGAACGAATGCCGGAACAGGTGCGGGTGCACGTGCTGCGTCAGCCCCTGGCGGCGCGCCCACTGCGCCACGCGCGTCTGCACCGCCCGTGCGCCCAGGCGCCGGCCGTTGCGCCCCACGAACAGCGCCGTCTCGCCCGCCCGGGCGAGCGCGCCGCGCGCCTGCAGCCAGGCGCGCAGCGCCGTGGCCGCGGCGCGGCCCACCGGCACGATACGGCTCTTCTTGCCCTTGCCGAGCACCTGCACCACCCGGTCCTTGAGATCGAGGCTGGCGAGCTCGAGCCCGACCAGTTCCGACAGGCGCAGTCCCGAGGAGTACAGCAGTTCCATCAGCGCGCGGTCGCGCGTCGCCAGGCCGTCACCGGCGGGGATCTCCAGCAGCCGCGCCATCTGGTCGGCATCGAGGGTCTGCGGCAGCTGGCGGCGCGCCTTGGGCGCGCGCACGTCCTGGGCGGGATTGAGGGTGATGCGCGCGCTGCGCCGGCCGCGGGTGGCGCGCGCCGCCTCGGCCGGAGCCTCGCGCAGCAGGAACGCGTAGAAGCTGCGCACCGCCGACAGGCGGCGCTGGATGCTGCGCGGGCTCAGGCCGGCGGCATGCGAGTGCGCGGCAAAGGCGCGCACGTGCTGGGTATCGAGCTGGCTCCAGTCGCTGAGGCGGGCGCGCTCGCAGTAGCGGGTGAGCGCCGCCAGGTCGCGTGCATAGGCGTGGTCGGTGTGTGCGGACATGCGCCGCTCGGAGCCGAGGTAGCGCCGGAAGCGCGCCACCCACTCGAGCGCCGCGGGCGACATCGCCGGGCCGTCAGCGCGGCGCGACGCCGAGGCAGTCGCTGATCAGCTCGGCGAGGCGCGCCAGGAACTCGGTGCTCATGCCGGGGTGGAAGCGGTCGCGGTCGGCGCTGCCGAGCGCCAGCAGCCCGAGCGCGCCCTTGTCGCCGAGCGGCACGAGCGCGAGCGAGCCCATCTCCATGCCTTCCGGACCGAACAGGAACTCGCGCTGCGAATCACGCGCCTGACCGCAGCGCGGCTTGCCGCTCGCGAACAGCGACTCGAAGGACTTCAGGTGCGGGTCATCCGCCGCCACGGTGCGCACGAAGCGCGGCGCGTCGCTGTCGGGGGCGCTGCCGATCAGTACCAGCGCCGCGTGAAACGCGTCGAAGTCCTCGCGCAACCCGGCCTCGATGCGCGCGATGGCCTGCGCGCGCGAGTCGCAGCCGAGCAGGCGCCGCGTGAAGCGGTGCAGCCGCTCGGCGATGGCGTCGTTGGCGCGCGCCACGCGCACCAGCTCCGCCAGCTTGTTCTCCAGGGTGGCCTGCTTCTCGCGCAGCACCTCGATCTGGCGCTCGACGAGGGAGATGGTCGAGCCGCCGCGCGCGTGCGGCAGTCTGAGCCGCGCCAGCACCGCCTGGTGGCGCTCGAAAAACTCGGGATTGCGCTGCAGGTAACCGGCGACGGATTCCTCCTCGCTCTCCACTGCCGCAAGCCCGCGAGCCTCTCGTGTCGTCATAGTGTTTCAGACCTCAACGTGACCTTCGAAGGATATCCCCGTGGCACCGGTCAGCCAGATATGCTGCCCGCTGCCCGCCCAGTTTACGCGTAACTCGCCGCCGCGCACGCCCACGCGCACATCCTCGTCCAGCAGCCCCCGGCGGCGCGCCACCGCGACCGCCGCGCAGGCGCCGGTGCCGCAGCTGGGTGTCTCGCCGGCGCCACGCTCATGGACACGCAGCCGCACCTCGGCGCGCGCCACGATCTCGAGGAAGCCGGCATTGACGCGCCTCGGGAAGCGCGGGTGGTGCTCGATGGCGGGGCCGAGGGTCGCCACCGGCGCCGCATCCACGGCCGGCACCGTCAGCACTGCGTGCGGGTTGCCGAGCGATACCGCGCCGATCTCGACGGTCCGGCCGGCGACCTCGAGCGCATAGCTGTCGGCCTCGCGCGGCGCCTCGAACGGGAGCGAGCGGGGGTCGAAGTCCGGCACGCCCATGTCCACCGAGACGCGGCCCCGGCCCTCGATGCGGGCCCGCACCGTGCCGGCCGGGCTGTCGAGGGTGAGCTCGCCGTTGCGCGCCAGGCCGCGGCGGTCGAGGAGCGCGGCGATGCAGCGCGCGCCATTGCCGCACTGCTCGACCTCGTCGCCATCGCAGTTGAAGATACGGTAGTACACCGCCGTGTCGGGGCGCCGCGGACGCTCGAGCACCAGTGCCTGGTCGAAGCCCACTCCGGTGCGGCGGTCACCCAGGGCGCGCAGCCGCTCCGGGCGCAGCACCGACTCATCCGCGGGAGCATCGAAGACGACGAAATCGTTGCCGACCCCGTGCATCTTCGTGAAAGCGATGCGCATTGCGCGCAAAGCATAGCCCAGGCGTGTTCAGAAGACGACGTTGCGGATGATGCGCCAGTGTCCGGCCCCGTCCCGCTGCCACACTGTTAGATAAGGACCGCCACCGCGGCTGTGGCTGCCGTCCTTGTGCGCCACTACCAGCGCGGCGTGGCCCCACTCGTAGACCAGCTCCGGCGTGGCGGCCACGCGCCCGTCGCTGACGAGGTCGCCGGCTACCACCCCGGCGATGGCCGCCAGGCGCTGGCGGTACAGCTCGGCGATGGCCGCCCGCCCGCGGATGGTGTCGCCCCGGGCGGTCACGAACAGCGCATCGTCCGCGTACGGCGCGACGATCGCCGCCACGTCACCACGCTTCATGGCCGGCAGCCACTGCGCGTTGGCGTCGCCGATGGCGGCGGCGGCCGCCGCGCTGATGGCCGGCGGGCCCGCGGCGGCGGCCGGCAGGAGCAGCACCGCGGCGAGGCACGCGGTGCCACCGCGGATCACGGCGCGCCAGGTGGCGGCCGCCAGCTCAATGTGCATGCGTCGGCCTCCGTGCCGCCTAGTGGAGCGCCGCGCGCGCCTTGAACAGGCAGCGGTCCATGACCGTGAAGATGCCGGCGGCCACGGCGCGCTCGGCGGCGGCGCGGTCGATGACCCCTTCCTGCAGCCACAGCGCCGGCAGCTTCAGGCGCACGCACTCCGCGGCGAGGGCCGCGACGTGCTCGGAACGCCGGAACACGTCGACGATGTCGACGCGCTCGTCGTGGCCGAGTACCTCGGGGAGCTGCTCCAGCGATGCCACCGCCGCCTCGCCCAGCACCGACTCGAGCGCCGGGTTGACCGGGACGATGCGATAGCCGAACCGCTGCAGGGCGCGCGCCACGCCGTGGCTCGGCCGCGTCGGGTCGCCTGACAGCCCGACCACGGCCACGATGCGGGCGGAACGCAGCAGCTGCGCGATCTCGGTCGCCGACGGGTTCACGAACATGGGCAACTCCTTGGCCTCGATGCTCCCGGGCGTCTAGTCTAGCGCCGCCGCCTTACAGGAACCGTTCAGTGAGCCAGGACGAACACACCGTACGCATCGAGCCGCAGCGTCGCATCCTGCGCGTCGCCGCGACCCAGCCGGTGCTGGAAGCCGCCCTCGCCGCCGGCCTCAACCTGCCGCACAGCTGCAAGTCCGGTCACTGCGGCTCGTGCCGCGCCCGGCTGCGCTCCGGACAGATCAGCTACCCCAACGGGGTGCCGCTCGGCATCACGGCCGAGGAGCAGGCGGCGGGGCACATCCTGCTGTGCCAGGCACGCGCACAGTCCGACCTGGAGGTCGAGGCGCGCTTCATCGCCGGCGTCGGCGAAGTCGAGATCAAGACCCTGCCGGCGCGCATCGCCGGTCTCGCGCCGCTCGCCCCCGACGTCATGCAGGTACTGCTGCGCCTGCCCACGGTCGAGCCGCTGCGCTTCCGCGCCGGGCAGTACCTGGACGTGCTGCTGCCCGACGGCCGGCGGCGCAGCTTCTCCATCGCCAGCCCGCCCCACGACAACGAGCTGATCGAGCTGCACGTGCGGCGCGTCGCCGGCGGTGGCTTCAGCGAGCGGCTGTTCGGGCCGGCGGCCGCGGCTGCGCCCGCGGACGGGCTTAGCCTGGGATCCCTGCTGCGCATCGAGGGCCCGGTCGGACAGTTCGTGTATCGCGACGGCACGGGAGCGGCGCTCATGGTGGCCGGCGGCACCGGGTTCGCGCCGCTGAAGTCGATGCTGCGGCACGTGCTCGAGAACGGCGTGCCACGCGACATCCACCTGTACTGGGGCGCGCGCCACACCCAGGACCTGTACGAGGAGGCGCGCGTGCTCGAATGGGTGCGCCAGCACCCGCGGCTGCGCTTCACGGCGGTGCTGTCGGAGGCCACCGTGGCCGAGGCCGCGCACCACCGCGTCGGCTTCGTGCACGATGCGCTGCTCGCCGACTACCCGGACCTCAGCGCGTTCGAGGTGTACGCCGCCGGCCCGCCGGCCATGATCGAGGCGCTGCGCGCCACCGGCCCGCGCCATGGCCTGCCGGCCGGGCGGCTGTACTTCGACTCGTTCGACTACGCGCCCGACTCAGGGCGCCGCTGACACGTACGGATAGATCTCGTCGGCGATCCAGTAGCTGGCCAGCAGCGCGGCGAACAGCATCCCGGCGAGCCACAGCGCGAAGCGGCGTCGCCGCCACGCGGCGCGGAACGAGGAGTACTGCAGCGGCAGGTCGACCAGGTAGGCGGCGCAGTAGCAGACATTGGCGAGCACGGCGAGCACGAACAGCAGCGCCAGCGCCTGCAGGCCGAGCGCCGGCCGGAAGTGCGGCCAGGTGAGGGCCACCCAGCCGAGCACCACGGCGGCGAGCCCCAGGTTGTAGAGGATGCGGCGCGGCTCCCAGTAACGCAGCGCATCGTCGAGCAGCGCCCGCAGCCCGGGGCCGTTGCCCACCGGCTGCGATCCGGATGCATCCATGGTCGTGCCTCCTCAGCCGCCGCGGCTGAACTTCTCGGCGTAGTCCTCGATCGAGGCCAGGATCACCGCGGCGGCCTGCGCATAGCCGTAGCGGCCGGTCACGGCGATCTTCGGCGGCTCGTCGGGCACCAGCTTGTAGGTGGAAAAGTAGTGCTCGATGCGCTCCAGGAGCGCGGGGGGCAGATCCCCGATCTCATGAGCGTCGCCCCACACGTAGTCGCCCTCGAGCACCGCGATGATCTTGTCGTCGGCCTCGCCGCGATCGATGATCTTCAGTCCCCCGACCACGCAGGCGCGCAGCAGCACCTCGGAGTGGTTGATCGGGCGCTCGCTGATCACGCAGATATCGAGCGGGTCGCCATCGCCCCGCTCGCACCCCGGAGTCAGGCGGCGCACGCGTTCCCCGCAGTAGGTCTGCGGGATGAAACCGTACAGCGACGGCGGCTGCGAGGAGGTGCGCTGCGGGCGGTCGACGCGCAGGTAGCCGCTCGCCTTGTCGACCTCGTATTTCATGAGGTCGAAGGGCGTGATCTCGATGTAGGCGTTGACGATGCGCGGGGCGTCGGGACCGGGCTCCAGCCCGTGCCAGGGATGCGGACGCCAGCGCGAATAGGAGGAGTCGGGCACGCGCTGATTGTAGCGGCAGCCTGCTATCCTTACGAAGCGGTCGGGGCGCTTTCTGGGGGGTGGCGGTGACCTACGCGGCAATCACCGGCTGGGGCAAGTGCCTGCCGCCCGCGGTGCTGACCAATCACGACCTGTCCGGCATGCTGGACACCAGCGACGAGTGGATCGTCAGCCGCACCGGCATCAGCGAGCGGCGCATCTCGCACGTGGGACTCGAGGAACTCGCCTACGTCGCCGCGGCGCGCGCGCTGGCGGCCGCCGGCCTCGCCGGCAGCAGCGTCGAGCTGATCGTGTTCGGCACCTGCAGCCATGACGACCAGGTTCCCAACATGGCCTCGGGCATCCAGCGGCGCATCGGCGCCCAGCCGGCCGCCGCCTACGACATCAACACTGCCTGCACCAGCTTCCTCTACGGGCTGTCGACCGCCACGGCGCTCATCCGCACCGGCGTGGTGCGCAATGCACTGGTGATCGGCGCCGAGCTCATCTCGCCGTTCATGGACTGGTCGGACCGCAACGTCGCGGTGCTGTTCGGCGACGGCGCCGCCGCGGTGGTGCTGGAAGCGAGCGCGCGCGAGGAGGGGCTGCTCGCCGAGAAGCTCGGCTGCTACGGCGAGGCGCGCGAGATCCTGCGCGTGCAGGGCATGGGCGGGACCTACGCCAACCGCGGGGTGCTGTACGGCATCACGCGCTGGCAGTTCGAGGGGCAGGAGATCTTCAAGCGCGCGGTGGCCGGCATGAGCGGCGCCTGCGAGGAGGCGCTCGCGCGAGTGCACAAGACCGCCGCGGAGGTGGACCTGGTGGTGCCGCACCAGGCGAATCTGCGCATCATCGAGGCGGTCGCCAAGCGCGCCGGCCTGCCCATGGAACGGGTGTTCGTCAACATCCAGCGCTACGGCAACATGTCCTCGGCGACCGTGCCGGTCGCGCTGTGCGAGGCGCTGGAGGCGAGACGGGTGCGCGCCGGGGCGCTGCTGCTGCTGCCGGGCTTCGGCGGCGGACTGTCGTTCTGCGCGCACGCGGTGCGCTGGGGTGCGCGTGTCACGCCGCTCGGCACGACGGACGTGGAGCTGCCGCCGAATGAATTGCCCGCGGCGGAAATCCTGCGCCGCTGCCTGGAGCGCAAGACTCACCCCGCGCCCGGGGCCGCCTCGGCGCATCCCTTCGGCTAGCAGCGCACGATGGCGGGCGCCCGTGCGGGCGCCCGCAGCAATCAGCCGTGCTTCGCGGCCTTGGCCGCCTTCTTGCGGCGCTTGGCCGGATCCTTGGGGCGCGACTTGCCGAAGGACCCCTGGTAGATCTTGCCGCGCCGCGTTCTGTGGTCGCCCTTACCCATGAGAAACAACTCCGATCGTGCATCACATAATGAAAAGGGCCGGCCGCCGGTGCCACGCAGGCACTGACGGCCGGCCCTCAGGCAGCTAGGAAGCTTACCAGCGCTTCGGGGCGCCGCCGCCGCGGTTGCCGCCGCCGCCGCCGCCGGTGCGCTCCTGGGCCTCGTTGACCCGCAGCGGACGTCCGCCGAGGTCCTTGCCGTTGAGGTTCTGGATGGCGCGCGACGCATCGGCGCGCGACATCTCCACGAAGCCGAAGCCGCGCGGCCGGCCGGTGTCACGGTCGGTGATGATGCTCACGGACTCGACGGTGCCGTGCTGTGCGAACAGCTCGCGGACTTCGGCGTCAGTGGCGGAAAACGGCAGGTTGCCAACATAGATCTTCGTCATGCAGAAAGACTCCTGAATCAAACACTCTCAGCAGGAGCGCATACCGAAGATTGAAAGGGTCGTCGGTGCACGCACTGCCACCTGGTCGGGAACGATTCGGCTTTTCAGACTCGGAAGCCAACTCGCAATCGCAGCGGGCGGCAGGCGGCAGGAAAGGGAAAGGTCACGAACCGGCGCGGACGATAACTCAACCCCCATGACAGGCACAAGCCGGACTGTTCCAACTGCGACAGGGGGCGGGTCGCGTGCAGGCTGTGGGTCGTCGGAACCCGCGCCCAGGTATGCCATGAGCAGTGCTACACCCAGTCCGGCGGCCACCGCCCCCAGCGGGCGCTCGAAGATGAACATGCTCGCACCCTCCGTGTCGGGGATGCCGGCGCGCCGCCGGCAGAGAGCAATGTAGGACTGCCGATCGCTCACAAAAACAGGCTAATCACGAATTTATTGTCCTGAAATGCCATACAATCCAGGACGGCATGGATCAGCTGGTGTGCATGCGCAGCTTCGCGCGGGTCGCGGACCTGCGCTCCTTCACCCGCGCGGCGGATGCGCTGGGCGTGTCACGCGCGGTGGTCAGCACGCACGTGGCGGAGCTCGAGCAGCATCTCAAGTGCCAGCTGTTCCACCGCACCACGCGGCGGGTAGGCCTGACCAGCGACGGCGCGGAGTACCTGGGGCGCTGCCAGCGCATCCTGGCGGAGCTCGAGGCGGCCGACGAGGCGCTGCGGCGCACGCGCCTGTCACCCGAGGGCCGCCTGCGCGTCGACGTGCCGGTGGTGTTCGGCCGCTCGCTGCTGATCCCGGCGCTGCCGCAGTTCACCGCACGTTATCCGCAGCTGCAGCTGGAAGTGCAGTTCAACGACCGCGTCATCGATCTCATCGCGGAGGAAGTCGATCTCGCGGTGCGCGTCGGCAGCGTGCGCGCGCCGCATCTGGTGGCGCGCCGCGTCGTGACGACACGCACTCTGACCTGCGCCTCGCCCGAGTACCTGCGCGAGCACGGCGCCCCGCAGGAGCCGGAGGAGCTGCGCCGCCACCGGCTGGTGGGTCATATCGGCAGCGGCGATCGCCGTCCGCGCCGCTGGCGGTTTCAGAAGGGCGCCGTGCGCCGGCAGCTCGCCCTGCCCTTCAGCGTCGCCTTCAACTCCGTGGAGGCGCAGATCATGGCCGCGATCCGCGGCGCCGGCATCGTGCACGCCATGGACCTGGTGGTGGCCGAGGCGCTGGCGGTGGGCAAGCTCGAGGTGGTGCTGCCGGAGTGGTCGGCGCCGGGTGCGCCGATATCCGTCGTGTGTCGCGCAGCGCTGCGCGACTCTCCCAAGATCCGTGTGTTCGCCGACTTCGCCGCCGGGCTGCTGCTGCAGTACCGCCAGCGCGTGGACGCGCTGTTCGAATTCGCCCCACCGGGGTGAGCTAAGAGCCGCCGATGCGTCGCTCAGTGCTGGTCCTGGTCCTGGTCCTGCCGGCATCCGGCGCCCCGTGCAGCGTCTGCGTCGCGGGCGCACCCCGGATCACGCTGGAGATCGCGGCGACCGATCCGCCATCGCCCGCGGTTTTGCACGCCGATGACGAGGTGTACGTGCGTGTGCGCTACCAATCGGACGCGCCGCTGCGCATCTGGGTACGTCCCTACCTGCATGACGCGCCGGCCGCGGCGATGAGCGGCGGTTCGCCGGTGTACCCGGCCGGCGCAGGTGAGGCCTTCGGCTGGTTCTCCTTCGGCGGCCGCGGCACGGTGGACGCCATCCATGTGCAGGCCGCGGCCGCGAACTCGGGTCATCCGACGACGGATGTAGCGGCCAACGCCGAGTTCAGCTGGGACGGCAGTGTGGGCGCGCGCCATGAGCGAGCCGCCTGGGTCGCGCCTATGGTGCACCGGCAGAAAGAGGCGCAGAAGCAGGAGTACCGCGCGTACGCCAACCGGCCGCTCGGGATTTCCGGCACGCTGGCGCTCGGCGTCTTCGCCATCGGCGTGCTCGCGTCGCTGGCGGGGTGCTTTGCGTGGCCGATATGGGGAGTACTGCGCTGGCGCGGCCTCTGGCGGGCGCTCGCCGCGGTGCCGCTGGCGATGATGCTCCTGTGGTGCCTGAAGGACTGCGCCGACCTCAGCCGCGATCCAACTTCGCACAACCTGCTGCCGTTCGAGTTGATAGAGGCGGCGGTTCTGGCCACACCCTACATGCTGGCGGTATGGCTCCTGCGGCGGGCGAGCCTGCGCCGCAGCGCCAGCGGCTGAGCGCCCGGAGCGTCAGCGCCGCGAGCGGCCGCCGAGCTGCTCGAGCGCCTTGATCTGCAGCAGGGTCGAGTCCGAGGCGGGCAGCAGCTGGTTCGCCTGGCGCACGAAAGCGGGAATGTCCGCGGCCGCGAGCGGCATGCTGATCAGGAAGCCCTGCGCAAAATCGCAGCCGAGCCGGCGCAGCAGGTTCCAGGCGCTGACTTCCTCGACCCCCTCGGCGACCACCTTCAGACCCATGCGGTGGCCGAGCTCGATGGTGGAGGCAACGATGGTGACCGCGCCGTTCGCCGCCTGGGCGATGAACGAGCGGTCGATCTTCAGCTCGTCGACCGGCAGCACTGCAAGCTGCGACAGCGTCGAGTGCCCGGTGCCGAAGTCGTCGATGGCGAAGCGCAGCCCGGCGAGGCGCAGCAGCTGCATGTTACGTACCGCCACCTGCGGATCGCGCATCACCGCGCTCTCGGTGATCTCCAGCATGAGTGCCGACGGCTCGACGCGCTCGGCGCGCAGCAGCCGCAGCAGCGCATCGCCCAGCTCGGGATCGAGGATGTCCGCCGCGGACAGGTTCACCGCCAGCTCCAGCGCGAGCCCCTGGCGGCGCCACTCGCCGAGCTGGCGCACGGCCGCGCCCAGCACCCAGCTGGTGAGCCGCCGCGAGCCGCCGGTACTCTCGGCCAGCGGCACGAACTCCGCCGGCGATACCGCGCCGAGCTGCGGATGCTGCCAGCGCACCAGCGCCTCGAGACTCGACACCGAGCGGTCCGCCATCGTCACCTTCGGCTGGTACACGAGCGTCAGGTGGTTCTCATCGATGGCGGCGCGCAGATCGGTGATCAGGGCGAGGCGGCGGCGGTGCTCCTCGTCCTGGCCGAGGCGATACATGGCGATGCGGGTGCGCACTTCTTCGGCATCGTCGAGCGCCACCTGGGCGCGCTGCAGCAGCTCGTTGGCGCTGCGCCCGTGGCTGGGGAACAGACACACGCCGCAGGCCACGCGCAGATCGAGGCTGACGCCGGCCAGGTGGAAGCCGGTGCGGATCACCGCGGCGAGCTGCTCGGCGTACAGCAGGGCGCGCTCGGCCGAGCAGCCCGGGGCGATGACCAGGAACTGCGTTTCACCGAGCCGCGCCAGCGTGTCGACGGCGGCCACGTTCTGCTGCAGCCGGCGTGCCGCCTCGCGCAGCACGTCATCGCCCACCCGGTGGCCGAGCGAGGCGTTGATGTCGCGCAGGTTGCGCAGCTCGACGAGCACCAGCGCCGTGCTGGCCTCGCGCGCCACGCCGCTCACCAGGCTCTCGAGCCCACGCATCACCAGCGCGCGGTTCGGCAGCTGGGTGAGCGGATCGTGGTAGGCCTGGTAGGTGATGTCCGCCTCGCGCGCCGCGATGTTGCTCTGCATGGCGTTGAAGGTCGCCGCCAGGCGCCGGAACTCGTCGCCGCCGGCGACGCTCACCGCGGTCTCGTACTGGCCCTGCTCGATGCGACGCGCGGCGCGCATCAGCTCGCCGAGCGGGCGCGTCGCGCTGCGGCCGAGCAGCGCGCCGACCACCGCGGCGAGCAGCAGCGCGATGCCGTCGATGAGCAGCATGGCGTCGCGCAGCTCGCGATAGGGAGCGAGCACGTCCGCCAGCGGTCGCAGCAGGATCAGATCCACGGCATCGCCGCCGGCGCCCAGGCGGCGCGCGAAGCTCAGGTAGTCGCCGTCGCCGAGGTGCGCGCTGCGGGCGCCGCCCGGGGCGACCGGGAAGTCCGCCGGGGCGAAGCTGCCGGCCGCGAGCGTGGAGGCGACGCGCACCCCGTCGTGGCCGTGGGTGACGATCGCCACCTGCGAGTCCACCAGGTCGCGGATCTTCTGCGCCAGCGCGTCGTCGGCCGCGAAGCCCATCGCCACCCAGGCGATGGTTTCGGGTGCACGCACCGGCGCCAGGAAGAACTGGTAGGACTGCGCGCCGAACACCCGGAAGTTCGGCTCGTCGCGCTCGGTGCCGGCATCCGCGAGCAGCCCGGCGAGCGAGCTGTCGGCGCCGAAGGCGCCACCCGCGGAGGAGGCGAGCACGCGCCCGTGCGTGTCCAGCACCAGCACCATGTCCGCGCCGATGCGCAGCGCGTTGTTGCGTGCCGCGGACAGAATGGTGGGCACGTGGCCGCTCGCCACCGCCTCACGGAAGCCGAAGTCGCCGGCCAGCACGGCCACGCCATTGGCGAGCTGCCCGGCGCGGAAGCGCACCAGGTGCTCGGCGAGCGCCGCGCCCGAGCGCAGCTGCTCGGCGGCGCGCGCCTCGACCGTGCGCCGGGTGCTGAGGAGCACTGCGGCGAGCGTCACAGTTTGCGTGACGACGCTCAGGCCGATGATCAGCGCGAGAACCCGTTTGCGGAAACTGCTCATGAAGCTGCCTGAATATGCCCGCCCCATCCTATGAGTCCCGCGGCCGTTCCCGCGAGGATCCGAGCGCGGGAATGAGACCTCCGGCACGAGTGCGTCGCATCCAGGCCCTCATCCGGCTCGCCGCCGTAGTGCTGGCCGTGCTCGGGGCCGGCGCGCTCGCCGTTCCCGCCGGCGCCGCCACGCTGGTGATCAACGTGCGCGCCGCCGACGGCCGCCCACTGCCGGGCGCTGTGGTCACGATCCGCCCGCTCGACGGCGCGCCGCGCAAGGTCGCGCCGGTGCACGCGGTCATGGATCAGGTCAACCGTGCCTTCGCGCCCGACCTGCTCGTGATCCCGGTCGGCTCGACCGTGGAGTTCCCCAACAGCGACGTGGTCAGTCACCAGATCTACTCGTTCTCGCCGGCGAAGCGCTTCCAGCTGCCGCTGTACCGGGGCACGCCCTACCCGCCCGTGCACTTCGACCAGACGGGCGTCGTGACCCTGGGCTGCAACATCCACGACGAGATGCTCGCGTACCTGGTGGTCACGGATGCCGCCTACTTCGGCCGCACCGACCACGACGGCGCCTTCACCGCGGAGGTGCCGCGCGGGCGCTACACCGTCGGCATCTGGCATCCGCGCCTGCGGGATGCCGAGGCCGACCTGGAGCGCGAGCTGTCGGTGGGCGAGACCGACCGCGCCGATCTCACGCTGCGGCTCGGAAAATCCCTCGAGCCGGCGCCGCTCATCGACCGGCCGCACTCCTGGGACTACTAGGGCCCCGCCATGCCCACATCCCGCAGCAGCCCGCCCGGCTTCTGGCCCTCGCGCCGCCAGCGCACGCGCCGCGCCACCCACATCACCCTCACGCTGCTCGCGCTCTGCGCGCTGCTCGCCATCAGCGCCGGCAGCCGCGCCGCCGAATGGCAGGCAAGCCTGGACACGCGGCTGGTGAGCTCGGATGCCGGGCATTCGCTGATGGACGGCGGCCTCGGCACCGTGCGCTTCGGCAGCAACGACGAGGGCCTGCAGCTGGGGCGGCTGCGCATCGCGCTCACGCAGCACTTGCTCGAGCTGTGGAGCGTGCACCTCGATGTCTCCGCCTGGGACGACAAGGGGAGCAACCCGGCGGGCGTGACTGAGGCCTACCTGCAGTTCCGCCCCTACCCGCGCGACGGCCTGCGCTTCCGCCTCAAGGCCGGCGCCTTCTATCCCACGCTGTCGCTGGAGAACCGCGCGGCGGGCTGGGAGTCGCCCTACACGCTGTCGTTCTCGGCGATCGACAGCTGGCTGGCGGTGGAGCTGCGCACCATCGGCATCGAGGGCCAGCTCGACTGGCTCGGCACGCGGGTGGGTCACGACTTCGACCTGGCGGCCACCGGCGGGGTGTTCGGCTGGAACGAGGCCGCGGGCGCGGAACTCGCCAATGCCGGCTTCACCTTCACCGACCGGCAGACGCCGCTGTTCGACCGCATCGGCAGGCCGGGCGTGCCCCCGGTGTACGGCGAGCGGCCATTCGTCGAGTACGACGGCCATGCCGGCGTGTATGCGGGGCTGGAAGCACGCTACCTGGACCGCGTGGTGCTGCGCGTGCTGCGCTACGACAACCGCGCCGATCCGACGGTCCAGGACATCGTCTCCAACACCATCGCCTGGGAAACGCGTTTCAACAGCGCCGGCGTGCGCGTCGAGCTCGATGACGGCTGGACCGCTGTCGCGCAGTGGCTCGGCGGCGAGACCACCATCGCCCCGCCGGGCCTGCGGCTCGACTGGCCGTTCCGCGCCGATTTCGCGTTGCTGTCAAAGCGCTTCGGGCGCCACGCGCTCAGCGCCCGCTACGACCGCTTCAGCGTGCGCACCAACAACGAGGAAATCGCCGGTGGCTGGCAGGACGGCCACGCCTGGACCGCTGCCTACGTCTTCAACGCCAGCGAGCACTGGCGCTTCACGCTCGAGTGGCTGCGCGTAACCAGCAGCTCCTACGACCGCGCCGAGGCGGGCGGGCCGCCGCTGCGCAGCGAGACGCAGGTGCAGCTCGCGATCCGCTATGCCATCGGCTCGACGCTCCGCTGACGCGGGGCTTCAGCGGTAGCGCGCCAGCGCCTTCTCCAGACCCTGCGATCCGGGTGAGAGCGCCTCATAGGGAATGCTGTTGAGCGGCTCGTCGGGGGTATTGTTGACGAAGTGGAAGGCGCCCTTCTGCGGCTCGACGTCGAGGTACAAAAGCCCGGTGAGGTATTCGCCCGCCTTCATGCGCTCCTGGATCTGCGCCGCGGCCGTGGTGCGGTTGGTCGGGTCGTAGCCCGCATCGAGCTTGCGCAGCACGATGCGGCTGCCGTCGTGCATGACCACCGGCACGGTCTCGCCTTCCTTGTAATCGACGCTGATCTCGCGCTCCAGCGGCACGAAGTCGGCGTGCACGGCCGGCTCGTAGTGCTCGCGCGTGTAGGCGTAGCTCTTGGTCGAGCCCTCGTGATCGTTGAAGGTCACGCACGGGGACAGCACGTCGATGAGCGCGAAGCCCTGGTGCTTGAGTCCCGCCTGGATCAGCGGCACCAGCTGCTGCTTGTCGCCCGAGAAGCTGCGCGCCACGAACGTGGCTCCCAGAGTCATCGCCAGCAGCACCGGATCGATGGGTGGCTGGAAGTTGGTCTCGCCCTTCTTCGCCTTGGTACCGACGTCGGCCGAGGCCGAGAACTGCCCCTTGGTGAGCCCGTACACGCCGTTGTTCTCGATGATGTACAGCATGTTGAGGTTGCGGCGGATGGCATGGCAGAACTGGCCGAGCCCGATCGACAGCGTATCGCCGTCGCCCGAAACCCCGATGTAGGACAGCTGGCGGTTGGCGGCGTTGGCACCCATCGCGATCGAGGGCATGCGGCCGTGCACCGAGTTGAAGCCATGGCCGCCCGAGACGAAATAGGCGGTGGTCTTGGACGAGCAGCCGATGCCCGACAGCTTCACCATGTTCTGCGGCTCGATGTCGAGCCCCCAGCTCGCTTCCACGATGGCGGCCGTGATGGAGTCGTGACCGCAGCCGGCGCACAGGGTCGAGAGCGCGCCCTCGTAGTCGCGGCGCGTGAAGCCGCGGGCGTTCTTCGGCAGCGACGGATGCGCCACCTTCGGTTTGGCGATGAAAGTCATGTCGCGTCTCTCCGGCGCGCCGCAATGCGCGCCCTGTCGGATCGGCAGCTAGCCATGCGCGGCCCCGCTCGGCTGCGCGCGGGCGCCGGGGGCGAGCTCGGCCAGCACCCCCTCGACGATGAACGAGGAGGAAATGGACAAGCCGCTGTAGTGCAGCAGCGAGCGCAGCTTGGACTTGTCGACCGCGGTCTCCAGGGTGAGGAGCGAACGCAGCTGCGCGTCGCGGTTCTGCTCGACCACGAACAGCAGCTCGTGCGCGGCCAGGAACTTCTCGACGTCCTCGGTGAAGGGGAAGGAGCGGATGCGCATGTAGTCGAGCGCCACGCCGCGCTCCTTGAGCACGTCCATCGCCTCGCGGATCGCGCCATCGCCGCTGCCCACCGACACGATGCCGACCTTGCTGCCGGCGGTTGCGTCGATCACGGCGCGCGGCAGGTAGCGCCTGGCGCTGGCCCACTTCTTCATGAGGCGATCGAGCACCGCCTGGTAGTCGGCCGAGTCCTCGGTGTAGGCGCCGTACTGGTTATGGCCCGAGCCGCGCGTGAAGTACGCGGCCTTGGGATGCACCCCGGGTAACGTGCGGTAGGTGATGCCGTCGCCGTCCTTGTCGATGAAGCGATAGAACTTCTCGAGCTTCAGCACCTCCTCCTTGCCGAGCACCTTGCCGCGGTCGGGGCGATAGCTGTCGTCCCACTTGAGATCGCGGCACATCCAGTCATTCATGCCGATGTCGAGATCGGACAGCACCATCACCGGGGTCTGCAGGCGTTCGGCGAGGTCGAAGGCCTGCACCGCCATGTAGAAGCATTCCTCGGGGTCGGACGGGTACAGGCACACGTGGCGCGTGTCCCCGTGCGAGGCATAGGCGCACAGCATGATGTCGCCCTGCTGGGTGCGTGTCGGCATGCCGGTGGAGGGTCCGACACGCTGGATGTCGAAGATCACCGCCGGCACCTCGGCATAGTAGGCGAGCCCGAGGAACTCGTTCATGAGCGAGATGCCGGGGCCGGACGTGGCGGTGAAGGCGCGCGCGCCGTTCCACATGGCGCCGATCACCATGCCGACCGCCGCCAGCTCGTCCTCGGCCTGGATGAAGGCGAAGTTCTTGCGTCCGGTCTGCTTGTCGACACGCATGCGGTCGGCAAACATCTTGAATGCGTCCATGAGCGAGGTGGACGGGGTGATCGGGTACCAGGCCGCCACGGTGGCGCCGGCGAAGATGCAGCCGAGCGCGGCGGCGGTGTTGCCGTCGATCATGATGTGGCCGGCGGTGCGGTCCATCTTCTCCACGCGCAGCGGCAGCGGGCACGGGAAGTGCGTGCGCGCGTAGTCGTAGCCGAGCTGGATGGCCTTCATGTTGCTCTCGACCAGCTGCGGCTTCTTGGCGTAGGTCTCGGCCAGCAGCGTGCGGATGTGCCCGAGGTCCAGCTCGAGCAGCGCCGCCAGCACCCCGGCGTAGCAGATGTTCTTCATCAGGATGCGGGTGCGCACCCCGCTGAAGTTCTCGTTGCACAGCTGCGCCAGCGGCACGCCGAGCACGGTGATGTCCTCGCGCTTCAGCAGCGCCGGCCGCGGCCAGGTGGAGTCGTACACCAGGTAGCCGCCCGGCTCGACCTCCTTGACGTCGCGGGCATAGGTCTCCGGGTTCATGGCGACCATGAGGTCGATCTTGCCCGAGCGCGCCACGTGCCCGTCCTTGGTGACGCGGATCTCGTACCAGGTGGGCAGGCCCTGGATGTTGGAGGGGAAGTAGTTCTTGCCCATCACGGGGATGCCGCTGCGGAAGATCGACTTCATCAGCAGCGTGTTGGCGCTCGCCGAGCCGGTGCCGTTGACCGTGGCGATCTTGATGGAGAAGTCGTTGACGCGTGCAGGACTGACTGGGGGCATAGGCTTCAGGCGATCTTGGGTTTGCGCGCATCGAGCGCGCCGGCTTCGTCGCTGGCGTGCGGCCAGTGCAGCTCGGACTTCTGCATGTCCCAGGCGGCGGTCGGGCAGCGCTCGGCGCACAACCCGCAGTGCACGCACAGGTCCTCGTCCTTGACCATGACGCGCCCGGTCTGCGGCAGGCCGGCGGACACGTACAGCGGCTGGGTCAGGTTCTGCGCCGGTGCCTTGAGGCGCGTACGCAGCTCCGACTCGGCACCGTTGTGGGTGATGGTGAGGCAGTCGACCGGGCAGATGTCGAGGCAGGCGTCGCACTCGATGCACAGCTTGGCACTGAACACCGTCTGCACGTCGCAGTTGAGGCAGCGCTGCACTTCCTGCGCCACCTGCTCGGCGGTGAAGCCCAGCTCGACCTCGATGTTGAGCTTCTTGAAGCGCTCCTTGAGCGAGACGTGCGGCATCAGCCGCCGCTCCACCGCGGTGTAGTCGTTGGCGTAGCTCCACTCGTGCATGCCCATCTTGCGGCTCTGCAGGTTGATGCCTGGCGCCAGCCGCTCGCTCACCGTCTCGCCCTGGCAGTGACGGTGGATGGAAATGGCGGCCTGGTGGCCGTGCTCGACCGCCCAGATGATGTTCTTCGGCCCGAAGGCCGCATCGCCACCGAAGAACACCCCGGGCCGCGTCGCCTGGAACGTGAGCTTGTCGATGACCGGCACGTCCCACTTGTCGAACTCGATCCCGAGGTCGCGCTCCACCCAGGGGAAGGCGTTCTCCTGGCCGATGGCGAGGATGACGTCGTCGGCCGGCAGGAACTCCTCGCCCGTGATGCGCTCGGCGGTGATGCGGCCGGTGGCGTCGAGGTCGTACTCCACGACGTCGAACGTCATGCCGGTCAGGCGGCCATTTTCGGTGACGAAGGCCTTGGGCGAGCGGTTGATGACGATCTGGACGCTCTCTTCCTCCGCGTCCTCGAGCTCCCACACCGAGGCCTTGAAGAAGCCGCGCGGCTTGCGTGCCATCACCTTGACGCTCTCGGCCCCGAGCCGGAGGCTGGTGCGGCAGCAGTCCATGGCGGTGTTGCCGACACCGATGATGAGCACGCGCTTGCCGATCTTGTCGATGTGGCCGAAGGCCACCGATTCGAGCCAGGCGATGCCGATGTGCACGTTGGCGGCAGCCGTCTCGCGCCCGGGGAGCTTCAGCTCCTTGCCCTTCGGCGCGCCGGAGCCGACGAACACGGCGTCGAACCCCTGCGCCAGCAGCGCGCGCATGCTGCGCACCGGCGAGTTGAGGCGCAAATCCACGCCCATGTCGGTGATCATTGCGATCTCCTCGTTCAGCACCGTGTGCGGCAGGCGGAACGAGGGGATGTTGGTGCGCATCAGGCCGCCGGGCTCGCCGTACTGCTCGAAGATGGTCACCTGGTAGCCGAGCGGCATGAGGTCGTTGGCCACCGTCAGCGAGGCGCAACCGGCGCCGATGCACGCGATGCGCTTGCCGTTCTTGGCCCTGGGGATCTTCGGCAGCCTGGCGGTGACGTCGTCGCGGTGATCGGCCGCCACGCGCTTCAGGCGGCAGATGGCGACCGGCTTCTGCTCGATACGGCCGCGGCGGCAGGCGGGTTCGCACGGCCGGTCGCAGACGCGGCCGAGGATTCCCGGAAACACGTTGGACTCCCGGTTCACCAGGTAGGCGTCGGTGAAGCGGCCCTGCGCGATCAGTCGGATGTATTCGGGGACATCGGTGTGGGCCGGGCAGGCCCACTGGCAATCCACAACTCGATGGTAGTAGTCCGGATTTGCGGTATCAGTGGGTTCCATTCATTGCTGGGGCTTCACCGCCCCGGCCCTCGTGGCGTAGGAGGACGTGCAGTATAGAGGCGCGCGACGGATTGTCATCGTGGCGGGCGGGCGGCCTGTGCACCCGTCCGCAGGACGACATATTGCATCGCAGCAATCCGGGCGTCCAGCGGGCCTCGTTGCCTATACTTGGCTGATGCCCGCGCCCACCCCGATCGAGATCCGCCTGCGCCGCGCCTCGCGGCTGCTCGAGGTCAGCTTCGACGACGGCAGCTGCTTCGAGCTGCCGTTCGAGTACCTGCGTGTGCATTCCCCGTCCGCCGAGGTGAAGGGTCACGGGCCCGGACAGGAAGTGCTGGTGACCGGCAAGGAGCAGGTCGGCATCCGCGCGGTCGAACCGGTCGGCCAGTACGCGGTGAAGCTCGTGTTCGATGATGGCCACGATACCGGCCTGTACACCTGGAAGTACCTGCACGAGCTCGGGCGCGACCGGGCCACGCGCTGGGCGCGCTACCTCGAGCGCTGCGCGGCGGCGCGCGCGCACCCGGCCGCGGACGAGGCGCACAAATGAAACGGGCCGGGCATCTCTGCCCGGCCCGCCTCGTGCGCAAGACCCCCCTTAACGGCGGCGATTCTGCGCACCCCCACCGCCAAAAAGCAACCCAGAAAACCATGAACGTGAGCGCGCGCGGCGCGCGCGGCACGATCGACTAGAATGCGTCCACATGGCGGCCGGCCCTTCCACCGACTTCGGCTATCAGCGCGTGTCGCCCGAAGACAAGACGCGCCGCGTGCGCGGCGTCTTCGATTCCGTGGCCGACCGCTACGACCTCATGAACGATCTGATGTCCGCCGGCGCGCATCGCCTGTGGAAGCGCGTCGCGCTGGCGTACGCCAACCTGCGCCCCGGCCAGCGCGCCCTGGACGTCGCCGGCGGCAGCGGCGACCTGGCGGCGGGACTTGCGCGCCAGGTCGGCAGCGGCGGCCTCGTGGTGCTGAGCGATATCAACGCCGCCATGCTCGCGCGCGGCCGCGACCGGCTCATCGATGCGGGCCTGGCCGCGAGCGTCGCCTGCGTGCAGGCCAATGCCGAGCGGCTGCCGTTTCCCGACGGCTGCTTCGACTGCATCACCATCGGCTTCGGCCTGCGCAACGTCACCGACAAGGCGGCCGCGCTCAGGTCCATGCACCGGGCGCTGCGCCCCGGCGGCCAGCTGCTGGTGCTGGAGTTCTCGCACCCGACGCTGCCGGCGCTCAAGCCGCTCTACGACACCTACTCGTTCCGCGTGCTGCCGCTGCTGGGGCGGCTGGTGGCGGGGGACGAGGCGAGCTACCGCTACCTCGCCGAGTCGATCCGCATGCATCCGGACCAGGAGACGCTGCTGGCCATGATGCGCGACGCCGGGCTCGAGGGCTGCCGCTACCACAACCTATCCGGCGGCATCGTCGCCCTCCACCGCGGTTACAAGTACTAAGGGCTGCGATGCTGAGCGCAACCCTGGAGAGGCTCCTGAACCGTGCCCTGCCGCGCTCGATGCGCGCACGAGAACTGTGTGCGCAGCTCGCCGGCCGCAGCCTGGCGCTCGAGATCCGCGACTTCGCGCGGCTGCGCCTCACCTGTGACGGCACGACGATCGCGGTGGCGCCGGGCGATGCACCCGCCGACGCGACCCTGTCCGGCGGCCCGCTGGCACTGCTGGGCCTCGCCGGCCCTGCTCCGGAGGCGTTGCTGCAGCGGGGTGCGGTGGCCATCAGCGGCGATGCCGAGCTGGCGCAGCAGTTCCGCGAGCTGCTCGGCCTGCTGCGGCCCGACCCCGAAGAGGACCTCGCGGGCCTGCTCGGCGACGTGCCCGCGCACCAGCTGGCGCGCCTGGTGCGCGCCGGCGCCGGCTGGAGCGCGCAGGCCGCCGGCACCACGCTGCGCAACCTCGCCGAGTACCTCGCTCATGAGCGCGTGCACCTGGTGCCGCGCCACGAGGGCGAGCAGTTCCTGCGCGGCGTCGACCAGGTGCGCGAGGGCGTGGACCGCGCGGCGGCGCGCCTCGAGCTGCTGGCGCGGCGGCGCGGCGCGCCGTGAGGCGGTCATGAAGCTGCGCGTCGTCGTGCGGCTCATCGAGATCCAGCGCGTGCTGCTCAGGCACGGGCTCGACGACTACGTGCGCGCGACGCACCTGTACCGGCCGCTGCGCTTCCTGTTCTTTCTCTCTCCCGGAGTGTGGTTCGAGCGCCGCCGCCGCGCCAGCCGCGCCGAGCGGCTGCGGCTCGCGCTCGAGGAGCTCGGACCGATCTTCGTCAAGTTCGGCCAGGCGCTGTCGACGCGGCGTGACCTGCTGCCCGGCGACATCGCCGACGAGCTGGCGAAGCTGCAGGACCGCGTGCCGCCGTTCGACGGCCGTCTCGCCCGCGAGCTCATCGAGCGCTCCCTGGGGCAGAGCGTGGGCGAGCTGTTCCAGAGCTTCGACGAGGCGCCGCTGGCGGCGGCCTCGATCGCCCAGGTGCACCCGGCGCGGCTGCGCTCGGGCGCCGAGGTAGTGGTCAAGGTGCTGCGGCCCGGCATGCACGCGCAGATCGAGCGCGACCTCGAGGTGCTGCACGCCCTGGCGGGGCTCGCGGCGCGCTACTGGAGCGAGGGGCGGCGCCTGCGGCCGCGCGAGCTGGTCGACGAGTACCAGAAGACGATCCTCGATGAGCTGGATCTCATGCGCGAGGCGGCCAACGCCTCGCAACTGAAGCGCAACTTCGCCGGCTCCGGGCTGCTCTACGTGCCGGAGGTGCACTGGGACCTGTGCCGCACCGACGTCATGGTCATGGAGCGCATCCACGGCGTGCCGATCAGCGACCGGGCGCGCCTCAAGGCCGCCGGCACCGATATCGCGCAGCTGGCCGAGAACGGCGTGCGCATCTTCTTCACGCAGGTGTTCCGCCACAACTTCTTCCACGCCGACATGCATCCCGGCAACATCTTCGTGCTGGTCGACGATCCGCGGCGGCCGCGCTACGCGGCGGTGGACTTCGGCATCGTCGGCACGCTCGACCCGCGCGACCAGCATTACCTGGCGGAGAACTTCCTGGCGGTGTTCGACCGCGACTACCGGCGCGTCGCGCAGCTGCACCTGGAGTCGGGCTGGGTGCCCGCCGGCACGCGCATCGACGAGATGGAGTCGGCGGTGCGCACCGTGTGCGAGCCGATCCTCGACAAGCCGCTCAAGGACATCTCCTTCGGGCGCATCCTGCTGCGCCTGTTCGAGATCTCGCGGCGCTTCGACATGCAGATCCAGCCGCAGCTGCTGCTGCTGCAGAAGACCCTGCTCAACGTCGAGGGGCTGGGGCGCGACCTGTATCCGGATCTCGACATCTGGAACACCGCCAGCCCGATCCTGCGCGAGTGGATGCGCGAGCGCACCAGCGTGCGCAGCCTGGTGCGCGAGCTGCGCGCGCGCGCGCCGGAGCTCATCGAGGCGGCCCGCGCCCTGCCGGCGGCCCTGCAGCAGCTGGCGCGGCGCGGCAGCCTGCCGCCGCCGCCGCCGCCGGCGACCGTGGCCGAGCTCGAGGCGCGGCGCCAGGAGCTGCGCGCCGCGCGCCGGCGCCGCGATGCGGTCACGCTCGGCGCGGCGCTGCTGCTCGGCGGCCTGGTGTGGCTCGCCGCCGGCCGCGCGCCGGTCTGGCTCGCCTGGGTGCTGCTCGCCGCCGGGGCGCTCAAGCTCGGCTACGGCCTGCGGCGCTGAGCGCCGCAGCCTTCGCAACAATTCTGGACGGCGCGCGGTCACGCTGCTAGCGTGCCGCCCCCTCAAGCTATGCAACGTTCCCTCACCGAAGGCTCGATCCGCGTCGGGCTGTTCCGCTTCGCGCTGCCGATCCTGTTCGCGAACATCCTGCAGTCGCTCAACGCCTCGGTGAACTCCATCTGGGTCGGGCGCTTCCTGGGCGAGGCGGCGCTCACCGCCACGTCCAACGCGAATACCGTGATGTTCCTGCTGATCGGTGCCGCGTTCGGCATAGCGCTCGCCGCCACCATCCTCATCGGCCAGTC
>Ga0070732_10000340_pt1 | contig 31420 bp, 31 predicted proteins | sample Coa_R1_5_FD_66449 | JGI IMG/M metagenome (GOLD analysis project Ga0070732, IMG submission 66449) | Surface soil microbial communities from Centralia Pennsylvania, which are recovering from an underground coalmine fire - Coalmine... | ecosystem: Environmental > Terrestrial > Soil > Unclassified ... | reverse complement strand
CCCTGGGTCGCCGACGACCGGCCCGGCGACAACCTCTACACGGACTCGACGCTCGCTCTCGACGCCGATACCGGCAAGATCAAGAGCTATCACCAGTACACGCCGCATGATTCATTTGACTGGGATGAAGTCTCGGCGCCTCTCCTAATCGACACGGAGGTCGACGGGAAGCTCAAGAAGACGGCCACACACGCGGGTCGGAATGGCTACCTTTGGATCTTGGATCGCGATGGCCTCAAGTTCCTCCACGCCTTTCCGTTCGCTAACAACAACGTCTTTACGTTAATTGACCCGAAGACCGGTCGTCCCACGGTCGATGAGTCCAAGCGACCGGGGGCGCACCAGGGGGCCGAGTTCTGCCCGAGCATTGGTGGCGGCAAAGACTGGCCTCCCGAGGCTTGGAGCCCACAGACGAAACTCCTCTACATCCCGGCGAACAACAACGTCTGCGCGTATCTGCCAAAAGGTGAGGTCCCAGAGGCTGACTCCAAGGGGTTTTATGTGGGGTATGACGTCGACAGCATCTTCGGATCGGTCCGCACCGGCGCTGGCGCCTCCGATCACCTGGGAGAACTTCAGGCCTGGGACCTAAATACCGGCAAGCGAGTTTGGCAGCACAATTTCAAAACGATCCTCTGGTCGCCCCTTCTGGTCACGGGCGGAGACATTCTCTTCGCAGGTGGAACCCCGGATCGATTGTTCAGAGCGTTTGACGCGCGTACCGGCGATCAGCTGTGGAGCTTCCCGCTGCCTTCCGGGGCAATCGGTGTTCCAACGTCATTCGAGGTCGATGGGGAACAATATGTCGCAGTCACTACGGGCTGGGACCTTGACGCTCGAGGTCTTCAAAACGGCATCGACAAGATTCAGGGAACGAAGTCCAACGTGCCTCAGGGAGGCACTATCTTGGTGTTCAAGCTTCGCTAACGCGGTAGGGGACTTGTCAACATGCCGAAAGCGATTCTGACGGTCTACCGAAGCTGTGGATTTCAATGGACGAACACATTCCGGAGCAACTCATGAAAAACGACTTAAAGAAAAGAACGGGAGTACCGGCGCACCCCATCTCGCGCCGTAAGTTCATACTTGCGGCTGCCGCAACCGGTGGTGCCGGTATATTGTCCGCGGGGCTGGTGCCGATGTGTGCTCAAGGTAGCGCCGACAAGGCTGCGCAGATCCCCACCGCGACGAATGACGTCACTCCCTTCAAGGTCCACGTACCGCAAGCAGCACTGGACGATCTCAAAAAGAGACTTGCCAATACTCGCTGGCCGGACAAGGAAACGGTAACAGATTGGTCCCAGGGTGTACCGCTGGCCAAAGCACATGCGCTCGTTGAATACTGGCGCACCCGCTACGATTGGCGTCATGCTGAGAGCTCACTGAATGCGCTGCCGCAGTTTCGCACCCAAATTGACGGTCTCGGGATCTACTTCATTCACGTACGCTCCCCTCACCGGAACGCGCTGCCGATCATTCTCACGCACGGATGGCCGGGATCGATCATGGAGTTTCTGCAAGTCATCGGACCTCTGGTGGACCCGACGGCCCACGGCGGTACAGCCGATGAAGCCTTTCACGTCGTAATCCCCTCCCTCCCCGGGTTTGGCTTTTCGGAGAGGCCGACCGAACCGGGCTGGCGTCTTCCGCGCATTGCTAGCGCCTGGGCAGTGCTGATGGCGCGCCTAGGTTACAGCCACTATGTTGCGCAAGGGGGCGATTGGGGCGCTGGCGTAACGAGCTGGATGGCCAAGCAGCGGCCTTCGGGTCTTGCTGCCATTCATCTGAATCTTCCGATCCTTTTTCCGCCACCACCACCGCCACCGGGCGGCTATACGGCTGCCGAGCAGCAAGCACTGGATCACCTCGGCAGGTACGCGAGCGATGCCTCGGGTTATGCCTCCATCCAAGGGACGCGGCCGCAGACACTGGGGTATGGTCTTGCCGACTCCCCGGTCGGGCAAGCGATGTGGATCTACGAGAAGCTTCAGGGATGGTCTGACAACAACGGCGGCGAAGCCATCTCCACCGATCACATGTTAGACGACATTACTCTGTACTGGCTCACCGACACTGCTGCATCCTCGGCACGACTCTACTACGAGAGTTTCGCAAAGGATTTCGTCCGAATGCCCCTCGATCTGCCGGTGGCGGTGAGTATCTTCAAAGGCGACTTTTTCACACCGCCGAAGGTGTGGGGGGAGGAGACCTACTCGAAGCTCTTCTACTGGAACGAGGTTCCGAAGGGTGGTCATTTCGCCGCGCTTGAGCAGCCCGATCTGTTCGTTGCCGAATTGCGCAAGAGCTTCGCTCAAGTGCGTTGACTGCGGACGCTTTTGCAACAAGACCCGGAAGGAAACACATGTCAGGAAAACTTGAAGGAAAGATCGCGCTTGTCACAGGCAGCACGGCCGTTGGATTTGAAGGACCGCAAAATCCCCGTCAACGTCGTCAGTCCCGGGCCTATCGAAGCTCCGGGCATCGCGGGTCTTGCGCCGAATGAAACAGCGTAACCGGAATCGAGCTCTTCGCCGACGGCGGCATCGCGCAGGTATAAGGAGGAATACATCATGCCAGCATTCACGAAAGTCGGTCTCGACGCTCTTCTGACACCGGAGAATTGTGCCTTAATCCTCATTGACCACCAACCTTTCCAGTTGGCAAACGTAAACAGTCACGACCCCACAATCGTGATCAACAACGCCACAGCGCTGGCCAAAACCGCGAAGGCATACGGTATTCCGACGATTCTCACCACGGTCAATGAGGAACGCGGGGGACTAATTTTCAAGCAGGTCCAGGCAGTTTTTCCGGATCAGAAGACGATTAGCCGCACTTTCATCAACTGCTGGGAGGACCGCCGGGTCGTCGAGGCGGTGAAGAAGACCGGCCGGAAGAAGCTGGTCATGGCCGCGCTCTGGACGGAGATGTGTCTTGCAATGCCCGCGATCCATGCGATGGGTGACGGCTACGACGTGTACGTCGTCACCGACGCCTCGGGCGGCGTCTCTCCTGAAGCACACGATATGGCGATCCGCCGCATGGTGGCTGCGGGAGCTCAACCCACTACCTGGCTTGGCTTGGCGGGAGAACTCCAGCGTGATTGGGCGCGCACCGAGCGCCTTGGAGAAGTCGTTCAGCTTTTTATCGACCATGCCGGCGCTACTGGTTCTGTGTTCTTGTGGCAGACGCAGCTGCTAGGTGCCGCACAACTCAAGGGCGCCTAGAAGCTTCCTGGCAGACGCGGGTCACCTCGTCTATCGTCGGCCTGCGGTTCAAAAGAAGTAGGTTTTCATGGGTACAACATTCGAAAGGAAGCGATATGACACAAAGGGCAACGACCTCACTGAGCCTTCATTACCAGGTCAAACCCGGTCGGAGGGAGCAGGTTCTTGTCGAGATGAAAGGAATGCTTGACCGTTGTGCCAAGGAACCTGACTTCATCATGGCTATCATTCACGAAGCTCCAGAACGGCCGAATGAATTCGTGTTCTACGAGCTATGGAAAGGAACACGCGCGGAGTTCGACGCGACACAGGGGACGAAGCCTTATCGAAAGGCCTATATCGAAAACACCAAGAAATTTCTCGACAAGGTAGACGTTGAGTGGAACTTGCCGATCCTTGAATGGGGCACCAACCTGACGGGTCTTAAGCAGTCATGAGGCCGAAGGCTGCCGGGGCGTTTTGAAAGGAAATACAGTTATGCCAAAAGCACTAGAGTTGCAGTTACCCGAGGCTACCGAACAAGTACGTCTATTTCATATTTCGGTTCCGCAGGAAGCCATTGACGATCTTCGGGCGCGCTTGCGAGCGACCCGATTTCCCAACCAACAGTCAGTCAAGGACTGGTCTCAGGGAGTTCCCCTCGCTCAGGCAAAAGCGCTTGTGCAGTATTGGGAATCTCGCTATGACTGGCGACGCTTCGAGACAGAGCTGAACTCGTTTCCAAACTTCCGGACGCTGATTGATGGATTGGGTATTCATTTCGTTCACGCACGCTCACCACATCCCGATGCTTTACCAATCCTTCTAACTCACGGTTGGCCTGGATCGATTGCGGAGTTCATTAAGGTCATTCGGCCCCTTACTAACCCGACAGAGCATGGTGGTCGCGCACAGGATGCATTCCATGTGGTCGTTCCGTCTCTTCCGGGATTTGGATTTTCTGACAAGCCCACCGAAACCGGATGGAACCTCCCCCGCATCGCCTCCGCATGGAGTCAACTGATGCAGCGGCTCGGCTACAGACGGTGGGTCGCCCAGGGGGGAGACTGGGGTGCGGGAGTTACGACCGCGCTCGGGCATCTTCTTCCCACTGGACTCGCTGGAATACATCTCAATTGGCAATTCGTGTTTCCGACAGAAATCCCAGAGCACCTCAGTTTTGAAGAGCAGAGAGCGGTCGATGACGCCAAACGCTTTCTTGGCGACGGCAACGGCTACTTCCGCCAACAAGCGACTCGGCCGCAGACCATCGCATATGCGCTGTCGGATTCACCCGCGGGCCAGGCTATGTGGATCTATGAAAAGTTTTACAGTTGGACTGACAACAACGGCTCACCCGAGGATGCGCTGTCACGGGATCAGATGCTCGACAACATTTCACTCTACTGGTTCACAAACACTGCGGCATCGTCAGCACGGATCTACTGGGAGAATAAGGATGGCTCATTTTCCGGAGGCAAGCTCAGCTTGCCTGTCGCCGCAACCGTCTTCCCGCGAGAGATATACCGTGCTCCAAAGAGCTGGGCCGAACAGACCTATTCCAATCTCATCTACTGGAACGAGGCTGAGCACGGCGGCCATTTCGCTGCTTTCGAGCAGCCGGACATTTTTGTCGAGGAAATGCGTTCCGCCTTTCGAGAATTAAGGGAGCACTAACAAACTGTCATCGGCCCGTGTCGGCGAGTCTTTGACACTTTTGCTCTGTGTGCCGGGTTTGCGATTCGCCCAGGAATCGCGTGTGATTCGTGGCAGAGTGCGTGATCACATGGGCTACGTGGTTCCCGGGGCGCACATCGTTCTGCAGGGCATAAGGTACGAGCATGCGCTGATCTCGGGCACTGACGGCCGATAAACCGATTGGGGCCTCGGAGAAGGTGGCGTCGGCTACATCGGCCGGACCGTCCGTCCCTGATCCCGCGCCACCCGGTCAGCTATCTGGAAGTCTGTCTAGCCGACTCCGCCGCTCTCGCGGCTTTCCACATTCGCAATTTAGGCTTCTTAGGGCTTTTGGACAGCCTTGAAAGCAGATAAGTCATCGGCTGGCAGGCTGGAAGCGCCGAGAACCCTGCCCAAATCCCGGGATGCTGCTCTCAAGAGCTACAGGGCTGTTTCCCGGCTTTTCTGAACGCTCGAGAGCTGCCAACCCTGTCGCCTGTTCCGGCGCTTTGCTTCCATATTTGTTCCGGGGTTCTCCAGACTCATCTGCTCCCCACACCTCCGCACGGGACGTTTAAGGGCTGGTGTCTAGATCGACCCACTGCCCATTCTTGTTGGCCTCAATGCGGGTGATGGGATGGATCTCCCACACCGTGGCCCGCTGTTTTCCAATCACGCTGATGTGCTCCGAGTCGAACATCAGCCAGCCGCTGATGCGCACCTGGGTGGTCGAGTCCACGAGCGGGGCCAGCAGATCGGTTGTCCAGTGATGCGCCGGCCGCGTACGCGGTGTCGTCTCCACGATCAGCGCGCCGGCGATACCCTGCGCCGGAGCTTTCGTCAGGTAGATATGCCAGTCCACCTCGTCGGCGCCGAGGAGATGACAATTGGTGGATTCCCCGCTGCCGCTGTTCTCGACGTTGATCTTGTGGGAGAGGTATCCCACCACTGTGACTGGCGCACCGACAAAGTCGTTGACGCGGTTGGAAGGAAGATTGACCAGATCATCCCAGCTGGCGACCACGTAGGCTCCGGAGCCGGGCATGTCCGTTCGGTTCTTGTTTTTGTTCAGGGCCTGAGCTGTAGCATTCGCGGCGTCCCCGGTGGGGCCACAGACGCTATTGCCGTTTTCCACCAGAGGTTGTCCGGTGGCGGTTACCCGGGCAGCCATCAACTGGGAAAACAAATCCTGGCCGCCGCTCGTGCCTGGAGTCGGCGTCGTTGCCGGCGAGGGGGTGGGCTGCGGGACCGACCCATCCTGAACCTTGATGTTTCTTCCCCAGACCCAACCCTCCTGCCCGTCTTCCGCACGCACGTGATAGTAGCCGCCGTTCGGATCTGGCTCGATGAGCTGTAGCTGCGCAGGCGGCGTCAGCTTCTCCACAGGATCACCGTTGGTTGAAGGATCGGAGCGGAGGTTGACGTTGCGCGTGACGGTTGCGGTTTGGGCGATCGCCCAGCTCCCAAGACACACGAGAGCAGCAAACAAAAGAAATTTCTTCATGATCGTTCTCCGGACCATCAGGATGGTCTTCCGTTGTTTGGCCGAAAAGGGGTGTGGGGCGAAGTGTAGGGAATTGCACGCCGCCACGCAAGATAAATTTCACTTCACGCATTGCGCAGCAGCTGGCCGCTCCCGAATCCAGCGCTGTGAGTTCCAATTTGGGAAAACAAGATCATTCGGGCTAGCTGCGCTTAGAAACCCCTCATGAATCTGATCCAACTTGTTTTCGCGATTCTTTGAAACGCGACATCTGCGGATCGCACTAAGATCTTAGAATTTCCTTCTTTTGCAAAAGGAATCGATCGCCTGCCCGCGTTTGTTCTACATAGCTGCGGCAGGATTTGCAGCAACACGGGCCGATCTGAAGGGAGATGCAGCATATGGTCTCACTCAAGCTGGCTTCTACCGCTTCCCGCCTGGTTGCTCTACTCCTGTTGGCCGCTCCCACCACGCAGCTTCAGGCGCAGATGCAGGCCCAGGCTCAACGCGCGGCCCTTCGGCCGATGAAGCTCGATATTCACACAACCAGCCAGGGAAAGACCGGGTCGCCGGTAACAGGCGAGGTTGTCTTGCTGGATGCAAACAATCAGAAGGCCCACCGGGAAAGGGCAACAAGGGTCCAGGTCGCCATTACCTCGCCCTCAGGCATGGTGCAGACCCAGGAACTCACGATTCCTCCAGGGCAAAGCGCTGCCAGCTTTGGTCTGACGGCAGCAGAACCTGGTGTGGTATCAGTCAGGGTCACCGACTCGGAACATGCTCTCCTCCCCGGCGCTAATTCGGTGTTGATCAACCGGCCGGTGCCGAAAACAGGAAAGAAGGCCAGGCTGCGATCCCAATCCATGTTGCTGAATAGTCCTTCGAGCAGGTCCCGCTTCCTGGAAGTAAGCGCCGGCTTTGAGAGTATGTTTCTGATTGCGCTGCAGCCGCAGGCTGACGATCCGGCTTCCGATGTTCCCCGAATTCTCCTCAGTAAAGAAGCCGGGAAAGACGAGATTCTCGCCGATGGAAAGGACTTCGCGCGGATCAAGGCTTTTTTCATGGATCCCAACGGCGATCCCGCGCCGCGCGACATCAACATCTGGCTGACATGGACCAACGGTGAACTGCAGCCCCAACCTCTGGTGATCAGGAAGGGAGAGATCTCGGCCGAGGCAGAGCTGATTTCGAATTCCCCGGTGACGGCCAAGGTAACTCTGGTCGCCGTCGCTCCCAAGTATGAGGTAGCGGACGGCAAGGAACTATCGGTTTCGTTTGTCCCACCCATTTACGGGGTGGGAACGCCAAGCCCCAATCCTCTCCGCATCTCGCTCATCGATGCAGCGCCCCTGACCGCACAGTTCTTCGATCAGAACGGGCGCGCGATCCAGACCGACAGAGCCAGAAAGGTAACCTTTATCAGTTCGAATCCGGCTCTGCATTTGGATCCCACCACCCGGGACGTGCAGGCCAGAGAGTCGGGAGCATCCATCTTTCTTGTCCCCACATGGAGCGGCCGCTCCAGCCTGGATATCTGGACCCCGGGGTACGATCATCAGACGCTTACCATCGAGGTGAGCATGTGGCTGGTTTTGATCATGTGCACCGGCGGCGGCATGGTGGGCGGCATCGCCGCAAGAGACCGGCTCAAGGGATCGGTCGCATGGCGCTGCTTTGTCGGCGTCCTCGGCGCCATCATCCTGGTCTGGGTCAACGTCTATGCGGTCTTGCCGCGCACCCACTCGATCATTGCCCACAACCTCATCAGTGTATTTGTTGTAGGCATTATCGGAGGCTATGGCGGTACCGGGGTGCTCGACTGGGCGCTCAAGAGGTTCACCGGCGCGAAGACCAAGGCTGCGGGCGCCTGATTTCCCGCATCTGTACTGGACGAATGGACCTGCGCCCACGAAATCAGGTGAGCGCAAAGATCAGGTAATGTATCCCTGCGCCTTGAGCCACCACTCGCGCAGGCGGTGCAGGTTAGCGATCTCGATGCCGAAATACATCGGATCCTGGATGAGTTTGTGGGCTCCGCGAGAGAAATGACTGGTCGTAACCAGCAAGGCCTTCTCGTTGTTATGCAGCAGCCTGGCCCCGGCCAGCTCGCGCACCAGACGTACGCCGACGGTGTTCCTCGTTTTCTTGCACTGCACCAGCGTGACCTCGCCTGGAGTTGATCCGTCCGCATGGTAAAGAACGGCAAATATGTCCACTCCGTTGTCGCCTGTCGCTGGCGTCAGAAGGCATTTGAAGCCCCGCTTGTACATCACCTCGGCAACCAATTGCTCAAAATCAACCGGCGACAGATCGTCGACCAATGTCTTCATTCGCCTCACCGCTGACTGCATGGAATTCTCCGCATCCAGCGCCATGCTGGCCCCGGTGGCGGCCGGCCGCTCGAAGAGCGCTCGGAAAGAGCGCGGCGCGCGAATCGACGAGAGGTTTCTTCTATCCACAGCGCCGAATCCCTCCACGTCGTAGTTGCCCGTGTAGCATCTCTCTTTGTTGTCGTAGCCTCGAAAGGCCCATATCTCCCGCTCTTCCAGGCGATCAAAGAGCTTCTGGGAGTCGTCGTCGATGTAGACGATGGATGCCACCTCGAATCTGAGGGCAAGCTCGGCGCACAACTGAGAAGGGCGCAAAGATCTGTAGGCAGCGTCGAGATCTATCATGTGCAACCTCGCTACCCCGGAGTGTCTTCGTTGGGTTTCTCCCTGAATGACCGCTGATCATACCGATCTGAGCCCCACAACACTGCGCCCCTATACGGCGGCTGCGCGGAGGGCAGATGAGAGCAGCCAACCCGGCGCCGTCCCGGGGAACTCGTTGTGCGGGCCAAAACCGATGAGGTCCCGATCGGGCCGATCCTGTGTTTGTCCTCCAAGCACTTGGGCGACAAAAGCTCCGTCCCTGAGTCGGTTCCATAACACGGTGGCCCAGACAGACCAATGGCCCGTCGCTGCCGCCGACATTTGCAACTGAGCGATGAGCAATTGGCGATCGGCCGGAGACAGCCCTGCAACCTGCTTTGCTGCGGTTTCGGCTCGCTGCCAGGCGACAGTGCGATTCCAAAGAAGCGCATTTGTCCGAGAAAGATACTCATCCAGGGGGATGCGCAATTCATTTGTTTCCTCATTGAAGTAATCCGTATTCAGAGAGAAAGTCTCCACCGTCGCTTGTGCCTTTTCACTTGTACCGCGCACGATCACGAGCTCCTCGCCTCGTGACTCGGGGCAGATTTGGTCGTCCTCGTCAAGAACGAGAAGATTTACCTTCTCCAAGTGATAAGTGAAAGGAGAGTTTTCGAGCTGAAATGTCCTTTCTTCATCTGGAAGCATCAGGCTGGAGGCCTGCACGTCGTGATGTCGCCTCCACGCTTCACATACTCCCGGGGACATCAACAACAACTCATTCCAACGCTCCGATGGTGGTTGATTGGTTCTGAATTCAGAGTTGGAGCGTTTATCCCAGATAGCCGCTAGATCATAAAGAGGTTCTTCGCTGAACGCGCAATAAGGGCCGAAGACATTCATCAAAAGGGCATATGCCGACCTGTTCGCTAGGCGCTCAGTTGGTACAGTCGGTCTAATCAAAGGGCGCATTTGGATCAGCTCAAGGCAGATTCGTTATGTCTGTACCCGGATAATAGAGCGGTTGCGCGGTATCGGCAACGAATCGCATCGCGAGCTTTGGGTTGTGGCTGCGAACGATGGTCAACCACGTTGAGTAGAAGCCGACCGCGGCGGCGTTTTGCAATAGCATGTCCCACGTCGAATTCTGTACAGCAGGATTCTTCTGCAGGAGGTGCGTCTTTAGAGAGACTAGGCACCGAAACCATGCCAGCGTACGGTTCAAAACCCGTCTATCGTACGTGCTTGTGAGAGTCCCGTTTTCGTTCAGATCGCACAGCTTGACCATTTCGATGGCACGTCCCGCATTGCTCCCCGCTGGTCGTGCGACTTGCGACCGGACTATGCGCGGCAAATGAGAGTTTGAGGCCGGGTCGAAGATGCGGGCCTTAACTTCACGTTTAGAAATGTCGTGAGAGATAACAGTATTGTCGAGATGAGCAGCTTGGTTCATTGGCACTGCGTTCCACGCCCGCATCTGTGCGTCGTAAGCTTCCAGTTGAACAGGAAGCCACGAATGAGACTGGCCTCCTATATCTGCCCACACATAATGCCGCAACCGAACCTCAGCATAAAACTCATTCTCAGATGTGATCGGGCTTTGCGCCCAGGCGCGGACCGCTGAGCGAGAGGGCACATTGCCCTTTGCTGTATTGCACGGGCTGCAGGCCAAAAGAAAATTGTTCCAGGCAAGCGAAAACATTGGGTATTCTGATTTCGGAACACAGTGCTCTACCTCAAGCAGACCCGGCAATGGCGTTTCGCAAAATGAGCAGAACGGCCCCAATTCCTGCGTAAGTGGCACGGCCGCGCACTTATAAGAATTCGCCACTTTGTCCTGAATGGCCTTAACAGCTTCACTCTGCTCGGCTTTTGTTCCCGGCAGAGACTTATCTCCGACAGCATAACGGTGCCAGCCGTTCAAACAGACTGGCACTGGAACGTTTGTCGCTGCTGGCATATTCAGGACCTTCTTCACGGATTTGACGCACTTTCCTAAAAAGCTGAAGGTCAGCGGAAGCTTGTAGCCTGAGTTGCCCGGATTCTTATGAACGGGTCGCATTTTCAGCCAGCCTACGTGAACAAACGGATGATGAACCTCGATAAAACTCCGGGCGGTTTAACCGGTTGCAGGCGGAGCGACTTCGTCAGCCATAACTGCAGATGGCCCTGCCTTTTTCATTTTTTTCCTGAGATAACGACCGGTAAAGTCCGTGCGCAGCTCGATCCACATCGGCAAGTGATCGGATAATTGATAAGTGCGCCAAGTCTTGTACGACGCCTTACCAATCGAGCGCTTGTAAAACTCCGCATCTTTTTTCTTCTCACTGAAAACCGTTTTGAACACGTCAATGACACCAGCATCGCTCAATTCGAGCTTGTCTTCGAGATCAGGAGCAATAAACGCAATTTGGTCAAAGTGTTTGCCGCCCGCCGCATTGGAATGCAGCCCTTGAAGCCGGGTGGGAATCGTGAACTTCGCGGCCCGTAATGCCGCAAAAGTCGCGTCAGTCGGTTTGAAGATGTTGAAATCGCCAAGAACAATCATGTTCTTTGCCCACGCATCAGGGTGCGAGGCACGCTGAGCAAGAAATTCTGCGAGCTTTTTGATCTCCGCAACCCGTTCCGGCGGAGATGAAATACCAGCTCCGTACAATATGTGAGCCGTGCAAATGGTGAATTTTAACCACCCACAGCGGAAACCGACCAGAAGTGGGGTACGGGCAAGTTGTTCGGCTGGCTTTGTCTCCTTCTCTTTCTTCTCGATCGGCGGCAAGACAACCTGCGCAGCCAATCCACCGAAAGCGACTTTCCGGGAATCATAAAGAAAGGCAAGCCGCTCTTGATTTCCGCGGCCTCCGAGGGTCACATCAGTAAGAAGGTAGCGCCACCAGCTCCCGAGCAGATTCATGAGCCGATTGAAATCGCCCAGGTTGCTTCGGATTTCCTGAACAGCTACAAGATCAAAAGCGGAAATTATTTCGGCAATGTAAAAGAGTGATTCTTTTGTGCGTTGGGATTTCTTTCCGCCGAACTGCCGGATGTTCCATGTGGCAAGCAGCAGCCGCGAATCTAGCCTTTTTGGCGGAACACTGTTTTGCAGAGCTTTGCGGAGCCGTAGCAGCCCTACTGCAGTCCAGCGATCCTCGCCCTTCTTCGGGTTGAGATTCTTATAAAAAGGCACAAACCTTCCTCCCAAGACGACCGGCTGTCAATTTCAATCTTGAGGTTGTTCGTTCGGTACCCCATTTCCTCCCGAACTCTCAGGCGGAACAGTCGCTGAAGCCGACGAAGCCGTTGATGGTGGTATTTGAAGTGCGCTGGCCCCAAACTTCGTTACCAGCGGAATTCTCACCGTCGTGGCCGTCTCCGTCCCGCTCTGCCACATCTTCCATAGCTGCCTCACAAACTCGTCTTCGTAGAGCCTGTCTAACGTAGCAGCCATTAGTATTGCGTCAACCTTGAGCTGGGCCGCGAGTGCATTCGCGAACGTCTTGTCTCCGTTGTTGTTCTCCGGGGCGGCGGCAGCGAGTTCAATCGCACTGATCGCCATCGCCTGCGATGCGAGCGCTTTCACCTGATCGGTTGTGAGGCGCGACAGCATGATTGACTGATCTATCCAATCAATCAGCGTTCGCAAGCTGTAATGGGTCTTTACGGCCAGTTCAAGCACATTCGCTGTGGCGAGATTCTGGACATTCTCGATTCCTTCCTCTTCAAGCCGATACTCTTTCCAAATGTCTATTCCTCGAACCATTTGTAGCGGCAGATCATCCTGTTTCGGTTGACGTATGTCTAAGAGTTGAAGAGTTTTTTCGAGCGCCCAATCCAAAATGACGTTCGCCAAGAACCCAATCGAGAAATAGAGCACCGGTTCGGTTCTTGCAATGTCGGCCTTCGTAATGGCGATGCCGGTGTTCATAATCACGAGCGCGAGTCCAAGGGACAGAAGCAATCGATTGGTGGCTCCCCAGAAAACTTGCTCGTTGAGGTCTCCGAGATAAAGTCGTCGGATCAGTGTGCCGAGATTGAAGAGATATACACCCACAAACGCATACAGCACCGGAAGAGAGGCGAGAACGAACCTGGTGGGATAAATCCAAACATTTGTTCCAGTCACGAAATGCAAATAGAGATAGGAATCGCAAAGAGTAAATGCGGCGAGATAAAGCAAGGTCAGCAACAACGGCGGCCACACCATCGAGGACTTCGCAAAGTATTTGTCTGCCAGTTTTTGGATCTCGGGTGCAATTGTGACTTGACCTGCAGCCCCAATCGCCTGCTCATCCGTAATGGCGTTTGATGGCACAAGTCTTCGCAACTCTTGATTTACCGTCAGCAGCTTTCGCGGCAGAGTAAACGCAAGGAAAAAGGCGGCAGCCGCCAAAGGCAAGAATGCAAGCACCATGCTAATCGTCAAAATTACTGACATTTCCATCTGGATTCTCCGGTTCTTCCCGAACCTTAAGCTGAGGCACCAGAACCAACGGATTTTACTGGCGATGTCGGGAGCGTTGAAACCGGCTTAAAGCCAGTTGGGAGTCGACTCTCGTAGCCCCCTTTTTGAAGCACCGACTCGTGGATCAGAGATCCGGGTGGCATTGTCCGTCTGCGGTACAGGTTCATACGGTGAGTCTCTTCCTTCTTTTTCCAGTTGTAGTGTCGTTTCGGTATGAACTCCGCGAGGTTCCACCAGCCTTTGAGGGACTTATGTGCATCTGCTTTCGGGTCGGGTTTGACAAAATCTATGCCAGACACACCCAGAATCTCCTTTTCTTTGTCTTCATCCACCAGGAGCCCAGCAGCCTTGGCTTCTTGCAGCATCCAGTCGAGAGCGATCTTGGCCAATCCACTCTCTGCTTCGGCGTACCCGCCCCCAACATCGCAGTGCACGCCGGCGAACCAGACCTGCTTTAAATCTTTTGGGCCAGATGCTGCCGGAGGATCGGGAGTGATCCAGAGATTGGTGCGGAAAAAGGCCCTGTGCTCATCGATGGATATGGCATGCCGTCCAATCTCAATATCAGGATTGTTCGCACTGAAAGGCAGCCGCAGTGGGTTTTCCACCCAGCCAACGGAACTCACTGTGTCCCAAACTCCGACAAAATGGGGCTGGCACGCAATGGAGCACATTGTGGCTTTGAATTCGTCCGCCAATTTGAAATAGGAGTCACTCGCCTGCTTGTTCTTCTGGGCCTGGGCACGATTTAGTCCCATCAGCATGCGAATCGCATATCGTACGAGTGCCTCATCTCCTGCACGGATCAGACCGTACATTTTGAGCAATGAGGCGATCGCTCTCGCCGTATACGCTCCTCTGCTGAAACCAAAAAGAAAGAGGCTGTCGCCCGCCTGGAACTCACGCATGAGAAACACAAAGGCATCTCGTATATCGTCTGCCAGGCCATACCCTACAGCCTGCCCCAAAGTCTTGGTGATTTTCCTGGAGAGAACCCCTAAAGCACCCTCGGGCTCCATCGTTCCCAAGCCCGGGTGATAGTAGGTGATCTGGCGTGCCGGATCTTGATTGAGAACCGAGTACAGCTTTAGCACGTTAGTCTTGTTCGGCGCGAATTCGTTCGCAGTCCCGTCACAGCATACGACTACATTTCTGCCTGACATAAGAACCTTTCTCGGGCTCGCAAGGCCGGTCTCTCAGTGTGGTTCGGCCTGCCTCGGGCACTTTTTTCATTGCACGCCTTTGACACAACTCGCTGGCGTTTTGTCGCGGGGCGGGGTATCACCTTCGACCAAATTTTCCTTAAGAATTCTTTTCACATCGGGACAACTGGCATCGTGGTAAACCGTTGACCGCTTACTCCAGGCAAATTTTTTGGGTGTCGCTGTGGGCGCGGGCGCCTGTTGAGATTCGCCACGTGTGGACAATTTTGTTTGATAGCTATCCGGAGTGGCGCCTTCGTGACTAACCGTATAGGACGTCGCCCCCGGAGCGACTTCGATATTCACATCTCCGGCGATGACATCGAAGCCATCTTCAGGCGTTGCGCCGGCTCCGCGCTCCGTCCAGTAAACTTTTTTTAAGGCGGCTTCATGCAAACGCGTAACGCAGTCCTCAGCCGGATGACCGTAGGAATTCCCGTCACCTGTTGAAATCACCGCGATTGTTGGCTTCGTATCCGCAAGCCAGGTGTTATTCGTGCTGTGAGAACTGCAATGATGGTGGACCTTGTAGACGTCGATTTCGCCAACTTCAGGTGCTACGGGGGTTTCGACATCTTGATACATGCTTGTGTTGTCGCCGCTTAAGTCACCGCTGATCTCTTCACGAAATGCCCCAAAACTGACAAGGACCCCAAGACTGAGGTCGTTCTCGTTAGTTGTGACGACGTGACCGTGCTTGGAGTCGCCATTTACCGCGATCACGGTCAGCGTGACGGGATTGGCCGATCCCTGATCCAGTTGTACCGTGGTTCCCACGTTCGCTTCCTTCCGATGGGAGCCTACGGCAGCGACGTAATCAGTGTAAGTCGTACCGTTGTAATCATGGCCTCGGTCATATGCGGTTTTCGTCAATGGAAATCGCTTCAGCACAGCGGGAATGCAGCCGATGTGATCGAAGTGATAGTGGCTGACAAAAATGTAGTCGACATGCTGTATGCCAAGCTGGTCGAGATATGCAATCGCCGTTTGACACTCCTTTCTCTTCATGTCCTCACCCATGTCAAACAGCACTACTTCACCATTGGGTGAAATAAGCACACCCGCATCGGCTTGACCGCGGTCGATGTGATGGATTTGCAACTTGCCATTTTGCACTTGCGCAAACGCACAGACATTCACCAGTAGCAGTATCGAAATGCTCCAGAGTTTTCGGGACATAGCGACCTCCGAATCGGGTGTGAATGGAGAGCGACGTGACACGCGGAAGTAACTGCTAACGCAGTATTCCTGCGGAGTTCTATTCCTTTTGCCTTTAGGCCGAACGAAAAAGTTTTGGGGGTGGCCAAAGAACAATAAGTCTGCTCATCACCTTTTTCAAGGGAATTTTGTCAAAGGTCCTCCTTTTGTGCTGGAGAACAACTGGTTCCAGAATGGAACGCTTCGGGCGCAAACGACCCATTCATAGTGCGTTGACCTCTGCAACTGTTTCACCTCGATCATCGATTAAATTTTTCTTATCCGACACGGAATTCTGGCTTTCGACAAAAGGAAATAGCATAAAATCCGCGTTCTCCGTTTCTATAACAACTAACCACACTTCACTCGCCTCACGACGCTGAGTCGGTGCGCTCTCAATGGCACGATGAAGAGAGAGAGAAGGAGACAAAAAGAGTGCCTCCCCCAGATGGAACAATTAAACATCTCGTCGTACTGATGTTGGAAAACCGATCCTTCGACCACATGTTCGGTTTTCTGAAGAGCGATGACTACGCAATCAATGGACTGACTGGAAGCGAGTTCAATCTCGACTCGAATGGAACAAACATTTTTGTTACGAAGGACGCCGACTTTTCAGGTGACTACGATCCCGATCCTGGCCATCACTTTCTTGACGCTACAATGCAGATTTATGGGAATGCGGCTGGTGCGGGCGCTCCGAATATGTCCGGGTTCATTCGTTCTTACGCCGCGGTTCCTGGCAGCAGCGTTAAGCAGTCGCACAACGTCATGAAGTGCTTCTCGCCAGAGAAAATACCGATCATCACCACGCTAGCTCAAGAGTATGCGATCTGCGATGCCTGGTTCTCGTCTGCGCGCGCCCCGACACTTCCCAACCGTTCGTTTGCACACGCAGCAACCTCAATGGGCCGGCTCGATATGAACCCGATTTGGTTCAACGAAGCCAAGACGATCTACGAACTCCTGGCGGAATCAGGAGTCTCTTCCAAGATCTACTTCCATGATGCCACCGTCGCAATGACATTCAAGAATTTCTTGAACAACCAAACATTCTTCGGCCAGTTTGATGATTTTCTGAACGCGTGTGCAAAAGACCAGCTCCCGGCATATAGCTTTGTCGAGCCTCGATATAACGCGGATGACGCCAACAATTTCGCGGCCAACGACCAACATCCAGACCACGATGTGGCTGAGGGCGAAACCTTAATCCAAGACGTCTATAACGCGGTCAGGAAGAACCCCGCTGTGTGGAACAGCACAATTCTCCTTATCGTCTACGACGAACATGGAGGCTTATATGATCACGTGCCGCCGCCTCAGAATGTTCCCAATCCAGACGGTATCAACTCTACTAACCCGCCTTACAACTTTACGGATCTCGGAGTAAGGGTGCCGGCGGTCGTCATTTCTCCATGGATCGACCCGCTAGCAATTGATTCAACGCAGTATGACCACGCTTCGATTGCCGCGACCGCACGTAAGCTGTTTCTCGGCGCTGCCTGGAAAGATAAGTTCCTCAATAATCGCGATAAAGCAGCGAATGCATTCGACACCAATCTGACGCGAGATACTGCCCGGACAGACGTGGTGGATTTTGATCACCCGATTAATGCGGCAGCGCTGGCACGAGCAAGCAACCCGCAAGCGATCGCAGCACGTACTGCGGCACATGCTTCGTTAGAACTCAGCGAGCTCCAAGAAGCGACTGTCATGCAAACTCATTTTGTGAACCTGACTCTCGACCCGCAGTCGCAGTCGAAGGTTCAGCCGCACGAAATTGTTACCCAGCGCCAAGCTGCGGCCTTTCATCAGGAGATCATGGGGCAGGTTCTGTCGCCCAACCGGAAGGATGGCCAGTCATGAGTTGGAGGCCCACAGGGCTGCTGCTGTGTCTGATTGTTGCGCTTCCTTTGGCCGCCAAAAACAATGATTGGCCGAAGGTGAAGGAAGATTGTGACCAGGTACTTAATCCGCCGAAGACCGAGGCAGGAAGCCCTGAAACGCCGTTGTGGAAGAGGTCCATGGCCTGCGGGGCGGATTTTTTCACTGCTCGACCAATTCATCTCACCATAAAAAGCATTGTGCCGGGAGGCGGATTTGGGCCGGGACCGACTTTCCATGAGGATTTCAATAGGGGTAAGTGGCAGAGATACCTGGAGAGCACGGCGGTAAGTTCATTTCAGGCCTTCTGGTCTGCCGAAGGAAAGTTCAGGGCTACCCACGACAAATTTGGAAAAAACAACTCCGCCCGTGACCGCTTCGCCGCGGATTTTTACGCCAATGCAATGGGCCTTCCCCACATGGATTTCTACGGCATCGGGCCCAATACGCTGAAATCGAATGTGGTGCAATTCCGCGAACGGTACGTGGTCGCTGGCTCCGACATTTTCAATCCGTTCTCGTCATGGTTTGCGGCCGGAGCGGCTCTCGAAAGTATTTGGCCGGACGTGGGCGGCGTCGGCGACCCGAAACTTCGCTCCATCACGACGCTCTTCAATGAGGGGACGGCGCCTGGGCTAACTTCACAGCCGAATTTGATTCATTACGAAGCGTATGTGCGGCCTCGGCATCTGCATCAGTTTGATTACAAGATTGGGTACAACTTCTATCAAGATACCGCCACAGGGCACTTTTCGTTCCGTCGGTTTCGGGTCGATGGCACGCATACCTTCCATCCCTTCGGTAATGACAATACCTTCACGATCCAAGACCGTTTGACGATTTCGGACGTAAGCCGTGGGAACGCTGTTCCTTTTTATATGCAAGAGACGCTCGGCGGCTCGGACATCACAGGGCAGCCAACTCTGCGAGGATTCGCGGATTACCGTTTCAGGGCGCCCGATCTGATATTGATCCAAGCGGAATTCGAGCGCAGGATATGGGGTCCTGTCGGGGGCTTGGCTTTCTACGACACCGGGCAGGTCGCGACGCAAGCCTCGGACTTGAGTTTGGGTCAAATGCGGCATTCGTTTGGATTCGGTTTGAGCTTTTGGGCTGGAGAAAAAGTGTGGTTCAAAATGTACGTAGGGCTCGGAAGCGGAGAAGGCGTGCACCCGTATTTTGGAATACCCAAGTTATAGCGGAATCAATTTGAATGTGTTGCACTCCCAACCTGAAAAGTTTCACCTTGCCTTAATGACCACGTTCGCAATGAAGCCGGATGCAGGATCTCCACCAGCGTAATGATCCAACCATTCGACCTGGGACGCCATGCAGGTGACGGCACCAGAAAGAGCCTTGGTTGCCTAAACACGCTGTTGGGGAAGCGCTCCAACGTGCTAATAAAAGGTCGTTGCCGCCGCTTAGGTCCACCCGAACACTAACAATAAGGATCATTTCGCGTCCATGAGCGATAGAGCCGCCTTTCTATCGATCGCAAACGCTGCTATTATGAGCTATAGCCATTTTAGGCTATCGCCCATGGGTTGGAACTGGCAAAAACCGGATTGGCCTAATTTCCGCTGGGACACCCGGCGGCTGGTCTTGGCCGAACGCGAGTTTCTCATCTCTGGAGGAGTGCTCGCAGGCAGCATCAAGCACTTGGGTTCTGAGGAGTCTCAGCAGCTTGCTGTAGAAACCATGAGCACCGAGGCGGTCGCTACATCGGAGATCGAGGGAGAAGTTCTGGATCGGGCCAGCGTCCAATCTTCCATTCGAAGACAGCTGGGGCTGGCGACAGACAAACGAAAAGCTGGGCCGGCTGAAGAAGGAATCGCCCAAATGATGGTCGATCTCTTTCGGTCATGGTCCGCGCCTCTTTCAGAGACGATGCTATGTGACTGGCATACGATGCTGATGCGTGGGAGGAAGGATCTCATTGATGTGGGCCGTTACCGCACGAGTCGTGAGCCGATGCAAATCGTGTCGGGACGTGTGGATGACCCAACGGTGCATTTTGAAGCTCCGCCCTCCTCACAGGTTCCCGCGGAAATGTCGCGATTCATCGAATGGTTTAACCGAACGGCGCCCGATGGAAGCGAGCCTTTCCCTGGCCTGACAAGGGCCGGGGTTGCGCATCTCTATTTTGAGAGCATTCATCCGTTTGAAGACGGTAACGGTCGAATTGGCCGGGCGCTTGCGGAGAAGGCGTTCTCGCAGAGTCTGGGTCAAGCGACACTCACGTCCCTCGCCTCGGCGATTCTGGCCTGTCGCAAGAGCTACTACCTTGCGCTGGAAGCGGCAACCCAGGGGAATGAGATTACCGGGTGGCTGGCCTGGTTCGGTGGAATAGCGCTTGAAGCGCAGAGGAGAACCCTCGCCTTGGTCGGGTTTCTCATCGAAAAAACGCGGCTGCTGGACCGCCTTAAAGGCCGGATAAATGACAGACAGGAGAAAGTTCTATTGCACATGTTGCGCGAGGGACCGGAAGGCTTTAAAGGCGGGATGAGCGCAGGCAAGTACGCGACCATCACAGGCGCATCACCGGCGACGACAACGCGCGACTTGGCCGATCTGGTGGACAAAAATGTCCTGGTCCGTCAGGGTGAGCTCCGCCACACGCGCTATCACCTGGATCTTCCCCTGCAAGCCGTCAAGCACCTTTCGATTAACGCTCGCGGCGAGATCGTGGAAACTTAGGCGACCTTGGCTTCGCTTTTGATGCCCGGAGGCCGGCTTGTTCCTGTCTGAGTAGGCTCTGGCCTGGTGAACGAAGCCGGCAGCGAAGCAAGTCCCCCAACCGCCTTTTTGTAAACTGGTCAGGCCGTTCAGAATCTCGGACGCAAAACCTACCGAGATGGCTAGACTTACGGTTTCGGGGTTTGTCGCTTGCCATGCAAGCGTTAGAACCATTGACAATTTATGCAGTAACGAAAATACGGAAAAACGAGCAGGCAAGACTTGTTGATAAGCCGGGTGACACTTCCTGAGCATTCTCTTGGCCGTCGCTGGCGGTGACCCTGCCCCTGGCTTTTTGTACAATTGTCAGCCCATGCGAACCGATTGGACACGAGAGGAAGTCTCCCGGATTTATCACCAGCCCCTGATGGATCTGCTTTTTCAGGCGCAAGGGATTCATCGCGAGTTGCACCCTGCAAATGAAGTGCAGATGTGCCGGTTGCTGTCGATCAAGACCGGCGGCTGTCCCGAAGACTGCGCTTATTGCCCGCAGAGCGCTCACTATCGGACGGGGACAGAACGCACTCCTCTCATGGACCCGGACGAGGTCCACAGAGCGGCATGCCGGGCCAAACTCGAGGGAGCAACGCGCTTTTGCATGGGCGCAGCGTGGCGGCAGGCGCCGGAAGGAGATGAGTTCGAGCGCGTGCTGGCAACGGTTCGAGCTGTCGCCGCTCTGGATATAGAGGTGTGCTGCACCCTGGGGATGCTCACCGGTTCGCAGGCCATCCGGCTGAAGGAGGCCGGTCTGACCGCCTATAATCACAACCTCGATACTTCGCCCGAGTTCTACGGAAAGGTCATCACCACCCGCGTTTACCAGGAACGCCTCGACACCATTTCCGCGGTGCGGAAGGCAGGCATTACGGTATGTTGCGGCGGCATTCTCGGCATGGGCGAGTCCGACCAAGATCGCATCGATTTATTGCATCAGCTCGCGACTTTCGAGCCTCATCCGGAGAGTGTGCCCATCAATATGTTGGTTCGCGCCCAAGGCACGCCGCTCGCCACGCAGGAAGAGCTTGATCCTCTCTGCATGGTGCGGGTGATTGCTACTGCGCGCATACTGATGCCCGCCTCCACGGTCCGGCTGGCCGCCGGGCGCGGGCAGATGAGCCGCGAGGCCGTCGCACTTTGTTTCTTCGCCGGCGCCAATTCCATTTTCTATGGAGAGCGCCTCCTGACCACGCCCAACCCGCGGCGGGAGGACGATCTCCGTCTTCTCGATGACCTGGGCCTGAAGCCCTTGCAGAAGATCGCACCGTAAAGCAGTCAAGCTGCCTCTTGGGGATCGGCCAGCCGCTGCGGTATCTCCGGCGGTGCGATCTGGCCGATGCGAACCACCAGAATTGCCAGTGGACGGTCCATCTGTGCTTTCATCGCGCGCTTTCTCCTTTGCGGTAGAAAATTATCGGGGCGTTCGAGACTCGCCTATTGAGGTGTCGCCAGCGCGAGCCAGGCGTGGAGGATGCGGCCGATCACGCTGGCCTGGCTGGGTGTCCGAAAACGCGTTACCGGAAAGCGGGAGGCTGGGTGCGGCAGGAGGATCAACTCGTTGCGATCCTGCTGGCACCATCGGCAACTGTACCCCAGATCATGCAGCACCAGATAAATGGGCCGCTGCACCAGCGTTGTCCAGGCGAAAGTCTCGACCTTGTTCTGTTCCCTGTCCACTTCCACCAGCGAACCGGGGGGAATAATCTCCTTCATGCTATCGTCCTCCAGTCCGACCAAAGCATAGCGAAAACGGCCGGGATCGAGGCGCTTGCGCAACGAAGGCGGGACCAGGGCCGTCTCCGGCAGGTCAGTGTCCAGGAGGCTGGTCTCCTTCACATTGACCCGGCGGTCGAAGTGCAGCTCAAAGCGCGTCGTCTGCGGGCGCAAGTCGAGCTGTTCAAGGTTGGTCTGCGCTGGGTCTTCCGGGCCCGCGTACTGCTCTACCTGGCGGGGATCGACGCCAAAGACCAGCAGCAGCTGTTCGTAGGGAAGCTTCAAACACACCGCCAGACTGAATATCTTGAAGATGCTCGGAATAGAACCACCCTCTATGTCAGCCAGGGTGGCATGGGACACATAGAAATCCGGGTTCCTCCGGGAATCGGCGATGGCGCGGCTCACCCGCTCAATTTCAATGGCCTTAACCAGCCTCTCTTCGCGCAGCTTCCGGATTAACCTTGATGATTCCATGGTTCCCTGTTCTGAACGCTCAGGCAGCCAGTAGATAGCAACCAAAATGATCCCATGGATGAAGCCACAGGTAACCTTGCAGGAAGCCACCGTCAGGATAGAAACCGATACCTTCTTACGCTTCGCGACCTGCCATTAACGTTAGTGGACGTCAATTCTAGGCTAGTTTAAGTAGCTATGAGCAGATTTTCTGCGACCTTACCAAAATGAAACAGGCGAAACGACTGTACTTCGGAACGGCTGTATCGGTTCTCTCTTTTTGGGGCGGAAAAAGGCGCCCCGCGGCGGCGCGGTTGCATTTTCCAGAATTCCGATGATTATCTGGACCAGGGAGATTAAGATACCACTTGTCGATTCCCCGCCGGACCGGCTTGCGCCGTAGGCCGTCTGAACGGAAACTTTCATCCTGTGTCAAGCAATGTTCGAAATTCGCACGGTGACTGCCCGCCGCGAGCAGGATTGGATGTAACCGTCCCGGCGGTACAGAGGTCGGCGGAAAGAATGCTGGCGGAGTTCCCCAACGACCTGGCCCGTCTGGTCCATCTGGCTTCGATTCGCGACTACAATACCGGAGTCTACCTGCACAGCGAGCTGTCCCGCCGCTTCGGCGTCGCTGCCGTGGATCAGATCCTGAAGCTCCAGCACCAGGAGATCTTCGATCGCCTTCTCGAGGCGCCGATATCCTCCTATGTGGACCAGCTGCGCCTGTATATCTCGTTTACCCACGCTTCGCCCGCCGAGCTGATAAGAACATGGAAAGACCTGAAGGCTTACAGCAGCGCCATCCCTCTGGGCTGCGACCTTCTGGCCGCGGAGCTGTTTGCCTGGAACGTGATGTCTGCGTTGTACGTTCTGGAAGGTACAGAACAAAGCAGCCCGGCTTCGCAAGGCTGAATGGTCGGCCGTGGGTGAGGTTGCGGCGCGGCGATCACATCGGGTTCTGGCCGAAGGCGCGCGAACCCGGCTTCAACTCTTCCAGCCGCCTGTGGGCCAGATAGCGAGACGGGAGAAGAATGTCGAACGAGGGAAACACCCGCTTGATACGCAAGCACCAGACCGCCAGATAAGCGTTCGCCCGCACCCGCAGGGCGGTACTGGAGAGTTCGCGCGCCGCGGCGGCGGCGGCAGGATCCGGGTCATGGGCCGCCCTTTGCGCCAGCTGCCAGAGCAAGGCGGCGTTTTGCCCGATTCGCTGCGCACAATCTGCAGCCAGCTCGGTGCGCTTTCGCTGGATGCGCAGGAACACGTGGGTGGGTAGAGACCGCCTGAGATAGGACTCCTCCTCACGATCGATCAGGAGTGCGAAGCTCTTCACATTTACCCAAAGTTTCCGTTGCTCCCAGTCTTCCGTGCTGCCAATGATGGAAGTGCGGCTCCCGAGCGATCCCCAAAGCAGCCATGCCAGGAGACCGGCCAACCCGAAGACCGCAATGGTTATCGCTGTCACCGGTAGAGGTATCCTTTCAGCACAACGTCCCACTGGCTAAGGTCGGAGTGCGGAAACCCCCGCAAGCCACTCACGGGTCGCGGCCGGATGATGAAATAAACCGTCCATACCACGACGGCGCAGTCGTATATCGCGGGTTTGAGCCACACAAAAGCTTCGTTCGAAATCAGATGCATGCTGCCCCTCAGCTCAGCGGGCACGATTTGCAGCCCGGCAACCCCGAAGCCCAGAAGAATGCCCACAGCATCATGCTTCCAGCCCAGCCCCCATTTTGAAATCAGCATGATCGCCAGCACCAGTATCGCCGCCTGTGCCCCGCGGGAGAATTTTTCCAGAACCAGGATGGCTTCTATGGTTTCGCCCCGGGTATTCACGGCGAACGTGAAAACCAGGAAGACAATCAGCGCCGACAGAGGGACAATGGTCTGGAAGATCTTTACTATGATCCGCCGGAATCTGGCATCCAGCGGCAGCAGACAGCAGAACACCTCGCCCAGCACGGCAGCCTGGAGCAGAAGCAATAGGCCATCGCCGACCCAGTAGATTGCCGAATAAATGTCAGCATGGTGTTGCAGGAACAAAAGAGCAACGTCGCGGGCGGACACGGCAAGACAATATGAGAAGAAATACTTGAAGGGCCTGAGCAGGCGGCGCCGCAACATGATCCCGGCGATGAAGATTTGCAGAATAATCGGGATGACCCATAGTCCTACCCGCAGCATGAATTCGAAGGTCATGGGCTGCCCGCAGCCCCTTGCCGGGCAGCCCATCATCCTCCAATTTATTCCCGCTGGCAAGCTCAGCGCGACAGCTGCGGTGGGCAATGTCCGGGGAAGCACATGGGCGGTGGCGCTCCGCCATCGCACCAGGACACATTGGGCATCGCGATCATTAACACCAGAGCGGCTAAAAGATTTCGAACTACGTGTTTCATAACGACTCACTCCTTGCTGAGTAATCTGTGTTCGCCCGGAGTGTTACCAAGACGACCGTCCGCCGGCCTCAGATGTTCGAAAACATCTGGCAGGGACATGGCACTCGACCGTCGGGAACGGATCGATCAACCGATCTTCACAAGCAGCGGAACCCGGCTACCAGGCATCGAGAGTCTTCAGACCATCCTGGCCCCGGCTGGATTTTCAAAAAGGCGAAATACCGGCAAAGGTACGGTGTGCCATTTGACTCCTAACTTGAAGTCTTGGCGATTGCGCCGTCGGGGTTTCGACACTGCTCCGTCTGGCCTCGGCACTCTGCCGTCACGCTACGCTGGATTGATTTTTTGGAGTGGGGTCGGGAAACCCGCGATTTTCTTGGCCTTGACCGGCGGCAACACCATGATGAGGAGCCGTGCGGCAACCATTAGCCGGACGGCAGTCCGACCATTACGCATTCGTCCTCTGTAACGCTCGCGTTTGTTTTGAAAATAGCCTTCAGTCGCGTGCGCGAAAAGCGGATCTACGTCGCGACACGTTTGTCGCTGGCCAAGGAGGCAGGAACATGACTGCGACGGATCTAAGACCTTCCCCGGAGATAAGAAACGTCAATACGCGGGACGGTACGGTGCTGCTGGACATCACCCAGGGCCTCTGCTTCACCATGAATCCGGTCGGAGCCAGGATATGGGAGATGCTCAAGCTGAACCACTCCCGCGAAGAAATCGTTCAGGCGCTGTCCGGCGATTATGGTGTGCCCCGCGAGCAGGTCGCCGAGGATGTCGACGCCTTTTTGAGCCAGTTGCGGGGGCGGAACCTGGTCGTCGGCACCGATGAAGCGCAGCGGAGCGGCTCAGGTCTGCTGCACCGTATCTTCCATCGAAAATCAACGGGCTGACAGCGGAGTGAGGTCGCCGACCGGTCTTGACAAGCGCTGAGCTCGCAGAACGCACGCGTGAATTCATTACGGAAGCCGGCCTGTCGCTGTCCCGGATTTCAGCCTTCACCAGAGCCAGGCATGGAGCAGGTTCCGCCTACTTCATTGCGGGAAGCTTCCTGTCGTCCATCCGGCGGGGACTGACTCCACATCTCTGCCAGATTGTCGCTCTGTGCGAGGCGACCGGCGGAAACTTCGCGCGGGTGATGACCCACTTCGGCTTCGACCTTGCTCAATTGACTGGTCTGCAATCACGGTTTCACGCGGAGCGGACGGTCTTGCTCACACCCAGCGAGCATCTCGCGCACCCCCCATCCGGACCGGGACATCTGTTCGCCCAGATTGGCAGACTCGACGGGATGGCGTTTCCGGAAGTTGTTCCCGGCAGCATCGTGCGTGCCGACACCAGTCATCCTGTCGTCTCCAGGGGACCGAAGGTAGGCAGCGAACCGGTGCTTTGTCTGGTCGACCATCTCCAGGGGCTGAGTTGCTGCTATGTGAGTGCCGAGAGCGAAAAGTCCGTCTTACTCGTGCCGCGCCACCTGCCTTTCCCCTGTCTCAACTATCGGCTGGGAGATCAGGCGCGGATTCTGGGCGTAGTCGATGCTGAACTCAGGCCGTGGCGAAACCCGCACGTGCCGCGAGCCGGGGGCTCGAGGTTTGAAAGGCGGGCGCCCATCCCCGCGCTAAGCCGTCCCCAGAGGTTGTGCGAGCTGCTGCGCACCTCCCGTGAACGCGTTGGGCTCCACTTCCGCAACGCCCATGGCTTAAGCACCCGGATCGCCCGCCGGCTGGGGAAAACGGACTTTGCAATCGCCCTGGGCACCCTGTCCGACTACGAGGCCTCAGACAAAGTGCCGCGACATATATCCAAGGTCTTGAGTCTCTGCGTTCTCTATGCCATCGATTTCAGGCGCTATCTTCAGTCCGCAAACATCGTAGTCAATTCCCTTACCCCAGTGCACCCGCGTGCTGCTCCAGTCCCTGGCGTCATTCCTCAGGACGAATCCGTAACGAATGTAACGGCTGCGGGCGGGTGCTGCTTTTCGCACGGCTTCCCTTGTTCTCTGTTCCATGCTTGTGGCGGCCGGCTCGGGGGAGAATCCGGTCCTTTACAGATTCTCAGCGCATGCTGCGCCCATAGGCGCCCCCACCTCGTCATCGTCAATCCCTGTGCTGGCCAGCTGGAAGAAGATCGATGGCGCGAAGCATGGCAGCGGCCGATGTATCTGGTGAAGAAGCGCGACGGAACCCAAGTTTTCGGTTTCTGTGATGTTCACGAGGGCATGATGACCGTCCACAATCCTCCGGCTCTGCCATACGCAGTGGAAAGGTTCCCCTTAGGAGAGGGAACCGTAGCAGGGGAGGTTGTGGCCATGCTCAGGCACTTCGCGCCACTTCAATCCTGAACTCTGGCTACGACATCGGTCGCGCTCCTTGCGATACTCCCTGAGCTCCATAATCCGTCTTCTGGCCTGCTGGTTCGGAATCAGTTGCTCCAACCGAGGGGGGTTTCCCCGCTGGCCTAAAACGGATCAGTTGCTCTACACCCAGGGTTCACCGCTGGCCTAGCCGGAATCAGTTGCTCGAAACCCAGGTGTCCACGCCGGCCTACTGACCCTGGGTCAGTTTGCTCTGGAGCGAGGGGTCCATCGCACACGGGAATCAGTTGCTCTAAATCGAAATCAGTTGCTCCAAACCGGGAGGATTCATCGTCGTAGGTGTGCCATAAGTGTGCCGTACGCTTCGCGCCGCTATGCGCCAATTCGGCCTTTTTCATTACTTTTTCGAACGCTTCCGTGCGGGCTTTAGTGAAGGTAAGTCATTGATTTGTTGGCTGTGAAGCGACCGTCAACCTCGCTCGACTAAACCGACTCTTAATCAGTAGGTTGAAGGTTCGATTCCTTCCCGCTCACCATCTTTTCAATAACTTGCAAAATCGTCCTACTGAAGAAATTCGGTTTTGTGACGTAAATTGTGACGTGAATTCCGGTCGTTGATTGCCGCACGGACACTTTCGAGTTCGGGATGCTGATACTGCATGGCAGTCTTCACATCCCTGTGTCCCATGGTTTTCATGACGGCGGCTAGGTTCCCCGTATGGCTCAGTGCGTATGTGCCGAAGTCATGTCGGCCACAATACATCACCAAGTCTTTGGGAAGACCGGCCTTCGTCCTGGCCCTGGCAAACTGCTGATTGATCCAAGTCAGGTGTCCAGCTTTCGACCGATCCGAAGGAAACACCCATCCAGCGGTCTTGCCGCCACAGCGCGTCATGAGCAGATCGAGAACGCGATCACTCATGGGGACGCTCCGCCGTGCTTCGGGAGTTTTTCCTTTCGGGTTGAAAATCACGCGGTTGTGCCAATCAATGTGCTCAATGCGCATCCGGCATACTTCGGAAATGTTCCGCATACCGGTATCGCGCACAATCACGAGGATGTCCTTGAGCGGCTGACGCAGGAAGGGCATCAGCTTGGCCTCGGCAACCTCGTCGAGCAGTTTCTCTCGCCGCATTTCCTTCTTGAGCTTGGCCTTCGGAACTCGCGGAATATAACCCCAGCTCACACACTTGCCAAATATGCGGCGCAGGGTTCGAAGAGCATTGTTGGCGTTTGAGTTTCCGCCGGGAAAGCGGAGAAGGGAAATAGGATCTTCGCTGACGTGTGACACCAGCATCGAGGATATTTCCTGGCCCTCCAGCAATCGCCAGCCGTTGTGGTAGTACTTCTTGGTTTTGGGTGCTAAATCACTGGCATCAACCAACGCGAGAAAACGTTCCGCCGCTTCGCGCAGAGCGGGAATTCTCCTGATTGTCTTGGGTTCTAAACCCTGTTCAGTTTTCCCAATCAGGTCCCGCTCGAATCGCCGGGCAGCAGCTATGTCACTCTTGTGGGCTGATCCTCGATATCGTCTGCCAAAAACAGTGAAATCGTAGTGATAAACACCGCCTCGCTTATAGAGACTCACGCATCTCCTCCATGTTTGCCCGCACGGAAGGAGTACGGCGGCCTCGGTCGATGTAAGCGAGAACATCAGCGAGATCATACCGTATCGAGCCTTCGAGTTTCAGCCATCTTGGGCCGATCCCGACTTTTCTCCAGTATCGGAGCGTGCCTTGCGGCACGGAGAGCATTTCTGACACGGCCTTCGAGGTTAGGAGGGTCGGAAGCGCGAAGGATTGTGATTGATTCTTTGATAGCGACGATTGCCGCATACACACCACCAGCGGACAGAAGGCGATTTCAACGCATGAGCGTTGGGCTGGGTTCTTCTGTGCTTACTGTGTTGGAATGGGCCAAACCGAGAGGAGTTTTGCGTGGTCGCTTCGCAGTTGAAAATGATTGGCCCAGTGGAAAATTTATGAAGGTATCGAAACGGATTTGGAATCGTGGTAGCCGACGTATTCTCGGGAGGGCGCGAATCGCGATTCTGGGCGCGTAGACGAGCGTTCTCACAAATGCGAAGGGATCAACATCAACAGTCCCAGAGAATCTGCTCTGGCGGGCAAACAGGCCGCATAGGAGGGCTATTTAGATCGTATCGCATCGATATTGGCTATTCTGCGATTCGACCCATATCAGGCCGGATTGCAGAGTCGTGCGGGGAGCTTTGAAAAATTTATAGGAAGGCATGCCGAGGCGGTGAGCAACTGCTTCGAGAGCTGTTTGAGCCGCTGGGATACGAAGTTAGCGCCGTGCGCCATCCGCTCGACGAGAAGTTCCCCGAGTGGGGCGAAGGACCTTACTACACGGTCATGCTCAAAGGCGTTGTCCGTCTGCAGGATCTGCTAAATCACCTCTACGTGCTTGTGCCTGTCCTCGACGCAGAGAAGCACTATTGGATTGGGCAAGATGAGGTTGAAAAGCTCCTTCGCAAGGGAGAAGGCTGGTTGGCGGCGCACCCGCACAAGGAAGCTATCGTAAAGCGCTATTTGCCGCGGCAGAGACAACTGGCGCGAGAGGCGCTCGCTCAACGCAACTATCAATCCGCGGTGCTCGCCGGATGCATCAACTTGGGAAAGCTGCTCCACTGTGCTCGATTCCGGCCGCACACCAACCACAAACCCCCGGCGACTACTAGTAGGACTATAACGGCATACACACTACCCTCTGGCCCCGTCGTACCGCCGCTCCATATCGGCGCTCCAACGGGATGACTCTCGAGTAACCGCCCCTGCGATACCGAACCACTGTCGATCACGCCGTACAGATACGCTTCCGCCCAGTTCATCCCGGTATGCATGCCTATCGCCCACCAGAGCGAGCCCGTCAGCCACAGGCTGAGACAAAACACGAGGCCGCCAAGGGCCGCGGTAATCAATCCCATGGGGGATTCGCCCGCGTTGTGGCCGTGCGCGGCGCCAAATAATACGGACGTAATCAGGGCCGCCCACCAGAAATTGAGGCCGCGCGTCAAAGTGTAGAGAAGATATCCCCGGAAGAGGCCTTCCTCGAAAAACGCCACGAGCAGATCCAGCGCCGCCCACAACGCCGCGTATTTCCATATGGCCGCACCGCTCAACACTCTCCCGTCGAACACCAATAGGTGGGTTGTCCAGAGTGCCCCCACTAGCGCGGATATCGACAATAGACCGACCGCCAAGCCAAAAAAGAATCTTCTCACCATTCGGCTATCGGTTAAGCCATAGCTCAAAACCGGACGCTTCTCGATCTTTGACATAACCCATGCGGCTATGAAAAGTCCGAGGACCACCGCAGCTTCCCTCAGGATTTGGGTATCCGGCGACACAACATGCATGTCTTCAACCGGGAAGAAGTGCCCTACCAGCGTGCCGCCTAACGCACTCAAAACCACGACGATCGCCAGGAATATCAGCACGCTCCAGCCTGCCCGCAATCCCTGTTCACGAACAAACAACCCGCGTAGCACGCGCGACTTGGAACCAGTCATACCCGATGCCTCCACTGAATTTTATTTCGCAGCAGTCCGATTACTTCGGCTCGCCGCCGCTTAAAGCTCGCGGTAACGAACAAAAACCCGGGTTTCATAGCCTTCTACCTCTGGCTTGTAATCTGTATTAATAGATAATATATTATCTATATGAAACTTCCTGTGTCAACTCCCGATCTGGTCGTCGGGCGACTGCGTAGTGACATCGTGAGCGGGCGGCTCGCGCCCGGTGAGCCCTTGCGTCAGGATGAGATCGCCCGATCATTCGGGGTGAGTCACGTTCCGGTTCGTGAAGCCTTTCTCAGGCTCGAGGCCGAACGGCTCGTCGAGATCCGGCCGCGCCGCGGCGCGATCGTCGCGGCGCTTTCTGCAGCAGAGCTCGAAGAGCTTACCGAGATGCGCGCGGCCTTGGAATGTTGTGCGCTGCGCATCGCAATACCGAAGCTCACTGTTGGTGACCTGCAGAAGGCCGCCCAAGCGCTGGATCGCATCGATCACCAGCCGGAGCGATGGGCCGAGCTGAACA
>Ga0070732_10000339_pt1 | contig 31445 bp, 27 predicted proteins | sample Coa_R1_5_FD_66449 | JGI IMG/M metagenome (GOLD analysis project Ga0070732, IMG submission 66449) | Surface soil microbial communities from Centralia Pennsylvania, which are recovering from an underground coalmine fire - Coalmine... | ecosystem: Environmental > Terrestrial > Soil > Unclassified ... | reverse complement strand
GACCGTCGAAAAGCCGAACAGCAGAAACGCGACGCCCAGGCCACAAGCCACCGCCTCGGCCAATCCCAAGACCATAAAAAGAGGGACCTGAACGCCGACGGCCTCGGGAACGTCCGGCGCCGGCAACCAGAACGTGCCCCAGGGGCCATGTGGTTCAGTCAGAAATGCGGCAATTCCGACAATGACGACGACGGCGAGGACCTTGATTTTCACGGGTCGAACCATACCAGAGGGTCAGGGCGCCGCGCTACTTCTTCCGATCGGCGCGCGCCTTCGCGACCATGTCCTTCACTTCCTTCATCAGGGTCGGGACGTGGTACGGAATGCCGTCCTTGATCGTCCACTCGATCCCGCCCCCATGCACCATGGTCACGTGCGGATCGCCAGGCTGCACGCTGCCCGAGTAGTTGTCGATGATCTTCCCGTCATACGCCATCAAGTCCGTGCCGTAGGCGTTCATGAGGTGGAGATTTTCGAGGGGGTTGCCGTTCACGACGAGGAGGTCGGCGGTGTACCCCTCGCGGATCCGTCCGAGGTGGTCTGCGAGGCCCAGCACCTTCGCGCCGTTGGTCGTCGCGTGCTCCAGCACTTCGAGGGGCGAAAAGCCCGCTTCCTGATGCAGTTCGAGCTCGCGGGAGATGCCGAAGCCGTACATCGACCCATAGAGGTAGCCGGCGTCATCTCCTGTGGTGACGACGCCGCCCTTGCGGGCGAAGGCGAGGACGGTCGCCATCCAGACTTCATAGTTCCTGCGCCACTTCGCCTCCTGGGTCGCCGTCCAGCCGATCCAGAACGTGCCGTGCCGGGTCATCGACGGCTTGAAGTAGTCCTCGAGCGAGGGGTGGAGATAGTCGGCGTACCACGGCAGATTCTGGGCGCGGATCAGATCGCGCGCGGCCTCGTAGGTGGACATCGTTGGACTCCAGGCGATGCCCTTCGCGACCATGTCATCGAGCAGCTTTGAGAGCTTCGCCGGATCCAGATTCGCCTGCGTGTAGAGCTCCCCTGCCCGGCCGAAGCGGTGGATCTCATTCGAGAGATTCATCTCCGGCGGAAAGTCCTGCAGGCCGTCGAGGGCGGCGTCGGCGATGCCGTAAAAATGCTCGATGCAGTTCACGCCGTCGTCGACGAAGTCGCGCGCCGTGGCCTCACCGACGGCAATGTGCACTGTTGTCGGCAGGCCCATCTTCTTCGACTCGTCGATCGCGGCGGCCGCCTGATCCTTGTCGAGCGGACCGATGAGCTTGACGCCGTCCGCGCCGCGCTCCTTCGCACGACCGACGAGCTTTCGGAAGTCCGCAGGCGTCACCGGCTGCGACTCCCCTGGCGCAACAAGGTCGGTCAGCATCGGATACAAAACGATGCGCGGCGCCACGATCGTGTGCGCGGCACTCTCGGCGCGCCACGCCTTCGTCTTCTCGAACGTGCCGCCCACCTCACGGGCCGTGGTCACGCCAGCCGCCAGATACAGGTTGCGCTCGTATTGAATCGGAATCGGCCCGACGCGCTCTTCGTGCCAGTGCATGTGCGTGTTCACGATGCCCGGCATCACGTACTTGGTCGACGCGTCGATGATCTCATCCGGTTCGGGCCAACCTGCCGCCCGCGTGCCGAGGCGGGTGATCACGCCATCCTCGACGAGGATGTCGGTCGGTCCATAGGCCGGCGTGCCCGGGCCGGGAATCACCATGGCGTGCTGGATCAGCAGGCGCCTGACCTGCCGGGCGTGCACGGGCGCCTTGCCGGCCGGCGCCGGCGTCTGCGCCTGAGGAGACGAGGCGAACATGTTGACAGCGGCGCACGCGACGACGATGCCGATAGCGAGTCGATGCATACCACCTCTCCGCGACCGTGAAGCGTCTGGCGGCACGTGGCCGCCGGTACGGCTCCTACGATAGTCTGGATTCCATGAAGCTCTACACCTACCTCAACTACGGCGGCAACTGCGAACAGGCCTTTCGCTTCTACGAACAGCACCTGGGCGGCAAGGTCACGCTGATGGTGCGGCACGGCGAAAAGCCCAATCCGGGCGACGTGCCACCCGAGTGGCGACAAGCGATCCTTCACGCTCGTCTGCACATCGGGGAGACGGAGCTCCTCGGCGCCGACATCCCGCCGGACCGCTTTCAGCCCATGCGGAGCGCCTATCTGACGCTCAGCGCCACCAGCGCCGAGGAAGCCGAGCGGATTTACGCCCTGCTCTCCGATGGCGGCACGATCTTCATGCCACTCGAGAAGGAGAACTTCTTCGCCTCGCGCTTCGCGATGCTCCGGGACAAGTTCGGCACGTCGTGGATGATTCTCCACGAGCGTCCGAGTTCAGCCGGGTGACGCGCGGCGGATTACGCGTGACAAAATGTCCGTCACCCCATGACGGGTCCGCCGGTCGTTCACGTCTCATCGGTCCGGAAGACGTACGGCCGCACGGTCGCCGTCGACGAGGTCTCGTTCGACGTTCAACCCGGCGAGATCTTCGGCTTGATCGGGCCGAACGGCGCAGGCAAGACCACGACGATGGAGTGCGTCAACGGCCTTCGGGCGCCGGATGCCGGCCTCATTTCGGTTCTGGGGCTCGAGCCGAGACGAGACGTGTACGCCCTGCAGGAGCGGATCGGCGTGCAGCTCCAGGCGGCGCAGCTTCAGAAACGCATCAAGGTCCGCGAAGCGGTCGGCCTCTGGGCGTCTCTCTACCGGACGCCCATCGACGGCGATCGTTTGATCGAGCAGCTCGGTCTGGGCGAGAAGCGCAACGCCTGGTTCATGACCCTGTCCGGCGGACAAAAGCAGCGACTGTTCATCGCGCTCGCCCTCATCAACGATCCCGAGCTGGTCTTCCTCGACGAGCTGACGACGGGACTCGATCCGCAGGCCCGACGGGCGATTTGGGATCTCGTGCGCGGCATCCGCCAGCGCGGCAAAACGGTCTTTCTGACGACGCACCTCATGGAGGAAGCGGAGCGCCTGTGCGACCGCGTCGCGATCATCGATCGCGGCCGGATCGTCGACATCGGCGCTCCGGCCGACCTCGTGCGACGACACTGCCCCGAACGCACCGTCATCCTAGTGAGTGAGGACCCGAACGCGGCCGAGCGGTTCCACGCCATTCCGCAGGTGCAATCCGTGAGCCGCGAGGGGTCGCAGTTGACGATTCGGGGCCAACGGGACGACCTGGTGACTCAAGTCATCCAGTGTCTTGCGGAACATCGGATCACGGTCGTCGATTTCCGCACGGAGATCCCGACGCTCGAGGATGTCTTCCTCAAGCTCACGGGCCACGTCATTCGGGACTGAGCGTCCACGAGACCCAAAGGCCATCGACACGATGCTGCGAGGACTCTGGAAACTGACCTGGCTCGAGATCAAGATCTTCATCCGGGAGCCGCTCGGCGTCCTCGGATCGGTCGGGATCCCCGTCTTGATCTTCGTCGTGTTCGGCCGGATCCTCGGCTCTCAGGCTCAACAGGTCTCGGCCGACGTTCCGCGCGCGATCTCGGTCGACCTCCCGATCTTTGCTTCCCTGCTCATCACGGCGAGCACCGTGTTGTCGCTCGTCGCGATCATCGCGATCTATCGCGAGAGCGGCATCCTCAGACGACTGCGAGCCACGCCGTTGCGGCCGTACACCATCCTCACGGCGCATGTGCTGGTCAAGCTGGTGTTCACGGCGGTCACGCTCGGGCTCATGATCCTGGCCGGGCGGCGCTATTACTCGGTCGACGCCGATGTCCCTCTCGCGTCCTTCACGCTGGCGCTACTCTTCAGCACCGTCAGCCTCTTATCTCTGGGGTTTCTCGTCGCCAGTGTCGTGCCGACGGCCCGCTTCGCGCAGCCGATCGGCACTCTGGTCATCTATCCCATGCTCGGGATTTCCGGGCTCTTCGTGCCTGTCACCTCGTTACCGCCGGTGCTGCAGGTCGTGGCCCGGGCGCTGCCCTTGACGTATGCGGTCTCGCTCTTGCGAGGGATCTGGCACGGCGAGGGCTGGTTCGCTCACGCCGGAGACGTCGCCATGTTAGCGGGGATGTTCCTGGTGTTCACGGCGCTCTCGGCGAAGGTATTTCGCTGGGAGTAGACTTTCAGAATTGGGAGTGCAGACGGACCGAGATCACCGACACGGGACCTCGATCACGGTTGTACGCGGGATTCACGATGATCTGATAGTCCGCCGTCATCTGCCAGGACGTTATCGGAAGGCGGTAATAGGTCTCGACAATCTCTTCCGGGCCCGGATGTGGCAATTGCCCGTCACCGACCAGGATGCCGAGGCCGCCAGCCGCGAGATACCTCAGGTGCGCGTTGGAGATGCCGTTGACCACGGCGGCGAGGCCGACCGTGTCGTTCGAGCGGCGCCACAGTCTGCCGCCGAGAGACACGCCGGCCGACGCAGTGTGATCGATGTCGGCGAACTCATAGGGCTCGACCTGGCCACCCGCCCAGCCCACGCGAGCGAACATGCCGACGTCCGTCATCACCTGCTGTTCGACGTTCAGGTTCACGCCGGGGCGACTCGCGTAGCGGCGGACATCGGCGGTGCTGGGCGCCCCCCCTGTCTCGTGGGCCAGGGCGATGGCGTCGTCGTAGCGGCCCATGCGGCCGCGGCTCACGAATTCCACGACGGCGAGTTTGCCGGGGCGTCCTCGCAGCTCGTGGCGATGTTCGACCTCGGCGACCACCTGGAACTCGTCGAAGTGACGGTCGAGCTCGATGCTGTTGGGGACGGCCGACAGATCGAACACGCCGGCGCGTACGGTCCACGTGCCCTGATACCATTCGGCGGTCGCCCCATAGGTAAAACCCCAGGCATCGGCCGCATAGTCGAAGGTTCCCGCATCGATCAACGACCAGTTCATGAAGTCCGAGCGGGGATCGTGGGCATACACGCTTGCGTCGAACACGTCCGTCACGCCGAGTTTTCCGACCGTGACGACCAACCGATTGGCGGCTTGTGAGCCGCTGAACTGGCTGAGCCCAGACGTCACGTGTTCGGTCGTGCCGCCGAGATCGAAGGTCTGCCGGATGAGGGCGCGGGGCACCCTGATGTACGGATTGGCAAAGCCGACCTTGTAGGCTTCACCACTCGGGAAGCCTGCCGCGCCGAACGTATCGCTCAGCCCAAAGCCCTGATCGATCTCCGGCTCGATCCACAGCTCCGCGCCGGCCCACAGCCGCCGACCGGCATAGAGCGTCGCGTCCCAGGTCTCGCGGCCGGCATTGGATGCGAGGCTGTTGGCTCCGCTGTAGGGCGCGTGGAACGGCAGCGCGTATTGGTCGACGTACGTGGTCTGGCCGTGCACGCTCCAGCGACTGACTTCGAGTGGGGCCAAGCCGGCCGGGACGTCATTGCGCTTGGGGTCGTCGCCGAACGTGTAGTTCAAGCCGACGCGGACCTGGTGCAGGGACAGGTTGGACGTGACCTGCGCGCTCGACGGAAACGGGACGACCGCGTGGCCGAACCGGGAGTATAGATACTCCGCCGTGGCGGTCCAGCCGGGCGCGACGGGCGCCTCGATGCCGCCCCCGAGCGTCCATCCGACTCGCCCCGAAGCGGCGGTCTCCGTGGTGCCGCCCGGCGGATCGGCGGCTCGGCCCGCGACGATGGCGTTTCTGGTGAACAGGTCGTGGGTCCAAGCCAGGCCGCCGGTCGCGTAATAGAGCCAGCGGTTCGGGGCATAGCCAATGCGCCCCCGCGCGGTGCCGAAGGCCTCCGCCGCGTCGTTGTAGGCTGCGCCGCCGACGGCCGGCTCAGCGGCAAACGACACGTCGGTCTCGACCCCGAGGACGACCCGTGACGGCAGCCTGTAGTTGTAGCCGGCCACCACACCGCCGAACTGGCTGCCGGATCCCGTGAACCCGTCGTATGGGCTGAAGAAACTGAGCGAGCCGGAAAGGTTCGGAACGCCCGGCTCTGTGGCCGACCAGGTTGAACTGCCGCTCGACACGCCCGCGCGGGCGCCGACATGAAAGCCGGTCCAGTCCGCATGCGATGTCGAAGGTGATCTGGCGGGCGCCGAACCTGGCGACGCGGCGCCGGACGGCAACACCTGTGTCACGTCCGGTGCGGCCGCCGGAGTCGACGGGGCGCGTACAGAGGGATTCGCCGGAGGCGCGGTTTGGGCGGCCGCCACTGGCGGGGCCGCCACGAGGCCGGCCGTTGCCAACAGGATCGCGCGCGCCTGGTGCGGGCTCTTTCGCATCTTTCGCGTCATTCAGGTTCGGCCAGTTTCCGCGCTCGACATGACGGCGGAATGACGGCGGCGGTCAGATTGGATTCTACAATACCCTACCGTGGTAGGCTAGTCAACGACCGTGTCACACGTCGCGTAGTAGCCTGGGCACGAGCATGAAAGCCATCGTGTATCGCGCGTACGGGGCGCCCGACGTTCTGCGCTATGAGGAGATTAACAGGCCGGCGCCGGGCGACGATGAGATCCTCATCCGCATTCGCGCGGCTTCGGTCAATCCCTTCGACTGGCACCTCATGAGAGGTTCGCCGTTCTTCCTTCGCATGCAGACGGGACTCCGTCGACCGACGATCACGCGTCTGGGCGTCGATTTGGCCGGGCACGTCGAAGCCGTCGGCAAGAACGTCACGCGCTTTCACGCGGGCGACGAGGTCTTCGGCGCGAGCCGCGGTGCCTTCGCCGAGTATGTCGCGGCGCGCGAGAGCGCGTTCGCACCCAAACCAGCCAACCTCACTTTCGAACAGGCGGCCGCGATCCCGGTCGCGGGGTGCACGGCCCTCCAGGCCCTTCGCGATAAAGGAAAGGTTCGCTCAGGACAGAGGGTCCTCGTCAACGGCGCCGCGGGAGGAGTCGGCACGTTCGCCGTGCAGATCGCGAAATCGTTTGGCGCAGAGGTCTCCGGTGTGTGCAGCACCAGGAACGTGGACCTGGTTCGCTCGATCGGTGCGGCCCATGTCATCGACTACACGCGGGATGACTTCACGCGGGGTCAGGCGCGCTACGACTTGATCCTCGATGCCTTCGGGACCCGGTCACTGTCAGGATGCCGGCGTGTGCTCGCACTTGGGGGCACGTACGTCGTCGTCGGCGGTCCGCTCGCGGTGGTCAAAGCGCTCCTGGTGTCCCGGTTCGTGCGGGAGAAGCTCGTCGCTGCGACAGCTTCCATGAAGGTGGCGGACTTAATGGCACTGAAAGAGCTCATCGAAGCGAACCAGGTGACGCCCGTCATCGACAGGCGTTACCCATTGAGCGAGGTGGCCGCGGCGATTGGCTATCTCGAGCAAGGACACGCGCGGGGGAAAATAGTGATCGTGCCGTAATGGGCCCGTCAGGGGGTCAGGCCCGACTTACGCCAGGCGGGGCCAGACGCTCCCGATTGTGCAGGGGGTCAGGCCCGGCTTACGCCAGGCGGGGCACAGACGCTCCCGATTGTGCAGGGGGTCAGGCCCGGCTTACGCCAGGCGGGGCCAGACGCTCCCGATTGTGCAGGGGGTCAGGCCCGGCTTACGCCAGGCGGGGCCAGACCCCTCAATAATGCATCCGGTATCGAAGCTCCGCGTAGACCTCCCGCGGATTGTTGAAGTGCAGCCGCCAAGGGTGAGCCCGTGAGGGACTTCCCGAGCGACACGTTCACCGTGGTGCGCCCCGGCGGATGAGCCGGGCCGCCGTTGTCCGTGAACCCTGAGCCGTAGGAGACATCGGTCCCCCGAACACGGTCCTCGCGCCACGCTCGTCGCAATCCCCAGGGCGGCGGCGCTCGAACGGAGCGCTCCCTGCGGAGCGATGTCGCGCTGACGCCATCGGGCCGGTCCCAGTCGGACACGACCGGTTGGCCCCTCGAAACGCTTGCGAGAACTGCTCCGCGACCGGCGACCGGGGCGCGCTGGCTACTTGGACATACCGAAGCCCGCGACCGAGCCCTCGGTGTTATGCGCGAAGCGGAAGCCGTAGATGCCGTCGGTCGACTTCAGCTTGCCCGCGCCGACGACTTCAGACTTCGCATAGCTCGCGACCTGGGTGCCGTTGATCGAGCACGACACCTGGTCGCCCTTCACGGACATCGCGATCTCCTGCGTCACCGGCTGGCCGATGCCGGCGGCCTTATTCACGGCCGGGCTTGGCGTGGGGCGACGGCCACCAACCGCGAAGGCCGTCGGACCAAAGCCCCTCACGATGAACGTGCCGGTGCCATACGCCTCACAGTACAGGAAGGTGTTCTCGGCGGTGCCCATGTCGCTGCCGGCGATCACGATGCCGTACGGATGTGGATGGTCATTCCGGTTCTGGAACTTCGGCTCGTTGAACGTCGCTTTGACCGTGTAGTCTCCTGAGGCCTTATTGGCGGGATTCCAATACGTCACCGCCGGGCCTGTCTCGACCATGAACGTGCTGCCCTGAAGCGTGAGCTTGGCGTCTTCCAGTTTCGAGGCCGTCCCCGGCGCCGACATCTGGCCCGGGTCGATCGTGCCCTGCCAGCCCGGCGCAAAGATGCCGCCGTTTGCGATCGGCGGCGCGACGTCCTGGGCTGCTTGGGGTTGCATCTGCGAACCGCGGGGCTGGGCCTCTAACGCGAGCGTCGCGGACACCGCTATCGCGGCCGCGACAACCGAACGGGAAGCGAGATTCATAGGGTTTCTCTCCGGTGAAAATTGCGAACTCGTCTGAATATACCTGTCTTCCGGCCTCCCAGAGACGTTCGGAAACGGCCGGCCGCTCCCGTTTGTGCAGGGGGTCAGGCCCGGCTGACGCCATGCGGGGCCAGGCGCTCCCGATTGTGCAGGGGGTCAGGCCCGGCTTACGCCAGCGGGGCCAGGCGCTCCCGATTGTGCAGGGGGTCAGGCCCGGCTGACGCCATGCGGGGCCAGACCCCTACGACTTGATCACGATGAACCACGCCGCGACGATCGGCCCCTGCGGGCCCCGGCCGCGGCCGGCCGGCGGTGGCGTCGTGCCCGCGGGCGGAGGGGGCGGGGGCGGTGCGGGCCCGCGCTCGGGCTGGAACAGGTACGCATTGTGGGTCTTGGGATCCACGGCGATGGTCTTGGCGCCTGGAAACGTCGTCACAGTCGCGGTGACCGTGTACTTGTCGGGAGAATCCTGGTGGACGACGGTGACGTTTCCTTCCCCGCCGTTCGGGATGAAGATCAGCTTCCTCTGCGGATCCCACCCGAGCGCGTCGACTCGAGTCCCGTTGGTGATTGTCGCCACGATCTTGCCAGTGTCCGCATCCAGGACGACCGACGTCTTGCTGCAGCCCGAGAAGATCCGGTTCGACGGCCTGTCGTAGGCAATTCCAGTCGGACCCTGGCAGGGCGCCATGGGCCACGAGGCGGTTGTCTTCCAGGTCTTCGTGTCGATGACCTGGATCGTACTCTTGCCTTCGTTGTTGACGAAGATGTGGCCCTTGCCGTCGGCGGCCGCGCCTTCAGGCGCGGTGTCTTCGAGTTCGACGGTGGCGACAATGTCCCCGGTCTTGGGATCGAGCGCCGTCACCGTGCCGACCGGATGGCTGTGTCTCGTCAGGATGATCTTGTCATCCGGCTGGTCGTACATGATGCCGTCCAAGCCGTCGCCGACCGTGATTTGCTTGACGGCACTCAGTGTCTTCAGGTCGAACATCGTCACGGTATTGTTGCCGCCGTTGGTCGTGAAGCCATGGCCCGCGGCCGTGGCGATGCCGGCGCCGTGCACGCCTGGTGTGTCGGGGATGTCACCGAGCACCTTGCCGGTGGGACCGTCCACGACCATCATGTGCGTGCCGCGGGACACGAACACGCGGCCGGTCGCGGCCTCGACGGCGACATAGTCGGTGCCGCCATCGCCCTTGATATCGAATTTCTCAACGTTGAATGTCTGCGCGCGGCCGACGATCGGGGCGCCCAGACCTGCCACCGTCAGAACCGCAAGCGTGATGAGCAGATGGTGTCGGGTCATAACAAGCCTCTCTTAACGTTTACCGGGCGCGCGACAGACGAGATGAACCTCACTCGAGACGGGCGCGCGGCCAGACGCCATGGTATACCGGACCTGTGGCGGTCGTGCGAACGAGACGCGCCAAGGAGTCTTCAGGTGGTCTTCAGCTTTCGTGATTGGCGAGTCCTCGCGCTGCCCCTTCTTCTCGTTCTTCCCGTTCTTCTCTGGGCTCAATCCGCGCCGGTGCTCCGGACCGGGGCGATCGCCGATCGGGGCCTCACGCCGGCGGACTTTCCGCAGCTCAGGAAGCTCACGGACAACGTCTACGTGTTTTCCGACCTGCACAGCGCCGGTTTCGGCTACATGACGAACGACATGATCGTCATCACCACCAACGGCGTCCTTGTCGCGGACGGTCAGGGCACGCCCGCCGTGACCCAAAAACTGGTGGACCAGATCGCCACACTGACGCCCCAGCCCATCCGGTACGTCGTGGTTTGCTCCGAGCACGGCGACCATACCGGGGGGAACGTCGCGTTCCCCGCGACGGCCACGTTCATCTCGAGTCCTGCGGCCCAGGCCAACCTGCAGCGTCAAGCGGCGGCCGATCGGCCCGGTGGGCCGAAGACGATCGTGCCGACCGAGACCGTCTCGGACCGGCGGATGCTCTCGATGGGGTCGACCGAGGTGCAGATCCTGTACAACGGCCGCGCGCACACCGGCGGCGACCTCGAGGTCTACCTGCCGAAGGAGCGAATCGCCTTTCTGAGCGAGGTGTACAGCAACCACATCTTTCCGTCGATGCGCACGGCCAATCCTCTCGAGTGGATAGCGACCCTCAAGAAGGTGTCGGCGCTCGATGCGTCGATCTTTCTTCCCGGGCATGGCTTCGTCGACGACCCGCCCGTCCTCCGCGAGGAACTCGCGGCGTTCCAGCAGGCGGTGACCTACGTCGTCGCGGAGGCGAAGCGACTCCACGACATGGGGCTCTCCGTCGACGCCGCGCTCAAACAGGCGAACTGGGGCCCGTATGAGAGCTGGACGAGCAAGGAGCGCAACGCACCGATCGCCATGCAGCGCGTCTACGACGACCTCGACGGAAAGATAAAATAGCGCGATGACGCATCAGTCCCGAGAGAAGCTGGACCTGGTCAATCGGACCAAGAAGATCCTCGGCCAGCTCGAGTCGGTTGAGCGCGCCCTGACGGACGACGCGCCGTGCGTGGACGTGCTGCAGCGGCTCGCCGCCGCTCGCGGCGCCATCAACAGCCTGATGGCGGAACTGATGGAGGACCACATCCTCCATCACATGTCCAAGAAGGCGAAGCCCTCGGAGGACGCCGCCGCCGATTTGATTGAGATCGTCCGGTCCTACTTGAAGTAGCGGCTGCTCAGCCAAACACCCGCAGGAAGCGGATGATGATGAGGGCGAGCAGGGCGACCAGGTAGACTCGCAGACAATAGAGCGCAATCCTCGTGGTCCGGGTCATCTGCACGCGCGCCATCGCCACTCCTGTCTGACGGACGATCCGCCTCTGCCGCGGTCGTTCGTCATGTATTCAACTCCGGACCCTTCATGACGTCGTTATAGCGAATCACGCCCAGCAGGCGGTGCTGATCATCGACGACCGGAATCATCGAGAACCCGTATTTCTCGAACATCTTCTCCACATCGTCTCTCACATCGGTCGCCTGTGCCGAGACCACTGGCGAGATCATGATGTCGCCGAGCGTTGCCTCGTCGGGTGACAGCACGAGGTCGCGCAAATCGGCGATCCCCTCGAGGACCCGCGTCTCCTCGGCCACCACGAACACATAGGACAGGCTGCGCGGCGGGTGGCCGGCGCTCCGGAGATCGCGCAGCACGTCGCCCACGCGGGCACTCAGGGGCTTTTCGACGAACTCGGACGAGATCATGTCCTTCGCTTTCGACTCCCTCTCGGACATCAAATTGCGGACGGCCTCGGCCCTGGCCTCAGGGAGCCACGTGCTGACCTCGCGCATCTTCTCCTGCGGCAGCGACGTGAAGAGATTGGCCAGCTGAAGGGTGGTCATGTGATCGAATACCGCCCGCGCAGACGCCGGTGTCAGGTCCTCGATCAGCTGGCGCTGCGCGCGCGGCTCCGCTTCGGTCAGCGTCTCGGCGGCCTTGTCGGGATCCAAGGCCGAGAACAAGGCCTGTTGCTCCTTGCCTGACAGTTCCTCGAGCGCGTCGGCCAGATCCTCGCTGGGCATGTCCTGCAGCTGGTAGCGGGTCACCGACAGCTTCAGGCGGTCCGTCGGAATGGCGTCCTCGAGCGACAACGGCTGCACGTACTTCCACGAGATGAGGTCGTCTTTGACCCAGCGGTGGTTGCCCAGACCCCACCGACGCAGAAACCCATTGAAGGACAGGTCCACGTCGATCAGCAGCAGGCGCCCCTGGGACTCGAGAAACCGCACGTCGTTGACGACCTCGGTGCGGCGACCGTCGATGTCGAGAATCGTCCGCCCCATCAGGTGTTTGTCGACGAGGATCCACCCGGGCTGGTCGACAAAGGGCGGGTAGCGGTCGGCTGGCCGAGGCTGCACGAAGATGGCGTCGTCCTCGATCTTGATCACCTTGTCCCACGAGATGAACTCGGTGGCGTTTCCCCATCCGTGCTCGACGTAGATCCCGACGGCCTCGGGGAACGGCTCGGACTGGCCGAACACAAGGTCGGCCACCTTCGCGATCCGGTTGTTGATGGAGCCGACACAGATGGAGCGCTTCAGGAGCTCCGAGAAATGAAGAAAGCGCAGGGCGCCAGCGGCGGGGCCATTGCCGGCCTGCGGGTCCGGCTTCGCGACGTTCTTGGTCGGCGCAGCCATCTTTTCCTCCTGGCTTCCTACTTAAGCAGCTCCGGAAACAGGGTCTGCACCCCGAGCAGCGTCGACATCAGAGCGACCATGATCACGATGCTCCAGTTGGCGACGTTCTGGGAGCGGGAGTTGACGTGCTCCCCCATCAGCGGCTTGTCGTTGAGCAACAGCAAGAGAAACACGAGCGCGGATGGCAGCAGCGTGACCGCCACCACCTGGACGAACATCGTGATCGTGACCAGGGGCGCGCGGGGAATCAGCACGACGGCGCCCGCGCTCAGGAGCATCAGGAAGTAGGCGAGGTAGAACCAGGGCGCGTCGCGGACGCTGCGGTTGAGCGAATGGGCCCACCCGAAGACCTCCCCCACCGCCCAGGACGAGGAGAGCGAGATGCAGACGGCGCCCAGGAAGCCGGCGTCGAACAGCCCGATTGCGAAGAGCCGCTTGGCCAACTCACCCGAGCTGTGCAGGAGCGGCGCCAGCGCCTGGGCGGTTTGCGCCGCGTCCTCGATGACGATGGGCGGCTGGTGGTAGAAGAAGGCCGCCGCGGTCGCCACGATGATAAACACGGCCACCAGGCAGGTCGCCAGCGATCCGACGAAGGTCTCGATCTTCCCGAAGACGATATCCTTGACGTCGATCCCCTTGTCGACGACCGCGCTCTGCTGAAAGAAGATCATCCACGGCGCGATCGTCGTGCCCACGTTGGCCAGCAGGAGAAACAGCAGGTCGCCGGTCAGGCCGCCGTGGAAATCCGGCCGGAAGAAGCCGTCGAACACCTTGGACCACCCCGGCGCCGACGGCATTTCCATGGCCCAGAACGCCGCTGGAATGTAGACCAGGTTGAACAGACAGAAGAAGAGGGTCACCTTTTCGAAGGTCCAGTACCGGCCCGACATGACCATGCCCACGAGCACGAGGGTGACGACAATCACCGTCACCCAGGGCTGCACGCCGAACAGGCTCAAGGCGGCGGTCATCCCGATGTACTCGGTGATGAGCGTCAGCCAGTTGACGATCGCCAGATCGGCGAGCGAAAACCAGCCCCAGAAGGGGCCGAAGCCGTCGAAGATCGCCTCGGCGTGGCCGCGTTTGGTGACGGCGCCCAGCCGAACGGTCATCTCCTGGACGTAGTACGCCATCGGGACCAGCACGATGAACATGAAGAGCAGGTTGAATCCGTACTTCGATCCGGTCACGGCATACGTCGAGATGCCGCCGGCGTCGTTGTCGGCCACCATGACGATGATGCCTGGGCCGAGGACGGCGAAGAATACGAGGAGCTGCCGTCGAAATCGATTCAGGTAGTGAATGCTCTTGCTGATCCAAAACATGACGTGGCGTCCCCGGGCGGCACACGTGAACGACTCGAACGACCGTTTCGCGCCCGGGCGCCGGGTCGGACGTTCGTCGGCTGAACAGCAGTGGCGTGCTCGGCGATTGGGCCAAACTCAGCCCTCACACCTGGCTCTGGGCCCGGCTCGGAAGCTGCGCCTGGAGCGGAAGGACCGGGGCGACACACGCGTACGCGTCCGAGCGCCCCGACCTGCCGCAGTTTAACGAAACGCGCGGAACGATGACAACCGTTTTCTGCGTTGTCTCGCGTTTACGAAGCTGTCGCCTCTCGTTGGGGCAAGTGTCAGCGGTGTCAGCGGTGTCGATCGTCTCAGGGGTCAGGCCCGGCTTACGCCAGCAGGGCCAGACGCCGATCGAACTTATAGTGAGCGTGATGCGATCGGATGACTTCAGCCTTCGGGCTCTCTACGCGGCGCTCGATGCGCAGCGGCGCGCGCAAGGGCTGTCCTGGTCGAAGGTCGCCCAAGAGATCAACGGGCCCTCCAGGCGCTCCTCGGGTCATCGGCTCAGTCCATCGACGATGACGGGCACGCGCACGAGGGCTGTGGCCGAGGGCGACGGCGTGCTGCAGATGCTCCGATGGTTGAATCGGACACCCGAGAGCTTTGTCCCTGGTGGGCCGGCGTCCGGCCGCGACGGTCGGTTGCCGGAGGTTCCGCCGCACCACACGTTGCGATTCGACACGAAGAAGATCCATGCGGCGCTCGACGCGCAACGCGTCGAGCGAAGGCTGACGTGGGCACAGGTTGCTCACGAGGTCGGGATCGGCGCCTCCAGCCTGACGCATCTCTCGCAGGGCGGGCGAGCCGCGTTTCCTCAGGTGATGAGGATCGTCAGATGGCTGGCCAAGCCGGCCGCCCACTTCATGCGGACGTCCAACTGGTAGTCGCGGGTTCATTCGCGGCAGTTTCAAAGGGGATCTCATGACCGTCAAGGCCAGGGGTATCGCGTGCGCGCTCGGTACGGTGATCGCGGTCGCGGCCGCCGCCGCGGGCGCCACGCCGCTCTCGAAGGGCGTGCCGGCCCAATCGGCGGCGCCTGCCAAGGCGGCGCCCGAGCCGTTGCCGCCCGCGGTCAAGGCCGCGTTCTCGGAGGCGTATCCGCAAGCTACGGTCAGGCAGGTCATCCATGAGAAGGCGCATGGGCACGAGCAGTACGAAATCGAGAGCGTCGATCAGGGCCTGAAACTCCACGTCAGCTACAAGCCGGACGGGTCGGTGATCAGCGTCGAACAGGAGGTGGCCGCTGCCGACGTGCCGGCCGCCGTCACGGCGGCCATCACGGCACGCTATCCCCAGGCGACCTTGGGGGTCTGCGAACGGGCGACCGAGAAGAAGTCGACCTACTACGACATTGGCCTGAAGGGCGCGCCTGTGGACTCCGTCCGGCTGACGCCCGACGGCAAGTGGGTTTCCCCGAAGCCCGGCAAGTAGGCGCCACACAGGAGGCGCGCCAAGTTGACCGCTCCGACTCCCGCGATGTACTCTCATCGTTAGTGAGACAAATCTCACTAACACGCTTCGGCAGGACAGGCCAGGGCCTAGGCCCGCGGGAACTTGCGACATATGGAAACGGTTTCGACGGTCAACATCGGCATCCTGGTGTTTCGCGAAGGGCTCGAGTGCATCCTGGTTCTCTCCGCGGTCATGGCGAGCCTGGTCGGGCCGAGCGCCCGGTATCGGCGACCCATTCTCATCGGGGCGGCGGTCGCGTTTCTCAGCACGGTCGTCACGTGGAAGATCGCGGTGCAGGTCATCGACGACCTGACGGCGAGCGTGCCGGCGCTTGAAATCCAAGCCGTGACCGGGCTCCTCGCGGTCTGCGTGCTCCTCGTCGTCATGAACTGGTTCTTCCACCGCGTTTACTGGACGGGATGGATCTCGCTACACACGGAGCGCCGGCGACGGCTCATCGCCGGCGGCACGCGCGACCGTCGCGCCCAGCGCCGCGTGTGGCTGGGCCTCAGTCTTTTGGGTTTCACCTCCCTCTATCGAGAGGGCGTCGAGGTCGTGCTGTTTCTTCAGAGCTATCGCCTCAGGCTCGGGCCGACGGCCGTGGTGCCGGGCCTCTATCTCGGCCTGGCGCTGACCGCGCTTGTGGCTGTCCTCACGTTCGTCGCGCACCGGCGTCTGCCGTACCGCCGGATGCTCGTGGCGACGGGCATCCTCCTCGGCGCGGTCCTGCTCGTCATGGTCGGTGAGCAAGCCCAGGAGATGCAGCTCGTGCACTGGCTACCGCACACGCCGATTCATTGGCTCGCCCGCCACACGCCCGTCTGGATGGGGCTCTGGTTCTCCGTCTTCCCCACCATCGAGACGCTGGCTGCCCAGGCGCTGGCGGCCGTGTTCGTCGTCGGGTCCTACATCGCCGCCCGCCGCCACCTGCTGCGGTCACCGAGGTTGGGGGTCGCGTGACCAGACGCTTCGGTGGTGCAGGGGGTTAGGCCCGGCTTACGCCACCGGGGCCAGACGCTATTTGACGTAGAAGAGGAAGCCGAATTCGCCGGTGGCGCCACTTTTGACTCCGGCCGCAACGAGCGCCTGAGACCTCTTGTTGTAGAGCACCTCGACGCTAATCGCGAACCCACCGGCCGCTCGGATGGCCGCCTCGACTCCGCCAAACACCTGTGTGCCGGAGCCCGAAACGGGCGACCCGGTGTCGGTCGCGTTGGTTCCGGCACGAGTGTAGTTGACGCCTCCGCCGATGTACGGCCGGATGTCGACCGTGCGTGAGTCGTCTGGTTTGGTCAGCATCACGATCAGGGATGGCGCCGCCTCGATGCTGAACCCTCCGCCGCCGAAGGTCTGATTGAAGACCTCCGCGCGCGACAGGAGCAGCCTCATGTCGATGCCGACGTAGTTGCCGAACCAGCCGCGGAGGCCGAGACCCGTGCCGAGCGCGCCCGATCCGGCCATCGCGCCAAAGCCAAACGTGTGGGGCGCCGTCCCACCGGACGAGGAGCTCCCCTGCTCTTCGGGTACGAAGCTCACATGCCCGGCTGAGAACGCCTGGTCGACGACCGCCGCGGGCAGCGCCGGCCCCATCGATTGCGCGCCTCCGCCGACGAGCATCGTGGTCAGCAACAGCCACGGCGCGATGAGCATGGACTAGATTATCTCCATGTCCACGCTTCTTGTCTTGTCTGCCCTCCTCGGCGTCGGCCAGACGGCGAAAGCCGCCGGGCCGGTACTGCCCCTCGTGTACGTCACCACGAGCGATCAGGGGTCCGCGAATGACATCAAAGGCCGACAGGAATCGGTCAAGGATTTGCGCGCCGCCCTATCCGGCAAGAAGAAGCATTTCGTCCTCGTGGACCAGGCGGAGCGAGCCGACTTCGTCGTCGACGTCATCGAGCGCACGCTGACGGTTCCGAAGGTCGTGTTCGCACCGATGCAGCCTGGCGTCACGGGGCCCACGTCCACCGGTCCCTCGCGCGCCGTGCACCTCCGCGTGACGATCGTGCGGGGCGCCAGCGATCCGACCGAGTTCACCAACAAAGGCACGGCGATCGAATCGAGAGGCGGCTGGAACTCCGCGGCTGACGACATCGCAAAGCAACTCGACAAGTGGATTGTCGATCACACGAAGGCCAGCCTGCTCACCAAGCCCTTCGCGCCGTCGCCATTCGTCGACGGCGTCGCCGATGTGCCGCGGCTCCCGCCAGCGTGACGGGCTGCTCGTGTGCCGAGTCAGAGATTCGCGGTCGTATTCCGGGCGGGGCATCCCGGCCGGCGGCGTTGCTTCTCCCTCAAATACACTCAGTATTCTCGGTCGTCGCGCCTTGCCGGTCGGGCGCCGCGCTCCGGAATACTTCGGCGAATCTCTAACTCGGCACACTAGCGACGCGATCGCCGCCCCGCCGGAATTGCCGCGACGAGGCCCAGGGCGCACCCGACGAGCGCACCCATGGCCGACACGCGCAGGCGATCGGGACTCACGGGCCGATCGGGCACACGTGCAACGTCGATGAGCTTGAACGTCGTGCCGATTTGGCGCCTCGTGGCCTCGAGGGTCAGATCGGATGCCGCCTTCTCGGCCAGCAGAACCTTGTACTCATCCTGCAGCACCTGGTACTCGATGAGGACGGCTTGCGACGGCGCCCGCCCCGGGTGCCGCGCCCGGAACTCCTCGATCTGCTGCTCGCGATCGACAAGGCGCTGGCGCGCCTCTGCGCTCGCCACCGTGAGGAATTGAGACGTGTCATTCGAGACCGTCTCTTCATCTCTGGTGCTCTCGTCGATGAAGGCAATGGTCAGGCGCTCGGCGACCTCCTTCGCAACCTGCGGATCGGAAGCCATGTAGCTGACCCGGAACGTACGCCCATCCGCCGCCGCGCCTTGTCCAGGGGCGACGGCTTCAATCGTGATGTCGCGCCGCATCCGCGCGACGACGGTTTCGAGTGGTTCAGTGGAGCGTCCATGGTCGTAGATGTTCAACTGATTGAGGATCTCCTCGAGCCGCGTCCGAGTGAGGACCTGCAGCTGGATCCTTTGCAGCCGATCAGCAAACGACTCGGTGACGGGCGACCGCACATAGTCGTTCGGCAGCATCGGTGGCTCAACCATGATGGACGCATACGACACGTACCGCTTCGGCAGCATGGTCGACACGGCGAACGCGGCAACGGCGGCGAGCACTGTGGATCCGATGACCCAGCCACCGATACGCCGCCACCGGGCGCGCGGTGGAGAGGCGAGCGGACGGAGCGGGTCGGGCGCGGGGGTCTCGTTCGACATCGGCAGCTCCTCAGCCCCTCGGGGGGGTCGTGGGGAACCGATTATAGTGCGCAAGGATATGGACTTCTCGCGCGCTCTCTCCGCTGCCGTCATTGCTACCTTCGCCGCCGTCTTTGCTATCGGGGCTATCGGGGCTGTGGGGGCCGGGGTGACGACGCCGACCAGTCCGTCAGGCTGGCAGAGCGATCACGTCGACATCCACGTGGATACGCGCGTCAGGCGGGGTCCAGTCACCACCGCGTGGGCGTGGTTTGGCAACGACGAACCCAACTACGTCTATATGCCCGACGGGCAGGGGCTGCTCACGGAGCTGGCCGCCGCGAGCCCGGTGCCCATCCACTTCCGCACGCACAACCTGCTCACGACCGGCGATGGCACGGCCGCGCTCAAGTGGGGATCGACCAACGTCTACACCGAGGACGCGAACGGCCGGCCCGTGTATGACTGGGCGATCTTCGATCGCATCATCGACACGTATCTCTCCCGCGAGGTGAAACCCCTCGTGGAACTCGGCTTCATGCCGGAGGCTCTGTCGAGCCACGCTCAGCCGTACCGCCACTTCTGGAAGCCCGGCGACAACTACAACGACATCTACACCGGCTGGTCGTACCCGCCGACGGACTACGCGAAATGGGGCGAGCTCGTGTACCAGGTCGGCCGTCATGTCCTCGCGAAGTACGGCCAGCGCGAGGTCGACTCCTGGTGGTGGGAAGTGTGGAACGAGCCAGACATCGGGTACTGGCACGGCACGCCAGACGAGTTCATGAAGCTCTATGACTTTGCCGCCGACGGGCTCACGCGCGCGCTGCCGACGGCCAAGATCGGCGGCCCGGAAGTCAGCGGCCCCAACGGCGCGCGCACGCAAGCCATCCTCCGGAACTTCCTCGAGCACTGCCTGCACGGCACCAACTACGCGACCGGCCGCGTGGGCTCCCCTCTCGGTCTGGCGACCTTCCACGCCAAGGGCGCGCCCCAGGTAATGCCCGATGGTCATGTGCGAATGAACGTCGGCAGCCAGCTTCGCGCGATCGCCAACGGCTTCGCGGTCGTCTCGTCGTTTCCTGAACTGCGTCGCGTGCCGATCGTGATCGGCGAGTCCGATCCCGAGGGCTGCGCGGCCTGTCCGGTCCGCACGAATCCGGCGAACGCCTACCGCAACGGCACGATGTATTCGAGCTATACGGCCGAGCAACTCGTGCGCACGTTCGAGCTGTCCGACGCGCAAGGCGTGAACCTGATGGGCGCCGTGTCGTGGGCGTTCGAGTTCGAGGACCAGCCCTTTTTCGACGGCTTCCGCGACCTGGCGACAAACGGCGCCGACAAGCCGGTGCTCAACGTGTTCCGCATGCTCGGACGAATGACCGGCCATCGCGTCGCCGTCGACAGCACCGGAGCCTTGACACTCGACGCGGTGCGAGACCACAGCGTGCGGAACTTGCCAGACATCCCGGCCTTGGCCACCGTGGATGGCCACTCCGCCAGCGTGCTCGTCTGGAACTACCACGACGATGACCTGCCGGCGGCGAGCGCGACCATCACGCTCTCCGTCGACGGCCTCCCCGACGGTCGCGCGACGCTCACGCACTATCGCATCGACACCAATCACAGCAACGCGTACACCGTGTGGAAAGCCCAGGGCTCCCCCCAAGCGCCGACGTCGGCCGAGCGCGACGCGCTCATCACGGCCGGCCAACTGCAGACGCTCGGCGCCCCAGTACCTGTCATCGTCGCGCACGGTCGGGGCGTCGTCACGTTCACTTTGCCCCGACAAGCCGTCTCGCTGCTCCGGTTCGACTGGTAGCGCCGCCGTGAGGCTGGAAGCCCGGGAGGCTGGAACGCGACCGTGAGCGCTACAGGGTCAGTACTTGGACAGGGCCGCGATGAAGCTCTGGGCGATCGCGGGCACGGCGACGTCTCCGCGGACTATCTCCTTGTTGGAAATGTCCTTGCCGTAGAGCGCCTTGTTTTCCGTGCTGTCTTCGCTCAGGGTCGCGCCTTCGAGCGCAATGTCCGAAGGCGCCGCGCGATCTGGACCATGCGAGGATCTCGGCCGTGAGCGTGACGTCCGTTTGGGCGGAAGCAGCTTGCATTGGCGAATTGATGAATGACGTGGGTGACTGGGTGAATTGGGGGACGGACTCATCGGGACCGCCCGAGCGTAGCGGTCCAATTCTGCACCAGCGTCACTGACATGTTCACATCGCCGCCCTCGATCATCAGGCCGAGGAGACGCTGGAGATCCGGCGTCACGTCCGCCGCCTGCAGGCCCTTGGGCAGGTGGCCGATGGTTTTCGGCGGCGTCGTGGAGAACTCCGGCCCAGTCTGCACGTCGACCTGAAGCAACGCCGTCGAGTCGCTGTTCAACAGCAAAAGTTGCTTGCTGTCCTTCCGCCACCAGACACCGGCGGTCCCGCCGGTCGTGAGCCGGAACTTGCGTCCCGGCGTCGGGAAGGCCTGCACGTACGCCTCGGTGCGGCCGGTCTCGTCAGAGAGGTACGCCATCCACTGGCCGTCGGGTGAAATCTGGCCGAAGTTTTCATTCGCCGGCGACTGCGCGTAGACGAACGGTTTCGCATCGGCGCCTCCCATCGGCATGACCCACAAGTCCTGGTTGGTCGTCGGACTGAGGTCCGTATACACGACGTACCTGCCGTCGGGCGACCAGGATTGCGGTTGTTTGAACAGCGACGGCGATTGGTAGAGCACTTGTTCGCTGCCGGTGCCGTTCGAGGGCTTGACGAAGAGGGTCTCCGGTCCATTGCGGTCGCTCGAGAACACGACGCGCTCGCCGTCGGGTGACCAAGCGGCGAAGAAACTTACGCTCGATCCGGTAGTGAACCGCGTCGCGCCACCGCGCACGAGGTCGATCATCCACAAGTCGGCGACAGACGGAGAGATTCGCCGCTCCGCTACGGCCCGCCGGCCGTCCCGCGACAGGGCCACTTGCTCGTACTGCCCAGGCGGCACTTCGACCCGGCCGGTCTCGCGACCCGCTGCATCGAACCACACGAGGCCCGTGTTCACGGGAGGCGTCGCGAGATAGGCCAGGGCTCCTGTCGCTGACACACTCACGGCGTGGTTCGCAAACCACTGCGCCCCGACCCCTCCGGGCACATCCTCGAGCGGTTGGGGATCGCCCGACAACGTTCGACGCACGGGATCGAAGCGCTGGGCCACGAGTCCTCCCTTGCGGTCGAAGAGCAGATAGCCAGGCTCGGCATAGACCGGAGTGCCCTCCGCCTTCATCAGCCGGTCGGCCTTCGAGCCGCTGAGCGATCCAATGTAGACATCAAAGGTACCGCCCCGTGACGGCAATGCCGCGTACAGAAAATGATCGCCGTCCGGGAGAAACGTCGGGAAACGGTGACCGGTTTCGCCGCGGCTGGCATCAAGCGACGTCGCCGGCTCGGGCGTGCCGCCGCTTGCCGACACCCGCATCAACGGGCCGGCATTGGCGGGCGCGAATACCAGAACGTTGTTGGCCGCCCACGCGCCGCCTCGAGCGTCCTGCACGTCGCAGATCTCCTCGACCCGGCCGCCGTCCACTGAGACCGTCTTGAGCTTGTCTTTAGTAAAGAACCCGACCATTCGGCTGTCGGGCGACCAGAATGGCTGAATGGCGCCTTGGCCGCCGTCGACGGCGCGCGCGATCAGTGCGTCCACCCGGCGGATCCAGAGCTGCATCCCGTTGCCTTGCGCATCGCCCGTCGTGAACGCGACCATTCGCGCATCAGGCGAAATGGCCACGGAGGCGGCATCAGGAAAGAGCGTGCTGTTCGAGGCGGGAAGAATCGACGAGCGGCTGGCGAGCGCCGAAGCCGTTGGCCGCAGCGTCGAGCTCACGGTCCAGGTTGCGACGACGCCGATGAGCAGGCCTGCGGCTGCGACGAGCGCGACGCGCGACGCCGGCCAACCGCCAGGCGACGGGGCCGGCGTCCCGGGCCGCGCGCCGCCCGCGACAGCGTCCTCGAGATCGAACCGCGCGTCCCCAATCGCACTGAGCCGCTTTCGGGGATCCTTCTCGAGGCAGCGATGGAGCAACCGCACGACGGATGTTGGAAGGTTGGCCGGGAGCCGGCTCCAATCCGGCTCTTCCTTCATCACGGACGCCATGACCTCAGACGACGTCTCACCGCGAAAGAGCTGGTCGCCTGTGATCATCTCGAACAACACCACGCCAAACGCCCACACGTCGGCCCGGCGGTCAGCCGCCTTGCCCTTCGCCTGTTCCGGGGACATGTAGGCCGCGGTGCCGAGAATCATGCCCATCTCGGTGGCGCGCCCGGTCATGGTCGGCGACTGCATGGCGTCGGCGCTCGTCGGCAGCGCGGGATCGAGCGCCTTGGCGAGTCCGAAGTCCAGGACCTTCACGGTGCCATCGGTCCGCAGCTTCACGTTAGCGGGCTTCAGATCGCGGTGGACGACGCCTTGCTCATGCGCCGCCTCCAGCGCATCCGCGATCTGCGTGGCGATTGCGAGCGCCTCGGCGAGCGGGATCGGCCCTTGCTTGATGCGCTCGGCGAGCGTCGGCCCTTCGACGAGCTCAAGCACGAGGGCGAGTCCCCCCGGGCGGGTCTCCCCGGCCAGCGGAACAGACCCGACCCCTTCTATTCCATAGATCTGCGCGATGTTCGGATGATTGAGGGAGGCCAAGAGCTGCGCTTCGCGCTCGAACCGGGCGAGCCGATCGGGATCGCGCGCGAATAGTTCCGGGAGTACTTTCAGCGCGACATCGCGGCCCAGCTTGGTGTCCTTCGCGCGATAGACCTCGCCCATCCCGCCTGCGCCAAGAGGCCCGACGATTTCGTAGAGACCGAGCCGAGCGCCAGGTGCCAGGGCCATGGGGGCGCCCAAATCATAACGCCAGGTCCGCCGGGCGGTCGGTGTCGAGCACGGGGTCCGCATAGAATCAACGCACTCGATGCCTCTTGCACCCGGCACCCCAATCGGTCCTTACGAGATCCTCGCGCTCCTCGGCGCGGGCGGCATGGGCGAGGTCTACCGCGCCCGCGACACCCGGCTCAACCGTGACGTGGCGATCAAACTCCTTCCTGAGTCGTTCGCGAACGACGCGGAGCGCCTCGCCCGGTTCACACGAGAAGCCCAGACGCTGGCGGCGCTCAATCATCCGAACATCGCGGCGATATACGGGATCGAAGGGGACGGGTCTCTCTTGCCGCCGGGCGAGACGCGTCCCCGTCTTCATGCGTTGGTGATGGAGGTGGTCGAGGGCGAGGATCTGTCCGCGATCATCGCGCGCGGGCCGGTGCCCTTGTCCGATGCCCTAGCCATCGCGCGTCAAATCGCCGACGCCCTCGAAGCTGCGCACGAGCAAGGCATCGTCCATCGCGATCTGAAGCCAGCCAACATCAAGATCAAAGGCGCGCGGGGCCCCAGCCTCACGCGCCTGCCGGACGGCCGCCGCGAGCCGACGCTCGCGGCGTCCGATTTCGCTGGCTGTACCGTAAAGGTGTTGGACTTCGGTCTGGCGAAGGCACTCGATCCAGCCGGGTCCTCGGGCGCGGACGCGATGAACTCGCCGACCCTCACGGCCCGCGCCACGCAAATGGGGATGATCATCGGCACGGCCGCGTACATGGCCCCTGAGCAGGCGCGTGGCCGGTCCGTCGACCAGCGCGCCGACATCTGGGCGTTCGGCATCGTGCTGTTCGAGATGCTGACCGGCCAGCGCGCGTTCCCCGGCGATGACATCTCGGATGTGCTCGCCTCGGTGCTCAAGACCGAGCCGGACTGGCTGGCGTTACCCGCATCAACGCCGGCGCCGGTGCGGCGGCTCCTGCGCCGGTGCCTCGAGAAGGATCCGCGCAAGCGCCTGAGTTCGATTGGCGACGCCCGGCTCGAGCTCGACGAGCACGAACCGCCGACTGCGGCCATCACGCCGGCCACGCCCGTGGCTCGACCGTCGGTCGTTTCGCGCCTGTGGCCAGCGCTCGCCGGCGTCGTGGTCACGGCTGTCGTCGCCGCCCTCATCTGGCCCCGGTCGCATCCTGTTGGCCCTCCTGAGCTCGCACGACTATCCGTCCTCGCGCCCGCCGGCGCCGAGCTCTATCCCGATTCGGCCACCGTGGCCATCTCACCCGACGGCACCATGGTCGCGTTCGTCGTCGGCGCGGTAAGCCGGTCGGAAGCGCAACTCTGGGTCCGGTCGCTCAATTCGACCGCCGCGCGGCGGCTCGACGACGGCGACGGCGCCAACTTGGTCTTCTGGTCGCCCGACAGCCGCCGAATAGCCTTCTTTACCGCCACCAAGCTCAAGACCATCGCGGCGTCAGGCGGCCGGGCGGAAGTCCTGTGCGACGCGCCTGGCGGCCGGGGAGGCACTTGGAGTCCCTCGAACGTGATCGTTTATGCGCCCGACGCCGGCGGCCCGCTCTACCGCATCTCAGCGAGCGGCGGCGCGCCAACGCCGGTGACGACGATCGACGCCTCCCGCAAGCAGTACGGTCATCGCTTTCCGTCGTTCCTGCCCGACGGCACGCATTTTCTCTATGCGGCGCTTCCCGGACGGAACGGCACGTTCGACATCTTCGTGGGTTCGCTCGCCGGCGGGTCGCCGACGCTCGTCGGCGCGATGGAGAGCGCGCCCGTCTACGCCGATCCAGGCTGGCTGCTCTACGCCAGGCAGGGCGTGCTCGTCGCGCAGCCATTCGACGCCGCGGCGTTGAAACTCACCGGGGAGCCGACGTCGCTCGACGACGAACCGTCCGCCATCATGGATCCGGCACTGTCCTTCACGGCCGGCCGACCGACGTCCATCTCGCAGACGGGCACGCTCGCCTATTACTCGGCGCCGTCGATCAACACCACCGCCGAATGGTATGACGCCATCGGCCGGAAGACCGGCACGCTCACGCTCCCGGCCGGCCACTACGAAAGCCTCTCGATTTCGCCCGACGGGACGCACGCCGTGATGGTCCGGTCGACGTCACCGTCGGAGTCCACCTTGTGGCTTGCGGACCTCAGTCGAGGCAGCGCGTCGCCGCTGTCATCGGGTCCAGGCCGAAACGACGGCCCGGTTTGGTCACCCGACGGCACGAGGGTCGTGTTCTCGGCCGACCGCGAGGGCCCGGAGAATCTGTTCATCAAGACCGTGGCGGATGCCGCCCCCGAGCAGCCGTTCTTCCGCTCGGACGCGCCCTTCAAGGGCCCGACGGACTGGTCGCCCGACGGCCAGTGGATCGTCGTCACCGAACTCGATCCGGTGACCGCCCAGAACGTGTGGCTGCTGCCGGCCGCGGGCGGCGCGCTCAAGCCCTTTGTCACCGGCCCCACCATCGACACCGGCGGCCGTGTCTCGCCCGACAGTCGTTGGCTCACGTACATCTCGAACGACACGGGCCGGTTCCAACTGTTCGTGCAGTCGTACCCCGTGCCCGGTCACAAAGTGCAAGTGTCTCAATCGGGCGCGGCTACCGGCTGGTGGACGCGCGACGGGCGGCAGCTCGTGTTCCTGGGCGATGACCTTCGCGGCCTCTGGCGGGTCGCTGTGGAGCCGGGGCCGGGCGGGGGGCTCACCGTCGGCACCCCCGTGCAGATGGCGGAGCTCCCGCCCAACATCCTCGCCGTCGATGCGATGCCCGACCGGCAGCGCTTCCTGGCGCTCGCGCCGGAGCGCACCGGCACGGGCTCGATTACCGTCGTGCAGAACTGGCGCGCGGCGCTCGACAAGCGGTAACAGTCACCAGATGCGCGTGCGCTGGTCGGGCGGGAGGAAGTACTTCCCGCTCGTCACATTGAAGGCGGCGTACCACGCGTCCACGTTCCGGAGCGGTCCAATCACCCGGAACCTGTCCGGTGTGTGGGGGTCGGCGGCCATCTGACTCCGCATGGCGTCGTCGCGCTGTTTGGCTCGCCAGGCCTGACCGAACGCGAGAAAGAAACGCTGGTCTCCCGTGAACCCGTCCTTCACCGGCGGCGTCGCACCGTGGAGCGACGTGTGGTAGGCGTCGAGTGAGACGAGCACACCCGCCATGTCCGCGATGTTCTCGCCCATCGTCAGCTGCCCGTTCACGTGCATGCCGGGTACGGGCTCGTAGCTATCGTACTGGGCACCAAACCCCTTGGCCTGCGCCGTGAAGCGATCGGCATCGGCCTTCGTCCACCAATCGCGGACAGCGCCGGTCGCATCGATCTTGCGGCCCTGGTCGTCGAACCCGTGACTGATCTCATGGCCGATGATGGCGCCGATCGCGCCGTAGTTCACGGCGGGATCGGCGGTGGGATCAAAGAACGGGGGCTGCAGAATCCCCGCCGGAAACACGATCTTGTTCTCAAGCCCACCGTTGTAAGCGTCGACCGTCTGCGGCGTCATCACCCACTTCTTGTGGTCCACGGGTTTGTCGAGATCAGCGAGCTGGTACTCCCACTCGAATCGATTCGATCGCTGGACGTTGCCGTAGAGATCGGCCACGTCGATCCGGAGTTTCGAGTAGTCGCGCCACTTGTCCGGATAGCCGACCATGACGTCCATCTTCGACAGCTTCTCGAGGGCGGCCTTCTTCGTGTCCGCGCTCATCCAATCGCTGTTCTGGATCCGCGCAGCCATCGCCGTCTTCAAGTTGGCCACGAGATCGTTCATCATCGCCTTCGAGGACGCCGGGAAGTACTTGTCGACGTAGGCGTGTCCGAGCAGCTCGCCAAGCGTCGTGTCGATGAGGCTGGCTCCGCGTTTCCATCGGGGCCTCAGTTCGGACACGCCGCTCACCGTCTTCGTGAACGCGAACCGGCTGTCGACAAAGCGTTTGGAGAGGTAGGGCGACGCCTGATCGGCGACGTGGAAGGTTTCCCATGCCTTCAGCGTGGCGAGCGGCGTCTGAGCGTACAGCGCCGCGAGGTCGCGGATAGCCGTCTTCTCGTTGACGATCGCGCGATCGCGCTTCGCGATCTGGGACGCGGTGAGGTACGCACTCCAGTCGAGGCCAGGAGCGTAGGCCTGCAGCTCGGCGACGCTCATCGGGTTGTTGATCTTGTCGATGTCGCGACGGTCGGCCGCGGGCCAGCTGACTTTGGCGACCGCCGTTTCGAACGCAAGCACCGCATCGGCGGTCCTCGCCGGATCGGGGTACCCGACCAACGTGAACGTGCGCTCGATGTAGGCGCGATAGGCGTCCAGTTGCGGTTTGAAGGTCGCCGACAGGTAGTAGTCGCGGTCGGGCAGGCCGAGGCCGGCCTGACCCAGCCAGAGCCCGTTCATGGACGGCTTGGCCGGATCGGACGTCACGCCCGGTCCGAACAGGCCGATGCCGAAGGCGGCGTTCGTCTCGCCCATGTACTTCGTGAACGCGGCCGTGTCGGGGATCGCCGCCACGCGCTTGAGATCAGCCTCGAGCGGCTTGTCGTCGAGCTTTTCCACCGCCGCTTCATTCATGAAGCTTTGGTACATGCCTCCCAGTTGACTCGTCGCGGGCGCGTTCTCGATGATCGCGCGGATCTCCTCCTGCGACAGGTTGAACACGTCATACGCGACGCCGGCCGACGCCTGATCGGCGGGAATCTCGGTCTTCGCCTCCCACGTCCCGTTGACGTAGCGATCGAAGTCGTCGCCAGGATTGACAGTGCGATCCATGGCCGTGAGATCCACACCCCACGTCCCGAAGTGCCGCGCCGCCGGCGGCGCCGACGGTGCTTGCGGAGAGGCCAGGAGGCCGGTACGCCGCGTCACCTGAGGCGTCACGACGACGGCGCTGATTGTGAACGCGGTCACGCTGAGAGCGAATGAGAGTGATGGGTGCTTCACAAGGATCATGATAGCGGAGGCTCCAGAGATTGAGTGCCTTCGAAGGCTGGGAGGCTGGACGGCGGGAAGCGTGGGAGGCTGAGAGGCGGCCGTCCGGAGCGACCGGAACCGGTCAGTAAGACGTGTATAGTCCTCTCCCGAGATGGGTCTCATCGGTCTCTTTTATCCTTGGGGACTCATCCTGCAGGCGATCGCCGTCTTCCATTTCGTCCGCCGACGTCCGGACGGGTATTGGATCTGGATCATCCTTATTGGCGGCGGCCTCGGCGCAATGGCCTACATCGTCGCGGAAATGATTCCGGATGCGGCGCTCCTGCGCGGATCTCTCGCCGGCTTCTCCCGCCGCCGACGAATCGGCGAGCTCGAGGGCATCATTCAGGTCAACCCCGCGATCGGCAACCGCGAGGAGCTGGCCGACCTGTATCTCGAGGAGCACAAGTACGCGGAGGCGCGGCGGCTGTACGATGAGGTGATCAAGGCGCAGCCGGACGACATCGACCCGTACTATCGGCGTGGCCTGGCGGCACTGGCCATGGCGGACGCCCAGGCGGCGCTTGGCGATCTGGAACGGGTCGTCTCGAAGGACCCGAAGTACGACTTCCATCGCGCGATGGGCCTGCTCGGACAGGCCCAGGGTCTGGCCGGGCAACCGGCAAAGGCCGACCAGTCGTTTCAGGCCGCGATCGCGATGACGACCCTGTCCGAGACGTACTTCAACTACGCGTCGTTTCTCTCGAGCCAACACCGCACGACCGAAGCTCGCGAGTTCGCGCGGCGGATTCTGGACAAGAAACCGACGATGCCTCGGTACTTGCGCCGACGGGAGCGGCCCTGGTTCCGGAAGGCGCAAGCGCTGCTCAATCGGTTGCCGCCCTGAGCGGTCAAGGGCGTCAAGGCTGGGGGGCTGGAAGGCTGGAAGGAAGGGACGAATCGATGCCTGACGACATTGGATTCATCGGACTTGGCGTGATGGGTCGGCCGATGGCCCAGCATCTGCTCTCCCACGGCCACCGACTGGTCGTGCACAGCCGCAGTCGACCGTCGGTCGACGCACTCGTCGGCGCGGGCGCGAAGGTCGCCAAGACTCCGGCTGAAGTGGCCCAACGGTCGACCATCGTCATCACGATGCTGCCGGACACACCGGACGTGACGTTCGTGCTCTCCGGGCCTGACGGCGTCGCGCGCGGCCTCACGCGCGGCTCGATTGTCATCGACATGAGCAGCATTTCACCGGTCGAGACGAAAAGGCTGGCGTCGGTCATCGCCTCCAGGGACGCGACGATGCTCGACGCGCCGGTCAGCGGCGGGGAGATCGGCGCCAAGAACGCGTCGCTCTCGATCATGGTCGGCGGCGATCCGGCGGCGTTCGCGCGGGCGCGGCCCATCCTCGCTTGCATGGGCGCCCCGGAGCGCATTGTCCATATCGGGGCCGAACCGGGGTCGGGTCAGATTTGCAAAGCCTGCAATCAGATTGCGATTGGGGGCGCGCTCGCGGGCGTCAGCGAAGCGCTCGCCATGGCCCGCAAGTCAGGCGTCGATCCGGCGCTCGTGCGGCAGGCCCTGCTCGGGGGATTTGCGGCGAGCCGCGTGCTCGAGGTGCACGGCGAGCGGATCTTGTCGAGCAACTACGTGCCCGGGTTCAGGACGAGGCTGTATCAAAAGGACCTGCGGATCGCGAACGAGACCGCCGCCGAGCACGGCGTCGCGATTCCCGTGACGGCGCTCGTGACTCAACTCGTGAACGCGCTTGTCGCGGCGGGTGGAGCGGACCTGGACTACTCGGCGATCGGGACGGTCCTCATGGAGCTGGCGCGCGTTCAGGCTTGAAGGCGTGGGGACATGGAAGGCTGGAAGGCTGATGGAGAGCATAGAGCGTCTGCATTCTACGGGGGCGACCTCAAGTCGCCGGGATCACGATTCGGGTAGGGGGCGACGACCGTTTCGTGAGTCGCGGCCCTGGCAGTAGACTCCCGCCACGTCACGATTCGATTACACTCTCCCTGGCATACCCCTTGCTCCCCTGGAGGGTCGGTTTGCATGGATTCACACGACGGGCGCGGGGGTGATCTGCGTCGAAGCCGCCGGCTGGATATCGGCGCGTTGGTCGCCGGCGAGCTCATGCCTTCCGGCGAGCCGATCAAGATCCGCGATATCGGCTTCGGTGGCTTTGCGATAGAAACCATCTTCCCCGTGGAGGTGGGGTCGATCCTCGACTTCCGGGTCACCTCGAAGAGCGGGTCGGCGTTCATCCTGCGGGCCTGGGTGGTCCATACCCGGGAGGTCTTCAGCCCGCTGGGCTCGGTCGTCCACGTGAGCGGACTGGAGTTCGCCGACAATCAGACGCCACAGGAGGAGCGGGCCGAGGTCCTCATCGACAAGGTCAACTGGATCCTCTCCTTCTACGACGAGGCGTCGCGCGACTCCGCCGCGCGCTCCGAACCTGATGTTCCAGATGTTCCAGATGTTCCAGCTGCGTCCAACCGGACTCGGCCGCGACCTCGCGCCGGGAAGGCCCCTTAAGCCGGCTCAGACACGGCCCCAACGTTTCTTGTAACCGGACTCCGAATTCTGGTCGCTCGGAGGGCCCCGGAAGACGGCGTGGTGCCTCACCGGGAAATAGTGTGAACGGCCTCGGGTCGCGAGCACCAGAATTCGTCGCGGTACATCTCTTGCTCCTGCCTTTTCAGCCATGTCTGACTCGAGGGTCATGAGAGGCCTCTTTTCGGCCGATATCGACGAGGCCGACGGGGAGGCCCGCGCCCTCGAGAGCTCCACCCAGGGAGGGGTCTGGAAGCGGCTTCAGGTGGCATTCAGCGACGCAAGAGCGAGCCGCGCACCCACTCCAGAAGAAGCGGCTGACGCCGAGGCGCGTGAGCTCCT
>Ga0070732_10000337_pt1 | contig 31597 bp, 30 predicted proteins | sample Coa_R1_5_FD_66449 | JGI IMG/M metagenome (GOLD analysis project Ga0070732, IMG submission 66449) | Surface soil microbial communities from Centralia Pennsylvania, which are recovering from an underground coalmine fire - Coalmine... | ecosystem: Environmental > Terrestrial > Soil > Unclassified ... | reverse complement strand
CCCTGGTGCGGTGGTGAATCTCGAGCCGGCTCTCAGGGCCGGCGACGCTCTCGGCGGTCACCTGGTCTCCGGCCACGTCGACGGGGTGGGCGAGGTGCTGGCGCGCAGCGAGGATGCGCGCTCGCGCCGCCTCACGCTCGGCTTGCCCGCGGCGCTCGCGCGCTTCGTCGCGCCCAAGGGCTCGATCGCGGTGGACGGGGTGAGCCTGACCGTCAATGAAGTCGGTGCCTCGAGCTTCGGCGTCAACATAATCCCGCACACCCAGACCGCGACTACGCTCGGGGCGCTGGCGAGCGGGGCGCGCGTCAACCTCGAGGTTGACCTGGTGGCGCGCTACCTGGCACGGCTCCTCGCCGTGCCGGAACGCTGAAAATCGGGACTTGCGGACAGTAACTTAGGTTGTTCTACCCATATGGGGCACCTGGAGCCGCGACTAGACTGCAGCCAATGACGGCATCCCTCCACCTGCGGACCCGACGACGCCTCGCGCTGCTGGTGGCGTGCGCACTCCTGGTGCGCGGCCTGATCCCGGAAGGGTTCATGCCGGTCTCCGGTGCGGGCGGTCTGAGCGTTGAGCTGTGCCCGGCCGGCGGAGTCATGCCTCCGGCCATGGCGACGCATGATGCTCACCGCGCCCAGGCCGGTCATGCCGGCCACCGCGTGCCCCATCCGGGTGCTCCGCACCCGAGCTGTGTCTTTAGCAGCGGGGCGAGCGTCGCCTTTTCTGCCGCGCTTTCTGTACCGATTCCCGCCGCACCGATCATTGCCCGTTTCAGCGCGCCTGCCGGTGCGCGTCACCACGTCCCCGCCATCCTGCGCGCGCAATCTTCCCGAGGGCCGCCCTCCCTGGCCTGAATCCGTGAGCTCGGCGGCGCAGCCGCTGCGCCGCCTGCGATCTGTTCGCGTCCGCCCGTCCCCCGGTGCGTTGCCCGTGTTGGCCGCCGGCGAGCGCCAGTCGAGGGAACAATAAAATGATTGTTGGTTTTTTGCGGGCTCAGGGCGCCTCACCGGGACGCCTTGGGTGCGCATCAGTCGTGGTCTCAGCCCTTCTGGCCACCTTGGCTACCGGGCAAGCGGTGGCCTGCGCCACCTGCGGCTGCACGCTCAGCGCCGATGCCGCCATGGGCTACTCGGCGTTGCCGGGCTGGCGCCTGAGCCTCGAGTACGACTACCTCAACCAGGACGAGCTGCGCAGCGGCACGCATTCGGTTGCGGGCGTTCCCGACGGCAGCGAACTCGAGCACGACACGCTGAATCGCTATGTCACCGGGGCGTTGAGCTACACGCCCAACTCCGCCTGGAACGTCACGCTGCTGGTGCCTTACGTCATCCGCGATCATTCGACCTACGGCGACTTCGACTCGACCCAGCCGCTGCCGCCGCTCAGTTATTCGCGCAGCTCGAGCATCGGCGACGTCAAGGTAGTCGGCAGCTATCAGGGCTGGCTGCCGACCCGCAACCTGGGCGTGCAGCTCGGCGTAAAGCTGCCCACCGGCCGCTACGGCACGGCGGTGGATTTCAATGCCGGTCCGAATGCGGGCACACCGCTCGATGCCAGCCTGCAGCCCGGCACCGGCAGCACCGACCTCATCGTGGGCGCCTACTACTACCGAGCAGTGAGCCAGAACTTCGACGCGTTCTTCAACGCGCAGTTCCAGAGCGCGCTCCGCCATCACATGGACCAGCCAGGCAACGACTACCGACCGGGCAATTCCACCACCGTAAGTGCCGGGCTGCGCTATGAGACCAGCCCGCGCTGGGTTCCGCAGGTGCAGCTGAACCTGCTGCACAAGTCCCCCGACCAGGGCGCACTCGCCGATGTGCAGAGCACCGCCGGCATCGTCGCCTACCTGAGCCCGGGCATCACCGTGCAGGCGGCGCGCGGCCTGCAGCTGTTTGGCTTCGTGCAGGTGCCGGTGTACAGCAACCTCTACGGCATCCAGCTGTTTCCGCGCTTCACCGCGAGCGTAGGGGTCAGCTATGCCCTGTGATCCCGCAGCGCAGATGGCAGCCACGCGCCGCACCTTCCTCGGGGGCCTCGCCGCGTGCATGGCCGGCGCTGCTCTGCGGCCGCCATCCGCCGCGGCGCGCGGCCTGCACACCGGCGAGGCGGCGCCCCCCGCCACGCTCGTCACGCTGGACGGCACGCACATCTCCACCGCCGAGCTGCGCGGCGAGGTCGTGATCCTCACTTTCTGGGCCACCTGGTGCACGCCGTGCCGCACCGAGCTGCCGCTGCTGTCGGACTACCTGGCCGAGCACGGCCGGGACGGGCTGCGCATCCTGGGGTTCAGCCTCGACACCGCGGAGCAGCTGCCCGAGGTGCATCGCATCGCGCAGTCCCTGCGCTTCCCGGTCGGATTGCTGCGCGACTCTAGCGCGGCGGGCTACGGTCGCATCTGGCGTCTGCCGGTCAGTTTCACCATCGACCGCACCGGGGTGCTGGTCGACGATGGCTGGAAGGACAAGCAGCCGTCGTGGACGCAGGAACGCCTGCAGCGGGTCGTGACGCCGCTGCTGGCACGGCCCGCCTGAAGGTGTTCCGCGGCAGCCACGGCCAACTACAATGACCGGCCATGCGGAGCCCATCCCTGCCACGACGGCGCCGCGCGCTCGCGCTGCACGGCGCAGCCGCGGCCATGCTGCTCACCGCCGCGCCCGGGACTGCCGCGGACGGGGCGAGCATCGGCCAGCCAGCCCCCGCACTGGTCGTGCCGCAGCTCGATGGCAAGACCTTCGACCTCGCCAGGGAGCGCGGCAAGGTGGTGATCGTCAACTTCTGGGCGACATGGTGCTCGCCGTGCCGTGCCGAGATGCCGCTGCTCGACTCCTTTTATCAGCGCTACCGTGCGCGCGGCCTGGTGTTGATCGGCGTGAGCGTCGATGACGCCCAGGATCGCGCCGAAGTGGCGCGCGTCATGCAGCAACACAGTTATCCGGCGGCGCTGGCGGCGAGCGCCCAGGCCAACGGCTTCGGAGCGCCGCTCGCAGTCCCGATGACCTGGATCATCGATCGCACCGGCACCGTGCGCGCGCGGCTGCTGGCCGGCAACGCCGTTACCGAACAGACCCTGACGCAGGTGGTGGTGCCGCTGTTGCCACCGGCCGCGCCGAAATAGGGGCCCGCTCCCACGCGCGGCGGGCGCAGCGAGGCCTCGGGTATACTGGCGTGCCCAACCAGCCGCACGCACGCCATGTCCAAGATCGTTCCCATACCCGGCAAGGGCGCCGCTCCGGGGCCGGCTCCCGAGCTCAGTTCGGTCGCGGAGATCGTTGCCGAGCTGCGTGCCGGGCGCATGGTCGTGATCATGGACGATGAGGATCGCGAGAATGAGGGCGACCTCATCATGGCGGCCGAGCACGCCACGCCGGAGAGCGTGGCGTTCATGATCCGCCATACCAGCGGCATCATCTGCGTCCCCATGCCGGAGGAGCAGCTCAACCGCCTCGAGCTGCCGCAGATGGTGCCCGTCAACAGCGAGTCGCATCGCACGGCCTTCACGGTTTCGGTGGACCTGCGCGCCGGCACTACCACCGGCGTGTCTTCCGCCGACCGCGCCGCCACCATCCGCGCGCTGGCCGAACCGGCCTCGGCAGCGGGCGACTTTGCCCGCCCCGGCCATATCTTTCCGCTGCGCTCGCGGCGCGGCGGCGTGCTGGTGCGCGCCGGCCACACCGAGGCGGCGGTCGACCTGTGCAAGCTCGCCGGGCTGAAGCCGGCCGGCGTGCTGTGCGAGGTGATGAACGACGACGGCAGCATGGCGCGCCGCCCGCAGCTGCAGGAGTTCGCGCGGCGTTACGGGCTCAAGGTGGGCACGATCGCCGACCTGATCCGCCATCGGCTGCGGACCGAGCGCTCGGTGCAGCGCATCTCCGAGCAGAGCGTGCAGACCGAGCTCGGCGAGTTCCGCCTGTACGCCTACCAGGACGACGTGAGCCTCGAGGTGCACCTGGCGCTCGCGCACGGCCGGCTCGACGGACGGGAAGTGCCGCTGGTGCGCGTGCACCTCACCGACACGCTGCGCGATCTGCTCGGCCTGCACGGCGTGGCGCGGGCCTGGACGCTGCGCGCGGCGATGCAGCGCATCGTCGACGCCGGCCACGGCGTGATCGTGGTGCTGCGCCACAAGGAATCGCCGCGCGAGCTGGCCGACGCGGTGCGCTACTTCGCCACTCCCGACCCGGCGCAGGCCGAGGGCGACAGCCACGGCGAGGGCGGGGTACTGCGCACCTTCGGCATCGGGGCGCAGATCCTCAAGGACCTCGGCGTGCGGCGCATGCGGGTGCTGTCGGCGCCCAAGCAGATGCACGGCATCTCCGCCTTCGGGCTCGAGATCGAGGGTTACGTCGGGGAAGAGGTGTGAGTGCGCCGCGACTCATCGAGGGCGAGCCCGCCGCCGCCGGCCGCCGCATCGTCATTGCGGCCGCGCGCTTCAATGACCTGATCGTCGCCAGCCTGATTGCGGGGGCGCAGCGTGCCTGGGCGGAGCGCGGCGGCGCCGCCGCCGAGCTCACCGTGGTGCGCGTGCCCGGCGCCTTCGAGCTGCCGCTCATCGCCAAGAGGCTCGCCGCCAGCGGACGCTATGACGCCGTGGTGGCGCTCGGCTGCGTGATCCGCGGCGACACGCCGCACTTCGAGTATGTGGCCGGCGAGGCGGCGCGCGGCCTGCAGCGCGCCAGTCTCGACACCGGTGTACCGATCGCCTTCGGCGTACTGACCGTCGAGACGCTCGAGCAGGCGCTGGAGCGCGCCGGTACCGGTGCGGACAACAAGGGCGCCGAAGCGCTCGAATGCGCGCTCGAGATGGCGGCGCTCGTGGCGCGGCTGTGAAGGCGCGCGCCGGCAGCGCCGCTCCGCGCGAGCGCGAGTACAGCGGCGCGCGCAGCGTGGCGCGCAAGCTCGCGCTGCAGGCCCTGTACCGCTGGCAGCTGAATGCCGGCCCGTGGCAGGACCTGGTACAGGAGTTCGGCGCCTCCGAGGACATGCCGCGCGCCGACGCCGAGTATTTCCGCGTCCTGGTCGAGGGCGTATGGCACGCGCGCGCCGAGCTCGATGCACGGCTGGCCACGCTCGCCGACCGTGAGCCGCGACTGCTCGATCCGATCGAGCACGCGGCGCTGCTCATCGGGCTGTTCGAGCTCAGCGCGCGCGGCGATGTGCCGCACCGCGTCGTCATCAGCGAGGCGGTGTCGCTCGCCAAGCGCTTCGGCGCCACCGATGGCCACAAGTTCGTGAACGCCGTGCTGGATCGCGCCGCGCGCGAGCTGCGGCCCGGCGAGCACTGACGCCACGGGGCGCACGTGGCGCTCACTGAATTTGCACTCATCGACCGCTACTTCCGCAGCTGCGGCGCGACCCGCGGCGACGTGCGCCTCGGCGTTGGCGACGATGCGGCGCTGCTGGCGCCGGCGGCCGGACAGGAGCTGGTGGCGGCGACGGACACGCTGGTGGCGGGCGTGCACTACCCCGAGCCGGCCGACCCGGCTTCCCTCGGGCACCGCGCCCTCGCTGTTAACTTAAGTGACCTCGCAGCCATGGGTGCGCGCCCGGCCTGGGCGCTGCTGGCGCTCACCCTGCCGCAGGCCGAGCCCGCATGGCTGGCGCAGTTCGCCGCAGGCCTCGGCGAGCTGGCGCGGGCGCACGACGTGGCGCTGGTGGGCGGTGACACTACCCGCGGCCCGCTGTGCGTCACCGTGACCCTGCTCGGCCACGTGCCGGGCGGCAGCGCGCTGCGGCGCGCGGGCGCCGCCCCGGGCGACGTGCTGTTCGTGTCGGGGACGCCGGGGGATGCGGCCGCGGGACTCGCGCTGGAGCAGGGACGGCTCGCCGCCGCGCCCGAGGCCAGCGCCTACCTGCGCGAGCGTTTCCTGCGCCCGCAGCCGCGCCTGGCGCTCGGCGAACGGCTGCGCGGCTATGCCAGCGCCTGCATCGATGTCTCCGACGGCCTGCTGGCGGATGCCGGCAAGCTGGCCGCGGCGAGCGGTGCGGGCGTCGAGCTCGACTGGGCGGCGCTGCCCCTGTCGGAATCACTGCGCGCCGCACTCGGCGCGGAGCGCGCGGGTGAGCTCGCGCTCACCGGCGGCGACGACTACGAGCTGTGCTTCGCGGTGCACCCCGATCGCGTGGCGAGCCTCGCCGCAGAGCTGCCGCCGCAGCGTTGGGGCTACACGCGCATCGGCACGCTGCGTGCCGCACCAGGCGCGGTCGTGCAGCGCGAGGGTACTGTGATGGAGTTCTCGCATTCCGGATACGAGCACTTTGCCTGAGCGCAGCCGGCCGGGTTGCGCCGCCGCGCCCGGGCGCGTGAGGGATGCATCACAGTCACCCGAGCGGGCGACCCCGTATCCTGACGCGCCGTTTCGATTAGCGACGCGCCATGTCATTACCGGCCTCAAGAACCGTACCGCCCGCCAAGCCCGGGGCACGCATGCCCGACAAGATCGGCAAGTACGTGGTGGTGCGCGAAGTGGGCCGCGGCAGTACCGGTGTCGTCTACCTGTCCCACGACGCGTATTACGGCCGCGACGTCGCCATCAAGGTCTACAACATGGACACCGGCGGCGACGAGGAGCGTGCGCGCATCGCCCGCAAGATGTTCCTGTCGGAAGCGCACCTGGTGGGCATGCTGCAGCATCCGCACATCCTGCCGATCTACGACGCCGGCGAGGAGAACGGGCACTGCTACATCGTCACCGAGCACGTGCACGGCGCGCGCACCCTGGCGGCCTACTGCCGCCCCGACAACCTGCTGCGCATCGATGACGTGGTGGAAATCATGTTCAAGTGCGCCAAGGCGCTGCACTACGCGCACTCGCGCGGCGTGATCCACCGCGACATCAAGCCCTCCAATATCATGCTCACGCAGGACAGCGACGTGCGCATCATCGATTTCGGCATCGCGCTGGTGTCGGACTCGGACATCTCGCGCATCGAGGGCATCGCCGGCAGTCCCTCGTACATGTCCCCCGAGCAGGTGCAGAGCCTCGAGCTCACCAACCGCTCGGACCTGTATTCGCTCGGCGCGGTGATGTATGAGCTGCTGACCGGCGCGCGCCCGTTCCGCGCCGGCAACCTGCAGAAGCTGCTGCACCAGATCGTGTACGCGACGCCGCCGCCGATCCACACCCTGCGCAAGGACATTCCCGAGGAAATCGAGATGGTGGTGGCCAGCGCGCTGCAGAAGGACCCGGAGAAGCGCTGCAAGAGCGGGCTGGACTTCGCCGCCGAGCTCACGCGCGTGCACGCGCGGCTGCGCGAGGCCAACTCGCGCATCGACCGCCAGGAGCAGTTCGGCGTGCTGCGCCGGCTCAAGTTCTTCCACGAGTTCAGCCATGCCGAGATCTGGGAAGTGCTGCGCGCCAGCAGCTGGCAGGACTACGCGGGCGGCGAGGAGATCGTCAAGGAAGGCGAGATGGACGACCGCTTCTACATTCTGGTGAGCGGCGGCTGCGTGGTGGAGCGTCACGGGCAGCGCATCGGTGCGCTCGACACCGGTGACTGCTTCGGCGAGGCCAGCTACGTGCCCGGCGCCAAGCGCACGGCCACCATCCGCGCCGGCGGCGCGGTGACGGTGCTCAAGGTGAGCTCGACGCTGCTCGAGCAGGTATCCGCCTCCTGCCAGCTGCGCTTCAATCGCGTGTTCCTCAGCTCGCTGATCGCGCGCCTGCAGAGCGCCGAGCGCAAGGGCACCGCCTCCGCCGCCTCCTAAGACCGCGGCTCTTGCGCGGCAGCGCGGGCGGCTCCTACCCTGTCGCCCCGTGCACGTACTGCTCATCGAGGATGACACCGAGGCCGCGCGCTTCCTGGTCAAGGGATTGCGCGAGAGCGGCTATGCGGTCGATCATGCCGCCGACGGCCGCGACGGCCTGTTCCGCGCCACCGAGGGCCACTTCGATCTCATCGTCACCGACCGCATGCTGCCGCAGCTCGATGGGCTGACGGTCATCGAGCAGCTGCGCGCCAAGGGCATCGGCACCCCGGTGCTGGTGCTGTCCGCGCTCGGCAGCGTCGACGACCGCATCAAGGGGCTCAAGGCCGGCGGCGACGACTACCTCACCAAGCCGTTTGCATTCGCCGAGCTGCTGGCGCGCATCGAGGCGCTGCTGCGCCGCCGCCCCAACACCCCGCACACCACGCGCCTGAAAGTCGAGGACCTGGAGTTCGACCTGCTGGCGCGCCGCGTCACGCGCGCCGGCCGCGAGGTCGAGCTCACCGCGCGCGAGCTGAAGCTGCTCGAGTTCCTCATGCGCCGGGCGGGGCAGGTCGTGACCCGCACCATGCTGCTCGAGGGGGTGTGGGACCTGCACTTCGACCCGCAGAGCAATCTCATCGACGTGCACATCAGCCGCCTGCGCCAGGCGATCGACCGCGGCACCGATCATCCCCTGATCCATACCGTGCGCGGCTCGGGATACGTGCTGCGCAGCGACCTCTGAGCCGGCGTGCGCCTCGCCCTGTTCAACACCACCGCCTTCCGCCTCTCGGTCGGCTACACCCTGCTGGTGACGCTCGCAGTGGGGGTCACCCTCGGCAGCGCCTATCTGCTCACCGAGAGCCTGATCACCGACGAGGTCGACCTGATCATCGACACCGAGCTCAAGAGCCTGGAAGACAAGTTCGCGCGCGCCGGCGTGCCAGGCGTGACCGACGAGATCAACCTGCGCATCGACAGCTGGGGTCGCATCGGCGCGGTCTACATGCTCGCCGACGCCAACTACGAGCGCATCTCCGGCAACGTCACAACCTGGCCGTTCGACGGCATGCCGACCGAGCCGCGGCCGGAGTTCGAGATCGCCACCATCGAGCCGGGCCGGCGCGCCGTGCACCCGGTGCGCGCCGCGGTGCGCACCCTCCCCGGGGGCGACCTGCTGCTGGTCGGCACCGACATCTCGCAGGGGCGACGCTTCGCCGAGAAGTTCCGCTTCGCCACCCTGTGGGGCATCGGCTTGTCGACCCTGGCCGCGGCACTGGCGGGCTTCTGGTTCAGTTTCCGTCTGGCGCGGCGCGTCGGCGAGGCGGCCAGCACCTGCGAGGCGATCATGGCGGGCGCGCCCGGGCGGCGCCTGCCGGTGGCGGGCGCCCACGACGAGTTCGACTCACTCGCCATATCGGTCAACCGCGTGCTCGACCGGCTCGAGGAGCAGGCCGGGACGCTGCGCGCCACTTTCGACAGCGCCGCCCACGACCTGCGCGCGCCGCTGCACCGCCTGCGCACGCGCATGGATGCGTTACTGCTGCGCTCCCCGCCGCTCGAGCCGGCAGTGCACGAGTCGGTGGACTCGGCGCTGCGCGAGGTTGACCACCTGCAGCGCACGCTCGCGACGCTGCTGCAGATCGCGCTCGCCCAGTCGGGTGCGCCGCTGGCGGCGCCGGCCGCGGTGGACGTCGGCGAGCTGGCGGCCGAGCTCGTCGACCTGTTCGAGCCGGCCGCGGGCGACAAGGGACTGAGGCTCGCCTGCCACCAGGAGGCGGCGGTGGTGCAGGGCAACCGACAGCTGCTGGCGCAGCTGATCACCAACCTGATCGAGAACGGCCTCAAGTACGTACCCGCCGGCGGCGCCATCGACGTGGCGGTGCGGCGCCTGGCCGACGGCGTGCGGCTCACCGTAAGCGACGACGGCCCCGGCATCGCAGGTCCCGACCGCTCGCGCGCCGTGCAGCCGTTCGTGCGCATCGGCATGGCCGGGCGAGAGGAGGGCAGCGGACTCGGCCTGAGCCTGGTGGCCGCCATTGCGCGGCTGCATCGCGGCCGCCTCGAGCTGCAGAGCAACGAGCCCGGCCTCAGGGTGGTCGTCGAGCTGCCGGCCTGAGCGGCCGTCGCGCCGGGGACTAGGAGGCCTTGCTGGAGGTTCCGGCGCGGCAAGCCTTGACGAACTGCGCCCGGGACGGACCGGTGAGCTGCTTGGCGTCGGCCTGCTTGTTGCACACCTTGAGCGAGGGGTGCTTGACGGGGGTCGCGGACGGCGCGGCCGGAGGATCGGCGGCGACGGCGAGGCCACAGCCGAGGACGGCGGTGGCGGTGAATGCGGCGAGGACTCTCATGCCCTGACTCCTTGCGGTGCTGCTGGAGTGGGAAGTTAGTGGGCACGGCCTTGCGCGGCAATGAAGCCGGCATTAAGAAATCTTCATGCGGGAGCCGGAGCCGCGGCCTGGCGCCGGCGCGCGGCGCCTCAGGCGTCCTTGTCGTGCTCGATCAGGGCGTAAGCCGAGTGGTTGTGGATTGACTCGAAGTTCTCCGACTCGACCGTGTAGGCGGCGACACGCTCGTCGTGGTTCAGGCGCGTGGCGACGTCGCGCACCACGTCCTCGACGAACTTCGGATTCTGGTAGGCGCGCTCGGTGACATATTTCTCGTCGGGCCGCTTGAGGATGCCGTACAGCTCGCACGAGGCCTCGCTCTCGGCGATCTCGATGAGCTCCTCGATCCACATGTGGCTGCGCAGGCGCGCGGTGATGGTCACGTGCGAGCGCTGATTGTGCGCACCGTAGTCGGAGATCTTCTTCGAGCACGGGCACAGGCTGGTGACCGGTACCACGGCGCGCACCCACATCCTGGTATGCCCGTGGCTGTGCTCGCCGATGAGCGTGGCGCGGTAGTCCATCAGGCTCTCGACGCCCGACACCGGCGCCTTCTTCATGATGAAGAACGGGAAGTTCATCTCGATGTGGCCGGTGTCGGCCTCGAGCCGCGCGGTCATGTTGTGCAGCATGGCGCGGAATGACTCCACCGAAATCTCGCGCTCGGCGTGCAGGATCTCCACGAAGCGCGACATGTGCGTGCCCTTGAAGTTGTGCGGCAGGCTCACGTACATGTTGAAAGTGGCGATGGTGTGCTGCTCCCCGGAGGAACGGTCCTTGACCCGCACCGGGTGGCTGATGTCCTTGATGCCCACGCGATTGATCGGCAGCTGGCGCGTGTCGGCGCGCGCCTGCACGTCCTCAACTTCCGTGAGGGCGGCGCGCCCGATCTTGGCCGAGGCGGCGGGTGGATTCATGATGGAAAGCCTACAGGAAAGGTGCCTAAACCCGTAATTCGCATTGTGGCGGCACGGGAACGCGCCCTGCATCCCCCGGAATGCGGAGGCGGCGCTCTGTCAAACCGCGTGGGTGCCGCTCAGGCACCGCCGGCGGAACGCATGCGCTCGGGTGACTGCAGCGCCCACCAGCGCTCGACACTCGCGGCCAGGCCGGCGGCGTCGAGGCCGGCGGCCGCGAGGCAGCCCTCGCGCGAGCCGTGCTCGATGAAGCGGTCGGGGATGCCGAGCTGCAGCAGCGGCAGCTGCAGACCTTCCGCGGCCAGCAGCTCGCCCACCGCCGAGCCGGCGCCGCCGTGGCTGGCGTTCTCCTCGATGGTGACGAAGGCGCGGTGGCGCCGCGCGAGCGCCGCCAGCAGCTCCTCATCCAGCGGCTTCACGAAGCGCATGTTGACGAGCGTGGCATCGAGCGAGTCGGCGATGTGCTGCGCGCTCGCCACCAGCGCGCCGAAGGCGAGCAGCGCCAGGCCGCTCTTGCCCTCGCGGCGCAGCTGCGCCTTGCCGACCGGCAGCGCCGTCATCTCGGCCTGCACCGGCACGCCCGGTCCGGTGCCACGTGGGTAGCGCACGATGGCCGGTGCGGCGAGGGTGCTGGCGGTGTACAGCATCTGGCGGCACTCGTTCTCGTCCGCCGGGGCCATCACCACGGTGTTGGGAATGCAGCGCAGGTATGACAGGTCGTAGCTGCCCTGGTGGGTCGCGCCATCGCTGCCCACCAGTCCGGCGCGGTCGACCGCGAACACCACCGGCAGATTCTGCAGCGCGACGTCGTGGATCAGCTGGTCGTAGGCGCGCTGCAGGAAGGTCGAATAGATGGCCACCACCGGCTTCAGTCCCTCGGCCGCGAGTCCGGCGGCGAAGGTCACCGCGTGCTGCTCGGCGATGGCGACATCGAAGTAGCGGTCCGGGAAGCGCTTGGAGAACTCGACCAGGCCCGAGCCCTCGCGCATCGCGGGCGTGATGCCGATGACGCGCGGGTCGCGCTCGGCCATGTCGCACAGCCACTGCCCGAACACCTGCGAGTAGCTCGGACCTGCGCTTTTCTCCTTGAAGATCGTGCCGCTCGCCGGGTCGAAGGGCCCGGGCCCGTGCCACTTGATGGGATCGGCCTCGGCGGGCGGATAGCCCTTGCCCTTCTTGGTGACCACGTGCAGGAACTGCGGACCGCGCAGCTTCTTCACGTTGCGCAGCGTGCGCACCAGCGCCTTGACGTCGTGGCCGTCCATCGGGCCGATGTAATTGAAGCCCATCTCCTCGAACAGGGTGCCCGGCAACACCATGCCCTTCAGGTGCTCCTCCGAGCGGCGCGCCAGCTCCCACACCGTCGGCATGGGGCGCAGCACCTTCTTGCCGCCCTCGCGCAGGTGCGCGTAGACGCGTCCCGAGAGCGCACGCGCGAAATGGTTCGACAGCGCGCCGACGTTCTCCGAGATCGACATGTCGTTGTCGTTGAGGATGACCAGCAGGTCGGCGGGCAGCGAGCCGGCGTGGTTGAGCGCCTCGAACGCCATGCCCGCGGTCATGGCGCCGTCGCCGATCACCGCCACCACGCGCCGGTCGGAGCCGGCGCGCGCCGCCGCCACCGCCATGCCGAGGGCGGCGGAGATGGAGGTGCTCGAGTGTCCGACGCCGAAGGTGTCGTACTCGCTCTCGGCGCGGCTCGGGAAGGGTGCCAGGCCGCCGTCCTGCTTGATGGTGTGCAGCCGTTCGCGTCGCCCGGTCAGCACCTTGTGCGGGTACGCCTGGTGACCGACGTCCCACACCAGGCGGTCGTGCGGGGTGTCGAATACGTAGTGCAGGGCGATCGTGAGTTCCACGGTGCCCAGGCCCGCGGCAAAGTGCCCGCCGCGCGTGCTCACCTCGTGGATGAGGAACTCGCGCAGCTCGCGCGCCAGCACCGGCAGCTTGCCCACGGGCAGCCGACGCAGATCCGCCGGGCTCGCGATGGAGGTCAGCAATGGGTACTTGTCCGGCGCGGCGGTCATCGGCTCATGCAGTGTACACGGGGCGCCGTGCCGCCCGGAAAAGGCGCCCGCGGCGCCACCGGCCGGCTGGCACCCGCCTCAGCTCGAGCGGTCGACCACGTAGCGCGCCAGCTGCGTCAGGGCCGCGGCGCGGCCGCCGAGGGGCTTAAGGGCCGCGATCGCGGCATCGCGCAGCGCCGCGGCCCGTGCCCGCGAGGCGGCCAGTCCCGCGGTGCTCGGGTAGGTCGGCTTGCCGTGCGCGGCGTCGGCGCCGGTCGACTTGCCGAGCAGCGCCGCATCGCCCTCGACGTCGAGGATGTCGTCCTGGATCTGGAAGGCGAGGCCGACCTCCGCGCCGAAGGCCTTGAGGGCGTCGAGCTCCGCTCCGCCCGTCACACCGGCGGCGAGGGCGCCGAGTACCACGCTGCCCTCGATGAGGGCGCCGGTCTTGCGCCGGTGCATGTTCTCGATCGCCGCCACCGACAGCTGCTGCCCGACCGCGGCGAGGTCGACCGCCTGGCCGCCGGCCATGCCACCGGTGCCGGTGGCGCGCGCCAGCACGCGGATCATCTCCAGACGGGTCTGCGCCGAGGTGCCGGTCATCGGCTCGTTGGCGAGCACGGCGAAGGCGAGCGCCTGCAGCGCGTCCCCGACGAGAATCGCGGTGGCCTCGTCGTAGGCGCGGTGACAGGTGGGGCGGCCGCGGCGCAGGTCATCGTCGTCCATGGCCGGCAGGTCATCGTGCACCAGGCTGTAGACGTGGATGAGCTCGACGGCCGCGGCCGGGGTATCGAGCCGCTCGGGCGGTGCGCCGAGGGATTCGCCGGTGAGATACACGAGCGTCGGCCGCAAGCGCTTGCCCGCGCCCAGCACGCTGTAGCGCATTGCCTCGCGCAGCCGCGCGGTGCCGGGATCGGGCAGGGCGAGCGCGGCATCGAGTACGCCCTCGATGCGCGCCTGGCAGGCGGCGACGCGCGCAAGGAAGGCGGCGGACGGCGCGTTGCCGTCCGTGGCGGCGGCGTTCATCACTCGAGGTCCGGGTCCCCGGCGTCCGGCGCCGCCGGCGGCTCTTCGAACGGCACGGGCTGGGCCTCGCCGCCCTTGCGGAGCAGGATCTCGACCTTCTGCTGCGCCGCCTGGAGCGAGCTCTGGCAGTGCCGGGTGAGTGCCACGCCGCGCTCGAACACTTTCAGGGCCTCATCGAGGGGCAGATCGCCGCGCTCGAGGCGCTCGACCAGGCCCTCGAGTTCGGCGAGCGCCTCTTCGAAGTCCGGCGGTTTGCTGTTGCGCGCCAAGTGAGTCTGGTCCGTGAGCGGCAGGGCGAGGTTGCGGGGCGCGCAACGTTACACAGCGCGCCGCGGCAGGGTCAACGCCAGGGTTGCGGCCCGTGCGCGGCGGGGATAGAGTCCCGCACTCGATTAGACCAAGTCTAAGTGAGGAGCGTCATGAATCTCAAAGGCAGCAAGACGGAAAAGAACCTCAAGGATGCGTTCGCCGGGGAATCACAGGCGAATCGCCGCTATCTGTATTTCGCCGCGAAGGCCGACGTGGAGGGGTTCAACGACGTATCCGCCGTGTTCCGCTCCACCGCCGAGGGCGAGACCGGTCATGCGCACGGACACCTCGAGTACCTCGAGGCGGTCGGCGATCCGGCCACCGGCCTGCCGATCGGCGAGACCAAGCTGAATCTCAAGGCGGCCATTGCCGGCGAGACGCACGAGTACACCGACATGTACCCGGGGATGGCGAAGTCGGCGCGCGAGGAAGGCTTCGCGGAAATCGCCGACTGGTTCGAGACGCTCGCCAAGGCCGAGCGCTCGCACGCCAACCGCTTTCAGAAGGCACTGGACTCGATCTGAGCCGCCCGGGACGAGGCGGGCGCGCGCCGGCGCACGCCCGCCCCGCACGCCTCGCGCCCGGCCGGACGCGCGCATGAGCACTACGCCGCCGCGCCCCGGTGCCGCCGGCAGCGGACGCGAGGGGAGCCTCGAGGCTCCGACGCGCCACCCGCTCGCCTGGGACACCGCGGAGTTCTACGAGCAGGGCGCGCTCGAGAAAGAACTCGAGCGCGTGTTCGACATCTGCCACGGCTGCCGCCGCTGCTTCAGCCTGTGCAACGCCTTCCCGACGCTGTTCGACGCGGTGGACGCCACCAGCGAGGGCGAGGTGCACGCCCTCGAGCGCAAGGTCTTCTGGGAGGTCGTCGACCACTGCTACCTGTGCGACATGTGCTTCATGACCAAGTGTCCGTACGTGCCGCCGCATCCCTGGAACGTCGACTTCCCGCACCTGATGCTGCGCGCCAAGGCGGCGCGGGTGAAGACACAGGGGCTGTCGCTGAGCGAGCGCGTGCTGGCCGCCACCGACACGGTCGGCAGCCTCGCCGGCATCCCGGTGGTGGCGGAGATCGTGAACGCCGTCAACGCCTCGCGCCCCGGACGCGTGCTGCTGGAGAAGACCCTGGGCGTGGACCGCGGCGCGCCGCTGCCGAAGTACCAGGCCCGCAGCGCCCGCCGGCGCCTGGCCGCGCTCGGCACGGTGACGCCGGCGGCGGCCGGGGCGGCGCGCGCCACGGCCGACACGACCGGCCGCGTGGCGCTCTTCACCACCTGCTACGGCAACCGCAACGAGCCCGAGCTGGATGAGGATCTGGCGGCGGTGTTCGGGCACAACGGCATCGAGCTGGCGCTGCTCGATGGCGAGCGCTGCTGTGGCATGCCGCGGCTCGAGCTCGGGGACCTCGAGGGGGTGGCGAAGCTCAAGGAGTTCAACATCCCGCGCCTGATGCAGGCGGTGGAGGCCGGTTACGATCTGGTGGCGCCCATTCCGTCGTGCGTGCTGATGTTCAAGCAGGAGCTGCCGCTCATGTACCCCGCGGATCAGCAGGTACAGCGGGTCGGCGCGCACATGTTCGATCCGTTCGAGTACCTGATGCTGCGTCACGCAGCGGGCCTGCTGCGCACCGACTTCAAGGCCGCGCTCGGCAAGGTGAGTTACCACGTGCCCTGTCACCTCAGGGTGCAGAATCTCGGACTGAAGACGCGCGACCTGCTGACGCTCGTGCCCGGCACCACGGTCGAGCCGATCGAGCGCTGCTCCGGCCACGACGGCACCTACGGGGTGAAGCGGCGCTTCCGCGCGGCCTCCGTCAAGATCGGCCGCCCGGTGGTGCAGAAGGTGCAGGCCAGCGGCGCCGACCACTACGCGAGCGACTGCCCGATGGCCGGGCACCAGATCGCGAGCGGCCTGGAGGGCGCGCGGCCGCCCGAGCACCCGCTGCGGCTGCTGCGCGTAGCCTACGGACTGTGAGGCCGGGGGGCGCGCAGTGAACAAGCTCCAGGCGGACGATCTCATGTCGCTCGAGCAGTACGCGCGCGACCGCACCGCGTTCCGTGCCCGCGTGCTGCGCCACAAGGGCGCGCGGCGGCTGGCGGTCGGGCCGAACACCACCTGGTGCTTCGAGGACCGCGTGACCGTGCAATACCAGGTGCAGGAGATGCTGCGCGCCGAACGCATCTTCGAGCCGCTCGGCATCGCCGAGGAGCTGGCCGCCTATAACCCGTTGATCCCCGACGGCAGCAACTGGAAGGTGACGCTGCTGCTCGAGTTCGACCCCGCGGAGCGGCCGCACGCGCTGGCGCAGCTCAAGGGCGTCGAGGACCGCTGCTGGGTGCAGGTCGAGGGCAGCGCGCGCGTGTTCGCAATCGCCGACGAGGACCTCGAGCGCGAGAACGCGGAGAAGACCTCGGCGGTGCACTTCCTGCGCTTCGAGCTCGAGCCGGCGATGGTCACCGCCCTGCGCGGCGGCGCCGCGCTCGCCGCCGGCATCGACCACGAGCACTACCGCCACGAGGCGCGCCCGGTGCCGGCGCCGGTGCGCGCGGCGCTGACGCTCGATCTCGCGTGAGTGGCGCGGCCGCCGTGCCGCGCCAACCTGCTACACTCGCGCCGCAGCGGCCGCAGGCGCGGCAAGCCACGGAACACGCACCATCGGGATGACTCAGTCCTATACCGCTTCCGACATCGAGGTCCTGACCGGCCTCGAGCCCGTCCGGCGCCGGCCGGGCATGTACACCCACACCCAGCGCCCCAACCACCTGGCGCACGAAGTCATCGACAACAGCGTCGACGAGGCGATCGCCGGCTACTGCAAGCAGATCGACGTGGTGCTGTACAAGGACGGCTCGCTCGAGGTCGCCGACGACGGCCGCGGTATGCCGGTCGACATCCATCCCAAGGAGAAGGTGTCGGGTGCGGAACTGATCCTCACGCGCCTGCACGCGGGCGGCAAGTTCTCCGACAAGACCTACAAGTTTTCCGGCGGCCTGCACGGGGTCGGCGTATCGGTGGTGAATGCGCTGTCGAAGCACCTCGAGTGCTGGATCAAGCGCGGCGGCAAGGAATACAACATCAGTTTCAAGGACGGCAAGATCGCCTCCAAGCTGGAGGAGATCGGCACCGTCGGCCAGCGCAACAGCGGCACCACCGTGCGTTTCTGGCCGGATCCGAAGTTCTTCGACTCGGACAAGTTCTCGGTGCCGCAGCTCAAGCACACCCTGAAGGCCAAGGCGGTACTGTGTCCGGGGCTGCGCGTCACCTTCAAGAACGAGACGAGCGGCGAGAAGGACGAGTGGTTCTACACCGGCGACCTCGGCGCCTATCTGCTCGAGGAGCTGGGCAAGAACGAGCGCATTCCGGCCGAGCCGATCACCGGCACGCGCACCGGCGATGACGATGCGGTCGACTACGCCCTGTGCTGGGCACCGGATGCAGAAGCCGCGCTCGCCGAGAGCTACGTCAACCTGATCCCGACCCCCGAGGGCGGCACGCACGTCAACGGCCTGCGGGCCGGCGTGGCGCAGGCGGTGCGCGAATTCTGCGAGTTCCGCAACCTCGTGCCGCGCGGCATCAAGCTCACGCCCGAGGACGTGTGGGACAAGGCCAACTACGTCCTGTCGGTGAAGATTCACGAGCCGCAGTTCGCCGGACAGATGAAGGAGCGCCTGGGCTCGCGCGATGCCGCCCCGCTGGTCGAGGGCTTCGCGCGCGACTCGATGGCGCTGTGGCTCAACCGTCACCCGGACGCGGGCGAGCGCATCGCGCAGTTCGCCATCGCCAACGCGCAGGAGCGCGCCAAGGCCGCGCAGCGCGTGGTGCGCAAGCGCCTGACCGGGGGGCCGGCGCTGCCGGGCAAGCTCGCCGACTGCGTCAGTCAGGAGCCGAAGCGCTGCGAGCTGTTCCTGGTCGAGGGCGACTCCGCCGGCGGCTCCGCCAAGCAGGCGCGCGACAAGGACTTCCAGGCGATCATGCCGCTGCGGGGCAAGATCCTGAACACCTGGGAAGTCGACCCGGGGCAGCTCGCCGGCAGCGAGGAGGTGCACAACATCAGCGTCGCGCTCGGCGTCGATCCGGGCTCGCCCGATCTGTCGTCGCTGCGCTATCACCGGGTCTGCATCCTCGCGGACGCCGACTCCGACGGCCAGCACATCGCCACGCTCCTGTGCGCACTGTTCCTGCGGCACTTCCGCCCGCTGGTGGCGCACGGTCACGTGCACGTGGCGATGCCGCCGCTGTACCGGATCGATGCCGGCAAGCAGGTGCACTACGCCCTCGATGACGGCGAGCGCGATCAGCTGCTGAAGAAGATCGAGAAGGAGAGCCCGCGCACTAAGCCCACGGTGACGCGCTTCAAGGGCCTCGGCGAGATGAACCCGACGCAGCTGCGCGAGACCACCATCGACCCGCGCACGCGCCGCCTGGTGCAGCTCACGATCGACGGCAAGGACAACACCGACCAGCTCATGGACATGCTGCTCGCCAAGAAACGCGCCGCTGACCGGCGCGAATGGCTCGAGGAGAAGGGCAACCTGGCGGAAGTGCAGGTCTAGCCGTGGCGGGCGAGAACCAGGAGCTGAACTTCGAGGGCGTCGAGCGCCAGCCGCTGCGCACCTTCACCGAGAAGGCCTACCTCGACTACTCGATGTACGTGATCCTCGACCGGGCGCTGCCTGCGCTCGGCGACGGACTCAAGCCGGTGCAGCGGCGCATCACCTACGCCATGAGCGAGCTCGGGCTGTCGGCGGTGTCCAAGCACAAGAAATCCGCGCGCACCGTCGGCGACGTCATCGGCAAGTTCCATCCGCACGGCGATTCGGCCTGCTATGAGGCGATGGTGCTCATGGCGCAGTCCTTCGCCTACCGCTACCCGCTGGTCGACGGCCAGGGCAACTGGGGCTCGCAGGACGATCCCAAGTCCTTCGCCGCCATGCGCTACACCGAGGCCAAGCTCACCAAATACGCCGACGTGCTGCTCGGCGAGCTCTCCGACGGCACGGTCGACTGGACGCCGAACTTCGACGGCACGCTGGAGGAGCCGGTGATCCTGCCGGCGCGGCTGCCGAACCTGCTGCTGAACGGCACCACCGGCATCGCCGTCGGCATGGCGACCGACATTCCGCCGCACAACCTGCGCGAGGTCGCGGCCGCGGCCGTGCACCTGCTGGAGGAGCCGGAGGCCACCACCGCCGCGCTCATGAAGCACGTCAAGGGCCCGGACCTGCCGACCGGGGCGGAGATCGTCTCGCCGCGCGCCGACCTCAAGGAGTTCTACGACAAGGGCGTCGGCACGTTCAAGGCGCGCGCCACCTGGGAGATCGAGGACGGCAGCATCGTCATCACCGCCTTTCCGTACCAGGTGTCCCCGACCAAGGTGCAGGAGCAGATCGCCGAGCAGATGCGCGGCAAGAAGCTGCCGATGGTCGATGACCTGCGCGACGAGTCCGACCACGAGAACCCGACGCGGCTGGTCATCGTGCCGCGCTCCAACCGCGTCGATCTCACCGAGGTCATGAACCACCTGTTCGCGACCACCGACCTGGAGCGCAACTACCGCGTCAACCTGAACATCATCGCCCTCGACGGCCGGCCGCGCGTGATGAGCCTCAGGGACATCCTCGGCGAGTGGCTCGAGTTCCGCACCCACACCGTGACGCGCCGCCTGCAGTACCGCCTGGACAAGGTGGCGAAGCGGCTGCACATCCTCGATGGCCTGCTGATCGCGTTCCTCAACCTCGACGAGGTGATCCGCATCATCCGCCGCGAGGACGAGCCGAAGCCGGTGCTGATGAAGCGCTTCAAGCTCTCCGACGAGCAGGCCGAGGAGATCCTCAATACGCGCCTGCGCCACCTCGCCAAGCTCGAGGAGATGAGGATCCGCGAGGAGCAGAAGACCCTCGCCGCCGAGCGCGAGGAGCTCGAGGCGCTGCTGAAGAGCAAGGCGAAGCTGAAGAAGCTGATCGCCGCCGAGATCCGTGCCGATGCCGACAAGTACGGTGACGAGCGCCGCACGCGCATCATCGAGCGCGAGGCGGCGCAGGCGATCGACGAGGCGAGTCTGATCCCGAACGAGCCGGTGACCGTGGTGCTCTCGACCGGCGGCTGGGTGCGCTCGGCCAAGGGGCACGACGTCGATGCGGGCGCGCTGACCTACAAGGGCGGCGACGGCTTCCAGGCGCTCGCCCGCGGCCGCAGCCTGCATCCGGCGGTGTTCATCGACAGCACCGGGCGCACCTACACGCTGCCGGCGCACTCGCTGCCCGGCGCGCGCGGCTACGGCGAGCCGCTGTCCGGTCGCCTCGATCCCCCGGACGGCGCCAAATTCGCCGGCGTCATGATCGGCGAGCCCGAGGAGCTGTGGCTGCTCGCCACGGATGCCGGCTACGGCTTCACCGCACGGCTCAGGGACCTGGTCACCGATCGCCGCGCCGGCAAGACCGTGCTCAGCGTGCCGGCGAACGCGCACGTGCTCGCGCCCGCCCCGGTGCCCTCGGCCGACTCGCTGGTCGCGGTGGTGTCCAGCGAGGGCAAGCTGCTCGCCTTCCCGGTAGGGGAGGTGCCCGAGATGCCGCGCGGCAAGGGCAACAAGCTCTACGACATCCCGGGCAAGAAGGCTGCGGCGCGCTCCGAGCTCATGACCGCGGTCGCGATCGTGCCGCCGAAGGGCACGCTGGTGTTATGGGCCGGCGAGCAGAAGAAGACCCTCGACTGGCGCGAGCTGCAGGACTACGTCGGCGAGCGGGCCCAGCGCGGCGCGGTCCTCAAGCGCGGCTGGCCGCGCAAGATCGAGCGCATGGAAGGCCTGCCGCCGCCGCCAGCCTGAGCTTGCAGACCCTCACGCCGGGCGCCCGAGCGCGAGCCATCCGGCTTCGATTGCGAGATAGGTGAGGAGCGCCACCGCATATGGCCGCGGCGACGCGCCTCTGGCGCGGTCGTAGAGAATGAGGCCGAGGAAGGCAGCATCGACGAGCAGGAGCGAGGCGGTCATGGCGGAGCGTAGCCGCACGTCGAAGAAGTAGCCGAGCACGCGCCCGATCCCTGCGGGCGACAGGGCAACGGCAATGCAGATCATGTAGCGCATATGGCCGGCGGCATCGCCCTTCCTAATGCGCCTGATCGCGAGAAGGTATAACGCTGCCAGTGCCGGCAGCACGGTGTAGGAGAGGTACTCCGCACGAAACGCCGCCGCGGCGCTCATGCCCTCGGCGCGGTGTTCTCCATATTCCTTGACGATCATGGCACCCGCGAACAGCACGATGAGCGGCGCGAGGAAATAGGACAGACGCCCGAGCAAGCGGTGCGTCCGGTACGCCCCGGCGCCGATGGCCAGCGGCTGCGCCACCGCGAGCGCCACCCAGGTGAACTGCACCAGCGCATGGACATGGACCGCCGGGGTCACGTCCTTGCCGAAGTGGGGAAACCCGGAAAAGTACGGGACCCAAAAGCCGGCCACCATGACGAGTGGCAGGGCAAACAGAACGTACCCGACTCCCCGATAGGCCCTTTCCACAAACCGCTCCCGTCCGCGTCTCCCTGCCTTCGGGACTGTGCCATGGGCACCGCGCTAACTCCTTGCCGGCTCGCTGGCAGATTCATGGCAGTTCGATACGTCGCCGCGACACGATTGCGAATAGGAATGATTCTCATTAGTATTTAACCTGGACTTGGCATGGATGGGTGGGGCGGGTGGTGTTCGACGTGAGGGAACCCTCGCCGGAGCCGGCACGAGCGTACTGCTTGCGGCGCGCCTGCCCGAGGAGCGTCCGGCGCGGAGGCGGGCGGCACTACGCCGCCCCCGCGAGCGAGCGCTCGGCGGCTGCGCCGGCGGGAAAGGCCCAGTTGCACGATCAGAGCTGTCGGCGTCGGCCCAGCACAACCACCTGCCGATGGCTTACGGCGTCAACGCCGGCGACAACCCTGCCTTCCTGCGCACGGTGAGCGACGGCTACGACCCCGCCAACCCGGCCGCCGACAACGTGCCCGCGCAATGCCGGCCGGGCGCCCCGTGATTTTTCCGACCCTCCCTGCGATTCAACCCGACGGAAACCTATGCAATCCCGAGACAAGACTCCCTGGCTGCGGCGGCAACGCGCCGTGCTGCTGTCGTGCGCGACCCTGGCCGCCGCTGCCCCGGCGCTCGCCGCCGCGTCTTCCGAGACCCAGCAGCTGAAGGCGCTGCAGCGGCAGCTGGCGCAGGTGCAGTCCGCACTCGCGCAGCTGACCCGGGAGAATCAGGTGCTGCGCGAGCACGAGCGCGACATCGATCTGAAGCTGGCGCAGCTGGCCGCCGCGCAAGGGCCGGCTGCCGGCAGCGCCGCGCTCGCCGCCCAGGCGGCCGCACCGGGGGCCACGGGTGCGCTGTCCGCGGCGTCCGCAGCGCCGCCGCGGGACACTTCGGCGCTGCCGACAGGGTCGACGGCGCCGGTCGGCAGCTCGTTAGGCTCGCCGAGCCCGAACCTGCGCCTGTGGGGCTACGGCGAGATCTACTACCTCAATCCCATCAACGACCGCTCGCAGACCACCCTGGACCTGGCGCGCGCGGTGTTCGGCATCGGCTACAAGTTCGATGAGCGCACCGAGTTCAACTCCGAGTACGAGGTCGAGCACGCCGTCGCTTCTGCTGCCGACCGGGGCGAGTTCGAGGTCGAGCAGTTCTACGTCGACCGCCGGCTCAACGATGCGGTCACGGTGCGCGCCGGGCTGTTCCTCATGCCGTTCGGCTTTCTCAACGAGCACCACGAGCCGACCAACTTCTACGGCGTACAGCGCAACTTCGTCGAGACCCTCGTCATCCCCAGCACCTGGCGCGAGGGCGGCTTCAACCTGCACGGCGACACCCCTTCCGGCTTCAGCTGGAATGCCGGCCTGACCACCGGGCTCAACCTGTCGGAGTGGGATTTCCAGCCCGAATTCCCGCCCTACCAGAGCGCGCTCGAGCTGGGCGACACTGACACCTCGCCCATGCGCGCCGGCCATCAGGAACTGCAGCTGGCCGATGCGCGCCGGCTGTCCACCTACGCCGCACTCGGCTACTACGGCATTCCGGGCGTGTCGCTGGGCGCCGCCATCAGTACCGGCAAGGCGGTCCCGGCCGGCGGCATCGGCGACCCGCGCGTCACGCTGTGGGAGGCGCACGCGCGTTGGCAGCCGGCGCGCTTTGACCTGACGGCGCTGTACGCGCACGGCAGCATCAGCGACACGGCGCGGGTCAATGCCCTCAACCCGGGTTCCCCCAACCCGATCCCCGCGTCCTTCGACGGCTACTACCTGCAGGGCGCGTACCACCTGTGGGAGCGCGGCGACTACCGCCTGGCGCCGTTCGCGCGCTTCGAGCGCTACAACCTCGGGGCGAGCTTTGCCGGGACCTCCGGTCCCGACATCCCGAGCGGCCTGGTGCCGCTGTCGGCCCAGCCGGGCGACCTTGGCCTGTGGCCGCAGAACCATGACCGGGTATGGACGGTGGGGGCGAATTTCTACATCGGCCCGCACCTGGTGCTGAAGGGCGACTACCAGTGGTTCGAGCACAACGTCGATTTCAAGCGCTTCGACCTCGGCCTGGGGCTGGCCTTCTAGGCGGCCCCGGAGAGCGGCGCTCAGCGCTCGGCCAGCACCACTTCCTCGGGCTCGTTGACGAAATAACCCTGGATGTACTGCACGCCGATCTGCCACAGCACCGCCATGGTGTTGGCGTCCTCGACACGCTCGCCGATGGTCTGGATGTTGTGTGCGCGCGCGGCCTCGACCAGGGCGCGCACGCGCAACTGCGCCTGCGGGTCGGCGGCCAGGCCCTGGATGAGCGTGCCATCGATTTTCACGAAGTTGAGCGGCACCGACTCCAGCATGCCGAAGCTGTCGCGCCCCGAGCCGAAGCTCTCGAGCGCGAAGCGGAAGCGCCGCTCGCGCAGCGCTGAGGCCAGCGCCTTGACCTGCGGCACGTAGCTGGACGCGCTTTCCTCGGTGATCTGGAAGCAGAGCCGCTGCGGCTCGGCACGGCTCGAGCGCAGGTGGTTGTCGAGCCACTCGACGAAGCCGCTGTCGCGCGCGCTCTCGCGCGACAGGCGCACGAACAGGCACTGCGGCTTCTTCTGCGCCGCGAACGACAGCGACGCGCCGACCACCCAGCGGTCGATGTTCTTCAGCAGGTCGTTGCGGCCGGCAGCTGCCATGAACTCCGAGGGCAGCACTTCCTTGCCCTGGGTGTCGATCATGCGCACCAGCACGTCGAACATGGCGGGGTCCTCGCCCTGCAGGCTGGCGATCGGCTGCTGCACCAGGCGGAAGCGGTTCTCCATGAGAGCCGCCTTGATGTGCTTGACCCACACTTTGTCGTAGGACTGCACGCGGCTGTCGTGGTCGGCGCGCCCGGAGCTGATGCTCTGGTTGCCGCCGCGCGCGGTGCCCTTGCGCGCGCATTCCAGCGCATCGGCAATCACCGCATCGAGATTGGTGTCGCCGGGCGTCACGACCGAGAGGCCGATCGTGCAGGTGACCGAGACGGACTTGTCGCGCACCCGCATGACGTGCTTCTGCAGGCGGCCGAGCAGCCGCTCGCTCCACGCATTGATGTCGTTCTCGTTGCCGCGCTCGAGCAGCACCAGGAAGCGCACGCCGCCGAAGCGGCCGGCGAGCTCCTTGGGCGTCAGGCTGTCCTTGATGAGGCGCCCGATCTCCACCACCACGTCCTCGCTGGCGGTGGCGCCGACGACGCGCTCGAGGGCGGCGAACTTGTCGAGCCGGATGAGTGCCACGCAGCGCATGCCGCCCGGCGAGGGAGTGGCGAGGCGCGCGCCGAGTGCTTCCAGCAGCTCGGTGCGGCGCAGGAGTCCTGCGGCCGGCTCCGGCCGCGGCGGCGGCGGCGCTACGTACGGCCGCTCTTCGCGCGGCCGCGACGGCACCACCAGGCGCACGCACGGTTCGGACTCGCGCTCTCCCAGGGTGAGAGTGATCTCGAGCGGCACCACGGAGCCGTCGGCGAGCAGCGCGTTGGCGCGCAGCGGATGGTCGTTGCTCCAGCGCCCCTGCTGGCAGGCCGCCAGCGCGCCGCGCAGCGCGGCGTGCGTTGCCTCCTCGAACAGATCCATGAGCGGCTGCCCGGCGATGCCTTCCTCGACGCCGAACAGCTCGAGCCACGCCGGGTTGGCCTCGACCACGATGCCCTCCTGCACGTGCAGGATCGCGTCGTTGGAGCGGTGCAGCACGGTATCCAGTTGGCTGCGTGCGTCATGCGCCGACTTTACCGTGGCATCGAGAGCGCGCTCGGTGCGGAATACGCCCAGCTCGCGCAGCACCACCGCCTGCAGCCGCGCCGGGCAGGCGAGCGTCACCACGTCGCGCACCCCGAGTGCCATGGCGGCGGCGATGCCGGGCTCGTCCACGGCGCGCACCAGCGACAGCACCGGTACGGTCGGGGCCAGCTGGTTGCGCACCCGCATCACGGCCTCGAGCTCTTCGGGTGCGCCGGGGACGTGCACCAGCAGCTCGGGGTTGAGCTGCGTGAGCGCATCGCCCAGATCGCGCAGCGCGGGGATCCAGGTGCAATGCGCCGGCTGCCCCGCGCGCCGCAGCAGGCTATTGACTGCCTCCACGGGGTCGCGCGCGGCACTCAGCACGATGAGCGGAACGGCGTTCTGCTCGGTCAAGATGGTCTCCGCCGGCAGGAGCGGCGGATTCTAGCACCGCGATCTGACGCTGCCGCGTGCGCGGTCTCGCGAAACTGACACGCCCCCGGCCCGGGCTGGGGCGGCGCTGGCGGCCCTGGAGGGTTGCCGCTATCATACGCGGCCCTTTGAGCGGGCCGCGTCAGCGGCCGCATCGCGAGACCGATCATGGCCAGCTACACCACCAGTGAGATCCGCGGGGGTCTCAAAGTCCTGCTTGATGGCGATCCCTACACCGTGATCGAGAACGAGTTCGTCAAGCCCGGCAAGGGCCAGGCGTTCAACCGCATCAAGGTGCGCAACCTCAAGACCGGCCGCACCATCGAGCGCACCTTCAAGTCCGGCGAGTCGCTCGAGGCCGCCGACGTCGTCGACACCGACATGCAGTACCTGTACCAGGATGGCGACTTCTGGCACTTCATGGTGCCGGAGAGCTTCGAGCAGTACACGGCCGGCAAGGCGGCGGTGGGCGACAACGCGCAGTGGCTCAAGGACGGCGTCGTCTGCATCGTGACCTTGTGGAACAACGTGCCGCTGGTGGTGACGCCGCCGCCGCACATCGAGCTCAAGGTGGTCGAGACCGACCCGGGGCTGCGCGGTGACACCGCCACCGGCGGTCAGAAGAGCGCCAAGCTCGAGACCGGCGCGGTGGTGCGCGTGCCGCTGTTCATCAACGAGGGCGAAGTCCTCCGCATCGACACGCGTACCGGCGAGTACATCTCGCGCGCCAAGCAGTAGCGCTTCAGGCCGCCGCCGCGGCTGCCGGCGCGCGCGCACGCCACAAGCCGTCGGCCGCGTAGATCAGCAGCGCGAGCCAGATCAGGCCGAACCCGAGCGCCAGTGCCGGCCCGAAGTGCTCGTGGAACAGCAGCACGCCGCACATCAGCTGCAGGCTGGGCGCGATGTACTGCAGCACCCCGACGGTCGAGTAGGGCAGGGCCCGCGCTGCGTAAGCGAACAGGAACAGCGGAATCGCGGTGGCGAGCCCGCTGCCGACCAGCAGCGCAGTCACCGCGCCGTCGGCGCCGGCGAAGGCGCCGCGGCCCGCGAAGTGACACCAGGCCAGGTACCCGACCGCGAGCGGCGTCAGCAGCAGCGTTTCGGTGGCCAGACCCGGCAGCGCGTCCACGCTGATCACCTTGCGCAGCAGGCCGTACAGGGAAAAGCTGAAGGCCAGCACCAGCGCGATCCACGGCGGCCGGCCCGCGAGCAGCGTCAGGTACAGCACCGCGACCGCGGCCAGCGCCACCGCCGCCCACTGCGCGCGGTTCAGCCGCTCGCGCAACACCAGCACGCCGAGCGCGACGTTCACCAGCGGATTGATGTAGTAGCCGAGACTGGTCTGCACGATGTGCTCGTGCGCCACGCCCCAGACGTACACCAGCCAGTTGCAGGTGATGAGCAGCGCCGTAAGCGCCAGCCGCACCAGCAGCGCCGGCCGGCCCAGCGTCGCGGTCAGCCGGCCGAGCTCGCCGCGCGCGAGCATCCACAGGAAAATGAACAGGAACGACCAGGCGATGCGGTGCGCGATCACCTGCAGCGCCGGCACCGCCGCCAGCGCGTGCAGATAGATCGGGAATACGCCCCAGATGACGAACGCGGCGATCCCCGCCGCGAGTCCCCGCGGCGCGGGCCGCGCCGGCGTCATCGCGGGGCGCGGTCGGCCGCCGCCACGAACTGCGCCGCCAGCGCCTCGAGCCCGCGCGCGTCGCTGTCGTCGAAGCGGCCGGGGCGCGGGCTGTCGAGGTCGAGCACGCCGAGCAGCGTCCCCGCCGCGATGAGCGGTACCACCACCTCCGAGCGCGAGGTGGCGTCGCAGGCAATGTGCCCCGGGAATTTGTGCACGTCCGGCACCAGCAGCGTGCGGCGCTCGGCGGCCGCGGTGCCGCACACGCCGCGGCCGAGCGCGATGCGCACGCAGGCCGGCCGGCCCTGGAACGGACCGACCACCAGCTCGCCGTCCCTGAGGAAATAGAACCCCGCCCAGTTCACCTCCGGCAGCGCATCGAAGAGCAGCGCTGAGGTGTTGGCAGCGTTGGCGATCAGGTCGCGCTCGCCGGCGAGCAGCGCGGCGAGCTCCTGGGCGAGACGCGCGTAGCCGGCGTGCTTGTCGCGGAAGTCAAAGCGGGTGGCTGCGTAGCTCATCGGCGCGGGTCGCTCGGGGGCGGAAACCCTATTGTCGCTCAGCGGCCGGCCGGGTGGCAGGACGTTGCGGCCATATGCTCATCTCTCTTTGGATGGAGGACCTCAGGCGCGCTCGGTCGGAAACGCCAGCACCTCCTCGATGCGGGCGGCCCCCGTGGCCAGCATCACGGTGCGGTCGAAGCCCAGCGCCACGCCAGCGCAGTCCGGCAGTCCGGCCGCGAGCGCCGCCAGCAGCCGCTCATCGAGCGCGCCTTCCGGCAGGCCGCGGCGGCGGCGCTCGGCGTTGTCCGCCTCGAAGCGCGCGCGCTGCTCGGCGGCGGCCGCCAGTTCGTGGAAGCCGTTGGCGAGCTCCACGCCGTCGCAGTACAGCTCAAAGCGCTGTGCCGTGCGCGGGTCCTGCGGGTCGATGCGCGCCAGCGCCGCCTGGCTCGCGGGATAGCCGTGCACGAAGGTGAGGGCGCCGCGCCCGAGTTGCGGCCCCACGCGTGCAGCGACGAGCAGCTCCAGCCATTCATCGCGCGTGGCGTGCGCGGACGGCGCGTAGCCGAGGGGGGCGGCCGCCTGTTGCAGCTCGGCGAGCGTGGCGCCGAAGGGGTCGAGGCCGAGCTCGCGGCGGCAGGCGTCGCGGTAGCTGAGGCGCTCGCCGCGGCGGCCCGCGGCGGCGGGGCCGAGCAGGGTGCGCACCAGCGCCTCGACCTCGTCCATGAGCCGCCCCAGCGGGAAGCCGGCTCGGTACCACTCGATGAGCGTGAACTCGGGGTTGTGCAGCCGGCCACTCTCGCCGCCGCGCACCACGTGGCAGATCTGGTAGATATCGCCGCTGCCGGCGGCCAGCAGGCGCTTCATGGCGTACTCGGGCGAGGTGTGCAGGTAATGGCGCGGCGGCGCGCCGCGCTCGAGTTGCACCGCCGCCGAGTGGATGTGCACATCGCTCACCGCTGCGCCCACCACCAGCGGCGTATCGACCTCCAGCACGCCGCGCGCGGCGAAGAACCCACGGGCCTGCGCCAGCAGCGCCGCGCGCGCCTCGAGGCGCGCGCGCGCCGCGCTCGGGCGCCAGTCATCGACCGGGCCGCTCACCCCAGGCGGGCCAGCGACTGCCCGACCCGCACGACGCTCCCGGGCGCCAGGCCGGCGGCCCATTCGCTGCGCCCGGGCGGCAGCAGCAGGATGACGGTAGAGCCCATGTTGAAGCGTCCCATCTCCTCGCCCTTGGACAGCAGCAGCGGTGCCTGCCCGCCATCGAGCGGCAGCTCGCTGCGCTGGCGCGGGCTGCGTGGCGTCACCTCGCCGTGCCACACCGTCGACATGCTGCCCACGAACAGCGCGCCCACCAGCACCAGCGCGAAGCTCAGCGCGCCGTCCTCGAACACGCACACGATGCGCTCGTTGCGCGCGAACAGTCCGGGCACGCTCGCGGCCGTGACGGCGTTGACGCTGAACAGCTGGCCGGGCACGTACCAGGCCGCGCGCAGCGTGCCGGTGAGCGGCATGTGCACGCGATGGTAGTTGAAGGGCGCGAGATACAAGGTGGCGAACGCGCCGCCGCGGAACAGGGCCGCCCAGCTCTCCTCACCCGCCAGCAGCGACTCGAGGGTGTAGGCGTGGTCCTTGGCCTGCACCAGCCACGAACCGTCGAGGCGGCCGATCTGGCTGACCGCGCCGTCCACGGGCGAGGCGAGGGTGGCCGGATCGGCGTCCGCGGGGCGGGCGCCCGGGCGCAGCGCCCGGGTGAAGAAGGCGTTGAAGCTGTCGTAGGCGCGCGGCTCCGGCTGCTCGGCATCGCTCATGTCGGGGCGGTAGCGCACCACGAAGTTGTCGATCAGCGCATTCTTCAGCGCGCGCACGCGGCTGCGCGCCAGAAGGTGCACGAGCTGCGAGAGCGTGTGCTGCGGCAGCGCGTACTGCAGCGCCACGAACAGCCGCGCGCCGACCGACCCCGTATCCGCCGCGTTCATGTCGGCGCACGCGCCGCCAGCGCCGGCGCGGCGCGCTGCAGGTCGGCGCGCAGCGCAGCGCTGTCGAAGGGCGGGGTGAAGATGGCGACGATGTGCGCGCCAGTATCCAGCAGGAACACCACCGCGGAGTGATCCATGGTGTAGTCCCCGCCGGGCAGCTCGACGCGGCTGAAGGCCACGCCGAAGTCGCCCGCCACCCGGGCGAGCGCCTGCGGGTCCCCGGTCAGGCCCTGGAACGAGGGGTCGAACGCGTGCACGTACTGCGCCAGCACCGGCGGAGTGTCGCGCTGCGGATCGACGCTCACGAACAGCACGTGCAGCGCCGCCAGCGGTGCGCTCTTTTTGACCTGCGCCAGCTTCACCAGTGTCGTCGGGCATACGTCCGGGCAGTGCGTGAAACCGAAGAACACCAGAGTCGGCGTACCGGCCAGGTCGGCGCGGGTGAACGCACGGCCGCGCTCGTCGGTGAGGCTGAAGTCCTGTACCGCCCGCGGCCGCGGCAGCCAGGTGCCGCTTGCCAGGTGCGGGGCTCCCCTGTCAAGTTGCGTGGCCAGCCAGAAGCCGCCGAGCGCCGCGCCCAGCGCGGCGACGGCGACCAGCAGCCGGGCACGCACCTTCATCATGAGCCGATTATTTCATACAGCCACGCACGCCGGGCGCAACCGCGCGCGCCCGTCCCGGCGCGCGCGTGCCGTGACCGTGGCGCAGCTCATCGAGGCCGGCGCGCGGCGTCTGCGGCGGGCGCGAGTCTGCTTCGGCCACGGCACCGACAACGCGCGGGACGAGGCCGCGGCGCTGGTACTGCACGGGCTCGGCCTGGCGCACGCCGGCGCTGCGGCGCGGTCCCGCCGGCGTGTCGGCGGTGCGGCACAGGCGCGCGTGCGCGCCCTGTTCGAGCGCCGCATCGTCGAGCGCATCCCGGCCGCTTACCTGACCGGCGTCACCTGGTTCGCCGGGGTGCCCCTCGCGGTCGATGCGCGCGTGCTGGTGCCGCGCTCGCCGCTCGCCGAGCTCATCGAGCGGCGCTTCGCGCCGTGGATCGATGCGGCGAAGGTGCGGCGCGTCCTCGACGTCGGCACCGGCTCCGGGTGCATCGCCATCGCCTGCGCGCTGGCCCTGCCGCAGGCCCGCATCGACGCGGTCGACATCTCGGCACCGGCGCTCGAGGTGGCGCGCACCAACGTGCGGCGCCACCGCCTCACGCGCCGCGTGCGGCTGCTGCGCTCGGATCACTTCCGTGCTCTGGGCCCCGCGGCCTACGATATCATCGTGTCGAATCCGCCTTACGTGGGGGCGGCGGAGCTGCGCAGTCTGCCCGCGGAGTACCGGCACGAGCCGCGCGTCGCGCTCGCATCCGGGCGCCACGGGCTGGACTCGGTGCGCGTCATCCTGCGTCAGGCGCGGCGCCATCTGCGTCCCGGGGGGCTGCTCGTGGTCGAGGTCGGTAACACGGAAAGAGCGGTGCAGCGCGCCTTCCCGCGCCTGCCGTTCGTGTGGCTGCAGT
>Ga0070732_10000335_pt1 | contig 31789 bp, 26 predicted proteins | sample Coa_R1_5_FD_66449 | JGI IMG/M metagenome (GOLD analysis project Ga0070732, IMG submission 66449) | Surface soil microbial communities from Centralia Pennsylvania, which are recovering from an underground coalmine fire - Coalmine... | ecosystem: Environmental > Terrestrial > Soil > Unclassified ... | reverse complement strand
GGCGCTGGGATGATGTCTTCGAACGCATGGCCGACGAAGTTCGCAAGAAACTGGTCTCCACCGGGAATTCGCACGCGATTCCCATCGAGGTTTCACCTGCCGAATTGATTGACAAGATCACGATTCTTCAGATCAAAAGCGAGCGCATTCGCGACAACGGCAAGCTGCGCAACATTCGCACCGAGCTGGCCGCGCTGCAAGCGGCCCGCGATCAGGCCTTATCGCCTTCGGAAGAACTTACTCGACTCACGACGGACCTGAAGAAAGTGAACGAGGCGATTTGGGAAGCGGAAGATTTCCTGCGCGCTCAGGAAAAGGCCAAGCGGTTTGACGGGTCATTCATCGAGATGGCGCGAAGCGTCTACCGAAATAACGACCGCCGTTCCGCGATCAAGCGGCAAATCAATGAGCGCTTTGCGGCGCACTTCATCGAAGAGAAAGAGCATCCGAGGTACGAGTGATGGTTTGTAGTGACCCGATTTATCGGGTCGACCGCGGGCAGGATGACGGCATGAATGCGGTCACAACAAACTTTAGCGCCGGCTCATCCCTTCCTCAGCTTGCCGCAGCGCCTGGTCGATGGCGTCGGCTTCGTAGAGTGCTTCGGCTTCAATTCGCTGTGGGCGATCGAGCGACGGCACGAGGCAACAGAAGCGGAACCCGCCGTTCGCCAGTTTCTCGGAATGGAAGCTTGTAATCGACAAGCGGTTCAGCCGCCGCTGCACGCTGTTCCAATCCACTTCCACGTTACGGCTGCGCTGAATTCCCAGCGCTTCGGGCGATGGCATGTCGAGCTTTTGCGGCCGGGCCGGGATTGCATCCGGTTCCTGGTTTTGACCGCGCACCGTGGCCGAAGTCCGGGCTTGGGGCGTCTGAGCGGAAGCTTGTGCCTGGTTATTGGCCGAAGGCTGTAGGCGCTGCCGCAGCGGCCCCTGTACGCGCGGCTGCGCCGGCGGCAGTTGCTGCATCGGTTGGCCGGGAAATGGATTGGGATCGCCAGGATAGTAGCCCGGCGGCAAGCCCGGCGAACCGCCGGGATACGGGGTGCTGCACCCCAACGGGGTTCAGCCCGCCCCGCAGCGGCCAGGCACCACGGCCAGCCATGAGCACACCGTTGCAATTGCCAGCCCGAACCAAAGCACGTCCTTGCGCATGGTGGGGTCGTCCTTGAAATGAAGTTCGCACGCATCCATACGTGCGGCGGTGCCAGGCGAGTCATTCAGGCATCGCGGGCGGGGCTATAGCAAGGGCGTTCACAAAAAAAAAGTGCAAGTGGTGAAGCGAGCAGTATTTGCAATTACTACTGTGGCAATGGTAGGAATTACAAATGTTCCAACTACTCTCTCACGCTCTTCAATCGATCCAGCACGCCATTGACGAATGCCGGCGAATCCTTGGTGCCGAAGCGGCGGGCCAGTTCGATGGCTTCGTCCAATACGGCGGGGGCCGGCGTATGCGGCGTATAGAGCAATTCATACGCACCCAGCCGCAGCACATTGCGATCTACCGTGGGCATGCGTGGCACGCGCCAGTTTTCCGACGCTTGGTTCAGGCGCTGATCCAGAACCGTCTGCTCTTTCGTCACGCCGTCGAATAACGCTAAGCAGAATTGCACGAGATTCGGATCGCGCAAGCGTTCCTTGGCGAATTCCGCGATCGCTTGGGGTGAAAGGTTTGGGTTGTGGTCGTGCTGAAAAAGCAATTGCAACGCAACTTCCCGAGCACGCGAACGGCGAGTGAGCATGAATGCCACCGAGAGAGTCCGAATGATTAACCCACTTGGTTAAGATACGGCTGCCGCTGAAATCACCAACAGAACGGGCTTGCGGAGTGCCGGCGGTAGACTCACGGCAGCGTATGCAGCATGCGCTTGATGCCGCCGGTCAACTTGCGATAGCCTGGCAAGCGCGAAACGGGGCGGAATAGCGGTACCAGCCAGCGATGATGACGAAGGCCCCGAGCCAGTCGCAAAAGCCGTGCGCCCGGGCTTCGCGGCACAAATGACAGCGGGGAATCCGGCCGTCCCTGGCTGAGCAGTTTCCACACGCCGGTGCTTAGTTGCAAGCGGATCAAACCCCGGAGCGGATTCGGCTCTTCGGGCCCAATCCCCATCCATGCATCAGCCATGCCGCTACGTAACATCAAGTCGAAGTGATAGGCGAATAACATACGCTGCTGCTTGCGCCATTGCTTGCCTTCGGCTTCCATCAGGTTCCGGCCGACCAGGCTCGTTAGGTTGCCGGGAGCCAGATTCATGTCCAGCGTATGCAACGTGGCGGAAAGCTGGTCTAGCCAAGCTTGCAGCGATTCGGAATACTTTGACAGTTCGCCACAGGTTCGCTGAAAATCTTCTTGATGAAGCAAAAGGTGCTGGGCCACGTCGAGCCAACGCAGAAATACCCGGTGCTCCTCGGCCATCTGTTCCGGATGCAACAACGCGTAGGTCACGAGCATCCGGCCGACCTTATATTGCCGCTGGAATGCTTGCTGGTCGGTCATCGGGTGAAGATGGCCGGCATGGGCCCGCGGGTGATACCACAACCGAAATCCTTTTCGGGCCAGGCGCAACGCGAGTTCCACGTCCTCGAATGCTGCGCACGGAAACCGCGTGCTGAACATTTCTTCCTGAGCGACTAGCAGCGAGCGTTTGACTGAGACGTTCGACGTGTAGAAATGGCCAAACGCGACCCAGTGATTGGGCGTGAGCGCATCATACGAGAACTGCTGGCCGCCCTCGCTGGTCATGTAGTCCATGAGCGGTGTCACGTTGATGTCGCGGTGCCAGCTCGTGTAGCCAAGCACGCCGACGGCCTCCTGGGGATGATTCGTGTGCGCGCGCAAATGTTCGGCCAGGAAGTCGCGGTCGGGAATGATGTCATCCCCAGTGAAAAGAACGTGCTCCGCCGCACTCAGTTCGATTCCGCGGTTGCGCGCCTGGGCTGGGCCGGCATTGCGACTGTTGGCCTCGAAGCGAATCGGCAGGTGCTGAGCATGTTTTTCGACCAGGCCGCGCACATCGTAGGTCGAGCCATCATCGACGACGATGATGTCCCAGTGCTTTTGCGGCAAACTTTGCTCTCGATAGGCGCTTAAACAACGGTCGAGCGCGTCGGCGCGATTGTAAGTGGGAATGATGACGGAAATCTTCCGTTCCGGTGAGCCGGACAATTGCCGTGCAGCCACCGTTTGGTCCCGTTCCTTTGTGAAGTTGAGGAGCGCATCGCGAAACTTTTCCGCAGCGCGTTTCCACGAATAATGGTCGCGCACAAATGCTTGGGCTGTTTGGCCGCGGCGTTCCGCTTCGGCTCGATCGCGCACCACCGCTTGTAGCTGGACCGCCAGATCATCCTCATCGACTTCCGCCCATTGCGCGCATTGCGGGAGAATCGCATGGAGGCGATCATAACATTCGCCCACCGGTCCCTCGCGGAAACGGATGGGGAAATAGGCGCCGTCGCACAGATAATCGGCTGGCCCGCCGTAGTTCGGACAGACGACAGGCAGGCCAAGGGCCAGCGCGTCGATAATCTTCATGCCGAAACCTTCACCCCGGAACGGTGCGACAAACGCATCGGCGCCACGGTAAAGCTGGATGAGTTCATCCTTCGATACAAATTCAAGCAAATGCACGATCCGTGGTCCGTTCCGGTGTTCGGCAATCCATTCGGCAATCTGCGAGCGCTCGGCGCCGACGCCGTAATCCTTGAGCACCAGCACCACCGGCTCGGTGGGGCGAAAGGCTTTGGCATACGCGCGCAGCAGCACATCGGTGCCATAACGATAAGGGTCATGCGAATTGGTGACTGCCAAAAGAACGCAGCCGTAACGTCGATAGCGGTTGTTGGCTCCCTGAGCAGTATGCACTTCAGGCGAGTAGCCACAAGGCACGACCGAGCAACCTTCGGCCGGCACACCTAGCTCGGTGAGCGCGTCGCGGCAAAAGCCGCTTAGGGCCAGCTTGCGATGGCGGTTCAGGACGACGTGCCGCATCCAGTGGTCGATGTCTTGTAGCCGCCGCGGGCCGTAGCGATAGTTCGTGCAGAAGATTTCGGCGTTGACCTCCCCGGCCAACTCTTCGCTCAAATACGGTTCCCAGTAATGGTTCCACTTGATCTGCACGCGCGGACTCGGCGGCCGTTGCATCAGGGCGTGCAGCCGACGTGTGGCTTCCGGCCCGACGCTCGGATCGATCTTCCCGGGCTTCAACGACACGCCGACACCGATGTCGTCGAGGCTCAGTGCCAATTGGCTGGTCACCCAGGTAAACGAATTCGCCAAGTGCAGCGGAATTGCAAAATGAACGTCGGCGGGTGGCGCTGCGCCGCGCTTCCGGCCAGTGGCAGAGGCCGATTTGGCGGCGAGTCGGGCATCTTTCCGCAAATACTCTTGCAGATCATTTTTGATTTGCCCTTCCCATTTTTGGCGGAAGTACGCCTCGTTGGCCGCGTCATTGTCCGTGCGGCCGGGGGAAGATTGGCCGTAATGGTAAATCACACTGTTGGCGCAGTAGTAGACCTTCAACTTCTTCTGCCGCACGCGCAGGCAGAAGTCCACGTCCTCAAACCCGTTGCGGAAACCTTCGTCGAAACCGCCCATTTGCAGAAAGAGCGCGCGCGGCACCAGCCAGCACGCGGCCGTAACGATCTGGAACTCCCGACTAATTAGGGCCGGCGGATAGTCAGCAGCGAGCCCGGGATAGAGATGCGTCGGCTTGCCGCTTTCGTCGAACACCATGCCGGCATGATTCAGCTTACCCGAGTCTGGAAACAAATGGCGATTGCCGAGCACGCCAATTTCAGCGTCTTGTTCAACGGTTTCAACCAACCTTTTGAGCCAGCCTGGTGTTACGAGCGTGTCGTTATTCAGCAGACAAATGTATTTGCCACGCGCCTCGTTGGCGGCGAAGTTCATATTGTGGCCGAAGCATTGCCGAACCTCGTTGCGGATAACATGTATTTGTTTGCCAAGGCTCGCCAGATAGGCTGGCGTTTCATCGGTGGAACAATCGTCGACAACCAGAAATTCCGTCGGAATGCTCGAGTCGGCATGTTGCAAGAGTGATTCAAAGCATTGTCGGGTAAGATCGACCCGGTTGTGAACGGGGATAAGAATGGAAACGAGCGGTTGGCCCAATTCCGTGCCGAGGCTTCTTGCCACTGCTGGTACTCCACTCCGTGAAGGCTAAGTGCGCGGAATCTCCGTGCGGGCCAAGTAATCTAACAGGCACTGGGGGAAATTGCAATCGCAGGGTGGGTCAGAGCGTCATTCTTCAGTATTGATCTGGCCCTTCAGAATACGTTGCGTGTTCTCCCAGCCCGCTTCCAGGAAGGCAACATACCCTTGCACGTCCATAAGCACGCTGGTGTCGCCGGTCATTTCGAAGAGCCAGCCGGGGCCGTAATTATCGACATTGATTGCCGAGGGATCCTTCAGCAACTCCGTGTTGAAGCAAGCAAGTTTGCCCGCGATCGGAGCGAAAAGATCGGCCACAGCCTTCGACGTCTCGATGTTGCCGACCTGCTGTTTTAATTCGACCGTGGCGCCTTCATCGACGCACCAATCGAGGAAGTACACGTCCTGCATCAGCCGTACGGCATAGGAAGTAAATCCAAAACGCAGCCGGCCCGCTTCGTGCCGGCACCACATGTGATTGCGGGCATAGCGCAGCTCGCTCGGCAATCGCGCGGGAAACTTGCCCATCAGGAAGGTGAGGTCTTCGGGCATGGTCAAGAGTGATTAACCACAAAGATCACAACGACCACCAACGATGACAACAACATGACTTTTTGGCACGATCTCTCTAGCTCCTCTTTGTGCACTTTGTGTAATTTGTGGTGAATTCTTTCTTCATGTATACCGCGCACTTCGGTATTGTGCGTCGAAGAACACGGGAAGATGCCGATCGATTTGTAGCAGGCCTTTGCGCGTCAGTTCCACGCTGTTTTCAGTGAGTATAAGCAGTTCGTCCTCAGCCAATTGCTCGAATCCGGTGCGGAACTCATCGCGCACGTTAACGTTGAACTTCTTTTGAAAGTAGCCCGCATCCAGCCTGCCGGTTTTCAATTGCAAGATCATCTCGCGAATGAGCCGGTCGCGCGGCGTCGTGGGCAACGCGCGGTTCAACGGCAACTCGCCCTTATCGAGCATGCCGACATACTGCTCCCAGCCATCCACGTTTTGCATGTGCACGTCGTTAAGATGGCCAAATGACGCGACGCCGGTGCCGAACATGTCGGCTCCATGCCAAAGCGCATCGCGGTAGACGAATTGCGTCTTCTTCTTGTCGCGCACCATGGTGTAGGCGCTGGAAACCTCGTAACCGGCTGCGGCCAGCTCGTCGAAAGCATAATCGACCCATTCACGCTTCGTCGGCCAGTCGGCAATGGCTAGAGATGGCTCGTCCTGGCCGATGACTTTCAGTTCCTGCGAGAAGCGCGTGTTGAAGGGAAGCTCCATCTGATAAATAGTCACGCTTTCCGGCGCCATGCCGATAGTTTTGCGCACGCACTCGCGCCAGTTGTCCCAATCCTCGCCGACCATGCCGGCAATCAGGTCGATGTTGATCTGCTGAAAGCCGATCTCGCGCGCCCAACCATAGGCCCGATAAATCTCCTCTTCCAGATGTGCCCGGCCGTTGAATTCGAGAATCTCTGGCTTGAAGTTTTCGACTCCGAGGCTCAAGCGCGTGACGCCGAGTTCATGCAGCGCTTCGAGCTTATGCCGCTGAAGCGTGCCGGGCTCGCATTCAAACGTCACTTCGCGGGCCTGCTTCCACGGCATGATCGACTGAAGTCGGCCCATCAGGTCGCGGAGTTGCGAAGCGCTGAGATACGACGGCGTGCCGCCTCCGAAGTAGACGTAATCGAGCGAACGGCCGCCAACCACCGGCAGCCGGCTGCACAGCTCCACTTCCTTCACCAGCGCATCGGAATATACTTCGACGTCGCGCGCATTCTTGTCGGTGTAAACGCGGAAATAACAGAATTTGCAGCGCTTGCGGCAAAAGGGAATATGCAGATAAAGCCCAAGCGGCACGGCGGGTTTTGGCGCCGAGTTCAACGCCGATTTCGCGGCGTCGAGATGTGCGGGCTTCCAAAATGAAAACGGCGGATAATTGGCGACGAAGTAGTTGCCCAGGCCAGTTTTTTCTTGCGTTTCTGTCATGCAGGCACACAAACGTGGAGGGAGGGTGGGTACAACAGCATTTTATATTCCCGCCGGAAATCGAACAAGGCGAGCGGCATTGCGCGATCCATACAACATTAGCGAGCGGCGGGGGGATTCTCGGCGCATGTCCCACCGCAACAAGCCCGGCGGCTCGTCATGAACCTGCTTGTTTCGGAAGGCCCGATCACAAATGCAGTTCCGCCGACAGCGAGATATGATCGATCCGAACCTCGTGCACTTTCTGCAACGATACGATCAGATCGTCGGCGGCAAACTGAATCGCCATTTTCCTGGTTTCCGCTTCGCCACGCGGATGCGCGACTGGGAACTGTATCAGGTATTCTCGCGCTTGCCACAAGATAACCGTAGCATGCGCATCATGGACACCGGCGCTTATAGCACCTATACGGCATTATTTCTGGAGGAATTGAGCGAACATGTGGTAATCTCGGACCATTTCGGCTGGGCTCAGCGACTCGAATACACGGCTCAATCCGTGATCACGCCTCTGGACGAATGGAAGACGGTCATTCGCACGTGTTCGCCGAAGGTTGCGATTCAAGACATCGATCTCACCGCGATTCCCTGCGCGGACAACACCTTCGACTATATCACTTGCATTTCCACCATGGAGCACACGGCGAACCCACGAAAGGCGCTGGAGGAGATGATTCGCTGTGTAAAACCGGGAGGGCGCGTGCTCATCACGACCGACCACAGTCCGCGCGGTGTGCCATTTGACGGCAACGACCGCTTCTTTAGTATGCGGCAACTTCGGCGCTTGTTTCACGGGTGCCGCGATTGCTCACCGGATGTGCCGCCGGATTATGCGCAGGAAAACTGGTGCTACAACCGGCCCGATCAGAGCATACTCATTTTGTTTGTTGAAATCGAAAAACCGCTTGACGGCAGCCAGCCGGCCGCGAAATCCTGGTGGCGCTTCTGGGCATGAAGCTCACGGAAAGCTGCCGGCAATCCGGCGGACGCGCTGGCCGTGCTCGGCGAGCGGTTCGTATTCGGCCATCGACAAAGGACCGGTGGCTTCCAGCACGACAAGGTCTTCCAGCAACTCTTCGCGATTAGCCGGGGCGGACAGCACCACCGTGACTACCGGCGATTGCAATGCGAAGCGATACCACATCGGCGCCGGCGGCGCGGAAAACCCAGGCGGATCGTCGGGCGTGCTTTGCAGCAAAGCGCCCCACCGTAATGCGGTGTAGGAGATGACCGGCATTTGCATCACCGTGGTCAGCGGAAACACTTCTTTCTCCGCCCCACGATGGGCCGCGTTATAACGGATCATCAAGCAATCAAGTAGCCCGCTCTGGGCCATCGCCGCCGCCAACGGCCGCTGGTGCGTCGTCACACCGAGCTTGCGGACCAGGCCGTCGCGCTGCGCTTGCCGGCAATACTCCAGCGCTCCGCCGCGGCCGATAATCTGTTGCCACTCGGTTGCTTGCTCGACGTAGTAGAAAGTAAGAGCATCGACGTAAGTCGAATTCAAAGTTTTCAATATCGACGCCAACTCCGTTTTGGCATCGACGGCGGTGCGTGCTTCAAATTGCACGCAAACTACGACTTCTTCGCGCTTCGGCCCCAATTCGGAAACAGCTCGGCTCAGGCCGTCCTCGTAACCGCAGCCGCACCAGTTCAGGAAGTTCACGCCGCGCTCGATGGCGAGATGAATGTCATCGGGCCTCGGCATCGAGTTTCCCCGGGAAGCAATGCCGAGCCGGCAGACGGGCTTGCCGAAGGCGGAGGCCGGAGCGAGGAGGAAAGGCGACAAAACATTAGCATGGGCAGCCATGTTGGATTTATATGGTTTGTAGTGATCCGCTTTAGCGGGTCGAAGGAAAACGACCCGCTAAAGCGGGTCACTACAAACACTAGCCCGATACAATGCGGCCATGGCGCGTGAACGTTATGATGCCGTGGTCGTTGGCTCGGGGCCGAATGGCATGGCAGCGGCAATTGCGCTCGCTCGGGCGGGCCGCTCGGTGCTGGTGCTGGAGGCCAATGCCACGCTCGGCGGTGGGGCGCGCTCGGCGGAACTCACGCTGCCCGGCTTTGTTCACGATATCTGCTCCGCAATTCATCCGCTTGGGGCGGCGTCGCCATTCTTCAAGACGCTGCCGCTCGACAAGCACGGACTGGAATGGATTGATCCATTGGCGCCCTTGGCGCATCCATTTGACGATGGCACGGCCGCGATCTTGGAGCGCGACCTCGAAGCCACGGCGGCGAGCCTTGGCCGGGATGGCGATGCCTACCGGCAATTATTCGGCTCGCTGGTCCGCCATGCCGATGACCTCTTCACCGATGCCCTCGCGCCGCTGAAAATCCCACGGCATCCGCTGCTCTTGAGCCGTTTTGGCCTGCGGGCTATTCAATCGGCTCGTGGGCTGGCCGAGCGCTGGTTCAACAGCGAAAAAGCGAAGGGATTGTTTGCCGGCTGTGCTGCCCACGCGATTATTCCATTCGAGAGACCCCTGAGCGCAGCTGTCGGGCTCATGCTGATGATCGCCGGGCATTCGGCCGGTTGGCCGCTGCCGCGAGGCGGCTCGCAGACGATCACCGATGCCCTCGCCTCTTACTTCCGCTCGCTTGGAGGCGAATTTGAAGTGGAGCGGCGTGTCCGGAGTTTCACTGATCTACCGCAAGCACGAAGCGTCCTATTCGACGTTTCACCGCGAAACCTCGAAGCTATCTGCGGCGACCGGCTGCCGCCGCGCTATCGCCGGCAATTGCTGCGCTTTCGGCACGGCCCGGCCGTGTTCAAGATCGACTACGCGCTGGACGGCCCAATTCCATGGAAAGCGGCGGAATGCCGCCGGGCGGGAACGGTCCATCTCGGCGGCACGTTGGAAGAAATGGCTGAAGCCGAGCGTGCGATCTGGGAAGGCAGGCATCCCGAACGGCCGTATGTCTTGATCGCCCAGCAAAGCCTTTTCGATTCCATGCGTGCCCCGGCCGGCAAGCACACTTGCTGGGCCTACTGCCACGTTCCGCAGGGGTCCACAATCGATATGACTTCGGCCATTGAGGACCAACTCGAGCGCTTTGCCCCAGGGTTCCGAGACCTGGCGTTGGCGAAGCACATCACCACGCCGGCTGATTTCGAGCGCGGCAACGCAAATTACATTGGGGGCGACATTAGCGGCGGCGTGCTCGATCTCTGGCAAACCTTCACTCGACCCGTTATTCGGGTAAACCCGTACACAACGCCGAACAGGAGCATTTACATCTGTTCGGCATCAACGCCGCCGGGCGCAGGCGTCCACGGCATGTGCGGCTACTGGGCGGCGCAGGCAGCGCTGCGGCGAATGTAAGAGTATCGATCCCTAGATTGCACGGAACGGCAGAGCGGCAACCACTACTTCTCCCCCACTTCGGGCGAGACCGGAAGTGTGGCCAAGGGTAGAGATAGGGGGACGATTCAGCCTGAAGTGCCCGCAGAGATGCAGGTGGAGCTACAACATCTTCCGAGATTGCATGACGTGCCTCCGTGCTCTTAACAATCATGAGTCCGCAGCGCCAGCAAAAATCGACCGTTGCCCGCGCTGCGGGCTCAGTCATGTCGTTGGTGGAGTCGTGGCCGGCGCAGCGCCACTGTCAGCCGTCGAGCTTTCCGGTGGTGGGCCAGCCGGCGGCTCTTGGCCCGGCAACAGAATATGCTTGATCCGCACCATCAAGTACGGCTGCCGGTGGCCGCGGAACCGCCGGTAATTCTTTCGTCGGCGAAAGTGCTGGATATATAACTTTTCGGAGGTTTCGTTTTCGACCTCCGCCACCACGCGCATGCCATCGAGTGCGGGCTGGCCGATTTTCAAGTCGTCGCCGTTCTTGTACAGCAGCACGCGGTTAAACTCGACCGCTTGCTTCGCTTCTAATGGCCGGTAATCAACCCGCACGCGGTCGCCTTCGCTCACCCGGTACTGCCGCGATCCGTCTACAAACACCGCAAACATGGAACTTGCTCCCTAGCCTGTATCATCTTTGTAGGAATGAGATAATGTACCACCGCCGCCGGACTATGGCCAGAGCAGGTGGCCACAAGGGGGTGCAACTGTTTTCCGGGAGTAGAGCCGGCTTCCATAGGAATTTCATCCAGCCGCAGTGTACGATTCCTATGCAGCTTAGTCGAGAACTGGAAATCCGCACTGCCAGCTTGCAGGAATTCGTAGCCGAATTCTGGCGAATTCCGCTACCATGTTCTTCGAGGAGCCGGTCTATGAAACCGACAGAACCTTCGCCCGAAATGCTGTTGATAATGGCCCGCGAGGCGCGCTTGAACGCGTCGGCCGCTTATTCCAATTTCAAGGTCGGCGCTGCCTTGCTTTCCGAAGACGGCCGTATCTTCACCGGGTGCAATGTGGAGAACGCAACCTTCGGACTGACCGTTTGTTCCGAGCGCGTGGCCTTGTTCAAAGCAATTTCCGAAGGAGCGCGGAAGTTCACCAAGATCGCGGTCGTGGCCGACACCGAAGATCCGACACCGCCATGCGGCGCGTGTCGGCAATTGCTCTGGGAATTCGGCGGCGACCTGGAAATCATCCTTGGCAACCTGACGGAAGAAAAAGGGCGACATCAGTTGCGGGACTTGTTTCCATTGCCGTTCGATGCGCGATTGCTGACTTAGCGCGAGTTGGCGAGCCGAGCCGCGTGAGCGGCTGGGTTGAGCCCGCTTTGACCCGGCCGCTCACGCGGCTCGGCTCGCCCAAAGGAAATTCTCATGCACGACCTAGTCCACGTCTCTCGACATCCCATTGTGCTCGACAAGGTCACCCGGCTGCGCGACAAGAATACTGAGCCCAAGCTCTTCCGCGAACTGGTGGCCGACCTTTCGCACTTGCTTTTCATCGAGGCAAGCCATGATTTGTTGCTTGCGGAACACATCGTGGAGACGCCGCTCAGCGAGTGCAAGGGCCATGTGCTGTGCGAACGCATCGGCCTATTTCCAATCCTGCGTGCCGGCCTTGGAATGGCCGATGCCATTTTGAATTTCATCCCGACCGCTCACGTCTGGCATTTAGGGATCTACCGCGACGACGCGACGCATAAACCGGTGACTTATTACAACAAGATGCCGGAAAAGGCGGACCTCGATGTGGCGATCGTGCTCGACCCCATGCTCGCCACCGGTGGCTCGGCGTCGGCCGTGCTGGAGATCTTAAAGCAGCGTGGAGTAAAACGCATCAAGTTCCTGGGCCTGATTGCCGCTCCGGAAGGTGTGCGCGTGCTGCGCGAGATGTTCGCCGACGTGCCGATCTACCTCGCCGCGATGGACGAATGTCTCAACCAGGACAAATACATCGTCCCCGGCCTGGGCGATGCCGGCGATCGGCAATTCGCTACGTGAAGATTAGCCCACGGATGAACACGGATTTCATAACACGGATAAACACAGATAAGAATAAAATAGCGCAGGAAACAGGAATGGCTTGGAGCGTTTCTCTTGACTTGCTGTACTCCAAATCTCTAAATCCGTGTTCATCCGTGATACGGAGTCCGTGTTTTTCCGTGGGCGAACTCTTTGCGTACAATACACGCAAAAGGAGCCTGCAAACATGCCACGCGATTTGATCCTGGGGACCGCGGGCCACATCGACCACGGCAAGACTTCGCTTGTGAAAGCGCTCACCGGCATCGATTGCGACCGCCTGCCGGAAGAGAAGGAACGCGGCATCACCATCGACATTGGCTTTGCTTCGCTGGACCTGGGCGACTATCGCCTTGGCATCGTCGATGTACCGGGCCACGAGCGCTTCATCAAGAACATGCTCGCCGGGGCCACGGGCATCGATCTGTGCCTGCTCGTGATCGCTGCCGACGACGGCATTATGCCGCAAACCCGCGAGCACCTCGAAATCCTGCAACTGCTCGGACTGAAGCACGGCGTCATTGCGCTCACGAAGGCCGACCTGGTAGATGAAACCACGCGTGAAGTAGTGACGATGGAAATCCGCGAACTGGTGCAAGGAAGTTTCCTGGCCGATGCGCCGATTGTGCCAACCTCCGCTGTTTCCGGAATGGGCTTGCCGGAACTGAAGGCCGCGATTGCCGAGGCATGCCATAAAGTCGAATCACGCGAAGGGAACGAATGGTTCCGGCTGGCGATCGACCGATCCTTTGTCGTGCAAGGCCACGGGACAGTCGTAACGGGTTCTATCACGTCCGGTAATCTCCGCGTGGGCGACGAAGTGGAATGGCTGCCCCGGCAAGAGAAGGTTCGCGTCCGCTCGCTGCATAACCACGACCGGGCCGTGGAGGAAGTGCATCGCGGCCAGCGTGCGGCGATCAACCTTGCCGGCATCGCCCATGAAGATGTGATTCGCGGGCAGGAACTGGCCACACCAGGTTACCTGGAGCCATCGCGCGTCATTACGGTCCGGCTGCACGCAATCCCGGAATTGCGCAAGCCGCTGAAGCATCGCACACCTCTGCGGTTGCACGTCGGCACGGCCGAGATCATGGCCACGCTCTCCTTGCTCGATTGCGACGCCGTGGCGCCGGGCCAATGGGCGTTGGCCCAGCTATTCCTGGAAGAGCCGGCCGTGGCCGTGTGGGGCCAACCGTTTGTGCTGCGCGAATCGTCCGCTATGTCCACGCTTGGCGGCGGACAAGTCCTGCAGCCGGTCGCGCGCAAGATTCGCCGCCGGCACCTGGAATCGCTCGAAAAAATCGAGCGGCTCTGGTCTGGCTCGCCGGTGGAACGAGCGCAGATTGTCGCGTGGTTTGTTGGCTACGGCGGCGTGATGCTGGCCGACCTCGTTCGCGGCGCCGGCCTGCGGCCCGATGAAGCGCAGAAACTGATGGACCAGTTGAAAGAGGAAGGAAAGCTTGCCGAGGTGGCCGTGGGCCACGCCCGCAGCCGGCTCTTGCACCGAGAACTGCTGGCCGAACTGGACCAAAAGCTGCTCGGCACGCTGAATCTGTTGCACGAGCAGTTTCCGCTCATGGCCACGCACGACCGGCAAAAAGTGCAGGCGCAACTTGATTATGTCGGCGACGACACGCTGGTGCACGCCGCGGTGGATCGGCTCATTCAAGCCAAGAAGCTAATCGGCGACCTGCGCCGCATCGGCCGGGCCGACTTCAAGCCAAAGCTCAGCGGCCCGCTGCGAAAACTCAAAGACAAGCTCATCGCCGCCTACCGTGAAGGTCGCTTCCAGCCGCCGGAGCCCGCCAGTTTTGCGGGCGCCGCCGGCGGCAACGCCGCCAACCTCGGCGACCTCTTCGACGTCTGCGTAGCCGAGGGCTACCTCGTGAAGATCAACAACGACATTTACCTTCATGCCGACGCGGCTACCGAGATGAAGCAGCTCGTGTCGTCCAAGCTCGCTGGCGCCGCCAATGGCGTAACCGTGGCCGAGATCCGCGATCTATTGGGCACGACGCGCAAATACGCAGTACCGCTGTGTGAGTATCTGGATCGCATTGGTGTGACACGACGAGATGGCGACTTGCGCTTCCGGGCGACTGCGGCGGAAGTGGCGAATTAGCACCGCCCCGCGTCAAGCTAGGAAGGATAGCGAAAGGTTGCGGGATTGGTTTCGTTGCAAAAAACTCGTTTCCTTGCAGTCGCGCCCCCTTTTTTGCTGCAATGATGCAATGAATTCACTTCCGCGCGGCGATGCTTTCTTCCGTAATTTCATAAAAGTATCGCGCGGCGAGCCCGTGAGGGCGGAGATCATGGTTCCATGGCAAAAAGCACCCGGCCCTTACGGACGAGTTCGCCCAGATGCGTCGGCTCATTTCCCGTGTGATATTCAATTCATTTCCTCGCCTCTACCAGTATGAGGACAATCACTGGCGAACGCCGGCCCATACCGGCCCGGCACTGGCGAATTTCCATCGCAGCGACGCGCCTGCTCGTGCGGCTCGGCGTGTCGCCCAATGCCATTTCCGTCGCCGGTATGATTTGCGGCATTGTTGCCGGCGCTGCGCTGGCTGCTACGCCCTTTGTCTCGAATTGGGCGCCGGCATTCTGGATCGCGGCGGCCCTTTGCATTTTTCTGCGTCTTTTGGCCAATATGCTCGACGGCATGGTCGCGGTAGAAGGCCGCAAGGCCAGGCGGCTCGGGGAGCTATTTAATGAAGTTCCCGACCGCATCGCCGATACGGCGATTTTGATCGGCCTCGGCCACTCGGCCGGCGGTCACATTGTCCTTGGCTACTTGGCGGCTCTCGCGGCGATATTTACGGCGTACATTCGCGCGGCCGCCAAGGTGGCTGGCGCCCCGCAAGATTTCTGCGGTCCCATGGCCAAACCGCATCGCATGGCCGCCGTCATCGCCGTGGCCATCATTTGTACCTTCTTGCCCACAACCAATATGCCCAGGTTCGCGTTAATCGTCATTGCTGCCGGCAGTGTGGTAACGGCCGCTCGCCGGCTCATCCATGCCAACCGCTATTTGCGGAGACCGACACCGTGAACCCGATTGCCAAAGCCCGCCTGTTCGATTGCAGCGCCGCGTTCGCGCATCCTGTTACGCTCGGAGTGACGATCGCATTGATCGTCGTGCTGGCGCTGTCGCCAGTCGTGATTTGGGCCTTAACTCGGGCCGGTTACATTGGCCCGAATCTTCGCACGGAACTGGCTCGTCGTTACTGGTCCTGGCTGGTGATCGTCCCGCTGTTATTGGTTCCGATTTTGTTGGGCGCGTTTTGGACCATTGTGGGCATCGGGATCTTGAGCCTACTTTGTTATCGCGAGTACGCCCGCGCAACGGGTCTATTTCGGGAAAAGCTGCTCAGTCTGGTGCTGGTGGCCGGCATTGTCGGCCTGACGCTGGCTACAGTCGATAACTGGTACCGTCTGTTCGTCGCGCTTACGCCGCTAACGGTCGCGGCACTTGCATCGGTCGCCTTGCTGACCGACCGGCCGCAAGGCTACATTCAGCGGGTGGGCCTGGCGGTACTTGGCTTCCTCCTCTTTGGCACCGCCTTCGCCCATCTCGCCTGGTTCGCCAACGACGGCAATTATCGGCCGTACCTGATCCTGATCATTTTGAGTGTGGAAGCCAACGATGTATTTGCTTTTTGCTGCGGCAAACTATTTGGCCGGCGGAAGCTGGCGCCGCACGTCAGCCCCAACAAAACGGTGGCCGGTGCGGTTGGCGCCGTCATGCTGACAACGCTTCTCGTCGTCACGGTCGGTTGGCTTCTCTTTCCGGCGGAGGTTATCAGCACCCACGGCGTCTCGCGCCTACAGGAGCTGCGCTATCTCACCGTCTTCGGCGGGCTCATTAGCGTGCTCGGCCAATTCGGCGACCTCATGCTCTCCGCTATCAAGCGTGACATCGGCATCAAGGACATGGGCGTGGTGATTCCGGGCCACGGCGGATTGTTGGACCGGTTCGACAGTCTGATACTCGTAGCCCCGGCGGCATTCCATTTCGCGAATTACATTGCTGGCATCGGTGTCAATCAGCCCGTCAAAATCTTCACGGGAGGTGGTTCGTGAACGCTTGGAAAATCGTGCCCGCCGCCGACCTGGGCCACTCGGAAACCGCACGCTGTTCAGCCATGCGCCGGGAATGCGGCCTGATATCAACGGCCATGCACGCGGTCACCTGGAGTATGGGGAAGGCCTACCTGCTGCTTTGGCACCGGCTGAAGATTGAAGGCGCAGAGAACTTGCCAATAGAGCCACCGTTTGTGATGGTCGCAAACCATTGCAGCCACCTGGATGCCCTGGTGCTGGGCGCCGCGCTGCCGGAGCGCTTACGCGACGTCGTATTTCCACTGGCGGCAGGCGATGTGTTCTTTTCATCGTCCTGCCGGGCGATTTGTGCGGCCAAAATGCTGAATGCATTGCCGATGTGGCGAAAGCGCTGCGGGGCCCATGCCTTGGCTGACCTTCGCCTTCGCTTATTGAAAGAGCCGTGTGCTTTCATCCTCTTCCCAGAAGGTGGCCGCAGCCGGGACGGAAGAATGATGTCGTTCAAGCCGGGCATCGGCATGCTGGTCGCGGGGACGAAAGTGCCGGTCGTACCGTGTTTTATCGAAGGCGCCTATCACGCACTTCGACCGGGGAGGTTTGTACCGGGTCGGGTGCCTCTTAGACTTCGTGTTGGGCCGCCGCTCATGTTCGCCGACGTAACGAATGAGCGAGAAGGTTGGAATTTGGTGGCGCGCAAAGTGCGAATTGCAGTCGAACGACTCGGTGATATTACAGATCGCGCACCTCAAACGGCGAATTGCCCTCCAGGGACTTGATGCGCAGCCCGCGTCTGCCTTGCAATAGCGGCAATAATTCCGGCAGCAGGACTTGCTTCCGCCAACCCTTGGCGAAGGGCGAGTTGGCTGGCAACGACTCGTTGCGGGCCAAGCTACGTATCAGCGTTTTCAATTCATGATTGCTGGCGGCCAAGGCCGGCGATAAAACGTTCCTTTGGCACCAATCGCACAAAACGGCGTGCAGCACGGCAACGATCCACGCCATTTCCGGCGGATCATCCTCACGTGGCGCCAACGCAGGAAACTCGTCAGCCGGACAGCCGCGCACCTGATTCAACAGCGCCATGATCTCCGGCACATCGCGCTTGGCCAGGCCGCGCATCACTTCCAGGTCGGCTTCCTGCTTCGGATTGCGGCGAGCAATTTCCACCAGGAGATCGTCGCGCACCACGGTGCGCACCGGCCGATTGCGCTGGGTCGCTTTGTCTTCACGCCAGGTGTAGAGAGCGCGCAGAATCGCGAGCCGCTTGCGGTCGAGCGAACCAGCACCTTTCAACTTTCGCCAGCGCTCCACGCTGGGGTCCTGCCCGAGGCTTCGCTGCAACAGCAAGTCGGTTTCTTCGCGCAGCCAGTCGTTCCGGCCCAGCTTCGTCAGCTTGGCCGAGAGTTTCTCCCATAGCGGTAATAAATAGCGAACATCGTCGAACGCATATTCCAGTTGCTGCGGGCTCAGCGGCCGTTGTCGCCAATTGGTTAGCGTTTCGTGCTTATGCAAGCGGACGTTGAGCGCTTGCTGGATCAACGGCCCGTGGCCAATTGGGTAGGTGTACCCCACCAGCCCGGCCGCGATTTGTAAGTCGAATAGCTTGGCCGGCAGACTTCCACTTTGCCGATGGCAGAGGCGAATCTCTTCCCGGCCGGCATGCACGACTGCTGTATGGGCGGAGTTGGTCACCAATTTCCAAAACTGCTCCAACGGGCCCACGCTCAGAGGATCGATGACAAAGAGCCGTTCCGGCGTGGCAACTTGAACAAGGCACAGCTCCGGGACAAAGGTTTCTTCGCCAATGAATTCGGTGTCGAAGCCGAAAACATGGCGGGCGGCAATGTGGTCGCAGCAAGCGGCAAGTTGATTGGGACGAGTGATAAGTTCTTCGGTAGGCATATTTGTTTGTACGCCGCAAGCGGCATCAGTCTTCCTCCGCTTGTCCCTCGCTCACACACCACCCGCCATCGACGGGCAGCACCGTGCCGGTGATGAAGCTCGCCGCGTCGCTACACAGGAACACGGCGGCGCCAGCACAATCTTCGGGCAGCCCCGGCCCCTGTCGCAATGGCTGTTTGCTCTGAAGGAAGTGCAGAATCGCCTCATCGTGGGCGGCGCGCTCGGCCATCGGCGTATCGATCAGACCCGGCGCAATGACATTCACTCGAATCTTGTTGGTCGCGTAACTCGCCGCTGCCAGCTGGCTCATGGCGATGATTCCACCCTTGCTTGCTGCATAGGCGGCAGTGTCGAAGTAATGTGGCGATGGGGAAAAGGCCAATACGCTCGCCATGTTCAGAATCACACCGGGTTGCTCGTTTGCCAAAAAATGCTGGATCGCGGCACGATTGGTGAGGAACGTGCTTTGCAGATTTGCAGCCATTGTCGCTTGCCAGCCGGTAACCGTGCACTCGTGCAGCGGCCCGTCGCCGAATCTGCGGCCACTGATCCCAGCCACATGATACACGACGTCGAGCCCGACGAGGAAATCGCACGCTTGCTCGAATAATGATTCCACGTGTTCCGGCTGAGAAACATCGCAGGCCACGAAGTGAACTGGCCCGATCTTCGCCAATTTGTGGCAGGCAGCGACGCCCTTCTCCTCGGAGCGGCCCGCGATGACTAGTCTCGCCCCTTCCTGGAGGAAGCGCGCCGCTGCTGCCAGGCCGATGCCGGTGGTGCCGCCGGCAATGAGACAGCGTTTATTGGCGAGTTGGGGCATGGTGTTTCCTCCGGTCGCTCATGCTCCCGGCTCGCCTCCTTGTCTTGCATACAACGGCGCCACGCGCTTCGCATATTGCGAGTAGAAATATTCCAATTCCTCTTCCACCGTCTTGCTGCCGACAAACTGGTGGCTCGGCAAAAACACCGGCTCGACGCCACGCTCCGCCAATCGCCTCGCCACCTCCACGCGCAGCATGTTCATGATCATGGCACCGCCCACGGTGCTGAACGGCCCGGTTTTGTGCCGGCAGCCTTCGAGCTTCAATAGTGAGTCGCCGGTCGGCGCGCCGTTGTCGAGCACAACGTCGGCGATGTCCATCAGCTTTTTCCCCGACGAATGCGCCGGCTTCGCTTGCTTGCAATGCTCGACGCTTAGCAAGCCGATAACCTTCAGTCCGCGCTGCTTCGCGCCCAGCGCCATTTCGATGATGATTTCGCGAATGCCGCTGGTGGAAATCACAATCATCGCATCCTTCGGACCAAAGGCGAAATTGCGGAGAATCTGCTCGGCGTAGCCCAACGTCTTCTCCAAATGCAGGCTTTGCCGCAGGCCGTTGGGCCCGACGATCTGGTTGTGAAACGTCAGTCCCAGCTCTACGATTGTATGCCAGCCGACGAAGCAGCCTTGCCGGGGTGTCATCTCTTCGCACATCATGCGCGAATGGCCGCAGCCGAAGAGATGCACGAGTCCGTCAACCGCGATGGCATCGGTGCAGATTTCTGCCGCCCGATCCAGCGCGTCGCTCTGTGTGGCATACAACTGTTGCAATCGGGCCAGCGCTTCGTGAAAATAAGTTTCAGCAGCAGGGAGCCGGGGCATTGTTCATCCTCAAGCCGTGGGACGAGTCTTCGAGCCCCGCGGGTTACAACGTAGGCATACAAAAATCCGATTCCGAATTCGAGAGGGCACGCCATGCTGGAAGAAATGGTCGGGTCAAAGGTGGTGGTGGACATGCGGAGCCAGTACGTCTGCCTGGGCACGCTGACGCGCGTGGACGCTGGCTTCCTGGAACTCAAGAATGCCGACATTCACGACCTGCGTGACACTGACACGACGCGGGAAAACTACGTGGCCGCGTCGGTGGCCACGGGGATCAAGCGCAACCGGAAGAAAGTGTTGGTAAACCGCGAAGAAGTAACCGCAATTTCCAAGCTGGAAGATGTGGTAGAGAATTAGTTCCAGAGCCCCGCGCCTGAGCAGGCCGGGCTGGGCCTGGTGCCCAACTCGTTGCCGAACTCGGCGGGAGGGTTCGCGATTACCGGCAACGACGGCAACGTGGCAACGAGTTGGTCATCGGTAATAGGAAGATATCTTAAAATATTACTGGGCAAGAACTTGCGGTAGAAGCCACCATCGAGCTGTGCATCCGCCTTTCGTTGCCGATACCCGTTTCATACGCCGCTATGGCCGGCGCCGGCAACGAGTTGACCCCACTTCACTCAGGGCTGAGACGTGAGAACTTCCGCACGGGGGCCGGCGCATCCCTGCTTGGCCCGCCCTACTTCTTCCTGATAATCTGTGCTTCCCGCCCGGCTTTCCAGATATCCACGTCTCCGGAGTTTTTCTGTGGCTGGCCGGGGGTGCTGCGGCCGTCGGCCACGTATTTCTCCAGCAATTCCGTTAACGCCTTAACAACTTCCGGATGCTCGTTTTGCACGTTCACCTTCTCGCTCACGTCGCTCGTAACGTCGTAAAGCTGCACCAATGGCAGCTTGTCGGAGCCATCGAGGCCGGGGCGCGGGAAGCTCCAACCGCCGCTGCCGGGGCAGAGTTCGAGCTTCCATTTGCCTTGCCGGATGGCAAACGAGCCGTTGGCCGAATGATGGACGACCGCTTCGTGTAACGGCTTGCCGGCCTTGCCGGTGAACGCGGGCAATAAGCTCACACTGTCTTCGCCGGCATTGTCGGGCAGTTTGGCGCCAAGAATGTCGGCACACGTCGCCATGAGATCGCCAAGATACACGAGCTGATCCGAGTGCGAGCCAGGTTTGATCCGCCCCGGCCAAGAGGCGATGAACGGAATGTGATGCCCGCCGTCGTATATGTCGGCCTTGTGCCCTCGGAAGACGTAGCTGGGATGATGGCCCTTTGACGCTAGTTCCGGAAAGTTCGCGGCCGGGGCACAGCCATTGTCGCTGGTCATGACGATAAGCGTGTTGCCGATGAGATTGTGCTTTTCGAGTGCCGCCATAACCTGGCCCAGCGTCCAATCCACCTGCATCACGAAGTCGCCGTAGGCATTCAGTCCGCTCTTGCCTTTCCACTCGGCCGTGGGCTCGATTGGCGTGTGCGGGGCATTCAGCGGCAGGTAGAGAAAGAATGGTTTGCTCTCATTTGCCCGTTCGTCGATGTACTTCAGCGCCCTACGAGTTAATTCCGGCAGCACGTCGATAGGTTCGAAATCTTTGTGGGCGGGGCCCTTGCGCGGCGGATTGTTTTGCTTCTCCACCGTGGGAATGCCGACGGTGCGGTCGTTTTCGATGAAGATGTACGGCGGCATGTCGAGCGACGCGCTGATGCCGAAGTAGTAATCGAAGCCCACTGCGTTGGGCCCATTCTGAATCGGCTTGGAATAATCGACCTTCCAGCCGTCGGGGTAATCCCGGGCGAAGCCGCCGTCTTTCAGCGGCCAGTTCATGCCCAGGTGCCACTTGCCGATGCAGGCCGTGTGGTAGCTGTGCTGCTTCAAGAGCAGCGGCACGGTGAACCGGTCGGGTTCGATCAGGCGCTGCGAATAGCCGCCGAGCACGCCCTGCTTGAGCGGCGAGCGCCAGTTGTACCGCCCGGTCATGATACTGTAGCGCGTGGGCGAACAGACGGCCGAACTGGAATGGCAGTCGGTAAAGATCATTCCCGCCGCAGCCAGCTGGTCCATATTCGGCGTAGCAATCTTGCCCTGCGGGTTGCAGCACTTCACATCGCCATAACCGAGGTCGTCGGCGAGGATGTAGACGATGTTGGGCTTGGGAGAGTCGGCGCGAAGTGGGGGGACGAGGAGCGCGAAGGGGAGAAGAAGGATTGCTCGCCACATGTTTATTCCTCCGTCCAACTCGAGGTACCCGCGCACAATGCGACTTTATAGCGAAGTCGGCGCATTTTCTGTAACAGGGCGTAGCAGGATGACTTGTGCCTCTTCTGATTGGTAAACGTGGCAGGCTTTTTCGCCAGCAGTGACCGCCAGCTCCGCAAGCCCCCACACGGAACCGTCGCCGTTGTCTGCCCCAACGAGAAGCCTTATTGCCGTGTCGTGAATTACGAATGGGAAGGTTCGCGTTGGGTGGCAGGCAGTAAGTCTTTCAACGATCTCGTCAGGCTCGCAGTCGCTGCCGTAGACTTGCACAATGACGGCATCAGCTTTTGGGGACGGAACAAAGCACGCATCCCATTCGCTGTCGTCCAGAACGAGGAAGTCGCGGTCGTACCGTTTCATCACCGTAACAGAATCTTTGCGGCGACATATCACGTCGTAATCGGTCTCAACACTTCCTCCATTCATAAGGCAATTATCAAAATCGCTCGCCCCGCGCCATTGCAGCGCGGCCGATTTTTGCAAACAAACGAGCGGACCGCCATCGCCTCTTATCCAGTTGAACTTTTCCATGTGCGTGTACCGCCATCGCTCGTAGTCTGCAGGCTAGACTCGCCCCGAAGACCGCCTGAAGGCGATATTACGAGCGCTCACTTCTTCGGCACATAATTCAGCGTGTAATACGCTTGCGGATGCAGCAGCGGGGCGCCGTCGGCGCTCTTCACGCCGGGCAGCTTCAGGTCGTGGATGTGGCCTTCCATTAGGCCGTCGATATATAGTCGCACGCTCTTTTGATCTTTTCCCATTTCCACTTTCGTGATCTTCGGCGTGGTCATGTCCACTTCCGGGCTGCCATATTCGGCCCGGTAGATGTACGTAAAGGTGCTGATCTTGTAAGAATCGATGGCCGCAGCCGTTTGCGAGTCGATGTGCTGCGTGAACGTGAGTTCGAAGCCGTCGGGCTTGGCGTGCATTTCCTGGATTTCGAACGGCGTCTTGCCGGTCCAGACTAGGCGCTCCAGACCGAACGAGCGGTTGCCGCGCGAGCCCCAGCCGCGGTTCGTTTCGCCACAAAAGAGCGAGCCGTCTTTGCCGAAGCGCACCGGCACAATGCCGCAATTCAGTCCCTGGCGGAACGGGAAACACGCGCCCTGGTAGCGGCCATTGCTGGCCTTTTCCAGATACACGCGCATGACGGTGCTGTGCGTCTGATCTCCCACGAACAGTTGCTTTTCGAACGGGCCGAACTTGCCGCCCGACAGGTCGCAGTCGATGCCGCTCGCGCTTTGGCCCATCTTGGCATACGGGAACTGAATCGCGGGTAGCATCAGTTGCGGAATGCGCTTGGCTTCAATGTGCTTACGGCTGCCGCTCTTCGGCACTTCCGGGGCGGGCCCGAGGTACTGCGCTTCCTTTTCCTTGTACCAGCGGAAGCTGTCGGGGTGGCCGACGAAGCCACCCACCGTGAGTTGGTTTAGCGCGCACGGCCCATTCCACGGGCCCTGGTTGTCGGTGTAGAACACGTCGCCGTCGGCATTGAAGCTGATGCCGCCGGGCGAGCGCACCCCGCTGGTGGTGGGCACGAATTTGCCATCTGGCGTGACCTTGCCGCCCCAGCCGCGGAACTTCGTGTTGCTGGTGAAGCTGCCGGTGAGGCATAGCACGATCCAAATGTTGCCGTCTTTGTCGAATCGCGAACTGAAGGCGTATTCGTGATAGTCGCCGGTGATCTCCCAGCCGTCGGTCACGACCTCGAACTCGTCGGCCTTGCCGTCGCCGTTGGTGTCTTTGATGCGAATGACATCGGGCCGCTCGGTGACGTAGAGCCAGCCGTCTTTCTGGGCTAAGCCGAGGATTTCGTGCAGGCCATGGGCGAAGCGCGACCACTTGGCGTCGTTCGGGTCAGCCGCGTAGGCGTTGTCGATGAGCCAGACCTCGCCGCGGCGCGTGCCCACGGCGACCTTGCCGTCGGGCATGATCTCGATGGCACCGGGCTCGACGGCGGTGCCCTGCGGCAACGGGAAGGTGACGAGCTTGTAGTAGTCGTCTTCGGTTTCGGGCTTGGGGGCAGCGGGCTTGGGTGGCTTGGGCTTCTCCTGACCCCACGCGGGAAGAGCAGCGCCAGAGAGAATGATCAACGCACCAAGAAATCGGAACAATAATCGCATGTCAAACTCCGTAGGGTGGGCCAAGCATGGATGCGCCGGCCCACCATTTGATTCACTCGATGTACATTCGGCCGTCAACCAGGGTGTATTCGTCCTCTAGCAGCCACAGTTTGATCGAATCATAGTTCTCGGCGCAATGAATAACTCGGTATCCGTCTTTGGGATCGCATATTGCAACCTTGCTTGTCTCAACGGGATCGGGACAGACCAACAACAGGTAAGGAGGCTTCAACCCATCATCTGCCCAAACTTCAAACCACGACCCCTTTGACACCATCTGCCACCGTTTGAAATTGTTGGACCGTTCGTGTGACCCGTGGGCCGGCGCATCCGTGCTTGGCCCAACCTACAAAACCTCTCACCACACATACTCCATCACAATCTTCGCCCGGCTTCCGTCGAACTTCACGGGCACCAGCAGCTCCCACTTGCCGTTCGCTTGCCGCGCGATCGGCCTAGCACCGCTTTCTATCTTCAGCGTCCAGTGGCCGTCGATGCGGTAGCCGCCGCTCGCCAGCGTTTCAATCTTGTTGCCCACTGCGGCGCGGAAATAGAGGTCATCCACCGGCTTATCAGCCGTCACCGTAAGCGTTCGACGTAGCGACATGTCTTTGCTTAAAGTTGCATTTGGGAAGTCTTCTACGTGAATCCCCGAATTCGCGTACTCAAACGTCGGTCGATCATCCGGCGTCAGGCGGTAACCTTTGAATTTCCAGCCCTGCTCCTTCGGCGGCTTGGTGGGCCAGGCTTGATCGGGCTTTTCGAGCCTTGCGAATCCTGCGCCCCGGTGCAGGTGTAAGATGTTGTCCCCCAGTGGCGGTTCGAAGCCGCTGCCGCGGTCGCTCCAATGCCGGCCAGCGTCAATGAACGCGCCTTGCCAGATCATGCTCAGGCACATGTCGTTGGCATCGAAGGTCAGGTTCACCTGCTCCGGATACCCCACGCCGATGCCGCGCGGGCCCGAGCCTTCGATGAAGTTGCGGTAGATAATTGCGTTCTTTTCCGGAATCAGCGGGATTGAGTTCTTCTTCATCCCCGGCGGCACCTGCGCGCGCGAGCCGTCTGCTAAATAAAGCCAGATCGCTTCAATTTGCGTGGCCGGTTTGCCGTCGAGAATTTTCGGCAACGGGCTGGTGTTGTTGAACCAGCTCGACGGCATGCGCGTGCCGGGGCGGATCTTCTGCGGATCGATCAAGTAGGCGTGGAACCAGTCGTGGCGAATGCGCTGAGTCATCAGCGTCATGTCGATGCCCTGCACGCCCTCGGCCTTGTTGCCGGCAAAGGTGTGACACTTCACGCAACCAAAGGCCGAGCCGCTTACCATGTGCCGGCCGGCCGCCTTCACTTTGCCGATGGGGTCGGCGAAGGCAACCGTCGGGGCAGGAGGCAGGCTATCCACGGAGGCAAAGGCTGTGGCCAAGACACCCACGTTGTCGGCGCCGAAGGCCGGCATGCGCGTGTGCATGTAGGGCCGATCTTTCGAACCACTGACCAGGATGTTCTTTAGGTAGTCGAGGTTTAACTTTGCGCCCGCGCCGTCGAGCGGCGGCGGAATGCGGCCTTCCTCGCCCATTTCCGGCTGCGCCGTGGTGAAGTATTTGCTAACCGATTCATCCGGCCCGCCGATGCCATTGCGAGCATGGCAAGCGTAACAGTTGAGTGTGGCGAGGGTGCGGGCGATGACGTCTTGCGGCTCTTTGCTCGGCGGTGCCGGCTTTTGAATCACGGCGGTCAGGCTCGTTCGCTGCGCGGAACTCAACGAATACCAGGGCGAACCGTTCAATGGCTTCTCGGCCAGGCATCCGCCGACACCCTTCAATTTGCCGAGCATGTCAGCTTTGAGCGACGATGACAGCGGCTTCTTATTGACGCTCATCTGATGGCAATTCGCGCAGCCAAGCGACGTGAACAGCGCCTGCCCTTTCTTCACCAACTCCGTCTGAATTTCGATGAAATCCTCGTCATTTTTCTTTGGCTTGGGCGCCGGCTTTTTGAGTCCCTCCTCCGTCGCGGCCACGAGCGGGGCCAATGGCTGCCGGCGAAGGCCGGGCCCTTCGACTTCGACTTCCAGGACCGCTTCACCGCCGCCCTGGAAGAAATCGACGGCTACCCGATGCGTTCCTTCCTTCAGTTCAATGATCCCCTGGGCCGTCTGCACCGGATGAATGCCGTCGGCTTCAGCAACCTGCTTATCGTTAACGTAAATGCGGCTGCCGTCGTCGGAATGCAAGGTGAAGGTGTACTTACCCGCCTTTTCGGCCTTGAAGAAGCCTTCGAAGTGAATGGCGTAGTCGTTGCCGCGCTTGGCAACTTGAAGGTCGAAGGCGGGGGCGATGCCGGAATCCTTGGCCTTCAGCTTACCCATCTTCGGAATGCGGTCCCACGTGCCTTCGTAATAGGAGTATTTCGCGGAGCCCGGCGACACCGGCAAATCAACCGCGATACCTTGCAGTAAGTAATTGGCAATGTCTTTCGCATCTTTGGCCGTCGCCACCACGCGCGGCATTCGACCCGAGGGACGGACGTGCAGCGGGTTTTCGAGGAACGCGGCCAGGCTGGTGATGCTGTACTTCGCTTTCAGATCGCCCAACGGCATCGTAAAGGGCGGCTGCTTCTCCGTCTTGCCGCTGCCGTCGCGCGGGCCGTGACAGGCCACGCAGCCAACCTGATGATACAGACTTCGGCCGACAACGATGCCCCTGAGATCGGGGCGCTCTTGTTTCAAGGGCCCGGTGCTGGCCAGGAATTGCACCAGCGCTTCAATCTTCTGATCCTTGTCGGAATCTTGCGCGAACAAGTTCGGCATGGTCGTGCCGGGCTTCACAACCTGCGGATCGTGCAGGAATTTCCGCAGCCACGCAACATGAACCCGCGAACCCACACTATCGAGAATCGGCGCCTGCTTGCGGCCGACAGCATCAGTGCTGTGGCAAATTGTGCAATTCAGTTCGGATAGCAACAATTGCCCGCTGAGCGCAATGTCCGGCTTCTCGGCCACTTGCAGGCGCTCGAAACCGATGACGATCGGATGACTGGTCGGATCGGCGGCGGTCAACGAGGCAACGACGAATAAACTCGCGGCAAGCGCAAGACCGGAAACGCGCGTCTTCATGAAGTGCCTCAACTGCGAAATCCTGGAAAGAGTCTCAACCGGCGGCGGGAATCAGGCGATCTCGAGGCGGGAGGTTTTACTGCTGGAAATGTTGTAGCAAAAATACCAGCCTGAGCGAGAGATTAAAGGTTGCCGCCAACGGTGCTGGTTAAGTTGCTAACCGCGAAATATTATAGGGTGTAGCATTCTGTTGCAGTTTTGTAGCATTGTGTAGCATTCGGCCAATCCAGAGCGCAGCTCACGCCGTCGAAGGATACGATCCCGTTTGGAGATGTCAAGTCGCCGTGGTTCCGCTAGCGCGTAATTCCCGCCACGCGCAGTTGTTCCATCTTGTCGAGAATCAACTGCGCCGGCTGGCCTTTTTCCGCGCAGATCACCGGCACGCCAACGCGGCCCAGTTCGCGCCGCAGGTGCTCGAACGATTCGTGATAGCGCTGAATCGTGGCCGAACGCAGCCAGCCGAGCATCGTTCGTTCATTGTGAACCGGAAGCACTTCGCCGGGCGGCGGGATGCCGGGCATCCACGGCACGATGAGCATGATCCGGTGGTGCCGCCCCATGGCCACACGGATGGAATGCAGCAACGGCTCCAACTGGTCATTCATGTCCAGTAAGTCGGCCAGCAAGACGAACAGTTCATTATCTTGCCCGCGGCGGACTGAGCGGAGCAAGGCCGTGGCCAATACGCTGACTTTTTGTTCGCTTCGAAAAACGTAACGCCCGCGCCAGTCGTAGAGCGGCGCTGGGTGCGGCACATGATGGTCGGCGAGAAAGCGCTGCAGGGCGTCGCCGAAGTATTGATCATCTTCCATTAATAGCGCCATGCCGCCGGGGCCGTAACCCTCGCGCCAGGCCAGGATCGCCGAGAGCCGCTTGCGCATCGCCTGCTGCTGCCATTCGGAAATCAGAATCCGCCGCCACCAAGGCAGGATCGCATCGGTAAGCGTGACTTTGCGCAGGTATTCGGGCCGCGGAAAGAGGATCGGAATCCACCAGCGGAAGGAATTCACCTCGTTGTCCAATAACTCCGAGTAAACTTCCTGGGCGAAGGCATAGGCGATGGGCAGCAGCGATTCCAAGTCGGCAGCGCTGGAACTTGGCGGCAGGCGCGAGGCTTCGGCCAGATGGCGAAGCAACTCGACCAGGTGCCGCTGACCACGGGCCGGCCGAAGTGACGACGATTCCGCTTCATCGAACATGGCCAGGCCGACGTTGTCGCGGTTGGCCAGTGCCGCTTGCGCGACCGCGCTGGATAGCCCGATGAGCCGGGCCAGCGCGTTCTTTCCCGGCGGTCCCAAGCGCACTGCTTGTGAGACATCGACAAACATCGTGCAGCGCACCGGCACTTCGCTTTCGAATTCCTTGGTAATGAGCTTGTCCTTGCGAGCGGAAGGCTTCCAGGCGATCATTTTGGGCGGGTCGCCTGGCCGATAATCACGAAGATCAAGCAATTCGGAACCGCTGCCGGCCCGGCGCAGGCGATGGATGCCCGGGGGCGGCAGCAGATTGTGCCGCTTGTTGGTGCGCTGATTGGCTTCGGCATCGACCAACGGCGGCAACACCGGATAAACGCGCGGCTGCCGGATAAACGTCTCGTGGTAAATGAACCCTTGTAAGTCGGCAAAGCGCAGGCGAACGCCCTCGAAGCGCACCGGCCCCGGTGCCTGGCAGCGCAAGCGGTAGCGAACTTCGACGGTTCGCCTGCGGCCGATCCAGCCGGCCGCATGGGTAATGCCTTCCGTGAACTCGACGCCGAACGGAAAGCGATCATCGATTACGACCAACGGCATCGGCAAGCGGCCGGCGCAGGAAACGCGCACGATCACTTCAAACGACCGGCCGGCCCACAGCGTAACCACGGGCCCGCGCTCGTCGTGCACCTGGCGTTCGACATGAATGTGCGGCCGGCCCAATCGCAAGCAAACAAGGAAGCGAACCCACTCTTCGGCAATCCAGACGACAAGGGTCAGCCCGACGATCGCCAGCGTCCCGCCGCGGGGCTGGCTGCCGACCGGCGGCATGGACATCAGCGTCCCAATTCCTGTGAAGAACAGGGCGACGACGAGGAGCCACCAACCGCGGGAAGTCAACATTAGAGGTCAGAGATCAGAGGTCAGAGGTCAGAGGTCAGAGGTCAGAGGTCAGGTGTTTTTCTGACCTCTGACCTCTGACTTCTGACTTCTGGTTATTTTCCTTCCATTACCGGCACCGTTTTTAGTAAATCATCCACCACGTCGCTGACGCGCTTGCCCTCGATTTCGGCTTCAGGGCGGAGGATCAGGCGGTGGCCGAGCACGCCTAGCGCAATTGCTTGCACGTCTTCGTGAGTGAAGTAATGCCGGCCGTCGAGCAGGGCGCGAGCGCGGGCACAGCGGAGCAAGCACAACGCGGCACGGGGGCTGGCGCCGAGGGACAAATCCGGGTGCTCGCGGCTGGCTTCGGCCAGGTTAATGATGTAATGCAGTAGCCCATCATTGCCGTAAACATTGGGAAGCTGCGCTTGCATGGCCAGAATTTGCTCCGGCGTGAAAAGCGTGGCCGGCTCGTCGATGGGCTTGCTGAGCAGCTTCAGCATGCGCACTTCAAATTCGTGGCCAGGGTAGCCCATTTCGATTTTCAGCAGGAAGCGGTCGAGCTGTGCTTCCGGTAAACGATACACTCCTTCCTGTTCCACCGGGTTCTGCGTGGCCAGAACCAGGAATGGGGCCGTTAGCGGCAACGTGGTCCCTTCAATCGTCACCTGTATTTCCTGCATTGCTTCCAGCAGAGCCGACTGAGTCTTGGCCGGCGCGCGGTTGATTTCGTCGGCCAGCAGTACCTGACAAAAAATCGGGCCCTTGCGGAGCACGAATTCGTTCGTCTTGCGGTCGAAGATGTAAGTACCGGTGACGTCGGAAGGCAGCAAGTCGGGCGTGAATTGAATGCGCTGATAAGCGCAGCCAAGGATGTGCGCGAAAGCTTTGGAGAGCGTCGTCTTCGCAACACCCGGCACACCTTCGAGCAAAACGTGTCCGTTGGCGAGCAGCGCAATGAGCAGGCGTTCGGCGACCGCGTCCATGCCCACGACCACCCGGCTCACTTCGGCGAGTAATTTTTGTCGCAGCAGTTTCACCTGGCCGGCCAGTTCCTTGATGGCAGGGCTCTCGGGAGGGCTCGTCAACGTCGCCGACATGAATTGTCCTCAAACAAAAGCCCGCGGATGAACACGGATTCCCTAGCACGGATGAACACAGATGGAACAAGAGAAAGCGCCAATTGGTATTTCGTCGATTTCAATGATTGCTTTTCTCTTGATTCTCACTTATCCGTGTTCATCCGTGATACGTAGTCCGTGTTCATCCGTGGGCTAATTCCTCACGAGACTCGAATCACTCCGTCCCTGATGAGCTTATGGATTTCTTTTAGACGTGTTAACCACTTGTCCCAGTGCTTGGCAGACACTGGCACCGGCTCCGAGCCGAAGGCGACTTTCCAGAGTTCGCGTAGGTCACGTTCAAGGCCGCGGCGCTGCCACCAGCCGGTGGTGATTTCAAGTTTGGGGGCTGGGACGCCTTCCAATACTGGGGTCCAGTCGACATCGGCGAACATTTGTCGGGCGCGGATGCGAGCTGCTTCATAGCACTGCCCGCCGCGCAGACTGCCGCGCAAGCGCTGATCGAGCAAGTTCCCGCGTGGCCGAAAGCGATCCAGCGCCAGGCTCAAGCGCGGCGCCGCCTTCGCGAAGCGGAATCGCGATACGAGCACCCGGCGGCAGGAGATGGCCAGGATCGCGAGCATGCCGAAGACCAGCAAACTACGGACGATCCAGGAGTCCCCCAGGGCTTCCACAAACCATTGGTCGAGTTCCGGTTCGATGAGTTCTTGAAAAACACCAGATTCTTCCGCCATGCCGAGAAGAGGGCTGGCCATCTCCGGATGTTTCCAGAGTTCCTCTCGATTGTCCCACAGGAACTTCAGCCAATCTTCTGGATTACTGGGAAGCGGCAGGGGAACCTGCTTCAGCAGCGTCGTGAAATCAGTGACGATGTCGCCGGTCTGATCAATAAACAAGACCTGGGTGCGCTTGCCGTCGGGGCTCGCCACTAGCCAGTCCAGCGTATTCAGGGTGAATGCGAGGTTGTTATTGTCGCCCTCGGGGGGG
>Ga0070732_10000330_pt1 | contig 32179 bp, 27 predicted proteins | sample Coa_R1_5_FD_66449 | JGI IMG/M metagenome (GOLD analysis project Ga0070732, IMG submission 66449) | Surface soil microbial communities from Centralia Pennsylvania, which are recovering from an underground coalmine fire - Coalmine... | ecosystem: Environmental > Terrestrial > Soil > Unclassified ... | reverse complement strand
CGACGGCACTGCCGTGAAATCCGCGGCCGACTGGCCACGCCGGCGCAAGGAGATTCTCGACACCTGGACCGATCTCATGGGCCCCTGGCCGAAAGTGATCGAAAAGCCCAAGGTCGAGATTCTGGCGAAGACACGCCGCGAAAACTTCACGCAATACAAGGTGCGCCTGGAAACGGCTCCGGAGCAGACCGGCGAGGGCTGGTTGCTCGTTCCAGATGGCGCCGGACCGTTTCCGGCCGCTGTGGTCGTCTTCTACGAACCGGAATCCAGCATCGGCATGAATCCGAAGCACCCCACGGTGGACTTCGGCTTGCAGCTAACCCGCCGCGGGTTCGTCACCCTTTCCATCGGCACGCCGGGCGGCAACGCCTGGAAGCCCGAACTGGGCAAGGCCGTCTGCCAACCGCTTTCGTATCACGCCTATGTCGCGGCCAATTGCTGGCAGGCGCTGGCCAACCGCCCGGACGTGGACGCCAAGCGCATCGGCGTCGTAGGCCATTCCTATGGCGGCAAATGGGCGATGTTCGCCGGCGCACTGTGGGACAAGTTCGCTTGTGTGGCCGTGAGCGATCCTGGAATTGTCTTCGACGAAAAGCGCGCCAACGTGAATTACTGGGAGCCGTGGTATCTCGGTCTCGATCCGGAACAAAAGCGGCCCAAGGCTGGCATTCCCTCGGAATCCAATCCGCGTACCGGCCCTTACAAGAAGATGATCGAATCCGGCCGTGACTTACACGAGTTGCACGCGCTCATCGCGCCGCGGCCATTTCTGGTTTCCGGCGGTTCCGAAGATCAGCCCGAGCGCTGGATCGCGCTTAACCATGCGCTTGCGGTCAACAAGCTTCTCGGTTACTCCAACCGCGTGGCCATGACCAATCGCCCCGGCCACACGCCCACGGCGGAATCCAACGCGGTGATATACGGGTTTTTCGAACACTTTTTGGGAAACGTAGACCGGTAGCCGAATTCACAAGAATTCCGAGGCGGCGGGAACCGGGATTCTTTCGAGCTCCGCTACGCAGCCTTAATCGATCGCTGTAAGTCCGGAAGCATCAGCCTATTTTGTGCATATCGCTTTGAGCTGGCCTTACGTCCGGCGTCGTTGCAACGGCCGCCTTGGCGATCAGTATCTGGCAATGTGCCTCCCGAATAACTTGCTCGGCCACGCTCCCGACTAACAGCCGATTCAAACCCGAGCGTCCGTGTGAGCCCATGACGATGATTTCGCAGTTCAGGCGCTGCGCCAGCGCCACGATTTGCTCGGCGGCATCTCCTTCTTCCAAATAGCGGTGAGTGACAATTCCGGGCCACTCCAGTTTTTGCAGGTTTTTCCAGGCGTGCTCCAGGTATTGCGTGGGGTGCTCGTTCCAAACGCGCTCGCCTTGAAAGGCCTCAAACGTCGTCGAGACGTGGACAATATGAAGCGCGGCTCCATAGTCTTGCGCCAAGTGGCACGCCATCTGAAATGCGTTGTACGAAACGGCGGAGAAGTCCGTGGGATGGAGAATGCTTTGTATTTTGAGCATATCATCGCTCCCTTCGAGAAGTTATTGTGAACCCACGGCCTAGGCTGTGCTGGGTGAATGGCCGCGAACAACAAACGGTTTGGCGGCGGCTCCGTCCTCCATCTGCAATTGCTTCAAACGCGCGGTCAATGATCTCCAGAGTTCCAATTGCATGTCCGCCCATTGGTCGCCAAGCCCATGGCGGAGCGCGACGGAATACACGGCGGTAGTAAGTTCCGCCGCAAAATCTTCAACTGAATCCGTCCGCTGTTCATCACGAACCATGTTCATTGTCCAATCCCTCGGCTTTACTAGTGAACCGGTTCCACGTCCGGCAAAGCATCCATGTCTCCGGCCGGCGGGTTGCTTTTCTTGTCGCGAACCAACAGGGCATACACGCACGGCAGCACGAACAGCGTAGCCGGTTCGCCCGCGATCAAGCCGCCCAGAATCGTGCGCGCCAGCGGCGCGTTGGCTTCACTGCCTTTCTCGAGCGCCAGAGCCGTGGGGATCATGGCGAAGAAGGCCGCGAGCGCGGTCATCGTGACCGGCCGCACACGCAAAGCCGCGGCTTTGCGAATCGCTTCCATGGGAGATAATCCTTCATGGCGGCGCAGTTCCTGAGCGTAATCCGTCATTAAGACGGAATTCGCAACTTTGATGCCAACGATAAAGATGAAGCCTAATAGCGATTGCACGTTGATGGCGCTGCGGGTGAGTAAAAGTGTCGGCAGGATGCCGATGAGGCACAACGGCACGATGGCCATGACCGCCAGCGGCACTATGAACGAGCGATCCAGGGCCACCATCAAGAAATAGATGAGCAACGAGGCGAGGATCAGGCCGCCGCCCAGGTTCGAAAACGTGTCCTGCATACGTCGATACTCGCCGGCTAGCTCGATTTTCGAGCCTTCGAGAGTCTTGCCGTCTTTGGAAGCCGGATCGTACGGGGCCCAGGAGCCGTCTTTATTCTTCTTGCCGAATTGTTCCAGCACCTTTGCCACGTCGTTGCTGACGTGGCCCAGATCGCGACCTTCCACATTCATCGTGATATCGATCGCCGGCTGAATGTTGACGTGGTGGACTTCGGTGGGCAAATCCGCATGCGTGATCGTGGCCACGTTCCGCAGCGGAATCGGCTGTCCTTGTTTTGGGCTCGTGATGGGGATGTTCAGAATGTCGTCGGTTGTGCTGAAATCCTGTTCCGGATACTGGACGCCCACGAAGTACTGATTGCCGCTCTTCGGATCGATCCAGAACGAGCGCTTGTTGTACATGATGCTGGAATTCGTCGCCGCGATCACGTTTTTCATAATGTCGTCCTGACTCAAACCCGTCGCCTGGGCCTTTTCCTTGTCCACGTTGATGATAATCTCCGGCGCGTTTGGCTTTTGCAGCACGCGGGCATCGACCACGCCGTCGACGCGCTTGACCGATGCGAGAATCTTGTCGGCGATGCCGAAGAGTACGCCTTGATTCTTGCCGACGAGGCGCACGGTGATGGGGGACGCGCGGCCTTCGTTGAGTGCGCCGCGGATGAGGCCACCGGAATCGAAGGAGAACTCCAGGTTCGCAAACTCGCGGTTTTTGGCGAAGCCGTCGCGGAGCATGCGAACGTACTCCTGGGCGGTGCGCGCGCGGCCGGCAGTAAGCTGCACTTTGATCGCGGCATCCATCGGGCCGGAGTTGCGCGTGTAGGCGGCCGACCAGTCGGCCGACGTGCCGATCTCACAAACGGTCAACTGCAAATCCTTCGCAGGAATGGTGTCGCGAATGAACTTGTCCACTTTCCGGACAATCGCTTCCGTGTTTTCAATTCGGGTGCCAGCCGGAGCGCTCAAGGCAATTTCGAACGCGCCGGAGTCGGACTCGGGGAAGAAATCGCGCCGTAGGATCGGCACCAAGACCGCAAGCGTGATCGCCAGTGCGGTGAAACCGACGATGACCGTCCGCCACCGGTGGCGCAGGCACATATCGAGAAGATGCGTGTAAATCTGAATGCCGCGGTCGATCAAGGCTTCCCATTTGCGGAAGGCCAGCGCGATTGGGTTCGTCGTTTCCGCATGCGGATGCCGGTGCGACAGCAGGTAAGCGCTCGCACAAGGGACCACCGTCCGCGACAGAATGTAGGCGGTGGTCATGGCGAAGACGACGGCCAACGTCATGGGCAGGAACAAAAAGCGGCCAATGCCCGGCACGAGAATTAGCGGCGTGAGCACCAAAAAAGTGCACAAAGACGACACCAATTCCGGCATGGCCACTTCGCTAGCGCCACGGAGTGCCGCGTCTTTGGGGGTGGCGCCTAGGCCCAGGTGCCGGTGCGTGTTCTCCAGGCAAATGATCGCGCTGTCGATCATGGGGCCGATAGCGAGCGTGAGGCCGGCCAGCGTCATCACGTTAATCGTATTGCCCGTTGCCCACAAGCAGACGACAGCCGTGAATACGGAAAGCGGCAGCGTGACGATGGCGATCATCGTCATGCGCCACTGGCCCAGGAACAGCAGGATCACCAGCGAGCAGAGAATCGCGCCGGTGACGCCTTCTTGAACCAGCGCTTTGATGGCGGCGCGCACGTAGACCGATTGGTCCATTACGAGGTTCAGATTGATGTCCGGTTCGCTCAGTTTCGCCTTGATCTCCGGCAAGGTGTCTTTCAATTGATCGACTACGGCCAGCGTGCTGGCTCCGCCCTGGCGATAGATCGGGATGTATACCTGCCGTCGGCCATTCACCAGTACCACGTTGGTTTGAATAAAGGCCGAGTCCTTCGGCTCGGCGATTTCATTGAGAAAGCCATATTTGCCTGGTTCTGGATGGATCGGAATGGAGCCCATTGAATCGGGCAGCGAATACTGAGAATTGGAGGATAAAGCCACATCCTTGTCGCCAATTTTTACGTCGCCGCTGGGGAAGAAGAGGTGATACTTCTCCACTGCAGTCATCACATCGGAAGGAGAGAGTTCACGAGCCTGCATCTTGCTGGGGTTCAAGTACAACATGACCGCCCGCAGTTTGCCGCCGATGACGACCGGGGCAATGGTGCCGTGGTTTTGCATTACGAAGTTGCGGACTTCGAGCCGGCCCACGTCGTAGAGCTTCTCCTCCGGCAGTGTTTTGCTGTCCATCGCGATAATTGCTACCGGCGTGGTGCTGGTGGGGTCGAATGGCAGTACGACCGGCGGCAGCGTGCCCGGTGGAAGATACGGCAAGGTGGCCAGCGCGAGGGAATTCACTTGGGTCAACGCGCCGTTTGGGTCTTCACCGTCGTGGAAATAGTTGCGCACGATGCTGGTGCCGGAGATCGAACGCGATTCCTGCCATTTCATGCCGTTGGCCTGGCCCGTCCAGCGCTCCATGCGCACGGAGATATCTTTCTCGATGCCGTCCGCCGGCATGCCGCCATAAAACGTGAGCACCTGCACGGCCGGACTTTTGAAGACCGGCAGAATGTCCACGGGAATTGCCAAAAGAGCCAACATGCCGATGACGATGATCGTTAACACAAACACGACCACGGCATGCCAGTTATTGAGTGAAAAACGGATCAGACCAATCATTACGAAATGCCCCTCGTCTTAAGGAGTGAGGTAGGAGCGGGCTGGGTCTTGGCCCGCCGAATAACCGGATGTCAGAGGTCAGAGGTCAGAGGTCAGAGGTCACATTGGCTTTATCTGACTTCTGATTTCTGACCTCTGACTTCTGAATCATTGCGGGGACTTCACATCCTCGCCGGCACCGTGAGCCACAGCCTCTACGGTCGCCCCGTCGGTGACCCTGCCCGGATGCAAGATGACATGGTCGTCGGCGCTGAGACCACCCAGGATTTCGACCTGAACGCCATTATCATGTCCAATCCGAACCGGCACGGCGTGTGCCACATCGTCGTGGATGACAAACACCGTCGCCTTGCCGTCGTCGGTCCGGTTCATCAGGCAGCCGAGCGGCAACATGTACGCATCTTTCGCTTGCTCCAGGAAGATGGTCGCCCGCCCGTACATGCCCTGAAACAGCTTGTGCGTGGGGTTGGGGATATCGATTTCCACGTGCATGAGGCGGGTCTGCGGGTCTTCCGTCTCCGCCACGCGCGACACCTTACCTTCGAAGCGCCGCCCCGGCAGGGCATCAACCTCGAACTTGGCCGCGTTGCCGGAATGGCAATACGGTACGTCGCGATCGGGCACCTGCACCACCACACGCATCACATCGGTGCGCTGCACATTAAAGAGCGGCACCTGGGCGCCGCCTTCATTGGCGGCCCGCACGTAGTCATTGGGAAAGAAGTTTCGCTTGGTAATAACGCCATCGAACGGCGCCACGACCGTCGCAAACCGGACCATGACTTGCGCTTTGTCGAGTTCCGCCTGTGCGACTTTTACTTCTGCTTCGGCTTCCTTGATATCGGCCTCGGCGGCGACGATCTTGGCCCGCATCGCCTTCACGTTCGCTTCCGCGGTGCTCACGGCTTCCTGGGCGGCGATCTCCGCTTCCCTTACCGCGTCGCGGTGCGACAGGGATTCGTCTACCAGCTTGATCTCGATACTGTCCGTCTGAGCCAGTTTTTGCATCCGTTCGAGTTGTTTTTGCCGAAAATCCAGTTCTGCGGCTTTGCTGCGCACCAGGGCTTTCGCGTGCTTGACGGTGGCTTCGGTTGCCTCCAAGTCGGCTTGGGCGCTGGCTGCTTTAGCATTCATCTGCGTCACCCGAGCGCGAGCCTGTTCGACCACGGCGGCGTTATGCTGCACCTGTTTGTCCAGATCGGGCACATCCACAACCGCGAGCGTCTGACCTTTTTTGATATGGTCGCCAATGTCCAGGCCAAACTCGGTCTTGAGATAGCCCGACACGCCGGCAAAGAGATCGACCGATTCATACGACAGCACCGAGCCGGGCTGCGTGGTGCTGCGCACGATGCCGCCTTTTTGTGGCAGCACGTATTCGACTGCCTTGGGGTCGTCCGGTGAATCTGCCGGAGTCGCGGTGTTGCTGGTTGGCGCGCTCTGATGACCCGGTGGCTCCGCGCTGGACCGGAAAAGATCGTGACCGTAATGGTAACCACCCAGGAGCACCACGGCTGCCGCCGTCACGCCTAGGCAGTACCACACAAACTTACCGCTACTCTTTGCAGGAGATCCCATGTTTTGTCTCACCCGTTTACGACCCTAGAGGAGTGAATATCAGAGACTGTTTCAAAACTCGCGCTAACCGTAGTCTGCGGTAGCCCGACGCAGGCTAAAGTCTGCGGCTACAAGTTTGGTCCCGCCTCTACCCAGCCTGCCGTGTCGCCGATGCTTCGATCAGGCGGCCGGCCAATCGAGACGGTGCGGCCCCGACTGGCAGCACTGCATAGCGATCCGCCAGATTCCGAATCCTGTTGTCGAAATCCAAGCCCAGCCAGCGCCGTAAACCACCGACCCGGGCCGTTTCCACGATGATATGCGAGCACCGCCGCCAATCGGCCACCATCGGCACGGCCGTGCGTGTGATATCTCCAACCACCATTTGGAAGTCGGCCTCGACGCGTTGCCTGGCAAACACTTCAACCGCCTCGTTTTGCATCCCCCGCGCCATTTCCTCGGACTGCGATAGTGTGAGCACCGAAGCCGAGCAGCCGGCTCCATGACAAACGGCAGCGGCGTTTTCCAGGTATTGTTGGCCCGGCGCGGGGTCTTCCTGGAGAATCAAGGCTCGCCGGAATGATCGCCACAGCGGCGGACAAAGCAACGGGCCGGCGTGGGAATGACGCATCGCGGCGCGCAATTGGCGCATTGGCCGCGTGGCGCTCATCACGCAAAAGTCGATTTCCGGTGGCTGGGATCGAGTCATTATAGAAGTTCCGTCGCCGTCTTCGCTCGAATAAGTCCAGGCCACACCTTCGCGCTGGCAAATTGCCGCGCAGCCTGCAAGCACGTCGGCGCCACCAAGCGCCGGCACGACCGCGTGCAGGGGTAGTCGCAACAGGAGTGCCCATTCCAACGCGTGGGCAAACGTTCCTTGATGCGGGGCCGAATCGTCCAGCCATACCCTGACCCGACGCAAAGTCGGAGCGGCGGCGGCTTCGCACCTCGAGGCTAACGATTGGCTGGCGGGCATCAACAACATGGCCTTAGCTCCCCACCGCGTGGTCACCGTCGGATGGCGCTTCGCCATTAACCCGCTTCAGTTCCCCCCGCAAGATGGAAATCGTCTCCGGCGCACTGATACCGATGCGCACGCGGTTGCCGCGGATCTCCACGACCTTGATCAAAACGTCGCGATCCGGAATGCGAATCTTTTCGCCAATCTTGCGAGTGAGAACCAACATGATGCGCCCCCTCAGCGAAATTGCCAGTCCACGTTTGTTGAGGAGTAAGGCAACCAATGTGCCAAAGTTCGAATTCTATCGACGCGCAACGTAACTTGTTGGCAGAAAAGAAGATGGGGTTAGACAAGAAACAGCGCCATGTCGGGCGTTGTTTCCGGCGACGGTGGTTTTTTACTCGCGGCGGCGGAACATTCGCCGAACTTATTCACCGTTGTGTAGTTTGCGATCCGGATCGAGGAAGCGGGCGAAAACGGCACTTTTACTGGCGTTGCCTTTCGCCTCAATCACAAGCTTGTTCTCGCCGGCCGCCAGTTCGACCTCGACGCTGGTCTGATCCGGCTGATCGCTGCCGGGCCGGCCTTTGTAGATTTGCTTGCCGTTGAGGCTGACGGTCAATTCTGGGTTGCCGCCGAACAGAAGGCGCGTCTTCGTCTTGCTTGCGGCGGTGATCTCGGCCTCGATGGTGCTCTTTTCTTTGGTCAACGCGATCCTGCCGGCGGGGCCGACGCGCACCGCTTTGCCGTCGAGCTTAACATCGGTCACGAACGGACTCGCCATCACATAGCGAATGAGGTCGCGGAAATCCTGCACGCTCAGGTTCTTATCCAGCCCTTCCGGCATCATCGACTTTTCCTGGACGGTGATGTTTTCGATATCCTTCTTTGGAATCACTTTGCGCACGCCGTTTTCGACTTTCAGCGTGACAGTATTCGCATCTTCTTCCGCGAGCAGGCCGATTTCGCTGCGGCCATTCTTCAGTTCCACCGTGCGAATGAAATATGGCGCGCCGATCACGCGGTTTGGGTCGATGATGTTGACCAGCAAGTACTCGATGTCGCGGGCCGCGCCGTCGAGAGCGGGGCCGACGTCGGCGCCTTTGCCTTCGAACGTGTGGCACTTCGCGCAGGTGTTTTCGAAGACGAGCTTGCCCTTGGCGAAGGACGCGTTGCCCTGGTACATCTCCCCGCGCATCTTGTCGATGAGTTTGTTCAATTCCTCCGGCGTGTCGCGGAACTTGCCCCAGAAGGTTTGAATCTGGGCGTCGAGGTTTTTGTCCTTGAAGGCGCGAATGCGCAGGATCGTATTGTCGGTGAGATCGCGGCGATCCACTTTCTTGCTGCCCACGGCATCGAGCAATTGCTTTGCCCACTCCCGGCGGCCCGCGAGGATATTGGCCGCCTCGGCCCGCAATGGCGGCGAGAGCTTCGCCCAGTTCCCAAGCAATTCGCCGGGAATCTCTTTGCGGTTATAGGCTGCGATGGCCCGCAGCGCTTCTTGCCGCACTTCCGGGGAAGCATCGGTCTTGACGAACTCCAGCAGCACGGGGAATGCCTCATCGAGCGGCACCAGCGCCAGGCTGCGCAGCGCTTCGACACGCTCCGACAACGGCTTCGCCGCATCCCTGGCGACGGCCAGGGCAGCGCGAGCCGCGCCGAGATCGTGGAAGCTGACCGCCAGTTGCCGCGCGAGCTTTTTCACTTCGGGATCGGGATCATCGGCCAGCGCGGCGGAAACCGTTTTCCACTGCGGCGGCGCATCAAACAGCCGGCCCTGCGTGGCGATGGCTAAGCCTTCGAGGGCGCGCTTGCGGACGGCGGTGTCCTTCGCATTGCCAACAAAGCTGACGCACGCGGCCATATATTCGGCTTTGCCAGCGGCGACGAGTCGCCGCATGGCTCGGGAGATCACGTGGTCGATAATGAGTGGATTGCCGGGGGCGTTGAATTGCAGCCAATTGAGTTCCGGCTTTGGATTTACGGCCAGCTGCGGTTCGTAGGCGAGCCAGACCATGAAAGGAATGACTGGATCGACGGCATCTTCTTTGTTAGCCATGAGAGCATGTACTACCGGTACGCTGTTGGCACTCTTCACAAGCCGCAGCGTCATGCATGCGATTTCCCGGCGTCCGACATGTGTTGGCTCATTTGCGGCGGCCCAGGTGAGATATTTCACCGCCCGATTCGCACCGACGTCGTCTGTCCTCGTGGCGCAGTCCTGCTCAATTAACCGCCTCATCCAAACGCGGCATTCTTCATTGAGGCCCGGTGGGATTCCGACTTCGTCGAGATCATTCGGTGCCGCTTTGTCAGCCGCAGATATGCAGGCAAACGAGTACCAGATGCCGCGCACTTTTCTTTCAGGGGGCGCCTGCGCTAGCACTTTAGAGAGCCCTTCCAAATCACCGCTGCCGCGCTTTCTGTCGCTAATGAGCCGCAATGCAGTTCGATAAACGTAGGGGTTTGCGTCGTTAACGAGCGACTGGAGACTCTCGTCGCTTCTTTTTCCCAAATCCTCCGCCTTCGCTGGCTTCAACCCCTTCGGCGCCAGCCGGTAGATTCGCCCGTGCTCGTAGTCCCAGCTATCCGGGGCGGCCTGGTGGCAGGGGTTCTGGTCGTGCCAGTCGATAATGTAGATGGCGCCGTCCGGGCCCCAGCGCAGGTTGATCGGGCGGAAGTTCTTGTCGCCGCTGACCAGGAAATCGTCGGCCCGGCTGGCGGAGAAGGTCGAGCCGTTCTTCTTCAGAATGTTCTGCTTGATCGAGCAGCCGTGAATGCTGCCGAAGATCACGCGGTCGTGGTATTCCTTGGGCAGGTGCGGGGCGTCGAGGCAGATCAGCCCGGCATGGGCCCAGCCGCTTTCCTTGTGAAAGGTGTGGTCGCAGATTTCGTTGATCTGGCCGTAGGCATACGGGTTGAAGCTGCTGCCGGCCTGCCGCTTGTAGATGCCGCCGGGGATGATGTGATACAGGTGCGGAATCACGCAGCAGCACAGGATGAACTGGCCGTCGGAGTTGCGCCAGTCCATGCCCCAGGGGTTCGAGGTGCCTTCGGCGAAGATTTCGAATTTACGATTGCGGGGGTGATAGCGCCAGACGCCGGCGTTCAACTTAACTGACGAGCCGGAAGCGTGAGCGACGGGTTTGCCATCCGTCGCTGACGCTTCCGGCTCGTTAACGACATCGGAGTTCGTGAAAATCCCATGCAACCCGTAGAGCCAGCCGTCGGGGCCCCACTGGAAGGTGTTCAGCACTTCGTGAGTATCGTCGCTGCCGAAGCCTTTGAGCAGCACTTCAAACTTGCCGGGCTTATCGTTCTTATTCTCGATGAACCATAGGTACGGCGATGCACCAACGAAGACGCCGCCGTAGCCGACTTCGATGCCGCTGGCCATATCGAAGGCGCCCAGGCCGGCATCAGCGCGCTCCTTCGGCACCGGGAAATCCTTTCCCTCGGCAAAGATCGTGACCTTGTCGTAAACGCCGTCGCCCCTGGTCGATTCCAGAATCTTGATGCGATCGCGCGGGGCTTTGCCCTTCGGCGTGCGCTTCGGGTACTCGAAGCTCTCGATCATCCAGATGCGGCCTTTTTCGTCGAACGTGAAGGCAATCGGGTTGACGATGGCCGGCTCCGCGGCGGCGAGTTTCACTTCCCAACCATTGGCCACTTTCATGCGCCTCACCGTCTCTTCCGGCGGCAGGTACGGCTGCCCGGAGGGCTTGCGATTGTCGAACCCGTATTCCTTTTGGGCAAGGGCAGTGGTGACGAGGGTGAGAAAGAGCAAGGAGCCAAGGGCGAAAGCGCGGCTGGTCATGAGAGCCTCTGCATAGAGCCTGTTACGCCGAAGGCGTTCCATCACATAGCCCAGGGTTGCGGCGCTTCGCCGCTACCCTGGGTGGAGGATGCAACCCTTTCAGGGTAGGCGTTTGTAGATGTCATCTAACCCAGGGTTGCCGCGAAGCGCGGCAACCCTGGGCTGTGATATGGAACCCCTTCAGGGTTCCTAGGTCGCGCGCTCTTTCCAAGGGTAGACACGAAGCGCGGCGACCCTGCTCTACGTTGTCCGGCCCTTTCAGTGGCGCAGCCTTCACGTCCGCGCCTGCATCTCCTCGATGGCATTGGCAGCCCCTTTAATTCCGTCTTCGGCCTTGGTTCGCTCGGAAAGCACGCGACAGCGCTCCGTAACCTTCGGGTTTTCCAGCAACTCACGCAGCAGCCGGGCGACCAGTTTTGGCCGAAAATCTCTTGGCAGGATCGTTCGGGCAACACCGTGCCGCATAGTCCTTTCGGCATTGTCGGGCTGGTCATACGCCAACGGGCGAATGAGGTGCGGAATGCCGGCAAGAAAGGCTTGCGCGGTCGAGCCGATGCCTCCATGATGCACCAGCGCGCAGGTGTGCGGCAACAATTGCCGGAATGGCGCAAAGGGAACATGCCGAATGTACCAAGGCAGCGGGACGGACGGCGGCGGCTTGTGCTTGGTGAGCAGCAGGCCGCGGCGACGCAGCAGCCGGCATGCTTCCACGGCCGTGGCGTAATAACCGGAGCCGGGCCGCACCGCGGAGCCGGGACTAAAAACGATCGGCGGCGCGCCGTCCGCCAGAAACGCAGCCAGATCGGCCGGCAACGGTTCATCGTCGCCGGGGTCGTGCAAGGGGAAGCCCGTAAGCCGGACTTGAGGCGGCCAGTCCGGGGCAGGATCTCCAAACCATTCCGGAAACATGCCGATCGCCCGTTGCGGCGAGTGCCACCAGCCGTTCATGAACCGACGCACGGGAGGCAAACCAACGGTTTGACGAAACGTATTGATGGGGGACAACAGTGGATCGACATAGAAGTAATCAAAGAATTCGTAACATTTTCGCGAAAACCAAGCATTGCCGGTTCGCAAGCGCAGCCAGATCGGCTCCAGAGCGGGACGAATGATGCTGCGAAACACAAGCGGGCAGGTATGGGTCGTAACGAAGGGCATGCCGAGTGCGTCATGCGCGACGCGGGCGCCGAACGCTCCGCCTTCCGCCACGACGACGGTCGGGCCCTTGCTGCAAGTCGCCCGAATCACTTCGAACTGCTTGGGCATTTGCCGGAAGTAAAACGGCATCACAATCCAGTGCCCGCGCCGTTCATCGAAGACAATGGGGTTGTTGAATGTGTTTCGATAGTCATCCGCATCTTGAGCGTCGAGGAAATCCAGGCCCGCTTCGCGAACGGCGTTGCCGAAATGGGTGTGCGTAAAGATGCTGACGCGGTGCCCGCGCGCGGCCAGCTCGCGGCCGATACCGATGAGCGGATGCACATCGCCGGCCGTGCCAATCGGCATAAGCAGGAAGTGCATGCTCCCTCCCATTGGTTGCTCTTACTTTGCCGCTCCTATGCAATAAAGGGATTTCGCCGTCCGGATGAAAATCCGCCCGCCACTCAGTGCCGGGGAGGCGTAACACTCTTCCTTCAAGTCACTCCGGGCCACTACCTGGAATGTTTTATCCGCCTTCACCACGGTTGTCCTGCCGTCATCGTCGAGGAAATACACGTGGCCGCCGGCTGCCGTCAACGAAGCGCTAAAATGCCGGCCCAGTCGTTCCTTCCAATAGCGCTCGCCGGTCTTGGGCTCAAAGCAACTGGCAATGCCTTCGTCGGAAATCAGGAAGAACAAGTCCTGGTAAGCAATGGGCGAGGGCACGTACGAGGTTGCCTGATTGCTGCGCCAGAGGATGTGCGTGTCGGTGACATCGCCATGGCCATCGGGCTTGATGCCCAGGACGTGGTGCTGTGGAAACCCGCCGGTGATGAAGAAAACGTCGTCCGTATATACCATGGTCGCCACGAATTGCTCGGTGGGGCCCTGAATGATCCAAATCTGCTTGCCGGAGTCCGGGTCGTAGCTGGCCACACACTTGCTGCCGCTCAGGACCATTTGTTTCCGGCCGGCCGCTTCCACGATAATGGGCACACAGTAGGAGCGAGTCTGGTTCGGCCGATCGATACGGTATATCTCTTTTCCGGTGTTTTTGTCCAACGCAACGATAAATGCTTCCTGGTTGTCTTGGTCGCAATTTACGATGAGCAAGTTCTTGTACAGGATGGGCGAACTGCAGAAGCCGTGTGGAGAATTAAATCTGCCTGGCGTGATCATCCATTTGCGATTGCCGTCGAAGTCATAACAGGCCACGCGGATGAAGGGTTGATCGAAAAAGGTGACCCAGACATTTTTGCCGTCGGTAGCAGGTGTCGAACTGGCGTAACTATTGAGCTTGTGCTTCTTCTCGAGCTTGGCCGTCAACACTTCCTTTTGCCAGAGGATTTTGCCCGTCTTCGCATCGATGCAGAGCAGCAGACGTTCGCCCGTCGGTTCAACGCACGCGGTCACAAACACGCGGTCGTTCCAAACTATGGGCGAGGAATGACCCACGCCTGGCAGCGGCGTTTTCCAGGCAACGTTCTCCGTGGGCGACCAATGAATAGGGAACTCGACCTTTTCGTGCGAAACGCCGTCGGTCAGCGGTCCGCGCCAAGCCGGCCACGGTTCGCCGGCCAGCGCGAGGAAGGGCGCGAAAAATAATGTGATGGATACTAGTATTTGCTTCATCGCAATAAACGGCGTGGGTCATAAATACACAAGACGGTCATGATAAGACCGTCTGCAGATAATTGTAGAGCTTAGGCGTGGCGCAGGCCGGTTTTTGTTCGCTCAGGATTCGTTCTGCTCGGCCCAGCGGTCGGCCATGGCGAGCAGGTGAGCCAGCGGTAGGACGAAGCCAGGCAACAAAGGTGTGCGATAATTGCGATCTTCGGAAATCACCTTCTCGACGACTTTTCCCGCCGACTTGGTAATAACCGTCAGCGTCCGCTGAAACCGATCGATGATCCAGTATTCCTTCACGCCGACAGCCATGTACTCGCGCTTCTTGTGGATGTAATCGCGCAGACGGCTGCGCTTGCCGGCCGAAACGAACTCGACCGCGATCGTAGCGACATCGCGGCGAACATTGGGCAGCCGGCCGAGGCCAAGCCAGAGCAAGCGGTCGGCAATGCGCCGACTTTTTTTCAAGCGGACGTACTGCTGTGGTATCGTCGCGTCGAGGCAAGACCCCTTTGCGTGACTCTCGCGATAGGCACGCAACAAATAACCTAATTCCTCATTTGGATCGGTTTCTTCAGCCAGGGGGATGGCATGCACAACGAGTACTCCATTGATCAACTCGTACATGTAGTTCTCGTCGTAGTCCTCAACGGCATCAAATTCCTCGGGAGTCATGAGCGCGCCGGCGGTTTCCAGCGACAAACGCGTTGGAGCTTGAAGTGCGATGGCTGACATACGGTTATCTCCCCGGCGAAGCCGCGAGCGGCTCGATACTTATTTTACCCGGCCGCCGGGCAACTTGCCGAGATTGTCGAACAAGTGCACGAGCGAGGCCATGAGTTTCTTCCAGTCGCCTTCGTGCAGGCTTTCGTTGGGGGCGTGGGCATTACTGAGGGGATCTTCGATGCCGAGCAGTAGGGCAGGGGCGCCGTTGAAGAGTTCGGCGAGCGGGCCAACAAAGCCGATGGAACCACCGCAGCCGATGCCGACGGCATCGTGGCCGTAGCCGCTGCGGAGTGCGCCCATGGCGGCTTCGAACGCTGGGCCGTTCGGGTCGGTCATCCACCAGTCGCAATGGGCGCCGGCGGAAGTCACCGATACTTCGACACCCCAAGGCGGATTGGCTTTGAGGAATTCAGAAATCTGTCGCTCGACCTCTTCCGGCTTCTGGTCCGGCACAATGCGGCAACTCACGATGGCCGATGCTTTCGGCAACACCTGGTTCGACGCGCCTTTAAGAGAGCTGGCTTCCTGCGCGATAACGGTGATGGCCGGCTTGCGCCAGGTCTCTTCGAAAAAGTGCAGCCCCGTTTCGTTGGCCGCCCGCACGCCATTCGGAATGCCAAGATTCTGCCGCCATTTCGCTTCATCAAACGGGAGGCTGCGGAAGACCCGCCGCTCTCCATCAGTGAGCGGGCGCACGCTCCTGTAGTAATTGGGAATGGGTAACGGGCCATGGTCCCAAAACAACCGGGAGAGAATGACATTGAGGGCGATGGCCGCATCGGCAGTGTAACCGCCGCCCATGCCGCTATGGACCGGGCTGGCGGCGCTGCGCACATCCACTTGCACCGCGACGATGCCGCGCAGCGAATAGGTGATGCTCGGCATGCCGACTTCGATGTTCTCCGTGTCGCATACTACAATCACATCTGATTGAATCTTCCTCTTGTGCTGCTCAAAGAAGCGCACGAGGTTGCGGGAGCCGACCTCTTCTTCGCCTTCCACGACCATTTTCACATTCACCGGCAGCGCGCCGTTGGTGCGCAAATAAGCCGCCACTGCGCCAAGTTGAGCGACGATGGCGCCTTTGTCATCGGCCGAGCCTCGACCAAAGAGTCGCTCACCGCTACGGGTCAATTTCCACGGGTCGGTCTTCCAATCATCCTTCGGGTCGCCGACCTTGTTCACGGGCTGCACGTCGTGATGGGCATACAGGAACACCGTCGGCTTGTCTGGTGCACCCAGCCATTCGCCATAGGCGTACGGCAAGGAGTCGCCGGTCCGCAGCACCTCGACGTTGTGCAATCCGGCCTCGCGCATCTGGTCGCAGGTCAGATTGGCGGTCCGCTTGATCTCTTCGTTGTGCTCGCCGTCGGTGCTGATGCTGTGGATGGCCACCAAATCCGCCAAATTGCGGACGATCGTCTTTTCGTGGTTCTGGGCCAGCCATTGCAACGCTGGTTGAACTTGCATAATGGTTCTCCGCGGGAGAGGATTCCTTTGCGGAAGTGTATGCGAATTTTGTGCCGATGGCTATTGAATGTGACGGGCCTGCAACGCCGCAAGCGGGTATCTAGGCCACCACTTCCCGCACCACACGGCCGGATACATCCGTCAGCCGGAAGTCGCGGCCGCTGTAGTGATACGTGAACCTCTCGTGGTCGAAGCCCATGAGATACATAATCGTGGCATGCAGGTCGTGGACGTGGATTTTGTTCTCAACGGCGGCGAAGCCGAATTCGTCGGTGGCACCCACCACCTGGCCGCCCTTTACGCCGCCGCCGGCCAGCCACATGCTGAAACCATAGTGATTGTGATCCCGGCCGTTAATTTTGCCCGCATTGGCGCCGGGCGTCGGCAATTCCACCGTCGGCGTACGGCCGAATTCACCGCCCCAAATGACCAATGTCTCATCGAGCAGGCCGCGCTGCTTGAGGTCGATCAGCAGTGCACCGATAGCCTGGTCACATTGCTTCGCCAGCCGGCGATGGTTCACTTCCAGATCATCGTGGCTGTCCCACGGCTGGCCTTCGCCGTGCCAGACTTGCACGAAGCGCACGCCGCGCTCGATCAGCCGGCGGGCAATGAGAATCTGTCGCGCCTGGGTGCCGGGGCCATACATATCGAGAACGCGCTTGGGCTCCCTGCTTATGTCGAATGCATCAGCCGCTTCCATCTGCATCCGGTAGGCAAGTTCAAATGATTGAATTCGCGATTCCAATTGCGAATCGCCGGGGCGCACGCTCGCGTGCCGGTCGTTTAGCGCCTTGAGCAAATCGAGTTGCCGGCGCTGCTCGGGTAGCGAGAGGGCTTTATTGCGAATGTTCTCGATCAACTTTTCGATATCGGTGTGCTTCGTGTCGATGTAGGTGCCCTGGTAGACGCCGGGCAGGAACCCGGCCTGCCAGTTCTGCGATTCCTGAATCGGGTACCCGTTCGGGCACATGGCAATGAAGCCGGGCAGATTCTGATTCTCCGAGCCCAGGCCGTAGGTCAGCCACGAGCCCATGCTGGGCCGGATTTGCCGGGCGTCACCGCAGTTCATGAGCATGAGTGACGGTTCATGGTTGGGCACATCCGCATGCATGGAGCGAATGACGCAAATGTCGTCAATGCTTTGTGCGGTGTATGGAAAGATTTCGCTTACTTCGATGCCGCTCTGGCCGTACTTCTGAAACTTGTATGGCGAGGGGAACGCGGCCCCGGTCTTGCGCTCCGTGCGCAAATTCTCGCGTGGCAAGGGCTTGCCCGCGAACTTCGCCAGCATCGGCTTGGGGTCGAAGGTGTCGAGGTGCGACGGCCCGCCATTCATGAAAAGATGAATCACGCGCTTGGCCTTGGCAGGGAAGTGCGGCCCCCGCGGCGACAACGGATGGTCGCCGTCGGTCGCAGCGGAAAGCCGGGCTGTGCCATCAAGCAAACTAGCCAAAGCCAGCGCGCCCATGCCCATACCGGACCGAGTGAGAAACTCACGACGTGAAAATGGAAACCGATTCATTCGCGGTGCAACCTCTTTTAACCGCCAGGCGGGAATAAGCGGCAGCGGAGTAGCCATTCGATCGTCACTCATCATGATACTGCGGAGGCAACAAACGAAACAGTGTGGATTGGTGGCCGCAGCTTGGGCAGGCGCCGCGCACGACATTCGCTTCCGAAAATGTCCTCGGCCGAGCTATTTCCGGCAGTTTGGCAGTGCACTTCGGGCAAAATTTCCGCCGGCCCCATTTGTCGTATTCACAGCCGCATTCCTTGCACGTATTGCCGCCCCAGAGCGCTTGCTGGAAGTTGGCCGGCTTGCGAACCGCTGGCGCCGGTTGGCCACAGTTCGGGCAAAACGTTGGCGCACCGTTCATGCCCCATCTTCCTCGACGCCGGATGGAATCGCGAATCACGAACACGAGGCCAACTAGCATCGTGCCGAACAGGATCGCCGCGAACCCAATAAAGAGTACCTTTCCCCATAGAGGTGGGTCAGCGGCCGAGTCGGCTGCAAACAAGATCCCATTCGAACGAATCATGATTTTGATTTCTGCGCTGCCGCCAAGCGCGCCACGAAGGCAGCATGTTCCGGCGTGGCGAGGCCTAGCTGAAGCACCGCTAGCAGGCGCGCGCTATCCAGATTGAGGAGCGCGTCCGGATCAAGCCAAAGGCCGGGGAACGTTTCTGAGCGAAAGATGCCGTCATGGCCAGGTAGCAACGGTCTAAACTTGCTACGGCGCAATATCCACCAGAAAACCTTTTCCTGCCTAAGTGCGGCGACCATGTATTCCTTTACACCAGCTTTTTCGTAGTCCGCTTTCTTACCATGCAAATCCAGAGACTCGGTCGTGGAAGCAATCTCCCCCAACCATTCCGGCGGACCGGTCAGAAAACCGCGCTTGTCCTCGCGTGTTTGGCCGCCAGAATTCGGCAAGATGAGCAACGATGCGTCCGGCTGAGGTTCGCTTTCTTCGCCTAATACGGTTGTCGTATTATCCACGACGTCCGTGCCTGGAGTCGCAGACTCGTAGTTGCCAAGCCATGCCATGAGACCGGCATGCGGCCGACCATGCCTTGGTTTGAGTGGTGACGCAACGTATACGATCCCTCCAATCAATTCCGCCTTGAATCCTTCCGGCATCGCCTCGTAGCGTTCATGGAATGTCTTCTGATCCAAATGGTCGCCATTCTCCAAGGGCGGAATGTCGGGTTCGGCCATTTGGCCGCGCCGCCTGCGCATGCGACTTGTAGGCGCGCTTGCCATGCTCTTCTCCCTTACGCGGAATTCACACTGCTCTGATCGTACCACACCAATTCTATCGTTAAACGGCTCCGTGGTCCGCCGCTGGCCTACTCAAGAATTCACAGGTTTCTCCATAGGAGCCGCCGCCGCCACTGCTTATAATCGCACTTCAGACTCCAACCTTCCCCACAATCGGAGAATGGCAAATGTTCCATCGCACGCTGGCCCTGGCTGCATCGCTCCTCTTCTTGATGGCGGCAAGTCGGGCCGACGAGACCTACACCATCAAGGTCAACCGTGACGACAAGGGCGGCGAGAAGTACCATCTGTCGATGACCGAAAAAGGCGGCCATAACATCGTCGTCACCGGCGCCGACGGCGGCGTGCTCAATGAGGATAATCAAGCGGTCGACAAATCGGTTGTGCTCGAAAAGACGATTCTTCTCGTCAAGACCGGTCAGAAACGGCCTGAAAAGGTGGCCGTTAAGTTCATTAAGGTGCATGACAACAAGAACGGCGATTATGGGCTCACCGGCAAGACCGTGTTGGCGGAATTGAAGGACAAGAAGTACGAGTGCAAAATCGAAGGCGGCGGTGAGCTCAGTGAGGCCGCTCTGAAGCTACTCAAATCCGACATTCTTAAGGAGGAGGACGAAGGACCTGATTTCGAGGAACTGGCGCTGCCAGGGAAACCTGTGGCCATTGGCGAAACCTGGAAGTGCAAGATGGGCGAAATCACCAAGGAAATGGAAAGGAAAATGCAAGGCATGAAGTTGGATGCCGACAAGGCCAAGGGAACCGGCAAGCTTACCAAGGTGTACAAAAAAGACGGCCGCACGTTCGGTCAATTCGAAATCACGATCGAAATGCCGCTGGCCAAAAGCGCCACGGTCAACGGCGTGGACTTCAACTTCAAGGAAGGTTCCAAGTTCAAGGTTGCGCTGAACTTCGATGGTTGCATTGACGGGAGCGCTCAGGAAGGAACGATGGCCGCCAAAATGGATTTCACCATGAAAGGCAACATTACTGCCAACGGGATGGAACTGCCGATTACCGGCACGGGTGATTCGAAGCTCAGTGAAGAGCGCAAAGACCTGACAGGGAAATAATGGTTAGCCGGGAGGCATAGTCCTGGAGCCGAGCGCTCGGCTCCAGGACTATGCCTCGCTGTTAATCATCCGGGAGACTCGCACATGACCCGCCGTTTTGCCCTCTCGCTTGTCATCGCGATGATTCTTTCGTCCATTGCAGACGCCAAGCCGCCGAATAAACAGGCGCTTCTTGCGTACTTGGGCCCGTATTTCCCGGCCACGCTGAATTCTTGCACGCTTTGCCATCTGCCTGACCAGGCAGGCTCGGATGCCAAGCCGCACAATGCTTTCGGCAAGCGCTTGAAGGAACTTGGCATCGAATTGCAGAAGGCCGGCAAACCTTGGGACATTGCCCGGCGCTTCGAGATGATTGCGGAAGAAGATAGCGACGGCGACGGCGTGCCAAACCTGATTGAAATCCTCACTGGCCACAACCCCGGCGATCCGAACGACAAGCCGTCGCCGGAAGAAATCTCCGCTGCTCGCAAGACTCTCGTCGAGTGCCGGAAATTCTTGTCGGCCTACCCGTGGCGGCCGTTCGAGCCCGTCACGCGGCCGGCAGTTCCTACCGTCCAGAATTCGTCTTGGTGTCGCAACCCGATCGACTACTTTGTCGCTGCCGAACAGGAAGCGCACGGCCTGAAGGCGCGGCCGGAAGCGAACAAGGGTACGCTCCTGCGCCGTGTCTATTTCGACTTGATCGGCCTGCCGCCGACGCCGGAAGAATTGCACGCATTTTTGAACGACAATTCCGCCGATGCGTACGAGAAGGTTGTGGACAAGCTCCTGGCTTCACCACAATACGGCGAACGCTGGGGCCGGCACTGGATGGACGTGTGGCGCTATTCGGACTGGGCCGGCTGGACCGGCGGCAACCAGATTCGCGATTCGCAGCCGCACATCTGGCGCTGGCGCGACTGGATCATCGAAGCGCTCAACGCCGACAAGGGCTACGAACAGATGATCCTGGAAATGCTCGCGGCAGACGAGCTTTACCCGGAGGACGAAAAGGCGCTGCGGGCCACTGGCTACCTGGTCCGCAACTACAAGATGCTCAGCCGCGAGAAATGGCTCGAAGATACGGTCGATCACACCTTCCTGGCCTTCCAGGGCGTGACCATCGGCTGCGCCCGCTGTCACGACCACATGTTCGATCCGATCTTGCAGAAGGAATATTACGAAGTGCGCGCGATCTTCACGCCGCACAACGTCCGCATCGACCGGGTTCCCGGCCAGCCGGATACAAAGCTCGACGGTCTGGCCCGCGTGTATGATGCGGAGCCGAATGCGCAGACCTTCCTCCTCATCCGTGGCGACGATCGAAATCCGGATAAGACCCCGCTGCCGGCTGGCGTGCCGGCAGCGCTGGGAGGAGACTTTCACGCAACAGCGATGAATCTACCGCGCCGTGCCTTCTCACCCGACAAGCGCGACTTTGTGGTGAAGGAAACGTTGGGCGCATGCGCTGCGGAAGTCGACAACGCCCGGCGGGTCGCCGCGGACGCACGTCGAAACGCGATGGCGTTGTTCACGCCATTACCCACGGCATGGAGCGCCTTGGCGCAGGTTCCGAGAATGGTGCCAGGTACGAACTCGCTGACGTTGGTCAATGTCGTTCCCGTCCTCGATCTGGAAGCCGCGCGTGCGGAGGCCAAGCAGAAGGCCCTACAAGCCGTGCTCAAGGCCGAAATGCTGGAAGACTCCGGCAAGAAGGAGTCCGCGGAGTGGAAGCAGGCGGCAACGGACGCTGTGACGGCCCAGCGCCAAGAGGAACTCTTTCGAGCGCGCAGGGAATTGATGTTGGCAGAGCACGCGCGCCGGGACACGGCCAAGAAAGAGCAGATTCCGGCGGCGGACATGCGGCTCGACAACGCACGCAAGGCATTGGCCAAGGCCGAGTCCGACGCGAAATTACCGACCAGCACGTCGTATAGGCCGCGCGCGGTGAAGACATACCCCAGCAGCAGCACTGGCCGCCGCACCGCCTTCGCCCGCTGGCTGGCCGACAAGAGCAACCCGCTCACTGCTCGAGTGGCCGTCAACCACATCTGGCTGCGTCACTTCGGGCAAGCGATCGAGCCCAGCGTCTTCGACTTCGGCCGCAACGGGCGGCCGCCGTCGCATCCGGCACTTTTGGATTGGTTAGCTGCGGAATTCATGTCGCCGGCAGAATTCGGAATTCGGAATTCGGAATTCGGAATAGAAGAAAAGAACTCTTCGATTCCGCATTCCGCATTCCCCACTCCGCATTCAAATAACTGGAGTATGAAACACCTCCACCGCCTCATCGTTACCAGCGCCACCTACCGCCAAGCCTCCACGAGTGATCCCGCCAATGCCGCCATCGACCGCGACAACAAGTTCCTCTGGCGCATGCCGCCACGCCGACTGGAAGCGGAGATTGTGCGCGACGAAATTCTCTATGTTGCCGGCAATTTGGATCAGAGCTTCTCTGGCCCAGACATCGATCAGAACCTGGGCATGACGAATCTTCGCCGAAGCCTGTATTTTCGCCATGCGGCCGAGAAGGAAATGGAGTTCCTGAAGCTCTTCGATGCCGCATCGGTGACGGAGTGCTACCAACGCAAGGAAAGCATCATCCCACAGCAAGCGCTGGCGTTATCGAATAGTGAATTGACCATTCGCATGGCCAGATTGCTAGCCCGTGAATTGGCGGCGAAGCATAACGACGCGCGCGAATTCGTAACGGCGGCTTTCGAGCAAACGCTTACGCGCTCGCCGACAGCGAATGAGGTGCGCGAATGCCTGATGTTCCTGGAGCAGCAACAGAAAACGCATGCGGCCGCGCTGGCTAAACCGCAAGCGGCATCGGATGGCCGCACTCCATCGGGCGATCCAGCGCTGCGCGCGAAGGAGAACTTGGTGCAAGTACTGTTCAACCATCACGAATTTGTGACGGTACGATAGAAGTTGCTGCCCGCACGGAACAGGAGGAATTTCCAGTGAAGATTCGCGAACGCAAAGGGACCGTTACGTTTGAAGACTTCTGTTGGACGGTGCGCGAAGATCAGAAGGCGGACTTGATTAATGGAGTGATTTTCATGGCCTCGCCGGAGAACACGGATTCCAACAGGCTGTTCGTGTGGTTGTTAGGCCTGATTTCCGACTTTGTGGATCACTTCGAACTTGGCGAAGTCTTCGGGTCGCGCGTGGCCTTCCGCCTGGACGAAGATAACGGGCCAGAACCGGATATTGCATTTGTTAACCGCGATCAACTGCATCGAGTTCACCGGGGTCATGTGGACGGACCGGCAAACCTCGCGATCGAAATTGTTTCTCCTGAAAGTGTGGAACGCGATTACGGCAAAAAGCGAAAGCTCTATGAGAAGTTCGGTTTCGACGAATACTGGATAATTGATGAGGAATTGGAAACGGTCACACTTTACCGCCTCGACCCGCATGGCAAATACCGTGAAGTGCGCCAGCGCAAAGGCCAGCTGCATAGCCAGGCTCTGCGAGGATTCTGGTTACGGCCGGAATGGCTATGGCAATCTCCTCGGCCGCGCAAGACGGATGCGCTCAATGAAATTCTGAGTAAGGCGAAATGAGTTTAAAGTGATTCCACTGGCCAGCGGGGAAAAAGATCATGCGCTCCTGGCACCTCCTCACGCTATTTGCGGCATTCTCGGTTGCCACTACCGGCTGCGAAAAATCGCAAAAGGCCGCTGAAGCTGCGCCCAAGCCGGCTGTCAACTTTAACCCGGTGCCGCTTGAGCAGTCAGTAGCGACGCCCGTGCCTGACCCGGCTCCTGCTCCCGACACACCGCCGAAGTATTCCGAGCGCACCAAGCAATTCCTCGAAGCGGCCGAAAAGGGTCGCATCAGCCTCATGCTCGAGTTCCTCAAGCAAGGGGCCGACGTCAACGACAAAGATGACGAGGGCCAAACCGCGTTACACAAGGCCGTGGCTGCTGGGCATCGCTCGGCTGTGGTCGCACTCTTGACGTACGGCGCCGACATGGGCGAAAAGGATGCCAAAGGGCGTACGCCGCTTATGGTCGCGGCCGAAAATGGGCACGCGCAACTCGTGTCGATTCTCACCAATCCCGACACCGTTAAGAATCTGGCGGGCGAGGCGCTGAAGGCGGTTGACGGCGAATCGCTCAAGGCCGTGGGCCTGCCGAACTTCGCCAACCGAATGCTTGAGTTGGTGGGTTCGTCGATCGACCTGCCCGATCAAACGGGGCAAACCGCGCTCATGAAAGCGGCAGCCAATGGTCACCTCGAGGTGGTCAAAGCTTTGGTAAACCGGGCCGATCCCAACCGGCGCGATCGCCACGGCAAGACGGCGCTTATGCTCGCGGCTGCCGGTGGACATGCGCAGATGGTCGAGTATCTGGCAAGCCTCGCGCAACTCACGACCGAAAAAATTCTGACTGCTGACAAGGACAACAAGACCGCGCTCGATCTTGCAACAGCCGCCGGCCACAAGAACGTTGTGCTCGCCTTACGCCAGGCACTTCTGGTCAAGGCTTCCGGCGAGGGGCAACTGGCTTTGGTGCGCTCGGTACTCGATAGTAAGGAATTCCCAGAGCCGAATGCGGCAGAAGGGATGAAGGCCGCCGCAAGAAATGGAGCCATTTTGGTCGTGCGTTACTTCATGGATAAATGGAAGGACAAGTCCGTCGAAGAGCGCCAGCGGCTAATGGGGATGCCTGTCAATGGCTACGATGGGACTGCGCTGGCCTACGCATCCATGGCCGGCAACAAGCAAATGGTGGACGCGCTGCTCGACGTGGCATGGTGGAAAGAAAAGTCGGCCTTGCTGGACTACCTTATGGCCCGAATTTATGGCGTTGCTTCTGTAGAAAGCGTGTATGGGCAGAGCGCAGAAATGGCGACCTATCTCAAAGCGCGAAGGGAAGCCCTGCAAGCGGAATTGAAGAAGTGAGAAACTGATTTGTCGAGCCGAGCCGGGTAAGCGGCCGGGTGTTCGACCCGGCTCCTTACGGAGCACGGCTTGCCAAGTTGAGTTGCCGCTCGACATATTTCGCCAGGACGTCGGTTTCGAGGTTTACCGAGTCGCCAACGGATTTGAATCCCAACGTCGTATTCGCAAGCGTGTGGGGAATCAGCATCACGCTGAAGGAATCGCGGGTTACATCTACAATCGTTAGACTGATCCCGTCAACTGCAATCGAACCTTTCGGGACCATTTGCACAAGCAATTCCGGTGCGGCTGAAAACCACACGAATTCAAATTCGCCTTGCTGTTCTCGCTTGGCAATCCGGCCCACGCCGTCGATGTGCCCGCTAACAATGTGGCCGCCGAGCCGGTCGCCGAATTTCAATGAGCGCTCGATGTTCACGTGGTCGCCGGGTTTGAGTTGTCCGAGGTTGGTGCGCTGGAGTGTCTCGGGACCGCATTCAAAGCGAAGGGACGATTGATCTCGATCCACGACCGTCAGGCAAGCGCCATTCACGGCCACGCTTTCGCCAATTTGGAGCTGGGCCGCGATGGCTTCGGCGAGTGTCAGGGCACAGCCTCCGCTGCCGTCCGGTGCAACGGATTCGACGCGAGCCAGTGCTTCAACCAAGCCAGTGAACATATTGATTGAGGAATCAGACCTGCGGGGCTCGAAGACTCGCCCCGCGGCTTGCGGGGCCACGCGAAGCCGCAAGGCGAGTCTTCGAGCTTTGCGGCGTCAACCGTCATGGACATGCTATGCGGCCAAACGGTGCGAACAAGCGCTTGGTCGGCTTGTCAGCGTTGGCCAGCATGGTATGATGCGGCCAATGAGTAACCCGTAGCTTTGTCAAAGGAACACGACATGGCAAAAAAGACGACATGCCCTGTTTCGCGCCAGGAGTTTCAAGCGCACGCCAAGCAAATCCCCATTACCATCGGCACCACGACCTTGCCGGCCGAGGTGAAGGAGTTCTCGACCGGCTCATTCGGCTGGTATTTGGGTGGCAAGACTTCGATTGAAGTCAATGGCAAACTTGTGTCGGTACAAATCGGCATGAATCTTACCGTCATCGGCAGCAAAGAATTGCCGAAGGACGGGGAAGCGGCGGCAACTAGCAATGAAAGCTCATAAAGATTGGATGGAAAGCCCAGGGACTGTCGTCCCTGGGCCAATTTTCAATACCGCTTAAACGTGGCTTTATCGATGTTGTAGCTGGCGAGCTTGTCGGAAACACTTCGGCGCGACAGTCCGCATATTTGTGCGCATCGGCCTACGTGCCCATGGCATTCTTGAAGCGCCTTGCGCAAGTACGCTTCCTCGAATGATGCCACTAGCTCTGCCAGTTGCTCCGAAAGCGGCCGCGCGAGGTCGATCGTGAATGGCGTTTGCTGCTTGCCTGTGCCGGCCACGTCGGCGGGCAAGTTCTCCGGTCGAATGTGGCCATCGCGGGCGGTCACGCAAGCGCGCTCAATGGCGTTCTCTAATTCGCGAATGTTGCCGGGCCAATGATGGGCCAAAAGTCGCTCCATCGCTTCGGGCTCAATACGCGGAGTGGCCTCGCCGGGCCGCGCATACTTCTGGGCAAAGTACGTGGCCAAAAGCGGAATGTCTTCGCTGCGCTCGCGCAACGGCGGTAGGTCGATCTTCACCACGTTGAGACGGTAGAACAGGTCTTCACGGAATTTTCCGTCGGCCACCAGCTGCTTGAGCGAACGGTTCGTGGCCGCAATCACGCGCACATCGACTTCGATGCTCTCCGTGCCGCCCACACGTTCAAAGCGGCGCTCCTGAAGGACGCGCAACAGCTTGGCTTGCATCGGAGCGGGAATGTCGCCGATTTCATCTAGAAAGAGCGTTCCGCCGTTGGCCAGTTCGAAGCGGCCCTTGCGTTGGCCCGCGGCGCCGGTGAACGCGCCTTTTTCATGGCCAAACAATTCGCTTTCGAGCAGCGTTTCGGGCAGCGCCGCGCAGCTTACTGCGACCATGGCGCCCGGCCGCTGCGAGACGGCGTGAATGGCCCGAGCGGCCTGGTCCTTACCCGTGCCGGTTTCTCCTTCGAGCAGAACCGTTGCCGGCGTCGGAGCTACGTGGCTGATGAGCTCGAAGATCTCGTGCATGCGCCGATTCTTGCTGAGAATGTTTTGGAATGAATGGCGCTGTTGGAGCTGCTCGCGCAAGGAGACCACTTCGTCTTGCAATGCTCGTTCTCGCAGCGCCCGCTGCACCACCAGCCGCAAGTGGTCTACATCGATGGGTTTGGTGAGGAAATCGGTCGCGCCGAGCTGCATCGCTTGTACTGCGTCGGCAATGCTGCCATAGCCGGTCGTGACGATTACCGACACCGTCAGCCGGCGCTTTTTGACTTCTTCGATAAGTTCCATGCCGTTCACACGCGGCATCTTCAGATCGGTGATGATCACGCTGTAAGGGCGCTCGATCAGCGCGGCCAACGCTTCACGGCCGTCGGAGACGGTCGTGACTTCAACTCCCGAATCGACTTCCAGCAATTGTTGGAGTTGCTTGGACGTGGTCGCACTGTCGTCGGCAATAAGGATGCGGCGTTTCCAGGCCCCGTTCCCAGTAGGGGAACCGGCAGCCTGTCCATCCAGAATAGCCTCGGCATCCGCTGTCGGGCTTTGGTTCATAATTGCGAGTGTCTCGGAAGGGAGCGCTACAGAGAAGCTCATAGTCTCGGTTCCAACAATTAGTTTACTGCATTCACCTCAAGCGAGCAATTCAAGCTCCTCCTTGCCGAACGCTTTGCTTCGCAGGTGCGCGTCGGCAAACGGGCGGAGCGTTCCGTGATTCGCGGCTATAATGTCATGGTAGCGCCGGCACGCGGGAAGCCCCTGGCGTCGCGAGCGACGTTCTGAATTCTGGTCCATGCGACCGTTCGATCCCTGCCGCGTGAGGGATAAACATCATGACTCTCGAAAACAACCGTGGTTCCTTGGCCGCCAAGATCCTGGTGATTGACGGCAAGGGAGACAGCCTGCTTGGGCTGCGGGTAACCATGCAGGAGTTGGGGCAAAACTTCGTGCAGGCGCACTCGGCCGACGACGCTCTGCGCCAGGTGTGCGCTGACGACTTTGCTGCCATTCTCCTTGATCTCGAAACACCTGGCATCGATGGTTTCGAGATCGCCCGGCACATTCGAGCCCAGGAGCGCTCGCGCAACACCCCCATCATCTTTCTTGCTCGTGCTGAACACATGGATTTTCCCGTGACTCAGGCGTATGCTCTGGGCGCCGTGGATTACCTGGTCAAGCCGCTGATGAGGGAAATTCTGCGCGCCAAGGTCGTGGGCTTCGTCGACTTGTTTCAAAAAACCCGGCAGGTCCAAGAGCAGGCCGAACAACTTCGCCAGTTGGAGCGAAATCAATTCGAGCATGAATTGGCCGAAGCCAAGCAGCGCTGGGAATTGCAGCGGCTGCGCGACGAGGCGCAGCGCAAGAACGAGTTTCTGGCCATGCTGGCCCATGAGTTGCGCAATCCGTTGGCGCCGATCCGCAATGCGGTGCAGTGGCTGCGCCTGCGCTGCCCAACCGACAAGGAAACGCGCTGGACGCAAGACGTGATCGACCGGCAGGTGCAGCATCTCACCCGGTTGGTCGATGATTTGCTCGATGTTGCCCGCATCACACGGGGCGCTATCCAACTTCGAAAAGAGGCCGTGGACATCGATACCATTGTCGCCCGTGCGGTGGAGTTGGCTCAGCCGCTGATCGACGCCCGCAAACACGACCTGACCGTCTCGCTGCTGAGCGAACCGGCCCTGCTGGAAGCCGACTCCGCCCGCTTGTCGCAGGCGCTGGCCAATGTTTTGAATAACGCCGCGAAGTACACAAACGAGGGCGGCAAAATTTGGCTCACCTTCGAACGTCACGGCAATGATCTGGTGATTTCGGTTCGCGACACCGGGGTGGGCATTCCAACCGAGCTGTTGCCCAAAGTCTTCGATCTCTTTGTCCAAGAGGATCAAAGCTTGGAACGAACGCAGGGCGGACTCGGCATTGGTCTGACACTGGTACGAACGCTGGTGCAGTTGCACGGTGGAACCATTGAAGCATTTAGCGCGGGGGCTGGACAGGGGAGCGAATTTGTCATGCGCCTGCCGGTCTTCATTGAAAGCGCATCGGCCAGGGCCGTGGCCAGGCGTGAAGCCAGGTCCAAGCCGACTGTGTCGCCGCGCCGGATCCTCATTGTCGACGATAATTACGACAGTGCGGAAAGCCTGGCCCTCCTGCTTCGCCATGCCGGTCATGAAGTGCAGACTGCCTATGACGGTCTGGCGGCCGTCGAAGCCGCGAAGGCATGGCCGCCGGATGTCGTGCTCTTGGATATTGCCTTGCCCCGCTTGAACGGACTGGAAGTGGCTCAACGTCTGCGCGGCGAGCTGGGTCTGAGCAACGCGCTTTTGGTCGCCATGACCGGTTACGGCCAAATGGAGGATCAACTGCGCTCTCGGGAAGCCGGATTTAATGCCCATCTTGTGAAACCTGTCGATCTGGAAGCCCTGGCCGAGCTGCTTGCTCACCCGGAGCTGGCGACCTTCGCACCTGGAGCCAAGTAATCCGCTTCGGGACGGCGCTAATCGTCGGCTTTGGTTTTCTCGCGCGTGGAAGTAGCTCGAGGCGACACCTGGGCCGTTCTCACGGCCGTCGAGTCTGCGCTATGATCGGTGGCGTGCTGCTCGAAACATTTCCAGCAGCACAGCAGCTGGCCACAAAGCGGGCAAAAAATGGCATCCCGCAATTTGCGGCCGCATTGCTGGCACTCGTTGCCCGCCGACTTGGGCTTCACAATTGGTCTCCCGGGCCTTGGCCCTTCTTCGAGTCTAGTGGCGGGTCAAGCGGGAGATCCACCACGCGATACGGCGGTTGGTCCGCAAATCGTTGCTGCAACAAACGTACCGAAACGTTGAACACCGGGGTGTCGCGGCTCGTTTTTCCTTCCGGGCTGCCATGGTGTGCATGGCCATGGAAAATGGCCGAGACCGGATAACGATTCAGTGGTTCCTCGAGCCGGCTGGAGCCGAGGAACGGGAAGATCTCCAAAGGTTCTCCTTCCACCGTGGCACGAATCGGCGAGTAGTGCAGCAGGGCCACACGTTTCGGCATCTGAAGCCGAGCGAGTGCCGAGCCTAACTTCAGTGCTTCCTCGATAGATTCACGGACAAAATGCTTGATGATTTCCTCACCCCAGGGCTCCAAAGCACGCCGGTCGAATCCGCCGGCAAAGCCTTTCACACCGGCAAAGCCAACGCCCGCGGCTTCGAACGTTTCACCATCAAGCAAATGCACTCCGGCATCGCATAATATCTGTTCCACCTCTTGTTGTTGGCCGGATTCATAGTCGTGATTCCCCAGCACGCCTACCATTGGGATTCGCACGGCCGCAGTGAGTTCCTTGGCCAGCGTTCGCGCTTCATCTGGCAGACCATGATCCGTTAGGTCGCCGCACAACATCAATACATCGGCACGCTCGTTCACGTGCGCAAACCATGGCTGCAAACTTCCTTGTGCCGTCTTCGTGCAGTGCAGGTCGGCGATGCCGGCCAGTCGAACCTTGGCCTTGCCGGCCGCCGCTTCCGCCTCAACCGCGCGCTTTTTCGAGGGCGTCATTCTGATCCTCCGGCGATGTTTCGTGCTCTCTCATTTCTTGCGGAATCGGCGCCGTCCAGCGATTCACATCCTCGCGGGTCAAGTTGCCTTGAGGCGCCAGGCGGGCATCCTGGTAGCCGCGCTGCTCCACGTCGATTAGATACTGGGCGCGCGAGAGCAGCGTGCCTTGGCAGATGGGCTCCTCGGAGGGTCTAGACTCAAGCTCCTTGTCGAGCCGGCTGATCAAGTCGCGCATCACCCACGCAGGCACATAAGTCCGATGCGACGGGTATACGAAGCCAAAGAGCACCAAATGGGCGAGTAGAACGCGCCAGTGCGGCCCGAAGCGGGCGAGCAAGCGCGACCAGTCAAGTTGGCCGGACAGCGCGCGGATCAGATGGGCGACGTTGGCGCCATCGTAGCGCTCGCGCTCCATGACAAAGGCCTGCTGCCAGATCATTTCCTCCGGCGGACAGAGTTGGACAGGCACGCCGAGGATCTCGGCATCGCGTGCATAGGGGAACCAACTGTCGTCTACTTCGCATTGGCCGTTCCCAGAGCTGAAAATGACATCGAGAAACAGCGAATCGCTGTATGCCTTGGCCAGCCAATGCGGGAACACCAATTCGGTTTTGTATCCGGCAACCTCGAGTGCGTGGAGCGCGCGCTCGCAATCCGAGCGCCGGATGAAGATGTCCAGGTCCTTCGTCGTTCGGCCAATTCCCGTATACGCTTCCAGCGCCCGCGCGCCGCATACCAGAAACGGCACTTGGGCAATGCCTAGAGTTTTCAGGGCGTGTTCATAAAACGCACGGGCCTCGGCCGACAGCCCGTCCGGCATCGATTGGTCCGGTCGCATAGTAATTACTGCCTTATCTCTGTTTCGTTTGGCCAACGGTTCACAACGCCAATACTCACAAGCGTGGGCCGCGCGATCTACCAAGCAGCAACGAGACCAAGAAAAGGACCAGGAAAATGACGAACAGGATCCAAGCGATCTGAGAAGAAATGTACTCGGTATGGGCCAGGCCCAAAGCGCCGGCAATGAGTGCGATAATCAAAAACAGGATGGCTAGCCGCAACATCACTTCTCCCTTCGTGAAAGCGAGTCGCTGCGGAATGCCCTGGCTTTGCGCATTCACTAGAAGCGCTCGTCAAACTTTTCTACCTGAATCTCTTCGAGTTCTCGTTCGGCTTGGTTACAGGTCTCGTTCAACAAACGTTCGGCCTCCGTTTGGGATAGGCCATATTTTTCAAGCAGCTTATTCAGTAAGGGCTCTCGCCTACCGCCGATTTGCGATAGCTCCTCGTCGGTCAAACGGTCCCATCGTTCTTTGACCTTGACCTTCATGCGCATCCAGTTGCCCTGGAATTGCTCCCAGTTCATACATCACCTCCGCTTGACGGTGGAGACGAAGGGGCAGCGTACGAAGTGCCCTAACGAAC
>Ga0070732_10000329_pt1 | contig 32215 bp, 37 predicted proteins | sample Coa_R1_5_FD_66449 | JGI IMG/M metagenome (GOLD analysis project Ga0070732, IMG submission 66449) | Surface soil microbial communities from Centralia Pennsylvania, which are recovering from an underground coalmine fire - Coalmine... | ecosystem: Environmental > Terrestrial > Soil > Unclassified ... | reverse complement strand
ACTCCAGGGCTGGGATTCTCAAGTTCGCCAACTTCGTCATTGACCAATCATTACCGACTGCTACGGAGACTCTCACAAAGCGAAGCAAGGACGCGAAATAGAGAAATTTGGGTCAATTTGTAACATTGTTCACGTGTATTCACACAGCTGTTAGCCAAGGACTCGAACGTCCTCTCTCTCATCGACCGGATTTGGCTTGGCGTTAGCTTAAATCTGCCCTGAAGCACCTCGCCTACACGGTACATGGCCTCCAGTTCGGTACCAGCCCTTTGCATGGTCAGGCGAAAGTCGACGCTGGCTAGGCAGACCCTCAGGGCGCGAACAGAGTGCAAGTAGCTCTGAGATAATCGATGCTTAGACAGTAAGACATTCGCTCGCGGTTGCAAATGGGGCAAGAAGTTCCTCTCGGAATGAACTTCCGATTGTTCCCCTTACAATTTCTTTACAGCCACTCATTCCACAAGTGCCATAATGCGTACAAAAAACTCGCTCCCAAGTCGTGGGGAACTTGGAGGCCGAACCCAGTGCAATACACGGCCGACTATTTTTGGGTTGTTGTCTGCAAGAACCACCGATTCCATCACAAGGGCAATACGGGCTATGAACATCGCGTCCTGCTCGGGGAAACCGACGCCTTTGCGCCGCTACCGATGCTGCCGGAGAAAATCACGGTGCGCTGCGATGTCTGCGGCGAAGAGTATTCGTACAAAATAAAGGAAGTCATGCGGTACGAGGTTCAGATTCCAGATGCGTTCGTTCCGCGTCCTCTGTTCAAAGATGCGTTCTAAAAACCTCGAATCTCCTGCCGAGACCAACGGTATTAAGATCTTTCAGTCGTTCTTTTCTAATAAGTGCGTCACGAGCTATTGACTCGGCCTTCCAGGGCCGATGCTACACTGACGGCAGCGCCCGATTCGTCCCACCACAATTCAAAGCTCGAGGTCCAGCCATGAGTCGAAAACCCTCTTTCGCACTTACTTTGGCGTTTTGTGTCTTGATGGCTGCTTGCGGCGGCTCCATGAAGCCTTCTGCTACAGGAAACGGAGTCCCCGTAAGTTTGGCCATCCGCGATACGCCACCGAACGGTGTTGCGGTCCTGTTCTTCGAAGCCTCGATCACCGGGGTGAGCCTGCAACCCATGGATAGTAAGAAGCCCGCCGTTTCCCTCATGACCGCGCCCGTCGAAGTCGAGTTCGGGCATTTGCAAACCGACACCGCGTTCCTGAGCCTGGGCAGTGCGGCTGCCAACAGCTACCAAAACGCGACCTTAACGTTTGGCAAGGCGGTGCTGACCATCGCGAACCATTCCGGGATGCCGATCAACGGTTGCAACGACAATTCCGTCTGTGAACTCACCCCAAGCTTCAATCGGACGACCGCCACGGTAACTGGCGCGCCCTTCCCGATCACCATCAGTCAGAATTCGGTGGTCGGAATCGAGTTGGACTTCGACGTTGCCGCCTCGGTACAAAACGATCTCTCCATCAACCCCACGGTCACGGTCAAGAATCTGATCCAGAGGGATGATTCCGACGAAAGTCAGGAGATGGAGAAGGTTGACGAAATCGACGGCAAGGTCACGATGTTGGGCACCAACCAATTCACCCTGATGAACGAAGGCAGCGGGCAATCGTTCACGATCACGGTTGACAGCAACACGATGTACGAGGATTTCGACCGATCCGGGTGTACCGCCAGTCCTGCGGACTTCACCTGCGTGCAAGCGGGCCAAATTCTTGACATCGAACTGAGTGAGAACGGAATGGGCTCGATGCTGGCAAAACGTGTCGAGTTTGAGGAGGACGCGAATCATCAGGTCCTCAAGGGCACCATCACCAGCGTGGACAGCGCAACGCAATTCCATATGGTGGTGTTCAACGAAGAGCCCGCCGTGAGTGGAATCGACGAAGGCAGTGTAGTTACAGTCGCGATTGCGCCGAATGCAACGTTCCAAATCGGCAGCGAAGAGATGGGTGAAGACGGCGGATTCGATGTGTCCGGCTTCTCGTTCTCCAGCGGCGCTGACCTGCTCGTGGGCCAGGATGTGCAAATCCGGCCAGGAACTGTCTCCTCGAGCGGAGGGCAGGCGACGGTTACCACGGACTTGGTGCGGTTGTGGCCTTCGCAGATCACGGGTCCGCTGAGCAACATCGACCAAAGCACTGGCAACTTCACCTTGACCCCGACTTCCGCGTTGTTCACTGGCGCTATGCCGCCGATCACCATGATCAACGTCGTGACTCTCTCAAACATGAACGAGGAGGATTTCTCTGGGCTCGGGTCGCTCACGGTCGGCAGCACCGTGTCGGTAAAGGGCCTACTGTTCAACACGTCCCCCACGCCAACGCTGGTGACTCGAACCATGCGCGAGGAACAGGGAGATTAACAGCCTCAAACACTCTGGCCTATGAAGCGGCGAGCCTCTTGTCAGTTACTGGGAGGCTCGTCGTCCTTCTTGGCGTCAACTTCAGGCGGGGCGCTTGCGGGAATTGGGCAGACGCTTCCGGGCAACAGCACTTTGCCCGCGACACCCCTGTGCATGTCCGAAAACAAATCTTCGACTGAAAACTCAAGCGATCCATTGCTCAACTCCGAAGGAGTGGTGCTCCGAATTCGAAAGTGTAACCAGCCCTCGCGGGGGGCACCGCGCTCCAACGGCGCCGCCGTATCCAGTTCAGGAAGGCCTGCTGGTGCCATCCGAATGGTCACCGCTGGCCAATCTGATTCCTCTTCGTTTCCTCTTCCATCGCGTAGCTGCCAGTTTTTCAACTCGCCTTTGACCCATTCCCCGACTCTGGTCGAACCGCCATTGCCTTTCAGAGTCAACTGCAGATCGGTAATTCGCAATGTCATCTCCGCGCGAGCAACAACCAACAGTGAATGAACACGTCGAACTCCAAGCCGGTTTGGTTCGGATCATGAATCTCCCGGACCTTTCCGCCGCGCTGTGGATAGGCATGAACCTCCCCTTTCACCAGGGTCATCATTTGCGCTTGCTTTCGTCCCGTAGAGTTCGCGTTGACACCACCTGGTTTCGAAATTAGACCTTGCGCTTCGGAAGCTACAATCACTAACAGACCCACGATCAGGCACACAGATGCGAAAAGCATTCCGGTGAAGTTGTCGTGGAAATGTAATTGACATCGCGACGAACACCTAACACACACGACTTGCGCGAGGCTATTGACTAAAGATTGGGCTCCGGGGAGGCCGTTTCCGTCGGCTCTTTCTGCGAAGGTTCGGTCGCAGAGCTGGCGCCGGGCCTGCCTTCCTCCCGCTCGTCGAAGGCGTCGAGTTCACGCCGATCGTGTTCGCTTGAACGGGATTCGATGTCATCTAACTCCAGCTTGCGGCTCGTGCTCGTTTCGTGTTCCGGCCGTTCCAGTTCAGGACGAAGCTCTCGTGTCGGCCGCGCTGCTTCTGGCCCGGAGTCTTCTCCCACGCGGCTGGACAATCCTGCCCCCAGCAGCACTGGTCGGCCGAGATCGTTCAGGGACCTGAGCTCTACCAGCCCTTGTTCAACATCCACTTCAGTGACCCCGCGTCGATTCACCTCCACCAGGAAGCGTGTGCCGCGGACCGAGATCACCGCGCTCGGCGTCCCGATCTGAAAGGAAGGCTCTCCTCCCAGCCGTTTCTGCACCTCGACGCGAATCTTACCGATGATCAATTGCAGGTATTTCCAATTGTTCGCAGAAGGTTGTGTCAGGATCAACCGGGTGTGCGGGCCCAGCAGAACTTCGCTTCCATCCGTGAGGTGCAACAGGAGCTTGCCGTTCAAAGTATTGACTTCAGTTCCTGCCGCTAACGACAGCCCGCGGGCGACGGCGAGCGAGCCTTGTGTCTGGGCTTTGAGTTCGATCTTCCCTTTGAAATCCGAAATGCTTGCACCTACATAGGGCGCGCTGACGGGAAGGGGGGACGCTTGCTGCGCCAAAAGTGAAGTCGCAATCAGCAACACGCAGCCAAGGGACTGGAGAATGCTTCGTCTCGGAAGATTGTGAACTCTCATGCCAACACCTCCGCTTTTACCGCCGATTTCATGGGAAGAATGATGCGGAAGCAAGTGCCCGAGGTCGAATCGCTCTTGACCTCTACCCTCCCTCCATGCTGTTCGGCGATGCGCTTGACGAAAGCCAAACCAAGACCCCAACCCGGCTGGCTCTCGGTCTGGGCAGCTCGATAAAAAGGTTCAAACAGTTCTTCCAGTTCCTCAGCAGGAATCGAGGGGCCGCTATTGTGAACTGCGAATTCCATGTTTTCACCGTCAACTGCCAACCGCAGAACCACGTCAGACCCGGCAGGACTATACTTCACCGCATTGCTCAGAAGATTCAGTAGAGCACCCGATACCAAGTTCTCGTCGCATTCGAGCATCTGAACTTGCGATGTATTCTCGACCCGCAACTGGATCCGAGCTGTTTGGGCCAATGGCTGAACAATCTGCTCCACATGCTTCGCCACCGCAACAATGTCTACAGGCTTGATCCGGATGGGGCGAGCCCCAACGTCCAAACGCAGCACTTCAAGATAGGCATTGATCATCGCCACCAGGCGTCGAGCCTCGCGGAAGATCGTGGCTGCTGCTTCGCTGCCTGCCGACCGGTCCGGGTAGCGCATCAGGAATTCCGCGAACCCCTGTATGGAGACCAAGGGAGTGCGCAACTCGTGCGTGACAAAGCTTAGCGCTTCGCCGCGTGCACGGTCGCGTTCCTGGCGCGCAGTTGTGTCTTCCACCACCAGCATGATCGCCCCGCCTTCCGCATGCGCTGTCTGCGGGAGTCGAGCGGCACGAATCCGCCACTGACCCTGTTTGAGGGTGGCTTCCTTTTCTTGCCAGTTTCCAGTCTGCCAGACGATTTGATCCAGTTCCGGCCAACCACTCATCAAGTCGGTAACGGCACCCAATGTTGTCGCTGTACTCATGCCCTGTTTTTCGCAGAATCGTTGCCAGCTGAGGTTGTGAAAGAGCAAGACACCATCCGCTCGAAATACAGCTAATGCCTCCTGCATGGTTTCGAGCAGTGTCTGGTCGAAGGTGTACAGAGACCCCAGCCGCGCCTGAAGGGAGCGCAGCGTTTTCAGCTTCCAATGCAGGTGAGCGCTTGTGTCGTCACGTGGTGTAAACGATGGGAGCACCGGCACATCTCTCCAGGTGGGTTCCAGCAACTCCCGCAGATCTCTTAGTCTCCGGGTCACAGCGCCATCGACGGTCATCAGATTTTCCAACTGGGCCAGAGGAGCAGCCAAGACGCCCGCGACCAGCAAGGGACCGTAGTGGAGTAGCACTCCAAATCGGGTAAACAGAAACAGGCCCACGCCATAAGCGATGAGCAGCCCGCCTAACAGGAGCAGCAAGCCGCGAGGGCCAGGCCAGCGCACCACTACCCACAACATGAACACGCCCAGAAAGACGAGCAGCAGGAACCGGATCGCCCATCCTGGTTCGCGAATCTGTTGACCAGAGAGCAGCATGTCCACGACGTTGGCATTCACCTCAACGCCGGGCATGGGTATCTGCCCGCTCACCGGAGTAAATAGCCGGTCGCTCATCTCGACTCCACCGAAACCGATCAGGACTACTTTGTCCCTTAGGAGTTCACCACTCTTTCCATCTAGCAGATCACCCGCTGAAAGTGCGACAAGAGAAGGAGACTTGTCACCGTCTGTGAGTTGCGGAGCGTAGTTGATCCTCAAATACTGAGGTACAAAGTGCTGCGCGCCCGCAAGACCATAATCGCCCGTACGGTCGAGCGCACCCCTCTCCAGAGCAGCCAGATCGGGCCGAACCAGCTCGGCCAGCTTGAGGGCAAAGGCAAATCGCGGGCCTTCAACGCTAGGTTCGGCAATGGGAATTTGTCGGCAGACTCCGTCTGCGTCCAATGTGGCTTGTACATGTCCAACGGCGGCAGCACCATTCGCGAAGATAGGGACGGGATCTGCCCACAGACTCCCAGCCAGCGAGCTGGAGATCTTGGTGGCGAGGACGACGTTCGGGGTGTTTGCGATAGCGCTAGCCATATCCGAATCATTGGACTCGTCTTCACGATCGGGGAGCAAGATATCAATCCCAATGGCCCTCGGATGGAATGATGAAGTGAGACGCAGGAGCCGTGCCAGTTCGTGCCGCGGCCAAGGCCAGCGCCCGTAGCGAGCCAGGGTTGCATCATCAATGAGAACTAGCGCCACTCTGCCAGAGGTGGGCCGGCTCCCACGAATACGAAAAAAAAGGTCACCCAATCTCTGATCGAGGTTCAATAACGGTATGCTCACACAGAGCAATCCCGTGAGAGCGAGCAGGGCAAGGTTCAACCGGAGCCACCGTCGCAAGGAGAATGGGCTCTCAATTTCCCGTTCTGGATTGGGGTTCGTCATAGTTTCCCGGAACGCAAGCTGATCCCCATCCGGCGTGCTTTCTCATAGAGCGTTTTCCGTTCGATACCGAGCGCCCGGGCAGCCTGCGATTTGTTTCCCTTCGCCTCCTCAAGCACCCTCAGGATGTGTTGCCGCTCCATCTCTTCCAAGGTCGAAGGGTCAGCCGCTGTCGGAGGCTTTTGTAGAGCGGATCGTACTTCAGTATTTCTTTCACGTTCGATGTCTGCAACTCCAATCTCTCCGGAGACACAGAAAATGGCGAGACGCTCGACGAGATTCTCCAGTTCGCGGACGTTGCCGGGCCAACGCATTCGCGTCAGTAGTTGGAGCGCATCCGCTGTAATCTGCACATTTCTCCGGTTGCGTCCGTTCGAAATTTTCAGGAAGTGCTGAACCAGCAACAGAATGTCCTCGCTCCTTTCCTCCAGCGCGGGCACGTGGATAGTCACTACACTGAGCCGATAATAGAGATCCTCCCGGAATCCACCCGATTGCAGCAGACTGGTCAAGTCGCGGTTCGTGGCTGCGACAATTCGAGCGTCCACTTGCACATACTTATTCGAGCCTACCCGGCGCACTTGCTGCTCCTGAACAGCGCGCAGCAGGTTCACCTGGAACGTCGGCTTGGTTTCAGAGATCTCATCCAGAAAAAGTGTTCCACCAGTGGCCGCCTCGAATAGTCCCGGGCGGCTGACATAGGCACCCGTGAAAGCGCCCTTTACATGCCCGAAGAGTTCGCTTTCCAGGATGTTTTCGGTAAAGGCTCCACAATTGACGGGCACGAACGGCTTGGCAGCGCGGGGACTATGCTGGTGGATCGCCCGCGCCACCAGTTCCTTGCCCGTGCCGCTCGCGCCAAGGATCAACACAGGGGCGTTGGTAGGAGCAACACGCGCGATTGCGCGATACACCTCCAACATCTTTGGACTGGAGCCGATGATGGAACTGGGCGGCGTATCCTCTGGAATCGTCTTGACTCCGGACGGCTTACCGCCGGCTTCAAGCTTGTGAATGAGGGTGAGGAGTTCCTCGATCATCAGGGGCTTGCTTAAGTACTCAACCGCTCCTCCTGCCACCGAGCGAGCCACCGTCTCGACCGTCGCATGGGCCGTCATGATCACGCAGGAGGATTGAGGTTGCAACACCTTGATCAGATCGAGAACGTTTAACCCGTTCGCCGTCCCCAGATACAAGTCCACCAATGCCAAGTCTACTGTGTCGTTGCGTAGTACGTGCTCGGCGGTTTCCACATCTGCCGCCACTTGACAGCTGTAGCCTTCCGCATTCAAAACCGAATGCAGGAATGCCCGTGTGGAGTCATCGTCATCGACGACCAGGATTTGAAAGTTCTTTGGCATAGCGTCTCACGCTGTCGCACCAGATTCTAGAAATCGTAGCCAAGAAAACCACTGAATGAATTCGCACCGAAGGCACCTGTGCTCTGGGTCACCTGAAATCTCGCGTAGTCCAGTCCACATGCCCACCGCTGAATGAAAATTCGATGTTTCAGTCGGAGCTCGCCCGCTGGAGTGAAACTGCCCTCGGAGATCGACTCCCCACCACCACGCCCCAGATATTCCGCGCGAAGCACTTTTCCGATCTTGAATCGGATGCCCAGTTCCCCGAGATGACGCCGATACTGATCCGGGCTGAAATAGCCATGAAGAGGATCAGACAGGAAGTGGCTGTGGCTGAACTCGTATCCTGCTCCGAAGGCAACACCCGTACCGCGTGTCCAATGGATAATCTCGCCCCGCTCGGTTTCGGCGCGGTTGCCATCCGAATAATGAGCTTGGGAGAAACTGCCCCGGATGCGCACAAACTTGGGGTGCCAGTCCAGCCCCGCGTGCCACCCTTCGCCCAGCAAGTCGAATTGCGTGGCGTCGTAGGTCGGGGAGATCGGAAATCTGGAGAATCCGCCGGTTAGCAAGAGCGTTCGATCGGGTCGGACGGCCACATCTCCGGCGTAGATCGACCGGCTGCTCAGATCTGCAAAGCGAACAGCTCCTCCATCCACATAGATGGAAAGAAATCTGCTTGGCCGGACCTCGAAACCTCCGGTTCCGGCGAGCACGTTGGCCGCATTGTTCGTCGCATCCCACAGTTTCTGCTCGTTCGCTAGCACCCGGCCAATTAGAGACTGGCTAATCCAGTACTCGGCCGCCTGGGTCGCCTCTATCACCCGGTTCCCGGCAGAATCCGAAAAGTAGTTACCACCCACTTCAACCGAGGCCTTGTGGACCTCGTGCAGCGCGGCCGGTACGCGGCGATCCCGATGCAGTTGATCACTGTGCTGCTGCAGCAAGATGCTGTTCGGATTCTGTGCCAGCGCTTCTCGCAACTCAACCCGAGCTTGGTTGTACCGTCCTTCCCGCATCAGGTTATGGATTAGTCCCAGGGCCGCTGCTTCGTCTGCGGGATTTTTCGCCAGCAGCTCGCGGTACATACGATCGGAATTCCGGTAGTCCTCCCGATAGCCCAGAACAAGAGCAATCTCCATTCTGGCTTCGCGGTTGGAAGGATCATGCGCCAGCACCTCGCGCAAAAGCTTGAGGGCCTGACCGTCCCGGCGTTGTCGGATATATTGACGCGCCTCGTGAATCTTGCGCGAATCCTCATCATTATTAATATGTTCTGGGTCGCGTGGGGATAACTGCGCGACAGCCTGAGGCCGCGACCTCTGCTCCTCCGGATTCGACGCTTGCTCCGCAGATAACGGAGCGGACAGCTGACTGAGTCCAACGCCGAGCACGGCCACACCCACCACTAGGCGCTTGAGTCCGTCAAAGTACTCCATCGCGTTCATTTCGGAAGTCCACGGTGACACTTCCACCAGTTCGGGCAAAACCATTGCCAACCGTACGCTATTTGAAATGAATGAGTTGAGCGGGGCGTTACCTTTCGTAACACTGTTTCCAAAAGGTACACATGTGTTATTGCAACACACATATGGAGTCGTTTGCCACAGCTTTGTGGTGGGCTGAAGTTACCGAGGTTAAGTCCGGCGCCTCGAATGCGTTGCCCAATCCGCCAGACCCTATCCAGTTCCCGCCTGTTTTGTTGGTCTTGTAGGCTGCTACCGGCCAACCAGAAGCTTTCCAGATGGATGTCGCAAGCCCATCGATTGCCGAGGAAGGGGATTTCCCTGTTCCAACACTGGTGATTGGATTGCTTTCTCGCTGAAGTGTCTTTTCCGCAGCGTCCGTTACGGCGGAGTGAAGGCCTTGTTGCCGGACCAAGATGATTACCCGTGAGGGCTAAAAGGGATGTTGGGTCTGATGACGCGTCTTGCGGGGAACTGAATGACAAAAGGTGAAGCAAGTGGTACCGAAGATCGAAAAGTGGATTCATCGTCCGATCAATCGACGCGAGAGGAGAAGGCGGATCAAGCGGTTCACGTATTGACCGATATCTATCGATTGCTGGAGGAATATGCACCTGTCTGGTATTCGCCAATGACAGAAAAGAGACTACGTGCGGCCCTCAAACGACTCAGGGCCTGAACTGCTTGCAGTCTTTGGAACAGGAGTATAGCTGGCTGTTGCACCAATTTTCGTCATGCGGAAGCTACGACACATCGACTGGTGCTGTTCGCTTCTTGGGCTCTGGTTATCATCTCGCTGACAGGCCTGACATGGCTCTCGCTGAATGACGATCCCTGAAGTCGTCGACAGTAGTTGAGACTGAACAGAATGATGACGGAAACGCACTTCGACAGAAAGAAGTCATGCGGGATGAAGTTCAGTTCCCGAAGAACTCCGTTCCACGGCTTCTCTTCAGATAGCGTTTGCAGTGTAATTGCATTGTTTCTTCTGGTCCTCGCCGGGGGATCCGGTGTAACCTGGGCACAGGTCGCGGGAGGCACCCACAGTCCGCATGGAAATCTGAGCGTACCCTGCCAGAACTGCCACACCGCCGACGCGTGGAGACCGATCCGCGCCGCTCCTGAATTCGATCACAATCAGACGAAATACCCTCTTCGGGGCATGCACGCGTCTGTCGCCTGCACCCAATGTCACGTCAGGCTCGTGTTCACGAGTGTGGGCCATCGCTGTCAGGATTGCCATGCCGACATCCACAAGCGTCAGCTGGGGGCAAACTGCGAGCAATGCCATACCGTTCGCGGATGGCAAGTTTCCATTCGGCAGGTGCAGCAGCACAATAACCGCTTTCCGCTTACCGGTGCACATGCCACGGTGGATTGCGACGTATGCCATAAGGGAGCCGCGGTCAGTAAATTCCAGACGATGTCGACGGAATGCTATTCCTGTCACGCCGCCGATTTCAAATCAGCCACGAATCCGAACCACACTTCCGGAGGGTTCTCCACCAACTGCACCTTCTGCCACAGCACCGACACCTGGCTCAATGCAAACTTCAATCACAGCGCGGCAGGCTTTCCGCTCACTGGTGGACATGCCGTCCCACCGCGGCAGTGTGCCGATTGTCACATCAACAACAACTTCAACCTGACCAGCACCGCCTGCGCGATCTGCCATTTAAAGGATTATCAGGGCGCTGCCAATCCCAACCACGTAGCGGCAGGTTTTGCCCAAACCTGCGAGCAATGCCACAACACAGCCTCGTGGTCGAACGCGTCGTTTAACCACAATGCCACGAAATTCCCCTTAACCGGGATGCACACCGTGCCGCCTCGCCAGTGCTCCGATTGCCACGTCGCCAACAATTACAACCTCACCACCGCCTCCTGCGTGAGCTGCCACCTGAAGGTGTACCAGGGAACGACCAATCCGAACCACGTGACGACGAACTTCCCCCAAACCTGCGATCAATGCCACAACACGACGAGTTGGCTAAACGCGACCTTCAACCACAACGCCACCGGCTTCGCCCTGACCGGATCGCACACCGTCCCGCCACGCCAGTGTTCTGATTGCCACGTGAACAACAACTACAACCTGACGGCCACGACGTGTTACGGATGCCATCAGAAGGACTACACCAACGCCGTGTCGCCGGTGAATCACATCGCCGTAGCATTTCCCACGACGTGCGAAACCTGTCACGACACGTTGCAGTGGTCGGATGGCACCTTCAATCACAGCAGTACTGGCTTCCAGTTGACGGGATCGCACAAGGTGCCACCGCGCGTCTGCGCAGAGTGCCACGTCAACAACAACTACTCGCTGAACAGCACGCTCTGCTACACCTGCCATCAGAAGGACTACGCTGCCACGAACAATCCTGCCCACCAGGCCGCGGGATTCCCGACGCAATGCGAACTTTGCCACGACACGACGGTCTGGACAGACTCCGCGTTCAACCACAACAACACGGCCTTCCCGCTCACAGGATCGCACACGGTCCCGCCGCGGCAGTGCTCTGATTGCCACGTGAACAACAACTACAAAACCTTGCCCACCGTCTGCATTGGCTGTCACCAGACCGACTACAACAACACCACGAACCCGGGCCATGCTCCACAGCCGCAATTCTTCCCGACCACCTGCCAAAACTGTCACAACACGGCGGCATGGACCGGCGCGACGTTTAATCACGCCCAATATACGCAGTTCCCGATTAATCACGGCAATGCTAACGGAGTGTGTTCGACCTGCCATATCAATTCGAACAACTACGCCATCTTCCAGTGCACGGCATGCCACGGCGGCAACAACCCGAACAATTTCCCGCACGACAACGTGCCAGGGTATGTCTACAACAGCATCAACTGCTACCAGTGTCACCAGAGTGGCCAGGGCGGTGGATAAGGTGGCGGCGAAGCGGACAGGGGTTCGGTCCGAGAGTTGCTAGATCAAGAGCCGCAAGCGGAAACACCAAAGTTCAGGGCGGCAGGCGGAGCGCTCATCGAGTCTCAGCAAAGTATGCGTGTGGTTCACAAACATATTGCGACGTTGGCGCTCTTGTTCTCAAGTGCGGCTGCACAGGACAGCGCGAGTAGAGCGAGGGTGCTAAGTGTGATCACGTCACGAGAAGAGGGTAATTTGCGAATCGAGATCACACTCAGTGCTCCGGTCAAACCGTCGGCTGCGACGGCGGTCCATCCTGACCGGATTCTGCTCGATTTTCCTAACACTACCAGCAACGACGACGTCAGGAGTGTTCCAGTCCATGTGAATGGAGTGCGCCGGGTGCGAACCGGCCGACTCAGTACCAGTCCTCTCATAACCCGGGTGGTTCTCGAGCTTGGTCAGGCTCATCCCTACACGGTGAAGACGAAAGGCAACCTCATCATTATTATGATTGGCCCAGCCGAAGCTGTGCTGGCCGCTTCCCATCGTGCCCCGGTGGCGGCTACGTCAGGTAACCTGATTGGAATTTTTCGCAGACATCGGGAGAAAACTGCGCTGATGGCAGAACCCAAATCCACAAACGATCTCCCGCCTGCTCCGCCGGCAATTGCAACGGGACCCGCTATCCAGCCACCTTCTGGTTCTTCTGCAGCCACGCTTACTCCTGAACGGCCCATGGCCACTGCCCCGCCGAGCCCGTCGGCTGCCGCTGTTCCAGACGGCTCTGCGGGACAGGTTTCTTCCAAGCAGGTTCAGATTGTCCGCGCTGCGAAGCCGGACGCGAGCGCGACCAACCCTTCTAAGGCAATGATGCTCGCGCCCCCCGACTCTTTGGCTCCAATCGCGCCCACTGATGCACCCGTGAGTGCCGAGAATACGGAAGTCACGCCGCCGGGTTCCTCAGGTCCCACGCCGGCAGCAGCGGCGCCCCCTGTGCCCGCCGAGACGGCAACGCTGATCACGCGTAGCGACGATCCCAGCCTGCGCACGATTTTCAGGGTGAAATATGTGGCCGAAGGCGTGGCCTATCTCGAGGGCGGGCGCGCACAAGGCCTGACCGGGGGCATGAAGTTGGAGGTGGAAGATACGAACCTGCCAGCGGAGCAGGGCGACAGCGCCAATGCAGCCGATCCGCGCGTGATTGCAGAACTGGAAGTCAGCGCGGTCGCCGAAACCTCGGCGGTCACCGAAATTCATTCGCCCAAACGGCCAATAAAGGTCGGCGACCTCGCCTACCTTTCGAGCGGCGACGCCGAAGCGCTGGTACAGCAGCGAGCTCTGAGCGCGACACGCCAGTACCCGGCGGTGATCTCGTTTACGGAGGGCGACACGCTGGATGAGGAAGTGCGTCAGGAAGTACCTCGCCCTCCTCTGCCCTCGGTGAACCGGGCACGCGGCCGCATCGGGTTCGATGACATCGAGACCATCAGTCATGGCACTAGCAACATCACCAGTTCAGACGTCGGCATGGTCTTTCGCGGAGACATTACCAGAATCGGCGGGACGTATTGGAACTTGAGTGGTTACTGGCGTGGAGAGCTGACCAAGGCATCGGCAGCCAGTCAGCAGACGCTGCAGAACCTGATCAATCGCACATATCACCTGAACATGACCTACGACAATCCCAACTCGACGCTGGTCGCGGGATTTGGCCGCCTGTATCTTCCCTGGGCGCCCAGCCTCGACACGATCGACGGCGGCTATTTTGGCAAGAGACTCTCCAAGGGGACAACGCTGGGGATTTTCGGAGGATCCACGCCCGATCCGTCATCCTGGGACTATAGTCCTAACCGCGTCATTAGCGGCAGCTTTATCAATTTCGAGGGCGGGGAATACAACGGCTTCCACTACAGCACCACGACCGGCGCAGGCGTGAGCATGGTGAACTGGGCGCTCGAGCGGCCATTCGTCTTCTTCGAAAACTCGGTGTCCTACAAGCGCGACATCGCCATCTACGAATCGGCACAAGTGGACAATCCCGCGGGTAATTCGGCCACGCCTTCTCCGGGTCTTGGGCTAGGACGCAACTTTTTCACGCTGCGCGTGAACCCGCATCCCCGGGTCGAGTTGGACTTCAACTACAACTATTTTCGCGATATTCCGACGTTTAATCCCAACCTGGTCGGCACAGGACTGCTCGACAAATACCTGTTCCAGGGATTCAGCGCCGGGGGGCGGGTAGAGGTGTGGAATCAGGTTTGGTTGTCGACAAACTTGGGCCGGAGCAGCGGAACCGGCGACGCCAGGACTTCGCTCAACGAAATGTACGGCATCACCTTCGGACGCGTGCCGTGGGTGAAACTGCGCGCCGATCTTCACTACGCCCGGTTCAACAGCTCGTTCGGCAACGGATCTTATAAGGCGTTCTCACTTTCGCGGCAAATGAGCGACCGGCTGCGGCTCGAAGTCTTGATGGGACAGCAGAATTTTGCTTCCGCTCTGACGACGAACACTCGCGGCCGCTTTATCACCGGCACAGTCGAGACCACCCTGGGACCGCACTATTACCTGCAGGCGAATTTCACCACCAACCGCGGAGATATGAGCTATGACCAGGTCATGTTCTCGATCGGCTACCGCTTCGATTCGAAGAGGAAAGGCGAATGAAATCCGAGACACAAATTGCCAGGCCATGGCGACGCAGGGCCACCGCCTGTGTTCTTCCAGCGGTGCTTGTGGCCGCGCTTTGTTTCGCCGACACAACGTCGGCGTTGCCAGAAGCGCAGAAGCTGAACGATCTGCTTGCGCGCACCGCCGATCAGACCTCGGGATTCCTCGATCAATTCTCGGACGTGAAGTGCACCGAGCAAGTGCGGCAAGAAAAGCTGGGAAAAGATAACAAAGTGGAACTCAAGGAAGACTCGACGTACGACTACCTGGTTATCTTGACCAATGCCGGAGGCGAGTTGAACATCTCCGAATCGCGAATCCCCGTGCGCGAGGCGAAGCGGGACCGGAAGAATACGTCCATGCTGCTGAGCAATGGCTTCGCCACGTTGTTCCTCGTCTTTCACCCCTACTACGCGGAAGCGTTCAGGTTCGCGCTGTCTGGAGAGGAAATTGTTAGTGGCCGTTTGATGGAGAGAGTAACTTTCGAGCATATTCCCGGCATGAAATCGCCGGCTGCGCTGGCTCTACGCGGACGAGAATATCCGCTGGAACTCGCCGGGACGGCGTGGATCGATCCACAATCCGGGTCCATCACCAAGATCGAGGCGGAAATTGGGGATACGCTGGCCGACGTGGGATTGAAATCGCTGAGTTCAGAGATCGATTTTGCCCCGTTAGAGTTCCCAGATTCCAAGCAGATGTACTGGTTCCCTACCCAGGCCCGCGTCGAGGTTGAAACCCCAAGACGGCGGTGGCGTAACCTGCACCAATTTACGGCATACAAGAAATTCTCGGTAAGTACAGAGGAGCAGGTCATCAAGAGATGAGCGCAAATGCCACAGCCGCGGCCCGCATCACGGACCGGGTAAAGGTTGTGCCGGACGCTGAGAGGGGACATCGACTGCGCCTCCGCGCTCTCTACACCCTTGCCTTAGCCACCAATCTCGCCATCTTTATCTTTGGCTTCGACTACTACAAACTCTCAGCCATCGATCGCCCATTTTCGCCGAAGCATCACATGCTTCGGCCGAGCGGTCCGATTGGCCTCTATCTGGGATTTGCGGGAGTGGCGCTGTTCGTGGGGATCTCTCTATATCCGATTCGCAAGCATTGGAAATGGCTGAGCACGATTGGCAGCACGCGGCACTGGCTCGACATCCACGTGCTGATGGGGCTCATGGCGCCGTTTATCATCGCGTTTCACTCGACGCTGAAGTTCAAAGGCATTGCCGGCATGGCCTTCTGGATCATGTTCGCGGTCTCTGCCAGCGGCGTGGTCGGACGATATCTCTACGCACAGATCCCGCGCAAGGTGACGACGGCCGAACTGTCGATGAAGGAATTGCAGGAGTTGCAACAGCATCTGGCGCAGCAACTCGCGGCGCAGAATCTCTTGCCGGAGGCGGACTTGCGGGCGCTGTTGCGCATGCCTGACGTGAACCGCGTGGCGCGCCTTCCCATTGTCGTCGCGCTCGTGTACATGATGATCCTCGACGTAATTCGCGTGTTTCGCGTGGCGGGGCTGCGCCGACATGCCCTGAGTTTCGCTGGGTACGTCCAGACTGTGGCAGGATTCCTTCCTACACGGAATCGTGAACTGGAAAAGGCAATCCGTGCAGCCGCGCACGAAGCTGCACTCTCCAAGCGAATTCTATTTTTGTCCCGCTCGCAGAAGGTTTTTCATCTTTGGCACGTTGTACACAAGCCCTTCAGCTACGCCTTCGCCGTATTGGCGTTGCTACATATCGGATTACAGTTCGTTCTGGGTTACTTCTGAGTCGCACACGATGGACACTCTCATCACCTTAGCGATTGGCGGGCTCATCACTCTCTTTTTTTTGGCCGGTTATCTCAAGAGCCTGAAGCAGAGGGAGGCACGCGCACGCGAGGCTGTCGAAAAGGGCAAGCTGTTTTCCGAGGGACCGAAGGCGCAGCATCCGCACATCGACAGCAACTACTGTATTGGCTGCGCAACGTGCACTAGCGTCTGCCCTGAAGGCGACGTGCTGGCGATGATCGCCGGCAAGGCCGTTATCGTGAACGGACACAAGTGTATCGGCCATGGCCTGTGCGTGGATGCGTGTCCGGTCGGTGCCATCACGATGGTGATGGCCAGTCCCAGCATGGCTGCGGACATGCCTTATCTCACGCCCGAATATGAAACCACCGTGCCCAACTTGTTTATCGTGGGGGAGCTCGGCGGGCTCGCCCTGATCAAAAATGCCGTGAACCAGGGCCGAGACTGTGTCGATACCATCATGGACAGATCAAGGTCAAAGGGGTCAGTTCCTGGAGTGCCCGGTGTCTACGATGTTCTGATCGTTGGGGCCGGTCCTGCGGGTATCAGCGCTTCGCTGCGCGCAATCCAAAACAAGCTCAACTACCTGACTCTGGAGCGGGATGAGGTTGGCGGCACCGTGGCCAAGTACCCGCGCCAAAAGGTGGTGATGACTAGCCCAGTTGAGTTCCCCATGTACGGAAAGTTCAAGAAGATGCAACTCTCCAAAGAAAATCTGCTCTCGTTCTGGGACATGATTCTGAACCGAGCCGATTTTAATGTTTGCACCGGCGAGAAAGTCGGAGATATCAAGAAGGGTGAAGACGGCATCTTTACTGTTCTAACAACGAACAACGAATATCTTGCGCGACACGTAGTCCTGGCGCTCGGTCGTGCGGGTGAGCCGCGAAAACTCGGAGTCAATGGTGAGCAACTGCCCGAGGTAATGTATCGCCTCATAGAAGCCGATCACTACATTAACAAAAAGATGCTTGTCGTTGGCGGGGGCGACAGCGCGGTTGAGGCTGCAATGGGACTCGCACACCAGGCCGGCAACCAAGTGACGCTCTGCTATCGGGCAGAACGCTTCAGCCGCATCAAAGAGCGGAACGTCAAGCGCATCGAAGATTGCATGCGCACCGGAAAAGTCAATGTGCTCTTTGAGACGAATCCAGTCGAATTCAGGGCGGATTCGGTCACGCTTGACGTTAAGGGTGTACTAGAGGAGATGCCGAACGACTTTGTTTGGATTTTTGCGGGCGGTACGCCTCCGAATGATTTCCTGAAGAAGATCGGCGTGGGGTTTGGAGCACGGGACCTCACTCTGGAAGCGTGCATGGAAGCCAAAGAAGCTGAGGCTTCTCGAGAACAGCTCGCTCAAGCCGCGTTGCCAACGTAGTAGAGTCTCGCCGAACCGCTTCACTACAAGACTACGCTGATGCGAGTCGTCCGTTAGGACCTCAGCGAAAGCGCAGCCCCTGCCTGAAAAGTCGTTTGCGATGAAGAAAGATTTTGCTCTATTCGGCTGGACGGATTCCGTACTTGGTGAGCTCAAATGCCAAGGCGCTACGGGAAAGCCTCATACGGCGGGCTGCCTCCGCTTGTGCGCAATGGGTTGCGTTCAGCGTCCGCAAGATGAGTTCTTTCTCTGTGCCCTTCAGAAAGCCGGCGAGGTCGAAAGACTCGGAGACAGGGACGGCGATCGCGGTTGGCATGGGCGCCATTTCCTCGGCAGACGCGACTTCCTTTTGCGCCAGGGGGCAGATCGTCTGCCCCGCTTTCAAGGTTGCTCGTCAGAATGTAACCCCGCTCGATCAGATTCCTAAGTTCACGCAGGTTTCCCGGGAAGCGATACTGCTGCAGTTTCTCCATTGCCGCCGCCCCCAGATGCCGACGCGGCATCTTCAGCTCGATCGCAACTTGGCGACAGAAGATGTCGCTCACGCCCCCACTATGGGAGTTGGAGTTCGGGGTATGCGACAGAGGTTCCGGCAACTGGTGGCGGCCTCGATATTCGTTCAGACGAGAACGGCACCGCAGTAGAAGCAACCCTGCCGGTCGCGAGCTTATCCACCTTCGCGGCCTGAAAACGACTTTTGGCCGCGAATCTTCCGTCGCCCTCGGTCAGTGCTGCTCTTCAATGACCCTAACTCAAAGCGGCTCTACAGGTGTGAGACTAGTTCCGCTGCCTTGCGTTAGCTCAGGTTATTTCTTGACGACGTGCACGAATAGCGTCGCGGGCGAGGCAGGGAAACAGGGAGCGCCGGAAAGGGGTGGCGCAGACATCTGCGAGTTGACCTAGGCAGCCTCACTGCGATGCGTTATGCGATGGCTAGTTTGTGATGTGCTCCGCAGAGCATGCAGGGCGTACATCGTGTCATCCAGAGCTTGTTCCTCTTCGATGTTGTCTCCGGCCATACGAAACAACTCCCGAGCCCTTACAACGAGTGCTTCCTCGGCTCGCGTAATGCGGTCGGGGAGTCTAGTCTTATCAACCTCAAAGAGTGCAGCCTTGTACAAATCCCTCCACGCTCTGCTGTCCAGAGATTTAGAGCTGCCTGTACTCATGACTTCCCCCGGTTCCGCCTGACAAGCTGGTCTGAAGTGTGTCGAATTTTTCCGAATGCTGTCGCAGGGATCTGCCAACAGCATCGCCTCCTCCAATCGTTAAATACGATGGCGCCAGTGATCCCTGCCGGGAAGCGACTCGCATTCGCCACTGCGGTAGAGTTTGGGGCGAGCTTCATTCACAATCAGGGCACGCCCGCCGTGGACCGAACCGTTCAGAGTGCGAATAGCATCTCGCGCCTCCGCAGCATTCGTCATCTCGACGAACGCAAATCCCCGCGGTTGGCGCGTATCGCGATCCGTGACGGCCTTGACTGTTTGAACTGCCCCATACGTGGCGAATAGTGTCTGAAGTTCGTCTTCGGAAATGGAAAAATCTAAGTTGCCGACGTAGATGTTAGTCATGGCTTACCTCCGATGGTTTGAGCATGGTTCTCCACTGCGCGATGGTCCGATCATCGTCCCTGACAGTTCTCCGCCATAGCGATCAAGAGGTTGAGGCTCGGAGGGCCTTGCGTTCGTTGCTTCCTGCTACCTCCTTTTCTGCCTGAAGCCAGTCTTCTTCCGCGTGCCCATCAATTCTGCCGCGCACCTCATACAGCTCGTAAGCACGAGCGCGCACGTTCTCCTCATCATGAGTCGTGATAGCTGCGTCTCGATTTGTCAAAAGCTCTGGTTTCACGGAATTTTCTCCTTAAATTTATTGTCTCGCCCTGGCTGCTGTCGGTTTGTAAGGGCTTTATGCGACACGCAGGATCCCTGGCCTCTGGACCCAGTCTTCACGAACCCTGTCGCGGGCGATAACTTCGTCGGCGCAAGCAGGAGACAGGTACGTTGGAGGTCCAACCAGGAACCTCATCCGCTGCCTTGGATGCTGGCGCCGAATCGTTCTCCAGAACTCCACTGCTTCTTTGGATCTCTGGCGCACGTCCAGCAGTACCAAATCGAAGAAATCAGGCACCCAGAGCAGCTCCGCCTCCGTGACGCTTTTGGCCGTTTGCACGTGAACTCCGTGGCTTCTCAGCACAGGGGCGCGCAACTGCTGTATCGCTTCGTTGCCATCGATGATGAGCACGTTTTTCGTGCCCATTGGAAAGGAAATCGGCGATTGCTGGGGCACAGAACACCTCCAAGCCTTCTGGAGGCGGGCGTTTCGGAGAGCAACTACCTTTGAGAGGCGGGCGTCACCAGAAAGATCTAGACCTCGACTCTTCTTGTCTCTTTCGTAAGCGGGGACGGGGGTCGGCCGCCCCCCAATGAACGCGAAAGCTTGTCTGCTTGCCTCAGGCTGCCACGAGAGCAGGCCTCTTTTGCAAGGTCGAGTGGGCAACCTCAAAGTTTCGGACCTCCGGAGTACCGTCTACCACTTTCGCCAGGGCCTTCAGCACTTCTGGATAGCTGCCGCGAAGATAGGCTTCCGCGTCCTCTTTCTTGTCCCAGAGACTGATGGCGACCCCTTCCGTTCCGGATCCGGGGGCGACGAATACGATTTCGTCTTGGAAACCGTGCTGCTTCCGAAGCAGGGGAAGAATCTCGTTCTCGATGGTCTGGCTAAACTCTGCACGGGTATTGGGCTTCAAGTGCATGGAAACGTGACGAGCAAACATGTCAACCTCCTGGGTTTGGTGCGACTAAGAGGAGAGAACTTCAGATGGGCTGCCTTAGTTCAGGGGATCTGAAAGAGGAGAAGACGTAATTCGCTCTGGCTAAAACACTATACCGAATCCCAGTGTTGTCAAGTCGGAAATGTCCGAGGTCGCGGGACTGCAACGTCCTAAACAGACCCGCGAGAGGAGTCACTGTCATGTCTGCATTTTTTCTAGGGCAAATTGTTGCCACGCCTGGTGCGCTAGCTGCATTGGAGAGAGCGAAACAGCCGCTTGCCTGTTTCTTGGCGCGTCATGCAATTGGGGACTGGGGCGAACTGGAGCCAACCGATGTCGCAGAGAACAAGTACAGCCTGATTCACGGGTTTCGGTTAATGAGCAGCTACCGGACAGACGCTGGCGAGAAGCTATGGATAATCACCGAACCGGATCGGTCTGCAACCACGCTGCTTTTGCCAGAGGAGTATTGAACGGTTGCATATAAGGATAATCAGCAGGCGAAGGCTTTTTTGACGAGCACCTCGTCTTTTGTCCCAACGGACCAACATGCTACCATCAGCACGCAAAATGGCGGCTGTGCCTCGCCAAAATCGTAACTGAGTTAGTCCCCAGATCAATATGTTTGGCTGACAAAACTCAAGTCATTTTGGAACTCTCTCGGGATGATTGCCGCCCTCCGCCAGCGAGGTGCCAACTGCTGTTGTTATGGTTGCTTTCGACGGAATCGGCGGATAAGGTTTACAGGTAACTCAAGACGATAACGCGACCAGCCATGGACCCCAACGAGCACATTCGTGTCACCGGATCTGCCCTGAAGAACTGGGCGGTCGCACAAATGCAAGATTCGATCGCGGTCGCGCTACTGTGGCTGATAGGTCTTTGGATTCTCAAGGTGCCATGGGCTCCGCTCTGGGCGGTGCTTGCTGCCGCCCTGCAGATCATCCCGCACCTCGGACCAGTCCTCAGTCTGGTCGGCCCTGTGCTGGCGGCATTTAGTCACTGGCAAGACTGGGAGCATCCCCTTTACGTCCTGATCCTGTACGCGGTAATCGTAGTCGTGGACGGCCTGCTGCTACAGCCGTACATCATGCGGCGCGTGGCCAAAGTGCCGATGTGGGCCTCGATCCTCGTGCCGCTCATCCTAGGATTCGCAATTCCGTTTTGGGGATTCCTCCTCGCCCCACCGCTGCTGGCAGTGATATACGCGTACAAGGCAAGACGACCTGCGTAGTACGCCTCGCCCCGATTTACTCATGAAACTCATCGCTTGATGGACACTTCGCGCAGCGTCCCTGGTCGTTTGGTCTTCACGAGAACAAGGGCTCCACGATGAATACAAGCACGACGGCTGAACAGACTAGCCCCACAACAAGCGCAACGCCTGCCCGCGCTCTGGTCAGATTATGGAGCTTCCGAAAGGTTCGAAACACAGCCGTAAGAAAAACTACAAATACCACCGTCGTAAGCAGGAACGACAGAAAGAAGCCGAAGCTTACCCAAGCTGATGACTGAGCCACCTGACCACGTACCGATTTAGCGATCTGTTGGACATCGGTTCCTTGCGTTAGGAACGGGAAAATGAATGTCCGCATTGGCGTCATCAGGACACTTATGATGGGCAAATAGGCCGTCAGCAGGCAGTATGCCGCTATGCAAGGTTGCAGCCTTCCCCTGCCTCCGAAGAGTTTCATAGAGCCGTACAGGATCAAGCCTGTCGCCAGGTATTCGATATAAGTCTCCAAGAGCAGGACAGATTCAACGGTTAATACAGTCTTGGTACCGCTCTTGGCTGCCAACGGAATGTGTAACAGGACATCCACAAAGGCCATGTAAAGCATGAACGTTAGCGCGTAGAAAAGTGTAGAACTCGTCTCCAGTTCGATTCGTTCGAAGGCATCAGCCCCCCGAGTAAGGACCGAAAACCAAGTGATGATGACTTGCTTGGCGTTAATGAAATTCTTCAGGATCTCTGCGATATCCATAAAGTGTCCCAATGAGTCGACGCTCATTCCTTGCGAATCGTGGGAGGAAAATGCTCGGCACTATCAACAGCATTACGCGGGGAAGGATGACTATCTAGCGCGGACTGAAGACTACGATATCGCCTTAAAGGAAAACCTGGGTAACACACTGAGGAGCGTCTGAATGCCGAAGCATAGGTGCGCTGCAGGCCTCGCGTCCTCGAGCCCGCTATTCCCTTCGTGCTTACCCAGGGCGGCAGAATGCTATGCCGCACCTGTCTTGGTGTCAAGCATTCTATGAATTCAGAAAACGAAAAAAAGACCGTTCAATGGCGGTCTCCGGAGTAAACTGCGGCTTAGCGTGTCGCAGCGTTTCTAAGGCCCAACCCCACGTTGGGCCTCTTTCAATTTGGGTGAGCAACAATGGATCGGACCGCAAAGCTCTATAAGCTGTACGCCGAGCTGACCGTGGTCAAGAAAGGCATGGAGGAATTTGCGGCCCGCCGCCCCAACCCCAGGGAGTGGACGCAGGAGGAGGTGGCGCACCACGATCTGCTGATCAAGAGGCGCACCGACATCCGCGCCGAGATTGCCGAACTCGAAGGCGGCCACGCGCGCCAGCAACGCTGAATGAACGCACTAGCCGCAGGCGTTTGAATGTTCTCTCGATCGGGCAAGCGCTGACTTGGATAGCCGGAGGTTGTCGTTCGCCAAAATTAGATCGCGGCCTGTCGGAGCCGCATTCGCTCGCAGTATTTTCAGTCAACGTCGTGGATCAGCGGTTCATCGCAAAAATCAATCATCATGGAATGGTGCTGATAATCGAACCAGCGTCGGAATTCGTCGAAGCTCCGGTCTTGCGGCCAGACTGATTCGTCCCTATACCAACCCGCCAGCTGCTCCTTGAAGATCTCTTCGCACAAGTCGCGTAGAACTTCGACTACATCCTCGTCAGTATCACATTCTGGGACCAGGTAGATCGTCGCGTCCCAAATCAATTCGAGCAGCGTGAGTTCAGCGCTCATTGCGTCGGTGGTGTGTAGCCAATCCAGGAAGGGCTGTTTGGGCGTGACAACAATGGCGGACCGGTTCAGCGTGTTCTCCCCAGCCCTCACGCGGCGCACCTCTCATAGCGATGGTGCAACCCGCCTAGCTGCGGAATTGCGATGATTGCGCCTTGTCGCATGATCGCGCGCGGTTCGGGAGCGTCCTTCGCCAGCGCCAAGTGCGTTCGTGAGCGGTGGTAGTACATAAGATAGCTCTTCAGCAGGCGACAGAGGTGCGTTGGTTGAGGATGATCACTTGGTCCAAACATTCCCGCCGCATCGATCCGATCAGCCTCTCGACGAAAGCATTTTGCCAGAGGGACTCCGCGGTGCCGTGATGACTTCGCTTACTCCGAGCATTTGAATACGAGAGCGAAAGCCGCGGCCATAGATCGAGTCACGATCGCGGATCAGATAGCGCTTCGCGCCCCGCTCAGAGAACGCTTCGACGACCTGCTGCGACGCCCATTCGGCGGTCGGATGTTCGGTGACCCCGAAGTGAAGGACCTTTCTCCTTTGGGGCTCGATGACAAGAAAGACGAACAGAACCCTCAGACGAACCGTCGGCACAGTGAAGAAATCAATGGCGACGATATCGCTAATGTGATTCCGGAGGAAGGTCTTCCAGGTCTGCGCTGGTGGCCGCCTGATCGTCCGCAACAAGCGGGATACCGTCCGTTCCGAAACCTCGATTCCCAGTTTCTGCAGCTCTCCGTGAATGCGTGGTGCACGCCACAAGGGATTTGATTGTGCCAAAGTCCGAATCAACGTCCGGACCTCAGGGCTGACCGGTGGTCGTCCCGCGGTTGCGGACCTCTTCGACAGGTTTGCCCAGAATCGACGGATACGCTCTCGTTGCCAACACCACCGTGTCAGGATGAACGATGCACAAGGCTCGCCGCCAGTCCTTTCGCGCGACCGACAGCGCAATCCAGAACCAGCGGTCCCGTCGGGCTAATCGGGGATGCTTTTGCTTCCGTTTGTAAACGGCGATCTGCTGTCGAAGAGCGACGTTTTCCAGCACGGCCGCGTGCTGGCCTTTTCCGAACAACCAAATCAATCGAAATATCCCAAGCAAGAGGGCGAGCATGTTGGCCGATTGTCCCTGCTAATCCATTGAAAAGTCAACGCCGTTCGAGCCATCTAATTTTGGCGAACCACAGCCCGGTTTGGTCGCGCTCTTATCTCCTTCATGAGCCGTGCTGAGCCGCTTTGGGCGCACTGCATCTGTCCGTGGCATCTGCTATACGGTAGTCAGAGGCAGAGGTGTCTGGCACTCGAATGCTCCGAATCCTGACGGCCGCTTGTTTGGGTGCTCTGTTGTGCGCTTCGGGCTGGATCATATTCCGGACCTGGCCGCGGAACATATCGGTAGGCACTGCGCCCTACCCCTCTGTTCATTTTGACCATGGCAAAATGGTCGTCCCCTTTCCAACTGAGATTCTGCTCGCGGAAGTCGGATGGTTTGATGATGAGCTTTCCGCCTACCTATGGTTCGACTATCTGCGGAGCTGTCCAGACATTGAAGGATCACAAGTTTTGCTCACGGTGGCGGAAAGGAAAGGGGCTCCGCTCTACCGAATTGAAGTGGTCCTTCCGAACAATGCTCTGGTTGCGATTCCGTTTCTGGCGCAACTCGAAGCGAAGGCTTTTATTGAGGGCTTCGAGCTTGTGTTCGCAACCAGCCAGGGAGCGGAACGCAGACGGGAACAGACGAACCTATTTATTGCAGCCTACAAGAGACCGGTCGAAAAAGAATTCAAGCTCCTGCCTCGAAAGCAGCTATTACGCCCCACGGTTCATTTCTTGGTATTCAAGTCGCGGACCGACCCCCGTGTGCGCGGCAGGGATGAATCTCGACCGAGCAGCCTGAGCCACGAGCAGGCGACGGAACTGGCGGCTGACATTGTGGCGGTGGCAGAGTTTTATGATCTGCCTCTCGACGTGTTTCTCGGCATCGGCGCGATGGAAAACAACTATTTAAGCATCCGGGGTGATCTCAATCATGCCGTGTGGAAGAGGAAGGCGGCCAAGGGCGACATCATCCTGAAGCGGCGCCCGGGAAGAGTTTTGGTCAGCAACTACTCGATCGGAGTGTGGCAGATTACACGCGAAACGCTGCGCCATGCCCACGCTTTATACCTGACCGACAAGCGCGACTATTCTCAATTGCCGGAAAGGCTCCGGCCACCACAAACATTGGAACTGGACTTGACCAATTCCCATGTATTGACCGCGTACGCGGGGTTGCTCCTCCAGGATCTCCTCGATCACTTCAATGGTGATGTTGACAAAGCAGTAGGAGCTTACAATGGGGGGCCGCGCAATCCCAATCTTCAATATGCCGCCGGAGTTGCAGCCGTAGCAGCGTATGCACGCAATATACTGGAGCGGGTCACAGCCGTGAACGAACAAGCGGCGACAGATACACTCGAGTGCGGGGTCAACACGAAAAAGGAATAGGCGGCATAAATCGGGGTTCGGTCGGGCGACGGGCCCGGATGGCACGTTGAACGATATCTGAGACCGAAAGACAGCAACAGGGCCAGCGTACACAACAGCATGGGATTTCTGGTCCGGGCATACATCCAGTCAGTGGCCAACCAGCCAGGCCACGCAAAGCGAGATTCAATGCGGTGAGAAAGGTCCTGATGCCGGTCAGCCACACAAGCACCTGGCCCACTTGCTGTGGGATGGGAAGTGTGTCGGCCTGCTGCTGAACCATGCGGATGGCTGGAAAGATACTGACTCCGAGCGCAATCATCATTGCATAGTGGACGAAGATGTTGGTCCACTGGGCCCGTTTGATGACCGGTTGCGCGTCCAACAACTGGCACCCCAGGATGGTGATTGGGTGCTGGAGCAGCGGAGCACCCGAGATCAGGACTGTGTTCCATGTCACGCTCCGATGCGCATCGCGCCCCAGAGCCAGCACGCCGCGGTCAGAACAAGTCCGGCAACTCTTGCCAATCTCGCGATCATGAGCCGTCCCAGTCATATGTGATCTCATCCACGCGCAGATCGATGTAGGTGAAGTCCCCGGACTCCAGATGCCAGACTGCTTGGCCTGCGGCGGGAAGTCTGAGCCCGCAGAATGTTCGGTAAGCGGTGATGGGAGTCGACCAGAGCGTGGGCTCAGAATCTGTGCCGATGTCCTTGTAACGTCTCGCAAAGAAGTTGGTGATTCTGCCGTCGGGGTCGAAGAAAAGTTTGGCGGAGACGGTTCTGGCATGGGCAAGCAACGAGACCTCGGCGGAATTGTCATCAATGGCTTGCCAACTGATGTTGGAGTGGAGGAAGGCTGAAGGAAACCACATCATCTCGTTGAGAAAGCGAATCGCACAGGAGTGATCCATCTCCGAGCCTCGCGCGTTCACTACGGGAAATAGACCTGCCAATTTCACTCGCATAGAGCCTTTGCCATCGGCGTAGGAATCCCGTACCGTGAAAAGCGGAAGCCGGCCATAGCCGGCGCTGGCATCCCAGACGAACCCCGGTGGGTCGATTGAGTATGACTCCGTGGCCCGGAATTGCATCCACGGCTTCTGCGGAGTCTGGCGTATCCTTCCGGTCTGCTTGACAGTCACTCGGCGCACCAGAGGCTTTCCTAGGACCTTTGACCATTTGAGGTATTTCCGGAGGGGCTCAGGCAAGTCGGCAAGCATTTCAACTGTGACGACGTTGATTGGCGACATTTTCAGTCCCAATTCCCTCGGCAGGAACCAAATCTGCTCCATGTGCCATCCCGAGAGCACGGCACGAATTCGACTCGCGATGTTCGCAGCGAAGTGGGTCATCGTGGTTCACCCGGAAGGATCTCGCGGTTGGGCCTACGAAGAGGCGGGGTCTTTCCCAGATGTTTCATGGAGTTCCTCGCATTCCGTCGCTATGCAACTCGTATTCCCACCGTACCTGGTGAACCCGGAATAGCGGAGTAAAGTGCCTCTCTGAGTGCTACATCCCGCGGGTCTCCCGTTAATCGTGTCCCCATCTGGCTCGTCACGTAGCCATAGCCGACGCCAGCGGTTGGATCGGCAAAGCCAAGAGAACCGCCGGACCCGGGTGAGCCGAACGAACCGGGGCTGCCGAATGGCCAGACGGGGCTCGGCTTCATGAAGCCCAGCGAGAACTGCACGCCGTCGGCCTTCATGCATTCATCGTAAAAGCCGTGCGCCGGGGGAGTCGCGGGTGCGGCCAACAGGTCCAGGGTCTCTTGGCGCAACCCCAGTTCGCTTCCGCCGGTGGCGAAGACGCTGTAGGCGTGGGCGATGGCTCGAGCCGTACCGACGCCACCCCCGGACGCCACTTCGAAGTTGCGTGCGTAGATCCGCTGCTCGTCATGCGGGAACTCGGAACCCCTGAGCGCACGAACAATGTTGGAGCGACGATTCATCGCTTCCAGAGTGAAGCGAAGCCCGAAGCCACGCAGCATCTCGACCAGGCTGGGCCGCGCAATTGTGGCTAGGCGCGAGTTTGGGATGGTTTCAGGCAGCTTGATATAAATGTCCAACCTGAGCGGCGTCGCGATCTCGTCCTGGAAGAACTGTCCTAGACTGCGATGCTGCGGATCAACACGGCGCAACAGTTCGCTCTCGTAGAAGCCGAGAGTGATGGCGTGATACGCCTGCCGCGTTCCTGGCTCCCACGCTGGTTTCTGGCGCGCCAGCACGACCGCGAGGCGATCAGGGTCCGCGAGGAGGCTACGATCAATGGGCTCGTTCAACTCGAACAGCCCTGCTTGGTGTGCGAGGAGCTGGCGCACAGTGATTCGCCCTTTGTTCTGCTGCGCGAACTCCGGCCAGTACGCGGACACACGCTCTTCATAGTCGAGCCAACCACGAGAGTGTGCGATGGCGAGCGTCATCGCCGCGAAGCCTTTCGTGGCGGAGTAGACGATGACCATGGTGTCCTTCTCCCAAGGCTCGCCCGTCTGCTTGTTTCGGACACCGCCCCACAGGTCGACGACGTTCTCGCCTCGGTAAAAGGCGCAGCACGCTCCGCCGACCTCGCGTCGCCGAACGAAGTTCTCAGTGAACACCTCGCACACGGCCTCGAAGCCGAGGCTGACGTGCCCTTGAATACCGAAGCGGTCGGGCGCCGTCGTACGGACGATGGCGCTGGATGGGGACATACCTTTTGCGATCATGCGGCCTCCTTCATTTTCTTGAGATTGCGCTCTGCGCGCCGCTTCCAGCTTGTAGACATTGGAAAGCCCTCGCTTACACTCTTTTTAGGTCTGACACGAAGGTTTTTCTGTGACTCAGGTCACCACAAGCTCGGAGAGTTTCTGGAGACCCGGTTCTCACAATCGCTCTAACCGGGGTGTACGGAGCCGACCGCCCCCACTTGTTCGCACGTGTGAGTGGGTGGATTCTTTCCGGATGGCGCAGCCGCGATCAATAGCCTTACACTGCTGTTGATGAAACCTGTGTCCATTCTCCTTTATCTTGTGTCGGTCGTAAGCTCGTGTGTGTCTCCCTCGGCTCAGGCCAGCACTTTGAAGTCCGACGCTCTCGCGCGTTCCACCCAGATGATCGCAGTCACTACTTCGGACTGGAATGCGGTGGAAGGATGGTGACGGCGATACGAGCGCGCCACCGTGCAGGAAGAATGGCACCCCGTGGGCGACCCGATCACGATTGTCGTCGGCAAGAACGGATTAGGGTGGGGTATCGGCGTCATTCCGACCGATGATGCCCAAGTCCGCTCGGCAGCGGATCCAGTCAAGACCGAAGGAGACGGCAAGTCTCCCGCCGGTGTCTTCGTTCTGGGCACTGCATTCGGCTACGCTTCTGAGCCACTCCGGGGACTGAAGATGCCGTATCTGAACCTGACGCCATCGATCGAATGCGTCGACGACCCTGGCTCAAAGTACTATAACCGCCTTGTGGACCGCTCTGTTGTCGCTCCCGACTGGAACAGCTCAGAGCACATGCGGAACGCCGGTGAGTCGTACCGCTGGGGAGTCGTCGTAGATCACAACGGCACCGTTAGGGGCGACACTAACCCACCCGAGCCGGGCGGCGGCTCGTGCGTCTTTCTGCACATTTGGCATAAGCGCGACCAGGGCACGGCCGGATGTACTGCCATGTCACAAACCGACCTAGAGACGTTGCTTACCTGGCTTGATCCGGCGCGCAAGCCGCTGCTGGTACAACTGCCGGAGCCGGCATACGAGCGGCTGATCGATCGCTGGACGTTGCCGAAACTCATCAATGTTTCTCAGCGTTGAGCAGCGGCAACATCTTTACTGTCCCAGATCTTCGAACTTCACATTGAGGATTGGGTACTGTTTCCAATCCTTGTAGTCGAAGTGCCACCACTCCTGTGGGTAAACCGTGAAACCCTGTTTTTCCATGGCGTGGCGCAGAAGGGCACGGCGAGCACGCTCGTCGGCCGTGCCACCTGCGTAGTCGGCAAAGGCACGATCGGTCATTTCGTCGTAGCCACTGGGCATCTTCACTTCCTCACCCGTTTTCAACTCATATAAAGACAAGTCCACAGCGCATCCGCGGTTATGTCTGGAGCCCTCTGCCGGATCCGCGACAAAAATCTTTTTGTCGTCGGGCGTGGCGTCCTAGAAGATTTTTGTGACGTGCCACGGGCGGTAGCCATCGTGGATGAGCAAACCGTATCCCTGAGCATGGAGTTCGCGATGGGCGCGAAGCAACGCTTCCGCCGCCGGCCGTTGAAGGAAAGCGCGTGCCTGTGTATATACGGGGGTACCGAGAAAATTGTTTGTGGTGGCATAGCGGATGTCGAGCTTGATCGTGGGATCGAGTTTGACTAACTCCACCAGATCAGGTTTGAGGCAGGTCCCGTGCTCGGGTGGCGGCTGTGCCTTGAGCGCATCTGCGCGCAACTCTTCCACCGGACGCAGAGGTGTGATACGGAAGCTGACCTCTTGCGCGAAGCCGAGTTGCAGCAGAACAAGAAGGAGACCACAAAGACGAAACTGGAGTTTTCGGAAGAAATTCATATGCTTCATTTGCGACTAAACTATCGTACTGAATGCGCCGTGTGTAGTCTGGCTCTTCGCAAATATTCCGACATTTTTCGGGTCAGAGCGTTCTCACGCTCTTACGTCTCCAGGGTCTTCGTGAACTTGCGTATTAATTCAAATCCTTCCCGAAGCTCCATCGTCAGATCACACTCCTTCGCCAGCGCATTGAACACCGGCTCCCATTCTGCCGGTGGTGGATCAAGTTCCCTAGGCACGTTGTGGGTCGCGCGTTTTCTGAACGTAGCACGAACTGCCGCAGCGGTTTTGCTTTTGTCGAGCGTTTTCCTCCTGATCAAAAGCACCATGTCGATAAGGTCCTTGGTTCTGGTGTTTACACGTTCACCTCGCGGCAGCGTATACGCATGGAGCTTTTCCGCGAATTGCTGCTCCGCTGAAATGACGGGAAAAGACGGCGGCGCTACGCCCCCGAAGCCAAGCCAGTCTTCGCCGGTGACGACCTCCAGAGGCTCGAGCACTTCGTCCCCAACACCGACGTCTACATGAAAGCGCGCAAAGTCTCGTCCATCCATTCGTGCTTGGACGGGATACCGGCTGCCGCCTTCCGGCGCGCCGTCCAGATCTTCTCTCGCTTCTCCGACGAGGAATTCGAAATAGTCGTCAAAGGGCGTTGCCGCCGCTTCCTGGAGCATGGCGCGCACCTGCTCACCCGGCTCTTTCGGATCTTTTGAGAGACGCGTGCCATCGTGCAGCGTTAAGTCGATGTCCTTGGTAGTCCGTGCGGAATGCATCCGCAACTCCATGGCGTAGCCGCCCTTCAGTACCCACGGATACGTCGCTTTCGGTCCCTTCGAAAACGTTCGTGCCAGGAAGCGGTCGAACGCCACTTGCCGGCGCAGGCGCTGCAGATCAGTGCCTTGTGCGCGCGCGCGTCTGCAACCGAGTTTCGAGCGCGGCACGAAAGGCGCCGGCTGTCTTGTAGGATTTTGCTCCGTCGATCACGCGGGCTGTCCGGCCAACGCCCGAAGCGAACGTTGCAGTTTATCGTCCGGCATGCGATCGATTTCTCTCCTTCCGATGAGGCCACGGCGTATGGCTTCGTCGACAGCTAGCTTCAGTTGGCTCCAGTCCACGTGTCCGCTGCGCAGTAGATCCACGATGGTTCTGAGCGGCCGCGTCACGCGGATCCCGTGCATTTCCTGAACTTCGCTGGTGTCGAGATGTGCCCGGTGAAGCACCAGGATCTCCGGAGTCCTGCTGTTCCGGCGAAACTCTCTCGGCACGGTCATGTGCAGCTTCGAAGGCATGATGTCCGATAGTTCATGAAGACTGAGAGCCGTGTCATGGCTGTAGGTGCCTTCAGGCTCTTCTTGCCGATTTTGGGACCAGAGATACCAAAGCATCAGGTCCGGGCGCTCCGGAGCCGGAAAATCGGCAAGGCGGTAGATCCCGCGGTGCTCACGAATCCAGTTTCCGGCGTTCACATGGTAGGAGTGCGTCTTCTCGGCGAACCCCGACCGAGTGGCTTGCTTGGTG
>Ga0070732_10000327_pt1 | contig 32400 bp, 28 predicted proteins | sample Coa_R1_5_FD_66449 | JGI IMG/M metagenome (GOLD analysis project Ga0070732, IMG submission 66449) | Surface soil microbial communities from Centralia Pennsylvania, which are recovering from an underground coalmine fire - Coalmine... | ecosystem: Environmental > Terrestrial > Soil > Unclassified ... | reverse complement strand
GTTGGGTTCCCGGCGGGCCGCCGCAGCGGATCGGGACGACTTGCACCTCCCGGCCACCTGGAGCTGTCGGTATGAGGGTGAGTCGCCGCTGGGCTGCCTGTCACGCTGCGCTGAAGACCAAGCGCCAGCATCGGCGGGTTGACTGGCTAAACTGGGCCTTGCCGACTCCGGTGACGCCTAAGCTTCGGGAGGCCTCGTATGGATCAATTGCGATCGATCTTCGGTGAGGGTTCGGATCTCAGCATCAGCCAGATGGCACTGCGCGGGGTGGTGGTGCTGGTCCTGACGCTGGCCATGATACGTCTTGCGGGTCGCCGCGCTTTCGGACAGCACAGTCCCTTTGACGCCTGCCTCACGGTGTTACTGGGCTCAATTCTCGGCCGGTGCGTGGTCGGTGCTTCGCCTTTCTGGCCAACGATCGCCACCGGCGTGGTCCTGGCGCTATGTCACCGCGCGATGGCAATGCTGGCGATTCGCAGTGTCAAGTTCGACCGCTGGATCAATGGCCGGCCTCGGGTGCTGGCGCGTGACGGAGAGCTGAACCGGGGCGAGATGGCTCGGGCGCTGGTGATCGAGGCGGACCTAAGACAGGCCGTACGCGAGAATGCGCTGTCCGACGACCTTGCTGAGGTGCACGCGGTGATTCTTGAGCGCAACGGGTCGCTAAGCGTGGTCCGAGAACCTGCCTGAGCCCAAGGCGAGTGTAGGCGGCCCGCGGACCGGAGAATCCTTCCCCACCGGTAGACAAGCAGACGCCTGTCCGGATCCAATGCTGCCTGCGAAGTGTCTTCGCGGGGTTGGCGGAGCCACACGCACATATATAGAGTGGCGCGCCACAGATTACGTAACATCGAACCTCAGCCGCCCGAACCCTGGCACTTCACGGGAGCCGCGCTTGACCTCACCAGCACTTTCCGCGCGGGCCGCCGGAATACACGGGGCTCTCTTGAATGCCCTCCTCCTCGCCCTGGCGCTGACCTGCGCCACGCAGAGGCCGGCAGTCGCCGAGGAGGCCCCTTCCAGGCCCGCGGCACGTCCGGCGGGAGTCGCCCCGCTCCCGAAGGTCACGGCTCCCAGGCTTTACGTGATCGACTGCGGCACGCTGGTCTACAACCGCCCCGAGGATTACAGCCTGACGCGCGAGGAAGTGGCCGATACCAACATGTCGGTCCCCTGCTTCCTCGTGCTGCACCCCAAAGGCGTCCTGCTCTTCGACACCGGACTGTCCGACCGGCTGGTGGGCCGGCCGCTGTGGGAGAACGTGGACGGCGGCTACGGGCAAATCAAGTTCACCACCCTCTCCGGCCAGCTTGCCGATATCGGGGTGACGGCGGCGGACATCACCTATCTTGCGATCTCGCACTCCCACTTCGATCACGTCGGTAACGCCAATGACTATGCGGGTTCGACCTGGCTCGCTCAGAAGGCCGAGCTCGACGTCATGTTCGGTGCCAAAGCAGACCCGGCGTACCTGCCGCTGTACTCAGCGCTCGCGCATGCGCGCAAGCAGGTATTCGAGGGCGATCACGACGTGTTCGGCGATGGCACGGTGGTACTCAAGTTCACGCCCGGCCACACCCCGGGCCACCAGGCGCTGTACGTGAAGCTCGCCCGTACGGGCGGCGTGGTGCTCGCCGGAGACCTGTATCACTATGCCGAGGAGCGCACCCTGCACCGCATGCCCAAGGAGGAGCAGGCCGCGGGCACCCCCGCCTCGCGCGAGCTGATCGACAGGTTTCTCACGCAGAAGCATGCACAGCTCTGGATCGGGCACAGCACCGCCTTCTTCAAGAACGCCATCAAGGCGCCCGGCTGGTACGACTGAAGTCTCCGGCGCACGGGAAGCCCGACTCGGAATCCGCACCTCGTACCGCCAGCGCACGGCCTGGCGTCTCGCTTCCTGGCGACGCGCCCGCCAGCAACGACACGGGGCCTGCCGAACGCGCGGAAATGCCCTCGGGCCAATCCCAGGGCTGAGCGATTGCTGCCCTGCCGGGGAGGCCACCGCAGAGGCATGAACGCGACGATCGGTTATCCTTTCCGTCCGCCCCGTCGCGGGGACCCGAACGGCAAGTCCGAACCAGGCAGCCACGTCCCGCATGAACCACATACGTTTTGGCAACACGGCCCTGGAGGTGTCGCCGCTCTGCCTCGGCACGATGTCGATGGGCACCTCGGCCTGGAAGAGCTGGGTGCTCGACGAACCGGAATCGATTCCGATCCTGCGGCGCGCCCTCGACCTTGGCGTCAACTTCTTCGACATGGCCGACTGGTACTCCACCGGCCGCAACGAGGAAGTCGTCGGCCGCAACCTCCTCAGGATGACCCGGCGCGAGGACCTGGTGCTGGCTACCAAGGTCTTTTACCCGATGAGCGACGATCCCAAGGACCGTGGCCTGTCGCGTGAGCACATCGCGACCTCGATCGACCGGTCACTGGCGCGCATGGGCACCGACTATGTCGACCTGTATGTGATCCATGCTTTCGACGCCGATACGCCGGTTGAGGAGACCATGGAGGCGCTGCATGCCACCGTACGTGCCGGCAAGGTGCGCTACCTGGGCGCATCCACGATGTACACCTGGCAGTTTGCCAAGATGAACCACGTCGCGGCCCTGAACCGCTGGACGCAGTTCGTCAACATGCAGTGCCAGTACAGCCTGCTGTACCGCGAGGAAGAGCGCGAGATGTTTCCCTACTGCCGCGACCAGGGCATCGCCATCACCACGTTCAGCCCGCTCGCGCGCGGTTTCCTGGCACGTACCTCGGGCGCCGGAGCCACGGCACGCACCGCCCACGACATCTACCAGAACTTCTACGGCGATGAGATCGACCAGGAAATCGCCCGCCGCGTACGCGAGGTGGCCGCACGCCGCGGCGTCAGTGCCGCACACGTCGCGCTGGCCTGGGTGGCGGGCAACCCCAATCACAACGTGCCGGTCGTGGGGGCGGCCCGGAGCGCACAGCTCGAGGTCGCAGTGGAGGCGCTGGGCCTCAGACTCGATGCGGCGGAGCGGACCTTCCTCGAGGCCCCCTACCGCCCGCGTGACGAGATCAACGACCAGAACCCGGTGCGCCGCCCGCGCGCCCTGCACCCGGACTGAAGGGCGCCAGCGGCTAGATCCGCAGCCAGGGGCTGGCTTCGCGAACCTCGATCAGGGTGGGTCGATCGGCAGCCAGCGCCGAGCGCACGGACTGCGCGAGGTCCTCGGCGCTCGTGGCACGGTTGGCATTGCAGCCCAGGCTCTCGGCGAGCTTCAGGAAGTCGGGGCTCTTGGGCGTCACGCCGATGCGCGGAATCTTCTGCTCGTCCATCCCTTCGACGATCGCCTGCAGCGCGTCGTTGTTCCAGACGATGACCGGGAGTGCCAGACGTTCCTCGGCCGCCGTCGCCAGTTCGTTGACCGTGAACATGATGCCGCCGTCGCCCGCGACCGCCACCACCGGCCGCTGCGGTGCGCCGATCTTGGCGCCGATCGCCATAGGGAGCGCGGGGCCAAGGGCACAATAGTTGCCGGAGTAATACCAGCAGCGCTCGGTCTCCATCGGCATCGCGAACGTGCCGCTGTACACGATCTGGGTGGCATCCCCCATGATGATGGTATCGGCGGGCAGTGCCGGCCTGAGGATGCTCCAGACCCGAGCGTGCAGCCGTTCCAGCCCGGTCATCCTGCCGGCGTTGCGCGCACGGATCTCGCGCGCCCGCCCCTCGCCCTGTACGCGCTGCCCCGTTGGCTGGCGTGTGGCGAGCGCCGCCGCGAGGGCGCGCAGGGCAGCTCCGGCGTCGGCCTGGATGGGCACGGCGGCGGAATACATCGAGGTCAGCTCGGCCGGATCGATGTCGATCCGGATCAGCTCGCCTGAGATCTCGAGTTTCGCCAGAAAGTGATCCCCGGGGGCCACTTCCGAGCCGACGAGCAGCACGACGTCCGCCTCGGCCAGCTCCTGCCGGCTTGCCTCCTGCAGGACCGAGCAGCTGAGGGACAGCGGATGGGAGTCCGGGAGAATCCCCTTGCCGGCATTGCTCGCGAGCACCGGCGCGCCGATGCGCTCGGCGATGTCAGCGAGTGCCGCGCGCGTGCCCACGGCGCCCCCACCGACGAATATCAACGGACGCCGCGCCCGCGCGAGACGCTCGGCCGCCTCCTCGATCGCGGCCGGGTCGGGCATCGGCCGCGACGGGGTGCGGCGCGTGCGCCACTCGGTCGCGACCGACGCCGGCAGCACGTCCCGCGGCAGCGACAGATGCACCGGGCGCGGCCGGCTGCTGCCGAAAACACCATAGGCGCGGGCGATGAGCTCCGGGATTTCCTCCGGATAGCGGACCATGGCGCTGAAGGCGGTGAACCCGGCGGTGACGGCCGCCTGGTCGTTGAGCTCGTGGATCGCACCCCAGCCCTTGCCCTGGGTGGTGGCGGGGGACGCCCCCGAGAGCACCAGCATCGGCTGCGAGTCGCTGTAGGCCTGCGCAATGCCGGTGGCGGCATTCGTGATTCCCGGACCGCCGATGATGGTGCACACCCCGGGCCGGCCGGTCGCGCGTGCATAGCCGTCGGCCATGAAGCTCGCGCCCTGCTCGTTGCGGCACTGCACGTGGCGCATCCCGGTACGGGCGATGCCGCGATACAGCTCGAGGGTCATGGTGCCGGCCATGCCGAACACGGTGTCTACCCCGTAGGCCGCGAGCAGCTGCATCACCGCCTCGCCGCAAGTCCTCTCTGTCACCCGCCCTCCTTTCCACGGCCGCGCCAGCGGCGCTGCTCCTCCAGCGGCAGATCGTACCCTGCCAGGAACTCGGCGAGCCGCACTCCTTCGGCCGCGACCTCGGCGCCGGGATGCACCACGTGGCGCGGCGGCGGCCCGACGCCGCGGTGACGCAGCAGCGGTGCGAGCCGTCGCCAGTGGAGCCCGTCACCCGGCTGGCCGCGCACTCCCACCGCCACAACCGCATAGCCATGGTGCGCATACTCGGCGACCTGGTCCGCGATCACCGCCAGCAGCAGGCCATGGCCGCCCGGCGGCGGCAGCTGCAGCACCCCGTAGCCGACCGATTCCAGCACGGCGAGCACGTCGGGGAGCGCGGCGCGGGCGGCGGCCAGTGGATTGATCAGGGCGTCGGGCACCAGCGCCATGCGCCAGCCGCGCGCATCGGCATTCACGGCGCCGCCGGATCATCGGCCGGCGCGCCGGGAGCCGCCGCGCGGTGGTCGAGAAACGCTTCCAGATCGCGCCGTGCGCCGGCCTCGTCGAAGCGCCCCATATCGAGTGCCCAGCCCGTGGCCGGCACCGGCGGCAGGCCACGCCGGGCGAGCTCCGCCTCCAGCTCCTCGATCCAGATGCCGCGGCGCGGCTGGATCTCCCAGTCGTCCTCGGGACGGTTGGGCCGCCCGCCCCAGTCCGGCTGGCTGGAGGTGAACCGCACGCCGGTCGAGGGACTGCCGTCGAGGCCGATGAGGATGAGCTCATCTCCGCGCCGCAGGTACTGTTCGATCAGCGGTGCGATGGCTTGCGCCAGGCGCCGGCAGTGCGTGCGGTAAGCCGGGGTGTCGTACTGCTCGTACACCGCCCACCAGCGCCGCACGCCGGCGAAAGCCAGCTCCGGACAGGGCAGCTGCTGCAGCGTGTAGCCGCGCCGGCGCAGCACCTCCACCACCGGACTGGCCACGGCGCGGTAGTTCGCGCCCTGGCAGACCTTGGCGTTCTGGTTCAAGAGGCAGTTGGCCACCAGCGCGACCTTGCGCGGCGCATGCTGCTCCATGGCTCAGCTCTCCCGCGGCCGGTGCGCTCGGCGCATCCTCAGCCGGTGATGTTCTCCGCTCTCAGAATCGATAGCCGATGGTCACTCCGATGACGCGCGGCCGCAGGATCGTCTGCTGCAGGGCGAACTGCGAGGTCGAGGTGAACGTGCTCGCCAGCACGTTGGTCAGATTCTCGGCGTGCAACTCGGTCCACCAGGCATCCTTGCTCAGGCCCACTGAAGCATCGTATGCGGTATAGGCGGGATTTTCGAATCGCAGCAGTGTCGTGCTGATGGCGGTACCGGCCGAAAGCTCCGGGTTGCTGCCGGACTGCGTGAACGAATGTGCGGTATGCGTGGCGCCAGCCTGTGCGTACAGGTTGTAGGCGTTCATGACCCACTGGTAGCGCAGGCGCAGATTGAACTGCAGCGGCGGCGCATTCGGTGCCGCACTGCCCGGAGGACCGTAGGGGTTGAGGACCGAGGTAATGGGCTTGCCGAGCTGATCCGCGGGCAGCAACGGATTGTTGGTGATCAGGAACGGGGAGTTGGTCTGCTGGCTGCTGTTCCAGGCGGCCGAACCCTGCGCCGTGAGGCCCTGGGTAAGCAGCGCGATAAATGACGTCTCGAGACCGCGGATGCGGTAGTTAGGCCCGTTGGTATTGAAGCCGACGTTGCCGAGCACGCCCGGGTCGAAGAACGAGACCTGCACGTTCTTCCAGTCCTCCTGATACGCCGCGGCGTTCAACTGCAGACGACGCTCGAACCATTCGGTCTTGAGGCCCAGCTCGTTGTTGGTCAGATCGTCGGAGGCGTAGGCCAGCGGAGAGCAATACTGCGGGATGCCACCGGGGGTGGCCGGAATGTAGCAGGCGGCATTGCGGTTGAAGGCCCCCGGCCGGAAGCCCTGCGACCAGGTGTAATACGCGAACACGTCCGGCAGGATGTGCCAGGTCAGATTGGCGCGGCTCTTGAAGCCCTTGTAGGTGGTCTTGAGGTTCTCGTCGCCGATGTTGGTGGCATCGGCCAGACACGGTGCCAGGCCTGCCTCGTAGCAGCCGAAGGTACCGACGACGGCACCCCGCTCGTCGTTGTCGAAGTGGTAATAGCGCGTCCCGGCCGTGAGTGTCAGCACCTTCGGAACGATGTCGAAGTCCACCGACGCGAATGCCGCGCGCTGAGTGTAACCGCGCTTGACGTCGTTGAAGAAGGCCACGTTCTCGGGACGGATGGGGTCCGGGTTATTGACGTCCGAGCCCGGCTTCGGGCCGACCTGGGTGAAGCAGCCGAACTCGACGGTCGCGGTGCAGGGCGGCAGCGTCTTGTAGGCCCAGTTCAGCTGATCGAAGAGTCGCAGATTCTCCCAGAACAGCCCGGCGATGCCGCGCACCCGCCAGTCATCAGGCGTGCTGAGGCGCAGCTCGTGGCTCTGGTGCGTGTTGCGCAGCGTCTCGTTCCAGCTGGTGCGCGGCGAGAAACACGTCGCCGTCGGCAGGCCGTTGGCCGGCTCGGCGCCGTGACACTGGTAGTAGTCCGCGTACAGACCGCGCGCGTAGTTGGTGTAGTCCTGTACCGCCTCGACGTTGCGCACCAGGTATGAGCCCGCGTACACGAGGTTGAGCGAGCCGACGCGCCCGTTGAGGGTCCAGGCCGTGTTCGTGAACCGGTCCTTGTTGAAGGACGGGCTGAACAGCGTCACCGACTGCGGCGCCAGCGGCGCGCCGTCGGAGCTGAACGGCATCTGGTAGAACACGCCCTCGGCATCCATGCTCTGGTAGCTCTCCGCGATCAGGGCGTTCCAGGCGTCGTTGATCTGCCACAGCGCCGACACGCGCAGTCCCTGGTAGGTGACCGGGTTGATCGCGCTTCCCGTCAGCCCGCCGTTGTTGATAACGGGGGCGATCGGTGGCACCTGGCACGGCGGGCCGCCCGGGGGCGGACTGTTCGGACCGCAGCCCGCCGGGAAGTTGGCGTAGTGGATCCCGAGGTCGCTCGACTTGCGGGTGAAGGTGCCGGGCACATTGTTGATGTAGCCGCCGCGCCGGTCGTCGTAGACCACGCCGCGCACCGCGAGCTTGTCGGCGATCAGCGGCAGGTTGAGGACCGCCGTCAGGTTCGAGTTGGGATCCCCGCCCGCCGTCGTGCCGTAGCCGCCAATCACGTTGCCCTCGGTCACATTGAGCTTGGGCTTGTTCGTGATGTAGCGGATGACGCCGGCCTGGGCGCCGGCACCGAACAGCGTGCCCTGCGGACCTTCCAGCACTTCGACGCGCTCGAGATCGGCCGCGTACACGTCCAGGTTGCGTCCCGGCAGCTGACCTGACTGCTCGTCGAGATAGGTCGCGACGTTCGGAAAGCCGTTGATCGAGCCGCTCGACTGCACCGACGGGGTTCCGGCACTCAGGCCGCGCATGAAGATCAGCGACTGGCCCGGGCCCTGCGACGAGGCGGTCACGTTGGGCAGATACTTGACGAGATCGTCGAAATTCGTGACGTTCAGTCTCTGCAGCTCATCGCCGCTGAACGCCTGGATGGCGATCGGCACGTCCTGCGCGTTCTCCGTGCGCCGTTGGGCCGTCACGACGACTTCCTGAATGCCGCCAGCGGATGCATCCGACTGGTCCGCGGCCGCGGCGGTGGACAGGGCCCCGGCCGCGTGCGTGCCGAGAATCGCGGCGACGGCGCGCGCGCACTTCTGATTGATCTTCACTTATCCCCCTCGACTCAAAGCATCCGGCGACCTGGTACGGAGCGCAGCGACGCGGAGCCGGCGATCAGTCGCTGTTTGGTTCTGTGTGTGCGCACCCGCACGCGCGGAGATCGCGTTGCCTCAGCGAAATCCGTACTGCATACTCGTTACGATTAGACACAGCGACGAATTCTTGGTCAATCGCCTCTTAGTCCCGCGCGCCGCGCACTGATCACGATCCCCTGAGTGCCCAATCCTGCTCACGTCGCCGTTGTTCAACGTTCCCGTCGCGCGCGCAGGCGCGCTGGGCGAGTCCGGATAGCTTGAGCAGCAGCGCGCTAGCCACGCCGCAGGCGGCGGTCGCACCGATCGAGCGCTGGTACGTGCTGATCGTGATGTGCCTCGTCTACGCGATCAATATCGCCGCACGCTATGTCGTCTCCACGGTATTTGAACCGATCCGACTCGATCTGCATTTAACCGACAGCGGTGCGGCGTTCCTGACCGGCCCGCCGCTCGCGCTGTTCTACGTCACCTGCGGCATTCCCATTGCCTGGCTCGCCGACCGCTCCAACCGGCGCAACATCGTGGCCGCCTCGCTGGTGCTGTGGTCGACCTTTACCGTGTTCTGCGGCCTGGCTTCGAGCTACCTGCAGTTCCTGCTGAGCCGCATCGGCGCGGGAGTCGGCGAGGCCGGCGCGACGCCGCCGTCCACTTCCATCATTTCCGACTGCTTCCCCGCCGAGCGGCGCCTCATGGCCCTGAGCGTGTTCGCGCTCGGCGCACCCATCGGCGCGTGGCTTGCCGCCGACGTCGCCGGTGCCGTGGCGCAGGCTTACGGCTGGCGCGGAGCCTTCCTGGCACTCGGCGTTCCCGGCGTGGTGCTCGGCGTGCTGGTGTTTGTCACCATCCGCGAGCCGCTGCGCGGACGGCTCGACAGCGCGGGCAGCGGCGCGCAGGCCTCGTTTTCCGAGGCGCTCGCGTTCCTGTGGCGCCAGCGGGCGGCCTTCCACGTCATCATGGCGAGCGGGGTCTGCTCGCTGTGGGGCTGGGGCCTGGCGTGGTTCGCGCCGACCTTCCTGCTGCGCAGCTACGGGCTGAACGTCGCCCAGGCCGGTGCTATCACCGGCCGCATCCACCTGATCGGGGGCACCATCGCAAGTCTCGTCGCGGTGTGGCTGATGGACCAGCCGTTCTTCATGCGCGATTCGCGTCGCGTGCTCGCGGTGCTCGGCTGGGTCACCGGCTGCGCCACGGTCCTTTCGATCATCGCTTTCTGGACGCACTCGCTCGCACTCACCACCCTGATGCTCTGGGCGTTCCTGCCCGCGATCTATTTTTTCATCGGCCCCTGCATGGCCCTGGTGCTGAATCTCGCGCCGAGCAACATGCGCTCGACGTTCACGGCCTGGTCGGTGCTGGTCGGCAACGTCTTGAACCTGATCGTCGCGGTGCAGGGGGTGGGGATCCTGAGCGACTGGTACGCTCATGCGCACGGCGGCGATGCGGCGGCATCGCTGCGCTGGGCGCTGCTGGTGCTCGCGCCCACCGGCTTCTGGGCGACCTGGCATTTCGTTCTGGCGGCCCGGACGGTCGTCCCGGACATCGAGCGCGCCGTGAGCTACTCCGGTCCGGGCGCCGTGGCGGTGATCCCATGAGAACCGTGCTGCTGGCCCTGTTCATCACCGCCGGCACCTCGTACGCGCATGCCGATGCCGCCAGGGTCCTCAACGACGATGCCCACTTTGCCGAAGGACCGGTCTGGCACCACGGCAAGCTCTATTACGTGGAATACGACCGCAACTCGGTGACCGTCTGGGACGGCAGCAAGAACTCGGTGTTCTGGTCCAAGGCGGGCTGCGGCCCCTCGGCCGTGATCGCCACGGCGCGCGGCGAGTTCCTGACCACCTGCTACGACAGCGGCACGATCGGGCACATCGCGGCCGACGGCAAGGACCTGCCCCCATACAGCCACGACAAGGATGGCAACAAGTTCGTCGGCCCGAATGACTTTGCGCCCGACCGGCACGGTGGCATCTACTTCACCTGCTCGGGCACCGCTCCCGGCCCCAAGATCGACGGGCGGATCTTCTACCTCGCCGCCGACGGCACGATCAGTCTCAAGGCCTCCGACGTGCACAGCGCCAACGGCATCGTGGTGTCCAACGACGGCAAGACGCTGTACGCCATCGAGACCGAGGACCATCGGCTGCTCAAGTTCGGCGTCGGGCCCGACGGGTCGCTGTCGGACCGTCAGGTCTTTCTCAATCTCGACGAGCTCACGCACACCCCCGGCCATATCTACCCGGACGGCGTGAAGATCGACTCGCACGGTCTCCTTTACATCGGCCAGAATCCGCGCGACGTCCACGCCCCGCTCGCGGGCACCATCTTCGTCGTCGACAGCCAGGGCAAGCTCCTGCGCACTCTCAAGCTGCCCTCACCCGGTGTGCCGAACCTTACCTTCAGCCCCGACGAGAAGACCGTGTACGTGATGGCCCTCGATCAGCTCGACAAATCGCCTTACCAGGGTAAGGTCTACGCCATCGCCAACCGCTGAAGTCGCGCCGGCGCTCAGCCGGCCAGCCAGCCCCCGTCGATGACGAGATTCGAGCCGGTGATGAAGCTCGCGCGGTCGCTCGCCAGGAATACCGCGGCGTTGGCGACATCCTGCGGCCGGCCAAAGCGCGGCCAGGGCGTGCGCCGGCGCTGGTACTCAAGGCGTGCCGGGTCCTTGGCGAGCCCGCCCGCGCCGGTCACGATCTTGCCCGGCGAGATGCAGTTGCAGACGATGAGGTGCCGCGCATAGTCGACCGCAATCTGCCGCGTGATGTAGATCGCGCCGGCCTTGCTTACCCCGTACGGCAGGTCGCCGGGCGAGGAGACGATGCCCTGCTGGGAGCCGAGGTTGATGAGGCGCCCCCTGACCTCCGCCCGCGGCTCCTGCGTCATCATCTGCTGCACGGCGCGCTTGCAGCCGTTGAATATTCCCGTCAGGTTGACGCGCATGACCTCTTCCCACTGCACCGTCTCGGTCTCAAGCAGCGCGGTGCCGGAATAGGTAGCGGCGTTGTTGACCATGACGTCGAGGCGCCCGTAGCGCGCGACGGTGGCCCCGATCAGCGCGTCGACCTGCTCCCAGCGGCCGACGTCGGTGTGGTGGAAGAAGGCCGTGCCCCCCGCCTGCTCGATCAGCTCGAGCGTCGGAGTCCCGCCCTCGAGGGGCTGCTCGGTGATGTCGGCGATGCCGACGCTCGCTCCTTCGCTGGCGAACGCGATGGCGATCGCGCGCCCGATGCCGGAGCCTGCGCCGGTGACGACAGCTATCTTGCCCGCGAGTAGACTCGACATTGGCGGCGATTCCACGTTGCCCGTGTGCAGAGTTTGCGAATTATAGAGAGCGCGGGTGCCGAGCACCTTCCCCGTGAGAATAGTGGCATGGCCGCCGGCCTCCAACCCGACATAGAGCTGGGCGCCTCGCTGTTCGACGCCCTGAGCGGTGCCACGCGCCAGGGACGCGGCATCGTGCGCGACAGTTACGGCGCCGGCGAGCAGGCCGGCCACGACATCGCGCGCGGCGCGGCGCAGCGCATGGGGCTCGAGATCGGGATCGACGCCCTCGGCAACCTGTCGATGACACTCCCGGGGCGCGACCGCGCCGCACCGCGCATCGTGATGGGCTCGCATCTGGACAGCGTCCCGCAGGGGGGCAACTTCGACGGCGCCGCCGGCGTCGTCGCCGGCCTGAGCGTGCTGTCGGGCATGCGCCGCGCCGGCTACGTGCCGGCCTGCGACCTGACCGTCATGGGCATCCGCGCCGAGGAGTCGGCCTGGTTCGACATCGCCTATCTGGGCAGCGGCGGCGCCTTCGGGCTGCTCGATCCCGCCTGCCTCACGATCGCACGCTCGGACAACGGCCGCAGCCTCGAGGCGACGCTCAGGGAGCGGGGCTTCGACCCGGAGGCCATCCGGGAACGGCGCCGGCTGCTGGATCCGGCAGGCATCCGCGCTTATCTCGAGCTGCACATCGAGCAGGGTCCGACGCTCGTCGCCCGCGGCCTGCCGGCGGCGGTGGTCACGGGCATCCGCGGCTGCAAGCGCTTCCGCAATGCCCGCTGCGTCGGCGAGTACGCGCATTCGGGCGCCGTCGATCGCCCCTACCGCCGCGACGCCGTCGCCGCGACCGTGGCGCTGCTGCACCAGATGGAAGGTGTGTGGCTTGGAGAGCTGGATGCCGGGGCCGACCTGGTCGTCACCAGCGGCGAACTGTGCACCGACGCCGCCCTGCACGGCCCGAGCAAGATCGCCGGCGAGACGCGCTTCGTGCTGGACATCCGCAGCCTCTCGCACGAGACCATGGAGGCATTCGGCGCCGCGGCCCGCAGCGCCGCCGCGCGCATCAGCGAGGCCTACCGGGTCCGCATCGATCTGGGTGCCACCAGCGACTCCCCGCCGGCGGTGATGGATGCCCGCCTGCGTTCGCGCCTCCTGCGCCTGCTCGACCAGCCCTTCGAGATGGCGAGCGGCGCGGGACACGATGCGGCCGTGTTCGCCAAGGTCGGCATCCCGTGCGGCATGATATTCGTCCGCAACGATCACGGCAGTCACAATCCGGACGAGGCGCTGTCGATGGATGATTTCGCGGTCGGCGCGCGCGCCCTGCTCGGTCTGCTCACGGACTTTCCCATCTGAATCGGTTGGCGGAGGAGCTGTATGACGCTGCTGGTGACGGGTGCGACGGGTTTCGTCATGAGCGTGCTCGCCCGGCACTGGCTCGAATCCGACCCGCACGCGCAGCTCGTGGCACTCGATGCCGCACCGCTCGACGCCGCCGCCGAGCGCTACTTCGCCCCGTTCGGCGCGCGCCTTGCGGTCGTCGTGGCCGACGTCACGCAGCCGGACGCCTGGCGGGCCGCGCTGGGGCGCCATGCCATCACGCACATCGTCCACGGCGCCACCATCACGCCGATCTCGCGCGGCACCGCTTCTGCTGCGCGGCGCGAGCCGGAGGCGGACAATCCCGCCCGCATCATCGACGTCAATGTGATGGGCACCGTGGCGATGCTCGACTGGGCGCGCACGCTGCCGGACTTCAAGCGCTTCATCTATGTCAGCTCCGGCGCGGTCTACAAGCATCACGGTCCGGACCGCCCGGGCGAGCCGCTCCCCGAGGACGGCTACGTCATGCCACGGCGGCTGTACGGCATCTCCAAGCTCGCCTCCGAGCTCATCGCCGAGCGCTATGGCGACCTGTTCGGTCTGTCGACCGCATCGGTGCGCCCCTCCTCGGTCTACGGGCCGATGGACCGCGTCACCGCGAGCCGCAACATGCACCACGTGCCGCACCGCATTGCGCGCCTGGCCCTCGACGGCGCCGGGCGCGTGCGTGTCAACACCCTGGACGCCGTCGGCGACTACGTGCACGCCGAGGACGTCGCGCGCGCCATCGTCTCGCTCCTGCACGCACCGCGCCTGCGCTACGGCAGCTACAACGTCGCCTGCGGCGCCACGGCCAGCATCGGCGACATGGTCGGATGGGTGGCGGAGAAGGTGCCGGGGTTTCACGCCGAGATCGTGCCGCCCGAGCAGGCCGACATCCTCCAGGATCCGACGCTCAGGGACGGGATGTGGGGTGCCTACGACGTCTCGCGCCTGACCGGCGAGACCGGCTGGAAGCCGCGCCCGATGCGCGAGGCGCTGCACGCCTACATGGACTGGCTGGCCGGGCACGGCGCGCGGGCCTGACGGAGGCGCCATGAAGCCGCACGAGCCTTACCCGCGCGATCTCGTCGGCCACGCCGGCCGCGCGCCGCATCCCCACTGGCCGGACGAGGCGCGCATCGCGGTGTCGCTGGTGCTGAACTACGAGGAAGGCGGCGAGGCCTGCATTCTCAACGGCGATGCGCACTCCGAATCGGTGCTGACCGATCTCGGTGCCGAACCCCTGACCGGCGCGCGCAACCTGAACGTCGAATCGATCTTCGAGTACGGCAGCCGGGTAGGCGCGTGGGAAATCCTGCGCGTGCTCGCGGACGCGGGCGCTGCGGCCACGGTCTACGCCGTCGGCATGGCACTGGAGCGTAACCCCGAGATCGCCGCCGCGATCGCCCGCAGCGGCCTCGAAGTCGCCTGCCACGGACAGCGCTGGATCGACTACCAGTCCGTGCCGGAAGACCTCGAGCGCGCCCACATGCGCCACAACGTCGAAGCCATCACGCGGCTGATCGGCCGCAGGCCCGTCGGCTGGTACACCGGCCGCCCCGGCCCGAACACGCGCCGCCTGGTGGTCGAGACCGGCGGGTTCCTCTACGACAGCGACGCCTACAACGACGACCTGCCCTACTGGACCGAAGTCGCCGGTCGCCGCCACCTCGTCATCCCCTACAGCTTCGACACCAACGACAGCCGCCTGCAGCGCGGCGGCGACTTCGGCACCGGCGAGCAGTTCTTCGCCTACTGCCGCGATGCGTTCGACTGGCTGTACCGATCAGGGACCGCCGGCCGGCCGCGCATGATGTCGATCGGCCTGCACGGCCGGATCATCGGCCGCCCCGGCAGGATCGGCGCCCTGGCGCGACTGCTCGAGCACCTGCGCCGTCACGAGGGCGTCTGGCTGTGCACCCGGGCCGCCATCGCCGAGCACTGGATCGCCCATCACGGCGGCGGCTGAGGCTCCCCGGTCACAAAAATATTTTCTGCGACCGTGTCGAACCGTGCCTGGCTCGTTCGTCGTTTCTGAGGACCAGAAGGAGCCGCAATGAAATACCTGACGTTCGTCCGCCACGCCGAGTCGCACCGGGAAGCAGGACCGCCGCCTGCGCTCATGGAAGCCATGGGCCATTTCGTCGAGAAGTGCCAGCGGGACGGCAGCCTGGTCGATGCCGGGGGCCTCAAGGCCACCAAGGACGGCGCCGCCCTGATACGGCTCTCGCGGGGCAAGATCACGGTCACCGACGGCCCGTTCACCGAGACCAAGGAAGTCATCGGCGGGTGGGCCATCCTGCAGGCGGACTCGCGGGCCGAGGCGCTGCGCATCGCCACGGAATTCATGGAGTTGCACCGCGCGCACTGGCCCGAGTTCGAGGGCGAGTCGGAACTGCGGCCGATGTTCGAGCCCGGTGAGGGACCCTAGCGCTTACCTCGCAGGCCGGGCGATGGTGACGATCTCCGCGCTGGCGGGGGTCAGGGCCTCGCGCTCGAAGCCCCCGAACTGAGCCTCGATGGTGAAGCCGGCGTCCGTCAGGAACTGGCCGAGCTGCACGGCGTCGAGGAAGCGCAGCGTGCTGCGGCTCACCCGCGGCTGCCGCCACTTGGGCGAGCTGAAGGTCTCCATAAAGGTCACGCTGCGGCCATCGAACGGCGCCAGCACCTGGCGCGTCAGCCGGATGCGCTCGCCGCCGGGCCCCTCGACCTCGATCGGCGCGCCCGCCTGCCAGCTTTCCCAGGCGCGCGCGGCCGGGTTGCGCGTCTCGAACGCGAAGCGCCCGTGCGGCGTCAGCACCCGGCGCACGGCGGCGAGCGCCGCGCGCAGCGCGGAATCGGCGACGAACACCTGGAACACGTGCCCGGTCATGACGACCAGGTCGAACTCCTCGACCCATCCGGCGGATGCGAGATCGCCGCGGATCCAGTCGATGTCGCCGCGGGCGCGTGCCTGCGCCAGCATCGCATCCGCCGGGTCGAGCCCGCACAGACGCCCGGCATGACCGCGGGTGCGCGCTGCATGCAGCAGCGCGCCGGTGCCGCAGCCGACGTCGAGCACGCACTCCGCTGCCATGACGAGCGGCAGGTAGAACCCGAAGTCGGTCGCGCCCGGATACAGCCGGTCGTAGAGAGCGGCCAGCTGCGCGTCGGCGTACAGCTCATCGGCCATGGGGGATCACCGGCCCGCCGGGTGGCATTCGATCGGCGGCGCGCTCAAAGTCTCCGCCGGGCCCCGCTCGCACCGCCCCGGAGATGACATGTCGCTGCTGCAGATCTACCTGCGCGTCCTGGCGCTGCTCGCCCCGGAGCGCTGGCTCGCCACGGCGCTGGCGGCCGCGAACGTGGCACTCGCCGCGGTGTTTCTGCTGGAGCCCTGGCTGTTCGGCCGGCTGGTCGACGCCCTGGCCACGCCGCGACCGAGCGATGCCTGGCGCTACATCGCCTGGTGGACCGGCGTCGGCTTCTTCGGCGTGGCCGCGAATGTCCTGGTGGCGCTCTACTCCGACCGCCTGGCGCACCGCCGGCGCCTCGCCGCCGTGGTCGACTTCTTCGAGCACGCGCTCGCCCTGCCGCTCGGATTCCATGACCGGCAGCATACCGGGCGGCTGCTGCGCACCCTGCACACCGGCAGCAGCAACCTGTTCCACCTCTGGCTGGCGTTCTTCCGCAGTCACCTGAGCACCCTGATCGCGCTGCTGGTCATGGTACCGCTGTCGCTGCGGGTCAACGGCAAGCTCGCACTCCTCATGATGGTGCTGATGGGCGCCTTTACCCTCTTCAACACCATCGTGGTGCGCCGCACCGGCCAGGCCCAGCGCTCGGTGGAGCGGCTCAACCAGGAGATCTCCGAGCGCGCCGGGGACGTGTTCGGCAACGTCATGGTGGTGCAGAGCTTCGCGCGCGTCCTGACCGAGGTCGCCGCCCTGCGGGCCCTCACCGCGCAGGTACTCACCGCACAGTACCCGGTGCTGCGCGGCTGGGCCTGGGTGGCCGTCGCCAACCGCGCCGCCAGCACCCTCACGGTGGTCGCACTGTTCGTGCTCGGCGTGCAGCTGCACGGCCGCGGCGAGATCAGCGTCGGCGCCATCGTCAGTTTCGTCGGCTTCGCGCTCATGATGATCGGGCGCATGGAGCAGCTCGCGGCCTTCATCTCCGAGCTGTTCTTCCAGGCCCCCTCGCTCGCCAATTTCTTCGAAGTGCTCGACACGCGCGGTCATCTGCCCGAGCTGCCGGACGCCACCGCGCTGCGCAACGTGCGCGGCGCGGTCGCCTTCGAGGGCGTCACCTTCGGCTACGAGGCCGCACACCCGGTGCTGCACGAACTCAGCTTCAGCGTCGAGCCCGGGAGCATGGTCGCCGTCGTGGGGCCGACCGGTGCCGGCAAGACCACGGCGCTCTCGCTACTGTACCGTGCCTATGACCCCGGTGGCGGCCGCATCACCATCGACGGCATCGATATCCGCAGCGTCACCCTCGACTCGCTCCGTGCCCACATCGCGGTCGTATTCCAGAACCCGGGACTCCTCTACCGCTCGATCGCCGACAACCTGCGCATCGGCAAGCCCGACGCCAGCGCCGCCGAGCTCCAGGCCGCCGCGCTCGCGGCCGAGGCGCACCACTTCGTCGTCGGCAAGCCGGAGGGCTATGCCGCGCTCGTCGCCGAGGACGGAAAATCGCTGTCCGGCGGGGAGCGACAGCGCCTGTCCATTGCACGCGCCATGCTCAAGGACGCCCCGATCCTGATCCTCGATGAGGCGACCAGCGCGCTCGACAACACGACCGAGGCGCGCGTGCAGCGGGCGCTGCGCACCCTGGTGCAGGGCCGCACCACCTTCGTGATCGCCCACCGGCTCTCCACGGTGCGCGCCGCCGACACCATCCTGGTGCTCAAGGACGGCCGGCTCATCGAGCGCGGCCGCTACCAGGAGCTGGTCCGGCTCGGCGGGGTGTTCGCCGAGCTCGACGCGCAGGGCCGCTTCAGCGCCGACGCCACAGACGACGAGGGGGCGACCACCGGAGCGCCGTCGCTCGATGATTTCGCCTAGCCAGTGCCTCGCGTCGAAGTTGTAGGAAGCTCTCCCGCTCATGCGTAGTCCAGCGCCTACAGTGCCATGCCCGATCCAACACATGCGCTTCAGCGGCGCAACACTGACACCGCCGGCACAGCGGCTGTGGTAAATAAGGCGGTGGCCTCCTTAAGAATGCGACACGCACTCAGGGAAGAGACACGCATGCGCCACTCCTTGCAGAAAACCACGTGCGGGATCCCGGCTCTCGATGACGTGCTGCACGGCGGCCTCCTACCGGAGCGCCTCTACCTGATCGACGGCAATCCGGGCTCGGGCAAGACGACCCTGGCGTTGCAGTTCCTGCTGGCCGGCGTGCAGCTGGGCGAGCGCTGCCTCTACGTCACGCTTTCCGAGACGCGCCAGGAGCTGCTCGCCGGTGCGACCTCGCACAACTGGTCGCTCGACGGTATCGACATCGTCGAGCTGATCGCGGAGAACGAGGCGCTGGAAGGCAGCTCGCTCACCATGATCCAGCCGGCCGACGTCGAGCTCTCGGAGACAGTGCAGAGGATCCTCGATGCCATCGAGAAGAACAACCCGCAACGGGTCGTGCTCGATTCGCTGTCTGAGATGCGCCTCCTGGCACAGAGCTCGCTGCGTTACCGTCGCCAGATCCTCGCACTCAAGGAGTTCTTCGTCGGGCGCAAGTGCACGGTGCTGATGCTGGATGACCGCACCGCGGAAGGCCCCGACCTGCAGCTGCATAGCATCGCCCACGGCGTCATCGCGCTGTACCTGAAGCCACCGGTTTACGGCCAGGCGCGCCGGCAGCTGCAGGTGCTCAAGTTCCGCGGCAGCGACTTTGCCACCGGCTTCCATGACATCCGCATCCGTAGCGGCGGTATCGCGGTCTATCCGCGTCTGATTGCGTCCGAGCACAGCGCTGAGTTCGACAGCACGTTGATCATGAGCGGGGTCAGTGCGCTCGACGCGCTCCTCGGCGGCGGCGTGGAGCGCGGCACCAGCACGCTCCTGGTCGGGCCGCCGGGCTCGGGCAAATCCACGATCGCCCTGCAGTACGCCGCCGCCGCGACGGAGCGCGGCGATCACGCCGCCGCCTTCATATTCGACGAGACCCGGATGGCGCTGCTCGGGCGCTCGGCAGGCATCGGCCTCACGATCCGCGAAGGCAACGGTCCCGGGCAGCTGACGCTGCGGCAGATCGATCCGGTGGAGATCTCGCCGGGTGAATTCGCCGCCGAGGTGCGCCACGCGGTCGAGAAGGACGGCGCGCGCGTGGTCATCATCGACAGCCTGAACGGCTACCTGAATGCGATGTTCCAGGACAACTATCTGGCCGCACAGCTGCACGAGCTCCTGTCCTACCTGAGCAACAAGGGCGTCACCACCATGATGGTCATCGCCCAGAGCGGCATGCTCGGAGCCAACATGACCTCCCCCATCGACGCCAGCTACCTAGCGGACTGCGTGGTGCTGCTGCGCTACTTCGAGCACAACGGTGCGGTCAAGAAGGCGATCTCGGTCATGAAGAAGCGCACCGGCGGACACGAAGACTCCATCCGCCAGATCTGGTTCGACCGGCACGGTATCCACCTGAGCGAGCCGCTGCTGAGGCTGCGCGGCGTGCTGACCGGCGTGCCCGTCGAGCTCACGGGTGCCGTAACGCCGATGAACGTGCCCGCCAGGCTGCGCGACTAGCGCACAGCTGCCATGGACGAGCAGCGCGTGCTGATCTTCCCGCCAAGCCGCCGTGACGGCGAGGCCACGCGGCTGGTGCTGGCGCGCGCGGCGCTGCAGTGCAAGGTATGCGTCGATGCGAGCGAGACGGCGGCGGAGATCGAGCGCGGTGCGGCCGCCCTCGTGCTCAGCGATGCGATGCTGGGCAGCCCGCACGTGGAGGCCATACTGCGCGTACTGGCCAGCCAGCCGCACTGGTCGGATCTGCCGGTGGTACTGCTGTGCCCGCCGAACAGCAGCAGCGACTCCGTGGCGCAGGCCATGTCGGCTTTCACCAACGTGACGGTGCTCGAACGTCCGGCCTCGGCGCGCACGCTGCTGAGCGCGGTGCAGGCGGCATTGCGCGCCCGTAAGCGCCAGTACGAGACGCGCCAGCAGCTCGCCGCGCTCAAAAGCGCCGAGGAAGGTCTGCGCGCCCGGGAAGCGCAGCTGCGCGAGGCCGACCGGCGCAAGGATGAGTTCCTGGCGATGCTGGCGCATGAGCTGCGCAACCCGCTGGCGCCGATCCGCAACGTCGGCGAGCTGTTGGGGCGCGGGGCAGCCGGGCAGCCGCAGCTGCAGCAAATGGCGGGCATGCTGCGCCGGCAGATTGCCCACCTGACGCGCATCGTGGACGATCTGCTCGACGTGTCGCGCATCACCCAGGGGCGCATCGCGCTACAACGCGAAACCGTCGACCTGGGTTCCATCGTGGCCGATGCCTGCGAGAGCGCGCAGCCACTCATGAGCGCGCGCCGGCACGCCGTGCGCGTCAGCGGCCCCGCGCAGCCGGTATACGTTGACGGGGACAAGGCACGCCTGGTGCAGTGCGTGTCCAACCTGCTGACCAATGCCGCCAAGTACACCGACGAGGGCGGCCGCATCGAGGTGGCCATCGCCACGGCGGACGGCGCCGCCTGCATCAGCGTCGCCGACACCGGCGTCGGCATCACGCCCGAGCTGCTGCCCCGGATCTTCGATCTGTTCGTGCAGAGCGATCGTTCGCTGGATCGCTCCCAGGGCGGCTTAGGCATCGGGCTCTCCATCGTGCGGCGCCTGATCGACATGCACGGCGGCCGGGTCGGCGTCAGCAGCGCCGGGCCCGGACGTGGCTCGCGCTTCGAGATCCATCTGCCGCTGATCGCAGCCCCGGCCAACTCGCACCAGCATCCGGCCGTCGCGCTGGCGGCCGCACGGCGCATCCTGGTGGTGGATGACAACCGGGATGCGGCGGACTCCTTGTGCATGATCCTCAATTCGCTCGGGCACGCGGCGCGCGCAGTCTACGGCTCCGCCGAGGCGCTGCGCAGCCTCGAAGCCGACACACCGGACGTGATCCTGCTCGACATCGGCCTGCCGGCCATGGACGGCTACCAGCTCGCCGGCGTAATCCGCACCCGTGGCATCGCCACTCGCATCGTGGCACTGACCGGGTATGGCCAGCCCGACGACGTCAAGCGCGCCCTCGCGGCGGGCATCGATGCACACCTGGTGAAACCGGTGGACCTCGATGCGCTGCAGGCAGCGCTCGGGCCGCCCGCCTCGCGACCCGGCAACAAGGTTGTGCACTTCGGCCGACGCTAGGCCTGAGAGCCCCGCGGCGGCGGCTCAGAACGCGATTCCGCGCCGCAGGATCAGCTGGAACAGCAGGAGCAGCGCCACCGCGGCACCGAGCGGCCAACGCAGCGATTCGCGTGGGCCGGCGCGCGGTGGCTGCGGGAGGCGACGCCAGGCACAGGCCTGGATCCAGATCGTGCCGAGAACGCTCACCACCGCCGGCACCGCCAGCACCTCGATGGTCTCGCGCGGCACCCGATACGGCACGATCAGCGCGATCCCGGCAAGCGCCGGCACGGTCACCACCTGGAAGATGAATCGCAGACGGGCGCGGGCGGTCGCAGTCTGTGCGGGCACTGTCGCGAGCCCGAGGAAGTCGGCCGTCAGCTGCCAGGCCGCTGCCGGCATGAGCATCAGCGCCCCCAGCGCCGCGGCGGTGCGGGCCGGAGCTCCGAGCCCGAGGTAGCGCAGCGCCATGCCGACGTCGTTCTGCGGCACGACGGTCCCGACCACGACCTGCGGCAGCGACTCGAACAGCCCGCAGTACGCCATCCATACCAGGAACAGCTGCGCGGTGCGGGAGCGGAAGCCGCCGCGCCGGGCGAGGACCGTGCAGACTACGCCGCTGACGAAGATCGCCAGCGCCCCGCTGCCCTGCAGGAGCGCCACGCGCGGGCTGTCGCCGCTCCAGGTGTGGTTGTTGTGATAGAGGATCGGGTGCAATCCCGGCGTGAGCGCCTTGGGCAGCACCAGGAACAGCTCCTGGAGGAAAAACGTCAGATTGAACGCGAGCGTGTAGAGCAGCGCCGAGCACGCCGTCAGGTGCCAGTCGCGGCGTGCCTCCCCGCCCGGCATCACGGCAGCCGTGTGGGTGCGGAATGCGCCTGCGGCCAGCAGCAGCGGCCCGACCACGAACACCAGGAGTACGCCGACCCCGATTACGGTCACGCTCGATAACTCGTCCTGCCGGGCGCGAGCCCGTGCGGATCATAGCGCCGGCGCAGCACCGTCATCCCGGCGAGGCAGTCCGCGCCCAGCACCGCGGCGGCCTCACCGTCGTCGGCGTCGGTGAAGTTGAGCAGGCGCCCGGGATTCGAAGTGCGTGACCACCCCGAGGCCGCCGCCGCCACGCAGTCCATATGAGAGCTCATCGTGGTCCTCAGCGCTGGCGCGGAACCACGCGCCCGTCCCCGGACAGGTTGTCGATCGCCAGCCCGCCGCGCCCCATCAGCCACGGCGGCCGCGGGCGGATTGAGGCTTCGGTGAGGGCCACCGACCGGGCCCCGTGCGCGCGGTCGGCTGCGCCGGGCGCTTTCCCTTATAGTGCCGCTGCGCAACCTGGAGGGGCGGGATCTTGACGGTGGTTTGCCTGATCGGTGCGCCGACCGACTGCAACAGCAGCTACCTGCGCGGACCGGCGAAGGCGCCCGCGCACATCCGGGCCGCGCTGCATTCGGACTCGGGCAACCCGGCGAGCGAGCTCGGCGGCGAGCTCGGCTCGGGCATCGAACTGCGCGATATGGGCGATCTGCCGCTCACCGAGTCTGCCGCGGACGACGCGCTGATCGAGGCGGCCGTCACGCGCGCACTGAGTGCGGGCGAGGCCCCGCTGCTCCTCGGCGGCGATCATTCCGTGACGCTCCCGAGCATGCGCGCAGTGGCGCGGGCCTTTCCGCAGCTGTCGATCCTGCACATCGACGCCCATCCGGACCTGTATCACGGGCTGCTCGGCAATCCGCGCTCCCACGCCTCGCCGTTCGCACGCATCATGGAGGAGCACCTGGCGCAGCGCTTGGTCCAGGTCGGCATTCGCACGCTGAATGCACACCAGCGCGCCCAGGTCGAGCGCTTCGGGGTCGAGATCGTCGGCATGCGCGGCTTCAGTCCCGCGCTGGTGCCGCCGCTGCCGGGGCCGGTGTATGTCTCGGTCGACCTCGACGGGCTCGACCCGGCCTTCGCACCCGGTGTCTCACATCACGAGCCCGGGGGGCTCACCGTGCGCGAGGTCATCGACGTGCTGGCGCGGCTCGCCGACAGTCGGGTCGTAGGCGCGGACGTCGTGGAACTGAACCCGGACCGGGACCTCAATGGCGTGACCGCGGTAGTGGCCGCGAAGATTGCCAAGGAGCTGGCGGCCCTGCTGGCGCGCTGAAGCGCCGCGGGCACGCATAAACCGGCGCCGGACAGCCGGGCTCCGCAGCCAAGGAGCGGGAAGCAGCTGCTCTCAGGGGCCTTCGAGCGCCAGGCCCCAGTGCCAGGGCGCCGCGGAAAGCTCGCACGCACGGACGCGCGCGAAGCCCGCCTGCAGCGCCCACTCCCCGCACTGCTGCGGATCGGGGCGGATGTCGAGCGGCGGTCCGCGCGGAGTCGCGACGTCGCGCCGCCAGTGGATCACGCCCGCCGTGCCGCCGGGCTGCAGTACCCGGCGCGCCTCGCGCAGCAGTCGCAGCGGATCCTCCAGGTGCAGGATGTTGAGGAGCAGCGCGCAGCGCACCGACCCGGCCGGCCGCCCCGAGCCCGCGGTGACAAAGTCCCGCTGCAGGGCGCTCACGTTCGTCAGTCCCGCGCCGGCTGCACGTGCCGCGGTCGCCGCCACCATGAGCGGATCGATGTCGAGTGCGAAGACGGTGCCGGACGTGCGCCGCGCGGCGGGGATGGCGAAGGTGCCGTAGCCGCAGCCGAACTCCACCACGTCACCCGTCAGTGCATAGCAGCCCAGGGCATCAAGGATGGCGCCCGCATCGAAGAAGCTCTCCCACAGCTCCTGCCCGGGCACCCCGCTGTCGCGGATTTTGGCCATGCGCCCTCCCCTCGTCCGCCCCTCACGGGTAGGGCGCGCCCGCGTCGGCGGCGGCGAGCGCGCCAGCGGCCGACCAGTCGAGGTGCCCGCGGCCGTGCGCCACCAGCGACAGCAAGCGGTCGCGCAGCAGCGCCGCCACGGGCAGCGGCACGGACAGATCCTGCCCGGCTCGCAGCGCCAGCTGGATGTCCTTCAGGCCCAGCGGCACCGTGAAGCCCGCCGGCTCGAACTTGCGCGCCGCGATCAGGGCGCCGTAGGTGCGCACCACCGGTGCGCCAAACAGCGTCGCAGTCAGGATCTCGAGGTACGCGTGCCCGTCGATGCCCGCCTTGCCGGTGAGCGCCATGGCTTCCCCCAGGATCTCGATCACGGCGCCGATCAGGAAGTTGCCGCTCAGCTTGACGAGATTGGCGAGCGGCGGCTGGTCGGCGACCACGAAGGTGCGCTGCCCGATGGCGGAAAACAGCGGACCCAGGCGCTCGAGCGCCGCGCGCTCGCCGGCGGCGACCACGAACAGCTTGCCGGCGGCAGCCGCTTCGGGCCGCCCGAACACGGGGGCCGCGACGAAAGTGCCACCGTTCTCGGCGTGCGCCCGCGCCAGGCGCTCCGCGAGCTCGACGCTGATGGTGCTCGAGGACACGTGTATGCAGTTGCGTGCCAGCGATGCGAGCACCCCGCCGGGGCCGAAGCTCGTGCTCTCGAGCGCCAGGTCGTCCGCCAGCATGGTGAAGACGGCATCGCCGCGGCAGGCTTCCGCGACGCTGCCCGCAACCCGCGCGCCCTGCGCGATGAGCGGCTGCGCCCTGGCCGCCGTACGGTTATGGACCGTGACCCGGTGCCCGCCGCGCAGCAGGCAGGCGGCCATGGCCGCGCCCATCTGTCCGAGACCGATGAAACCGACGTCCATATGCCATTCCCCGCCAATGCCGAGTGAGCTGCCATTCTAGGCCAGGGCGCTGAGCCCGCGAGCGCCCTCGGCCTCGGCCGTCCCCACGTGGACAGCGCGCCGCGACGCTGTGATCATCGCCGCGCGCCGCCCGCCACCGCGCGGTGCCTGTGCAAGCCTGCGGAGAATGAAATGAGACGGATGAACTGCCTCGTGAGCCTGCTGGCGCTGGTGCCGGCCGCCGTCCTGGCGGCGCCGCCGCTCAACCAGCAGGTGCGTGCCTACCGCGTCCAGCACGAGAAGCAGATCGTCGGTGACTTCGTGACGCTGTTGTCGATGCCCAATGTCGCGACCACGGTCACGGACGTGGAAAAGAACGCCGCCTACATTGAGGCGCAGCTCAAGGCACGCGGCTTCACCACCCGGATCCTCGCGGCGGCGCCCGATACGCCCCCGGCGGTGTTCGCCGAGCTGCGCACCCCCGGTGCCCGCCGCACCGTCGAGTTCTACGCTCACTACGACGGCCAGCCCGTAGGCCAGAAGGGCTGGATCATCTCCCCGTTCACGCCCTCGATGCGCAGCGCGCTGCCGGAGGCGGTGCCGGTCGACTGGCGCGCGGCCCCGGGGCCGCTGGATCCAGACTGGCGCCTCTACGCCCGCTCCGCCGGTGACGACAAGGGCTCCATCCAGGCGCTGCTGTCCGCCTTCGACGCGCTGAAGGCGTTCGGGCGCAAGCCCTCGGTCAACATCAAGCTGCTCTACGAAGGCGAGGAGGAACAGGGCTCGCCGCACTTCGCGAAGATCGTGGCCGACAACCAGGCACTGCTGAAGTGCGACGTCCTGATCATGGGCGACGGCCCCATGCACCAGAGCGGCAAGCAGATGGTCAACTTCGGCAACCGCGGCATCACGAGCCTCACCCTCACCGTCTACGGCCCCATGAAGCCGCTGCATGACGGGCACTACGGCAGCTGGGCGCCGAGTCCGTCGGTCATGATCGCCGACCTCGTCATGAGCCTGCGCGACGACGACGGCCACATCCGCATCCCGCACTTCTACGACGACGTGACGCCGCCGAGCGCGGCCGACCAGGCGGCCATTGCCGCCATGCCGCCGGTCGAGGCGGACCTCAAGCAGGCACTCGGCCTGGGCCGCAACGTGGGTCCGCCGCGCCTGGCGGAGGGCTATCTGCAGCCGACGCTCAACGTGCGCGCCATCCACGCCGGCGACGAGGGCGCCAACGCGGCCAATGCCATCGCCACCGAGGGCCATGCGTCCCTCGACGTGCGCCTCGCCCCGGGCGAGACGCCCGCCCACGTGCGCGAGCTCCTCGAGGGGTATCTCACGCAGCAGGGCTGGTTCATCGTGCGCGACACCCCGGACCGGGCCACGCGCCTGGCGCATCCCAGAGTCGTGCGCGTGGTCTGGGACGAAGGCGGCGCGATCGCCACGCAGACCGCGCTCGACCTGCCGGTGTCCAAGGCGGTGGTCGCCACCATCGGCCACACCGTCGGCTACCCGGTTATCAAGCTGCCGATCGTGGGAGCGAGCTCCGGAATGGCGGACATCGTCAACCAGCTGCACACCCCGATGGTGGGTGTGAGCATCGCCAATTACGACGACAACCAGCACGCGCAGAACGAGAACCTGCGGCTCGGCAACCTCTGGGACGGCATCGAGGTCTACGCCGGACTGCTCGCGGACCTCAACTGGTGAGGAACCGAGCGCGGCGGCAGCGGTCGTAGGGAGTCGGGAAACAAGAACGAGCCGCATCCCGTCGCATGTCGCCCCGTCAGCAGCGTTGTGCCGTTGCCGCGGCGATCGTCGCAGCGCACGCGATGGCGGTGCTGCTGCTGTGCTACGGCCGGCAGCTGTGGCTCGTGACCGGACAGTCGGCCGACGAGTCGCTGCTGTACGTCATCCCATTCCCGGGCACGCCGGCGCACCCGGCGCAGGGTACGCTGCACGCGCCGCCCGCGGCTGCAGCTGCGAGCGGCCCGCCGGCGCCGGCCGCGCTGTCCGCCGCGCCGGCGATGCTTGCTCCGCGCGAGCAGGCGCACATCGACTGGGACCTCGAGGCGGAAGTGGCCGCGGACGAGTGGGTGGGCGAGCTGGCGCGCCACGAGACGCGCAAGTGCGACGACTCGGACAAACCCGGCTCGTGGCTCCCCAAGTGCCGCAAGCACCGGTCGGGCTTCGAGTGGAACGCCGAACCGCAGCGCGCCGGGTTCGAGAACGGCCTGCCGTACGTGCGGCTCGGCAAGCGCTGCGTCCTGATCCTGGGGCTCGTGGGCTGTGCGCTCGGCGCCGCACCTGCCGCCAACGGTCACCTGTTCGACGACCTGCAGGATCCGGACCGCGACCGCAGCTCGGTGCCGGACATTGCCGCCATCAATGAACCGGTGAGCACCGCGCCGCGCTACCCAAGCATGATCGTGGGGCCGGCAGCGCGCTGAGCGCGCCTGGCGATCGTTCAGGTTGCTCGCAGGGCCGTCGTGACCGGGACCCGTCCGGCGCGCAGCGCGGGCAGAAGTCCGCCGACGAAGCCCATGGCGAGCGCCCAGACCACCCCGATCACGGCGAGGTCCGGCGTCACGGCAAGATTGAAGCTGAAGCCGAAGGGACTCGCCGCCAGGCCATTGAATAGTATCCAGGCCAGCGCGCCACCCAGGAGCGCGCCGGGCAGCGCGAGCAGAATCGACTCGCACAGCACGGAGGCGATGATCGGGGCGGCGCGAAAGCCGATGGCGCGCAGCGTCGCCAGCTCGCGGCGCCGGGCATCGACGATGGCGTAGAGCGAGTTCACCGCCCCGAGTGTCGCCCCGATGGCCATGATGCTGCCGACGAAGTAGCTGATGAAGTTCAGCAGTGCATTCAGCGGCTTGAAGTCCTGCTCGACCGCTTCGCGCTCGCGCTGCACGTCCAGGTGCAGCGAGGGGTTGGACTGGACCGCCGCGCGCAGCGGCTCGAAGGAGCCGGGCGACTCCAGCATGGCGCCGAGGCGCGTGTAAGCGTTGCTGCCGAACGTCGACATGAGGACGTCGGCGTCGGTGTACACCACGCACTGCTGCCCCTGCCCCTGATCGAACAGGCCGACGATCGGCCAGTCGACGCCGTGCACCGGCCGTCCGGCGCCGAGCTCGAAGCCGCTGAACTGGCGGACACAGGTGTTGCTGGCGATGAGCTCATGCAGCCCGCGTCGAAACATGCGCCCCTCGGTCAGGCGGAACTCAGGCACCAGCGCCGGCAGGTCCCCGCTGACCCCGATCAGCGGAAAGAAGATCCGCTTGTCGGTCACACGCCGACGGGCTTCGAACGGCACCAGGGTGTTGAAGACCACGATCGGCTCACCCTTGGCGTTCTTGCGTATGCCGGGCATGTCGCGCAGCGTGGTGGCCTCGTCCTTGGGGATGCTGCCCTGAAAACGCGCACCGCTGTGGGTGACGATCACGCGATCGTCGCGCGCGTCGGCCAGCTCCTGGCGACGCGCGCCGGTGCCGATGGCGAGCATGGAAACCAGTACGCCGACCGCGCAGGTCACGCCGACCACGATGGTCAGGACCGCGCCGAGCCGCTGCCCCACGCCCGCGAGATTTACCGCCAGAATGCCCAGGAACTGTCGCAAGCGGCGGCCCCTAGCGCCCGGCAAGTGCGGCGGCGACCTGCACCCGCGCGGCGAGCATCGCCGGCACCGCCGCGCTGACCAGTGCAATGATCGCGCCGAGCGTGAGACCGGCGACGACGACGATCACCGGCATGGAGAGTCCGACCACGAAGCGCGCGGCGAACGGAAACGTCACGTCCGCCAGCGCCAGCCCGAACGCCGCCGCGGCCACACACACTGCAACGGCCTCCGCGAGCACCAGGCAGAACACCCTGCGGTTGGTGAAGCCGACCGTCTTGAGCACCGCCAGTTCCGGGGTGCGCTCGCGGATCGACTGCATCATCATGGTCGTCGTCGCGAACAGCAGCGCCACCAGCACCGCCGCCACGACGGCGCGGATCAGGAAGTTGAGGTCACCGATCGACTGCTCCTCCTGCTGCGCCAGCTCCAGCAGCGACTCGGTGCGCGTCTGGTTGGAGGAGTTGGCGAAGCGCCGGTCAATCTCGTCGGCCACCGAGGTGGCGCGCTCGGGATCGGTAACCGCGACGTTGAAGTGATTCACGGTGTCCTTGTTGCTGACCCGCGCCTCGTTGTAATAGTCGTAGTTGACGATGACCTTGTCGCCCTGTCCGCCGATGTCGCTGTCGGTGAAGTCACCTACGTCGTCGAAGGCCCAGTTGCTGGTACCGTCCCGCTGCGGCACCAGGCTCATGAGCGGCACCTTGTCGCCGACCTTCCAGCCGAACTTCTGGACCACCGCGCGCAGCGCCAGCATCCCGGTCCGCTGCTTGCGGAAGGCGGCGTCGTGGGCGGGCGACACCGTGAATGTAAACGCATCGAGCCATCCGGCATCCGGGCGGACCGCCACGACCACCATTTTCTGGTCCGGCTTCTGGTACATGGCGCCGGTCAGGTCGACGGCGATTGCCACCTTGACGCCGGGCACCGACCGGATCTGCTCGAGCTGGCCGAGCGGCAGGGGCGAAAAGCCACTCTCGCGACTGTGGACGATGAGCAGGTCGGCGCGTGCCGCGGCGACGGCATGTTCCACCCCGGTCTTCATGCCCTGCAAGACGCCGAACAGCGCGATCGCCACGCCCACCTGCAGGAAGATGAGGATGGTGCGCCCGGGCTTGCGCCAGATACCGGTCCAGATGAGCGGCAGATATTTCATGCGGCCGTCCGGCGGTCGAGTCTATCGCATCCCGCGGGCGCGACTTAGACTTCCGCAGCCCGGCCTCCATTACAATCTGCAAAGGACCCGGATGAAGCGCATCGTACCGCTGCTCATCGCAGCCACGGCACTCTCGGTCGCAGCGCAGGCCGCCACCCTCGGCGTCTCGATGGCGCAGTTCGATGACAACTTCCTGACCGCGGTGCGTGGCAGCATGCAGGCGCGTGCCCAGGAGCTGAAGGCCCAGATCCAGTTCGAGGATGCCCAGAGCGATGTCGGCCGGCAGCTGAACCAGATCCAGAACTTCATCGCGCAGCGGGTGGATGCCATCATCATCAACCCGGTCGACGCCGATGCCACGCCACGCATGACGCGTCTGGTGACCCGCGCCGGCATCCCGCTCGTGTACGTCAACCGCATGCCGGGCGACAAGCAGCTGCCGGCCAAGGTCGCGTTCGTCGGCTCCGACGAACGGCAGTCGGGCACGCTGCAGATGACCGAGGTCTGCCGCCTCCTGCACGGCAAGGGCGACATTGTGGTCATGATCGGCGAGCTGTCGAACCAGTCCTCCCGCCAGCGCACCCAGGATGTCTACGACGTCATCGCGCGCCCCGAATGCCACGGCATCCGCGTGCTGGACAAGCAGGCGGCCAACTGGCGGCGCACCGAGGCGGCCGATCTCATGACCAACTGGCTGAGCGCGGGTCTGCGGCCGCAGGCGGTGGTGGCCAACGACGACGAGATGGCGATCGGGGCCATCCAGTCCCTCAGGCAGGCGAAGCTCCTGGCGCAGACCGTGGTGGCGGGCATCGACGCCACACCCGACGGCCTGGCCGCCATGAAGGCCGGCGAGCTCAAGGTCACCGTCTTCCAGAATGCGCCCGGTCAGGGCCGGGGCGCGGTCGATACCGCACTCAAGCTCGCGCGCGGCGAGACCGTGCCCGGCTTCAACTGGGTGCCGTTCGAGCTCGTGACCCCGGCCAACCTGGCGAGTTACCAGGGGCGGCGCTAGGCGCCCATGGCAGTGCCTGCGCACGACGCCCGGCAGGAGTGGCTGCTCGAGGCACGCAGCGTCAGCAAGTCATTCCCCGGCGTCGTGGCTCTCGATGACGTGTCACTCGGCGTCGCGACCGGCAGCGTGCACGCGCTGGTGGGCGAGAACGGTGCGGGCAAGTCCACGCTCATGAAGATCATCGCCGGCCTCTGCACACCGGACAGCGGCGAGCTGCGCCTGCACGGCCGGGCGGTGCAGCTCGACACGCCGCGCCGCGCGCTGCAGGCCGGCATCGCCATGATCCATCAGGAACTCAACCTGATGCCGTCCATGACCGTGGCGGAGAACATCTGGATCGGGCGCGAGCCGGTGAGCCGGCTCGGCATCGTCCGGCACCGCGAGCTGCGGCACCGCACCCGCACGCTGCTCGAGCGCCTGCGCATCGGGGTTGACCCGGACACCGCGGTCGGCGAGCTGCCGATCGCCGCCCGCCAGCTCGTCGAGATCGCCAAGGCGCTGTCGCACGAGTCGCGGCTCATCATCATGGACGAGCCGACCTCGGCGCTCACCGAGCGCGACGCCGAGCAGCTGTTCACCGTCATCGGCGAGCTGCGCGCCGCCGGCCGGGCCGTGCTCTACATCACCCACCGCCTGGACGAGGTGTTCGCCATTGCCGACCAGGTCTCGGTACTGCGCGACGGGCGGCACGTCGGCAGCGACCGCCCGGCGAACCTGAGCCGCGATGACCTGATCCGCATGATGGTGGGGCGCGAGCTGGCACGCATCTACCCCGGCGCCCCCGGCGTACCCGGCGCGGTGGTGCTGGCCGCGCACGCCCTGACCGGCGCGCGCTTCCGCGACGTCAGCTTCGAGCTGCGCGCGGGCGAGATTCTCGGCCTCGCGGGACTCATGGGCGCCGGCCGCAGCGAGCTGGCGGCGGCGCTGTTCGGACTGAGCCCGGCGCGCACCGGGCACCTCAGCCTGGACGGGGTCCGGGTGCGCATCGACTCGCCGCGCACCGCCCTCGCCCACGGCATCGCGCTCCTTACCGAGGATCGCAAGGAATCGGGCTGCTTCCTCATGCTCAGCATCCTCGAGAACCTGGAGATCGCGGCGCTGGGGCGCGAGTTCGTGCGCGCCGGCGTGGTACGCGGCCGTGCGGTGCGGGAGGCCTGCGGCGCCATGAGCCGGCAGCTGCGCGTCAAGACACCCGGGCTCGATGAGTGCATCGGCAACCTCTCCGGCGGCAACCAGCAGAAGGTGCTGCTCGGGCGCTGCCTGCTGCTGCGCCCGAGGATCCTCATCCTCGATGAGCCGACCCGCGGCGTGGACGTCGGCGCCAAGTCCGAGATCCACGAGCTCATCGCCCGGCTGGCCGCGCAGGGTACGGCGGTGCTCATGATCTCCTCGGAGCTGCCGGAGATTCTTGGCATGAGCCACCGCATCATGGTGATGCACGAGGGCCGGGTGACCGGCACACTCGACCGCGACCAGGCGGACCCGGTGCAG